>Ga0209008_1000393_pt1 | contig 15759 bp, 16 predicted proteins | sample JacPin_JW_Ref_O3_FD_187963 | JGI IMG/M metagenome (GOLD analysis project Ga0209008, IMG submission 187963) | Forest soil microbial communities from Algoma, Ontario, Canada - Jack Pine, Ontario site 1_JW_Ref_O3 (SPAdes) (version 2) | ecosystem: Environmental > Terrestrial > Soil > Boreal...
GTCTGCTTCCCCGGCGGAAGCAACAAAGGGGGGTCAAAGTCGCACCGGAGCAGGTTTATTTTTCAGCCAATCAAGATTTCGACCAATAATCAACTCCATTTTTTGGAGGTGATGCGCGTTTCTCATCTTCACCTGTTCATACTGAAAGCCATGCTGATGGCACAGAGCGCCAATCAGCGCATCATTGTTATAGGTGGCAAACCAGTTTCCAGGCCAAGCGGCCAGAGTTCCGAAGAACTCGGCGTGGTTCATGTCCGCCTTGCGGTAGAGATCTTTGCCCAAGCCAGGGTAGGGGGCGTCGATATAAGCACTGTTGTTCTCGTGGCTGTACTTACGTAGGCATTCGACCGCGTCCATGTGGTGAATGATGATGCGGGGGGCTAGCGCGCGAACCATTGCTAACCGTTGAGCTAAAGCTTCCGGGTACCAGCGTTCGTTAATATGGCTCGGGCTGCGGAGCCCACCCTGGTCCAAATGACCGCCGAAGGACGTGTGCGTTTTTACTATTACCCAAAGAGCGATATTCGATTCTGGATTCGCACATAGGGCTTCGATATTTTCCCGGGTACACTGGAATGCCAGAACTTCTTCCCCGAGGCTGCGATCGTGTATTGCTCTTTCCCAGAACCGGCAGATCCGCTCGTCATCGTCGGACAGAACCAACGTGTCGATGAGGTTCATGTTCAATAGGCTCAGTCCAACTACCGTGCTGCCGGCACAGGGCTCAACAAACACCTCTGGACGTCCTGTCTGTAGCACAAAATCTCGAGCTCGGGGTACGAGCCATTCTTTCTTGCCGGGATACGAAAGGATGCTGAGCGCGGATGTGAATTTCCCACTAGAAATGCTAGAAACGTTAGTGCTCCTAATGACTCTAGCGGGTCTAGCCGAATCCGCTTGCGGCGTTTCCCTGTGCTGTTCCTCTGAGCCATCTGTGCCCGCAGAACTCCTGCCTGGTAGAACGTCGATTTGCGGCTCTGGTTCGGTTGTGTAGCGAGCGAACGAATCTTCAAAGTCTTCCAGGGCGTAACCCCTGACGTTCGAACCGCCGATCCACAATTGTTTGGGTTTAATCTCAAACCGGCGTAACAGCGTGGCCAAATGAAACACGTTCAAGTTGCCCCAACGGCTCTCCGGCATGGAGGCGAGCCGGCTCAGCAGATCAACCGTGGATATTTTGTTGTCTTTGGACATCTGGAAAACAATGCGAACGTCCCGCAGTAACCTTACGAGGCGATCTTCCTCGTTTTCCCTTTTTTCCGCGGTTAGACGGATTGCGATCGCTCGAAATTCCTTTTCGCGTTCAGGGGACAGGATGTGAATGATGGAAAAGAGCGGTCGCCAAATATCCTCCTGGCGCGCGTGGAGAAAATCGAGGCGGCATTGGTCGTAATGTCTGACAATCTCGTCTTTGTGGGCAGTCACCCAGACGGCGATGCTCCCTACTAGATCCTCCGGCACACTCTTTTCGGAGAACGGCACGATTTTATCTTTGTCTTCTCTTCGCAAACCCTTCATGGGGATGCGAATGCAGCGGTCCATCACGGTTTCCGGCAATGGGTTCAATGATGCGAAGGCCTTCGGGCAAAAGCAACTGTACTTTCGCACTCCATCCCCGAAAACCCGCGGGATCATGCCCGACATTCGCGAAAAGCCGGCGTTCGCGATCGTCAGGAGGCAACTGTCGCGGTGCAGGGCAGCTTCATCGATGATTAGAGTCGGGTGTTCTTGGTCGATTGTGCGGAAAATGCTCGGACCTGTGGGATTCACAACCAGGATGCCATTCTTGCTCACACGCGAGATTGCACCTGCTAACGTCGTTTTCGCGCATCCTTTTATCGGCGAATTGATATCCAGGTACGGTGTGTGCGAAAACTCTTCATACATGTACGTCAGAAAAAACCATATCGAAAGAAGCAGAGGGATACCGCGCTCGAGAATAAAGTGGCGTTGGAGTAAATCTTCCACCCTCGCTAATAGCCGATTCCCATTTTCGGGGGCGGGAGGCTCCGTTATTTGTGCGATAGCTGAATTCATAATGTTCGGCGTAAGAAGATAAGGACCGCGGCCACGGACTTCTCGTCGCTGGACGCTGGGTATGGTGATCAAGGCGCGCTTATTTCAATCCCGCGTTTTCGCCCCACTCGCTTCTCCACCAGAGTCACTACGGGTCGCCAATCCCAGGTAGCCGATCGCTTCCTCAATGAGATCGAAACCCACTTCGGTCATCCGATCGTCTATCTGCTCAACTAAGAAATGTTCGCGGACGGCTTTGAGGTTTGCTGGTGATACGTGGGCGCCCGCGCGCTCCAGTGCGGTGGCGATGTCTTCGTCGCACCATGTGACAATTCCCCACCGTCCTAGCTGTTCCAGTTCACCCCGGAGCTCTTGAACTCGTTTTGTGATTGCCTCGTCTTTCGCAGTCGATTTTGGATCGTTTTCGTGTTCATTTGGCATGGTTGCCCTCCTTGTTGATCGTGCAGGCCCGAGGCGTTGCTCGTAGGCCGCTGCCCGACTTGGTAGCCGCAACGCCCACGAATTGCATCCGCTAAGACCGCGACTCGCTCGGGTCAGCTCTCAGTCTTTTCATCGGTTTCGTTGATGTGGATCATTCCGACGAGTTCAGCCAGGTGGGCGTCCTCCAGGGCGTCCATCATGCTGTAAAGGACTCCGGCCCGCAGCGCGCCTGGGTCGCAGCAGAAGAACCAGCCGATGCAGCGCTTGATCCTTTCGCGTTCATCCGAGTTCATGGATTCCTCCCAGTTTTCTCGTTGTTCTCTCCGGACTGCTCCTGGTCCATCTTCTTGACGAGTTCCTCGCAGATTTGCCGGAGGTTCTCGCCTTCATGCCCTGGCGCATCACCGTGGATAGTTAGTCCGTGGACCAGGCGCCCTCGCGAGTACAAGCCCATGTGGTCCAGCCCCACGTCTTTGCCGTCATCGTCTAGATACTGGCGCTCCTTCCAACCCCCTGCGTAGAAGTCCAAGGCGGACGCCAGATCCGCGAAGTAGTAGCGCTCGTCCACCGAGAAGTTGCGCCCATGACAGATGTCCACCCAGAAATCCGAGGAGGTCGTCTCCGCGGAGATGCGGGTCCACTTGCCGTCAATTTGCGTGTAATAGCGATCGATCGACATCTACTTCCTCCTTTAGTTAATCCTTGCTTGGTCGAGCACACGCCGTACCCGTCTACCCGGTTTCTGGGCAGTGAGAATTAGTCCTTACTCGATCGCCGTAGAGGCAGATTTAAAGTTTTCGAGAAGCGTCACACCCTCCCGGCCGGCAACCTTCGCAACCAAAGCAGCCGCCGCATCTGTGGCAGCTTTTTCTACTTCTGCGACGAGGTCCGGGTTCTTTTTCCAACGGGCGCTATGTGACGCGCGGCTAAACTTCCTTCCGAAGGAAGGGTCTGAGCGCAGTATGATAATGTCGATGTCGTCAGCGGCCTGCCCGGGGTCTGGCAACCTCTGGATGTGCTTCATCTCGAGCCTGGAAACGCCGATGGACCGAACCTCCCAGTGGATCGGAGGCACGGAGCCGGTATCGTCTTTCCTGTAATGTCCGTCGGCATCCGCATTGACGTAATGAAGGATGGGAACGATGAGGCAGGCGGGATCGGCGACGGCTGCCGCACGCGACAGCAGTATCGCAAATCGAACTGCTTTGCCCTCCTCGGCCACCGGTAAGTCCAGGCCCAGAGACTCCATAAATCCCGTGATCCTTGCGACAAGTTGTGGGTCTTCGATTCCGCTCACCGCGCGCGCAAATTCCTCTTGGAGCGCCTGCTGTTCCTCCGGCGTGCCTTCGCGAAAAATTCTCCACTTTCTCGGATCAATGCCTTTTCCAAATTCGTCGTAGGCTTCATTCACGGCCTTGGCTACTTCCTCTTCGCCCAATGCTTCTGCGATTCTGGCAACGCGTCGGCTCGCAAACGGCCCCAGCCTTATTTCTGTGCTTCCTGTCTGCCCATCAACAAAATAGGAGAAATCAAGGTCTATCCGCACCGTAGCCCAATATTTCGCGAGCTGGATCAGCTCGTGGCGGGTAGGCACAAAGCTGGGGAACTCGATTGAACCGGCGCCGTTGACCTCGTCGACGCATCCGATGACGATACGATCGTTGCCGTACCAGCCGAGACCTTCGCTATCGGGATTGCCTTTATGTGGGGCGTTTTCTTCTTTGGGTTGTTCTGCTGTCGTACCGCGGGCGCCGTCGTCACACTTCGTGGGTTCGGGTAGTACAGCGTTATCGTTTTTCGTTGGTAAACTCGCCTGTTCGTCCATGCCTTCCTCCCTGACAATGTCGCGCGCGATGCGCATCTGGAGCCATTATTTGCATGCGAAATTGAGGCGTGCAATCGCAAGAGGACGTATGTGGTAAGTGGCAGGGATAAGTGTCAGAAACAAATAATGACCGCACTTACTTACCAGGTAATTGTGGTAATCGCGTATCGCGACACTGAAGGCGCATCATTGAACAAACATGAATCGAGGGGACGGCAATGATCTGCAGTGTGCGGCGGAGCTTGTCACGGCGGGTGCACTTGCGGCACCGTTCGGGTAATCCCATGTACAGAGCGCTGGGAAAAATTGCCGCAGGGCATGAGAATGCGAGTTAGCGAAAAGAATGGGTGGGTCCAGCGTTGATGGCTGCGCAACAAGTGATTTTCGCGTTCGGCTCACTGCGATTATTCGGGATTCATTTTGAAACGCTTTTTTCCCAGCTTGCTGAGATACTCAAAGGGCAGATATCTGGGCTCGGCCCTGATCTTAGCGATGTACGACTGAGCTCTGTTGTCGTCTTTCATGTCGGACCACAAGCGGACTCCCCAATCTGGAACTGGGCGACGATGCTTTTTCTCGAGACGCAGCTCTTGAAGTCTGTCCGCTTCGCGCAGGATCTCAACGTCAGACATCTTGGGAATCGGTGGACGAGACTTTATTATTCCCGCAATAAACATCTTGCGGGGATCAATGGAATCACCGCTGGTTGTTCCGGTCGCCCGCCGTAATTCACTCGTGAGTTCCAGTATCGCCTGGCGGAGCGGTTCTTGCTGGCGCATCCCCTCGAGCAACGGCTGTAGTTTCTCAATTACGACTTTCCCAACGGCATCGATGAGCCACAGCCAATCTCCTCTTTTTGCGGGCGCACGGGCGAGAACATCAGCAGCGGCGGGAGTTTCGCTGCCGTGGTGAGGCTCCGACGGAACTGAAATACGCTTGGGCACACGAATCCATTTCTGGATTCATCTGCCGGAAGTCCGCCTCGTTGGGGCCGAGCATGGCGGAATTTAAGCGGCGCATTTATTGGGGGGTGTGCGAACCCTATCCCATGCTAAAGCCGCAAATCATTTCAACCGTTGAGCATGAACCGCGCGCCGATGGGGGCTGCTTCATCTCGTGCCCGTTACGTTCCCCCAAGGCATTTTCGGCGCTTACATCTTTATTGTCGCTTGGAATTGTCGGAAACATATTCCCAAAAGTCAACGGGCGCTTTCCACAACCTCATCACGATCTGCTATGCCCTATCCCCGAGACCGAGAATTGAAAATTTGTGCTGAGGCGGAGGCTTGATGCATCTAACAAAGTGACCGAATAGATCGTGCGGCCTGTGCGGACAGGCGCTAGCCAGCGCTCTCAGCCGCCGAATTAATACCCGAGTCAGGCGATCACTGGCCGACGTTGGATGCGGATGGAATCGTCCTATATAAACTTCCTCGTCGGCAAATCGTAAAAGGCTTGGGGGGCGCGTTCTTGGTGATTTCAGGCCAAGGTGCGCGCTCGTGTCGTCACAAGAACACCCACTCGATTCATTTCCCACAGACGTCAGTCACCCGCGTCCCCCCAAAGAACTAGAGTCAGCGACCACACGCTCAGCCCGAGCGCCTCGACCTGTCAGCCCAGAAGTGGCTGGTTTTATCGAACGGGTGGTTGTGCCTGCGCTTGTCAAACGGTACATTGCTCAATTGAGTTCGACTGGGGAACGCGGTGAATAGCAGGATGACATCCAACAATCGATGCGCGGTTTACGGTCGCGTTTCGAGTGATCGACAGAATCCTTTATCTCCCGCCGATCAATTGCGGAAGTGCCGAGAATTCGCCGACAGTTTTACTCTCGCCATTCTTGAGGATCACATCCACCTCGACGGAGATAGCGGCGTTGGTTCAGATCGCCCCGCCTTTCAGAAATTGTTGAACGCTGCCCTGTCACCGGGGAGACCCTTCGACACAATCCTCGTGGACGATACAAGTCGCCTGTCTCGAAGCCAGTCGGAGTCGATGACAATCATCGAGAAATTGAAGTTTGCGGGGGTCCGAGTCATCTTCATCTCGCAAGGGATCGACACCGATTCGGAGCAGTCCGACGTGCAGATGACGGTGCATGGATTGGTGGACTCGCTTTACGTCAAGGAACTCGCCAAGAAAACGCATCGAGGACTGGAGAGTTGTGCTCTGCGAGGTCTTCACACGGGAGGCCGTTGCTACGGCTACTGTGCAGTGGCGGTCGGGGAGGGCGAATCCAAACGGTTGGTAATTAACGAGACTGAAGGAGTAGTAGTCAAAGAGATTTTCGAACTGTTTGCTGCGGCCGTATCGCTCAAGAAAATAGCGAAATGTCTGAATGAGAGATGCCTTCCATCCCCTCGCTCCCGATCCAGTAATAGTGGAACATGGTGCCCCACAGCGATCAGGGCGATACTGAAGCGAGAACTTTACAAAGGCGAAATTGTTTGGAATCGCTCGAAGTTTGTGAAGGTACCGGGTACCAATAAGCGCCGGAGCAGGCCCCGCCCTGAAAGCGAGCGCAAACGGTTTTCTGCCCCAGAACTGGCGATTGTGTCGGAAGACCTCTGGGATAAGGTTCAAAGCCGCTTCAAATTAGTCTGCGGTGTTCGCAGGGGACAGAGCAAGCCGGGACTGCTTCCCCGTTCTCTTACGAGTCCCTACCTTTTCAGCGGACTGCTGAAATGCGGGATGTGTGGGAGCAATCTGATAATTGCGAGCGGAGGGGGCAAGAAACCGAAATACGTGTGTTCCGGGTATTTCAACAGAGGCATCTGCACAAACAAGTTGTACATCCGCCACGACGAGTTGGAAGAGCGCCTACTGGGCAAGCTACAGACCGAGCTTTTGCAGCCCCAAGCGATAGAACTGGCAATCGAGAGCTTCGGGCGTCAGTTGCGTTCATCGCTCGCCAACATGTCGAACGAATTGACGGAGATGCGTTCGCGGAAGGAGAGGTTGGAACGCGAGATTCGCAACTTTACCCAAGCCATTGCCGAGAGCGGCCACTCCAAATACATCCTCGAAGAAATCTCAGTTCGGGAGAAGGAGATTTCGGGCATCACCAACCGATTGCTTTCGTCCACTCCAGATTCAATACAGACCCAGATCGAAGAAGTGAGGCGGTTGGTCGAAGGCGGCATCCAAAATTTGCAAAGCTTGTTCCGCGAGGAATCGCCCGCAGCGAAGCAAGAATTGCGGAGGCATTTGAGCGCCGTCCTGATGTTCCCCTTGGAAGATGGAGAGGGCTGGTATTACATTGCCGAGGGCGAGTGGAATTTGCTGGGCACTGACCCTCACGAGCCCAAGATGCGGGTCGTTCCCGTGGAGGGGCGTATTCGGATGGTTGCGGGGGGTGGATTTGAACCACCGACCTTTGGGTTATGAGCCCAGCAGAATAAACGACAGCAATGTATTTCAACGACTTGACGCCGCCGGGAACGACACAGAGTCATTGAAAAGACACAAAAGCACAAATATTGGACCATAGTCGGACCATAGTTCCGCACTCGGTGTCTCGGCTCTGGAAGAGACGCATGCTTTCAGTAAGCAAGGCCGTTTGCCCCAAGCATTTTACCTTCGCTTGGCAGAGGCGCCGCCCGCTCGTGCCAAATACTGATGATCGAGCGCCTGGCGTATCAACGTCTTGATCACCGCCTGCCGGCTGATGTTCAACTCTTTGGCGGCCCTGTCCAGTTCTTCCAGCATGCCCGGCGCCAGATCAACATTCACCCTCTGTATCGGACCCATCATGCGCCCACTATTGGTGAAGAATCGTGACACATCGTTCCCTTTGTCCGCAAGGCGGGCGATGGTTTCTGCCGAGACTGGTTTCGGACCTCTACGAGTGTTCCGCATAAAGTTGCTGCTCCTGCTTGGTGGCCTTCCAGAGAGTCACGAGGTGGTAGTACTCTCCTTCCTCATCCTCCCGCACTTCGAAAATGACGGTATACATCTGCTCACCCACCCAGCCGATCGCCCGGTACTGTTCCGGCAAGTCCGAGCGCTCGTCAAGGTAATAGGGGTGCGAGAAAACCTCCTGCGCCTCTTCAAATCCGATGCCTCGCTTCGGGTTTGCTCTTAGCCGCCCGCTCTTCCGCTCATCGAAGTGAAACCGCATGAGTATAACAGTTATACCACATCGAGAGACAGAATGACGACAGTAGTCTGTCGTGGACGGCAGTTCCGTGCGAACAGATTCCTGGCGGCATAAACGAGTTCTTCAGTACCAAGGATCCGTCGACAGCCTATAGTCCTATCACCGATGCCCGGGGAAGCGTCGTGGCTTTGACGAGTTCGTCGGGAGTGGTAAGAACACAATACGGCTACGATCCATTTGGCAATACGACGACGTCAGGCACTACAAACATGAATGTGTTTCAATACACCGGACGACAAAACGATGCGGACGGGTTATATCCTTACCGCTTCCGCTATTATAGTCCCGCGTCAGAAAACGGCCGATGATCTTCACCACCAACAAGCCCCCTCTCTGAGTGGGGAAAGGTGTTCCACGATGAAGACCTGGCAGCTGCCATCCTCGATCGAGTCCTCGAACGTGGACGCTTTGTCCACCTCGACGGATCCTCCGGTTGCACTCGTCATCTAAACTTAGAGGAGGCCTCGCCAGCCAAAGCCGAACGGCTCAGAATTTCCGAAACCCACAACATATCTTGGGCTGGATTCTTGGGCGGAGAGAGGAGAGGTTCTCACACGATCACTGCCCGAAAAAGTGGTGCCCTCTTGGGCCTCAAGAATCTCCGGTTAACGGCCGGGGAGTATATGCTGGAGTACACGTACTCTCAATGACTTAGACGGAGCACTTCGGTGTTTTTGGAGTGCTTTCGGCGATAAGCGGTTCCAAAAACGGTCCCAAGTTTGGTCGCGGAGAACCGTTCGTGTGGTGCAATGAATCCGATGTCTTTGAAGCCTCTGATGCTCAGCGCGAACGACGCACCGGAAGCTGGATTCGATTTGCGTTAAGAACATAAATTGAAAAAAATGCACCGCACTGGCTGTGTGTAAGGCGATGGGTCGCCTAATTCTCGCGTAGACCGCATATGGGATCAAACGGAACGGTGCACTCACAGAGCCATGGATTGCGGCCTTTCTAGGCAGCCGCGTACGGCGGATGAGATTCGCATCTGGCTCGACTCATTGGCCCAGTTCTCGGACAAGATTCCACCTTTGCCCGAGACTATTTCCCGCGATTGGCTTTACCAGGATCACGACTAAATGGCTATTGCGTCGTGTCTGGTACATACAAACATCCTGCTGCGCATGGTCCGACGCTCCGATTCTCAGCACCAAGTCGTAGATGCGGCGCTCGCTCGACTCGCTGGCCAAGGCACGATCCTTCACTACACGCACCAGAATGTCGCCGAGCTTTGGAATGCAACGACTAGGCCCGTTGTCCGTAATGGTTTTGGGTTGAGCGCCGCGGAAGCCGAGCGTGAGGTCCGAGCGATCGAGGCGGGCATGAGTTTCTTACCAGACAGTGAAGCCCTCTATCGGGAGTGGCGACGGATTGTTTTACAGTACGGTGTGCTCGGTGTTCAAGTGGACGACGCTAGGTTGGCAGCGGCCATGTACGTCCACTCGGTGGGCCACATTCTCGTTGAATGTGACGGACTTCACCCGCTTCAGCGATCTTACCGCCATGCATCCGGGCAGCATCCACTAGCCGGGTTAGCCCTCGATGAGCGAGAATGCGATTTACAGGCAACCGAGAAAGGAGAACCGGTCTGAGCGCCGGGAAGTGTAAAGGCGGCAGGACGGAATCGCTGGAGGAAAAAAGCCCGGAGCGCGGATCCCCTATCCACGCTCCGGCACCGGGAACCAGGAGACCAGTTCGCATGAAGTCTTGGGACAACGCCGATTCCTTGTGGGGGAAACAGCGAGCATGTTTGAAAAATCCGGAAAGGTCGAGCAGGGCCCTTACTTTCCGGTTCCTGAGAGTTCTACGGTTTGCGTGCCTACAGCGTCTTTGATACTCAAGGTTGCTGAACGAGCGCCCGTAGCGACTGGAGTGAAAGTGACTGTGATGGTGCAGTCCCAGCCAGCCTTGCGGCTGGTTCCGCACGCTGATTTCTCGGTAAAGTCGCCGGGGTCGGTTCCGCCCAGCGTGTAGCTGGTGATCGACAGCGACGTTTTCTGGTTGTTGGTGAGAATTACAGTCTCCGGCTTTTTCGAGCCGACCGTGACCGATCCGAAGTTGAGGTTCAGCGGCGAAATGCCAACCGGTTGCGTGGAATTGAGCATGAGGCTGACGAACGTGCTGTTGCCTTTGTTGAGCAATGCTACATCGAGCATTCCATCGCCATTGAAGTCTGCGACCGCCGCGCCGACGACACCCGTCCCCGTGTAATAGAACTCCGTCGGGGTGAATGTGCCATTGCCATTGCCCTGAAGTACGGCGGGCCCGAGCTCAAAGTTGCCCGCGCTGTAGGGGATGACTACATCGAGGTTCCCATCTCCGTTTAAGTCCGCCGCAATGGGTGCATTACTGTAGGCGCCCTCGCCCAGGCAATCGATTGCGCCGGCGGTGAACGTACCGTCACCGTTTCCCTGAAGAAATTGAGCGCCAGAACCGCAGTTGGGTATGCCATTGATCGCGGCCAGCAAGTCCGGCTTTCCGTCATTGTTGAAGTCCCCGGCGACGGCCGCATCCACAATGTACGTCGTCTGGGTTTCGATGGGAGCGCCGAAGGTTCCATTGCCATTTCCGGGCAGCACCCAGACGGTGGCATAGGCTCCCCCGGACGTCAACGCGATATCCATCTTGCCGTCACCGTTGAAGTCGGCAAACGTCAGCGACTCCTGGTAATACAGATTGGCAACGGCGGGAACCAGCGGCTCCGTGGCGTAAGTTCCATTGCCCTTGTTGAGCAGCACACTGAGGGTGCCATCGGAGTTGGCGATGACGATGTCGAGCTTGCCATCGCCGTTAATGTCCACAAGATAGATTTCTTGCTCCTGCGCGTTGCTCCCAGCTCCTGTGGGATAAAAAGCGGCTTTTTTGAATTTGCCTGTGCCCAGGCCTTCTAGAACCGCAACCTTGTGATCACAACTGCCGGAAGCGCCACCAAAAACCGCTACAAGGTCGGCTTTGCCGTCGCCGTTCACATCTCCGGCAGCGATGCCATACGTAAATGTATTCGTGCACACGGATGTGATCAGTTGCTTGGTGGTGAGTGTTCCGTGTTGAGCGCCGAGAACAACGGCTATGCTTCCAGAGGTTAGTCCCTGCGCGGCCACATCCGGGATGCCGTCGCCGTTAAAATCCGCGACCGCGATGTTTTGGTACTGGCCCTCGAGGGCAAACGGGAATGACTGGGCCGTCTGGAAAGTTCCATCTCCGCGGCCAAGGGACACGGTGTTGGTATAGAAGCCGTCGGTGTCCAGCACACCGAGCGTGCCATCACCGTTGAAATCGCCCACAGCGACGAGAAAATTGCTGCAATCGTTGCAGCTTTGGAGCGGGTACACCGGCCCCGCGGTGAAGGTGCCTTTGCCGGTTCCGTAAAAGGTGTAAACGTCGCCGAAGGGGTCGGGAACAACGATATCCAGCTTCTTGTCGTTGTTGATGTCGGCCAGCACAACGTTGTTGGTGGCGTAAAGAGGAACGCTGCCGACCGTTCCGCTTACCTTGAATGTGCCGCCGCCCTGATTCAGGTAGACAATGGCTGTGGCACCACCTCCGCTGCCGACCACGATGTCTGGTTTCTTATCGCCGTTCACGTCACCGATGGCGATGCCGGCGCCGGCATAGACACCTGAGATCGCGACAGGGTAATAAACGGCTGTTCCAAATGCGCCGCTGCCAGTATTCAACAGAATGCTGATCCCGCCACCGGTTGTATCGTTGGATTGGAATGCGAGATCGGGCTTGCCATCGCCATTCAGATCGCCGACGGCCAGTGATTGGCAGCTCCCAATACTATTTGTGCAAACCGTGGTGTAGGCAATGGGTGCCTGAAACGTGCCGTCGCCATTGCCCAGGAAAACGAACACGCCGTTGTAGGGAGTCATCGCGACGAGATCGATTTTGCCGTCGCCGTTGACATCTTCGGCGACGAGGCTGTTCGGGCCGGGATTGGCATTGCCGCCGTTAGGAGCCTGATAGGTTTCGCTCAACGCGAGGGTGCCCGTACCGTTGCCGAGGAAGATCTGAATCTGAGCGTTGCCGGGGTTGATATTCGTGCCCCAAGTTGCAACGTCGAGTACGCCGTCACCCTTGAAGTCTCCCACGGCGATGGCGTAGTAGAAGCAGTTGGAATTGCAATTACCGAGATAGTTCGAGATCGGTGCCTGGAAGGTACCGTCGCCCTTGCCCAAGATCACGTTGAGATTGCTGCCATCAAGGGTGAGGACATCCAGTTTGCCGTCGCCGTTGAAATCTCCGGTGGTGGCGGCCGTCACAGAGTTATCGCAGGGGTAGGAACTGCAGTACGTAGCTGTAAATGTTGTGGGCGCTGGAAAATTGATGTTGTAGGTTTGGGCCTGCGCCGGGACGAGCACTCCGGCGAACATGACAATGGCCGCGAGCACGGTCAGCAAGACTGCCATCGCGCCCGGGTGTTTCGCCTGACGATGATTCGACTTCATTTTTATTGTCTCCTGAGAGTAAGTTGCAGCTGCTTGATTCTTGATGGGGGATTACGTCTAGGGGCTTGGGTTCAATACCCGGTCATAGCAGTACCTGGCATCTTTGGCTGCTCTGGAGCGTTCACTTTGTTGTTTCTGGAAGAAGCTTGTTTGCGGTTGCAAGCTATTGTGCCGAGGACCTTGCCCCACAACTGCGGCGACCTTACCCCGGAACGGGCCGATTGGTCAATTGTCTGCGGATAACGGGTGAACGACTAGCATGCAACGAAATAACATATTTGTTTACATATGTGTAGGAGAACTTATTGTCTAAAATATGGCACCGATTGCCCGACCTCGATCATTCCAAGATGGCCGTGCTCAATAGCCTCACGTCGCCCAGTTCGCGCCCCGGAAGGGGCGACCTTGCGCATACGGCAAAGGAACCCGATCTAAATCGCATCCACAAACACATCTCGCCGAAGTGGGGGACTTGCCTCCTTCGGGAGATCAAACCGTATCCTGTTCAGGATTGGCTCCGGAAATTGCCATTGGCCCCAAAAGACCAGAGGCCATCTTCGGGGTCTCATGTACCGCCGCTTCGAGAAAGCTATGCTCTGGCAATTGATTCCCTTCGAACGCAACTCCATGGGCTTAGTCGAACTCAAAGGAGTCAGCAAGCGACTCAAGCCTCCTCGCATTTTGACAGAGGAGGAATTTGGAGCGCTGCTCAATCAGCTCGACCATCCCTACCGCTGTATGGTTCTTTTGGCGGGGTGCACAGGCCTTCGTGTCAGCGAGGTGATGGGCGTGCGTTGGGGCCTGATCGACTTCGAAAGGCTGACCATGGAAGTCAGGGAGGGATATGCTCGCGGCCGAGTCACGAAACTGAAATCGGAATGTTCCCAGGACGAACTGCCTCTGGATCCGGATGTCGCAACCATTCTTCTGGAGTGGAAACGTCTCTGCCCAGAAACGCAAGAAGACTGGGTCTTTCCCAGCCCACGAACCAACAAACCGTACGATTCTGGCTCGCTCCGCAAGAAAGTGCTCAGGGCTGCGGCGAAGCGGGCCAAGATTCAGGTGCCAGTCGCATACACTGCGTCACAGCTACCGCGCTTGGCTCGACGAGACTGGTGCGCCGCTCGGTGTTCAACAGAAACTCATGCGTCACGCCAATATCTCAACCACGATGAACGTCTACGGCGGAGCCTTCATGGAAGCGAAGCGCAAAGCCAACACGTCGGTCGTGCAGCGGGTGCTGCTGCAACACCGCGGCAAATTGCAAAAGGCCGTCACTTGGACGGCCTCTGCTCTGCTGCTACAAACCTTATTGGACCACTTCAGACCACAATCGAAAATCTAAATTCCTCGTAACTCTATGATTGCGTTGGTTGCGGGGGGTGGATTTGAACCACCGACCTTTGGGTTATGAGTCCAAAAATACTAGTGTTTTCAATAACTTACAAGACGCGGGTGGCCCTTGAAAAGCCTTGTAAGTAGGGTTAAGGAATCCTTATTGGACAGTTAAAGGACAGTCGCATCCTCTCGATCATAAGCTGTCAATATAGTTCTATTATGGAACTATATTGACAAAGGCCGTTGTTGCTGCTGATACTAGGGACATGCGATCTCGCATTGATGAGCTGCTGCCGTTTGCCGAAGAAAACGAGGGTTTCGTGACAGCGGCGCAGGCCCGCAGCCTTGGCATCAAGGATTCAGTCCTGGCGCGTCTGACCCAACGGGGAAAACTCCAACGGGTGGCGCGCGGAGTGTATCGAATTCCTTACTTCCCGTCGGATCGCTTGGGGCAATATCGCGAAGCGATCCTGTGGGCGCGGGCTGACAGTGGGCCGAAAAAAATAGCCTTATCCCACGAGACCGCGTTGGCGGTCTATGGCATTTTTGATGCGAATCCGCCTCGCGTACAGATCACAGTGCCGAAAAGTGCCCGCCTCCGCCGCCGCCGTCCCAAGTGGGTGGAAATTCATCGTGCTGATTTGCGAGCATCGGATATCGTCAATCGCGAAGGACTTCCCGTGACCACGATCGAAAAAGCCATTTCGCAACTTTTGGAAGAAACTGGCCGTGTCGGATTGGCGCGAGGCGCTCTGAAAGATGCGCGCAAGCAAGGCTACATTAGCGCCGAGAAAGCCTCAGTGCTCACTCGCCGTCTCGATCGATACGTACACGCGAAAGGGGCACAAGAGGCGAACGTGGGGAAAGTTTAGCTCATGACCCCGAAGCAGGTAGAGCGGTTGGAGAAGACTCTCGGACGTGTGGTTCGCGAGCAGGGTCTCGATCAGGAAAGGCCTCGCCGTTGGGTCTCGTTTCTCGCACTTTGCGGCGTTCTGGAGAGCGCCGTCGAGAAAAGTGTCATCGATATCTACTACCTGAAAGGCGGAGTCGCGATGGAACTGCGCTTCGCGCGGGCGGCGCGCACTACCAAAGATTTCGATCTTGGTCTTAGTGCCAACCGCGCGGAACGTATTCGGCGGCTTTCGGAAGTATTGCAACTCAGCTTTGACGAGTTCACCTTCCGCCTGAAGCCCGAACAACACGAGATGGAACTGGCAGACACTGTCCGGGTCGAAGTTGCCGTGGAATACAAAACACGGGCATGGCAGACCATTGAAGTGGATCTCGGTCCGGGCGAAGCACGCGAGGTAGACCTAGTGACGCCAGCCATTGAAGGTGTGGCGGAAATGGGCCTGCCCATCACCAACCAAGTACGTTGTCTTGGTATCAATGAGCAAGTGGCGCAGAAGCTTCATGCGTGTACCGGTCCTCAAAGGCAGGATCGCGCACGCGACATACTCGATATCCTCGTTGTCGATATGCTCGACCAACTGGACCGCGTGCACACACGCGCGGCGGCCGAGCGAATTTTC
>Ga0209008_1000394_pt1 | contig 15711 bp, 13 predicted proteins | sample JacPin_JW_Ref_O3_FD_187963 | JGI IMG/M metagenome (GOLD analysis project Ga0209008, IMG submission 187963) | Forest soil microbial communities from Algoma, Ontario, Canada - Jack Pine, Ontario site 1_JW_Ref_O3 (SPAdes) (version 2) | ecosystem: Environmental > Terrestrial > Soil > Boreal...
GGCTGCAGGCGCGGGTCGGAGACGCCGGATTTAATCCGCGTCGTCTCGTCCGTTACTCCTCCAGCGTGCGTGTATTCGCCGGCCGAAAGTGTCGTCGGAATCGCGATGTGGACCAGGTCGCGGCTGGTCAAGAACGCATAGCTCGCGACCTTGCAGGTGTCAATTGGGCTGCCGCCCCCGAAACTGACGAGGCAATCCGCGTTCACCCGCGTAATTTCCGCTTCGAGCTCTCCCACCACGCTCCGCGGCACATGCTGTTGCGCCCGCTTGAACACCGCCGCACAGCGCGTACTCAGCGCCCCGGTCACTTTCTCCAGCAGCTTCGAGCTGCCCAGGGTCTTGCCGGTAACCACAATCGCGCGTTCCAGGCCGCGGCGTTCGAGTTCCTCGCCGAGCGTAGCGATTTTTCCCGGACCCGATATCACGCGCTCGAGCCGGCTTAACGTGAAGTCAACGTTTGGCGCTTCCATGGAGCGGAAGTATACATCAGCCCGTTCTGTCTCGACCGGGCCGCTCACGGTCGTGCCGGAGCACAACCGATCAGGTAGGTGATTGCCATTTCCCCCGTCGATCCGGACTGCTCGCCAATTTCCCAGCGGTAAGCGTTCTCGGTCAGCGTCTGGACCATCGCGCGCAATTCTTCCGGCCGGTAGGTGCGAAGGCAGGAGACCACTCCATCAAACAGAAATACAAAGGGAACAACGGGTACTACGTAGGTCCAAAATAGTCGCGACCAGCGGAATGGCCGGATCCAGGGAGCAAACAGCAACGGCAGGATGGACCAGGGAATCATCAAAGCGATCGTCAAGGGAGCGCGCTTGGTCATTTCGAATACACCGATGTTCTGACCGTCATCGACAGCGTTTTGAAGTATGGCGCGGGCCTGTTGGGGCGAAAAATGATGAAAGGCTGTAAACATCGTTCGAAACCCTTTCAAGTCCCCGGGCACGTTTGTCGCGTCAACCGACTCGGGGCAAAACGTAATGCGATCCTGGGACTCCGCTTGGAGTTTCTGAAACGCCCCGAGATTCGGATACTTGTCCGTCAGGCAAACGTGAACGGGTTGCGTGGGATCTTCCACCCTTCTGGACAAATACGGCCAGGGCCCTCCGCCCCCGGAGCACATGTCGACGATCAATTGAGTCCGGGCGAAGTCGATCGAGCGGCCAAGGAGCGCGGCGACCGAACCGTAGGGCTTCAGCAGGCCTAATCCGAACTGAAGCGCGTCGATGACTTCATCCCGCAGGGACGGCGGGAACCATGATTGGTCGTGAAGTTCGATGAATTGTATGCGTCGCATCGTGTCTGGACGGGCGAGTCAAAACGCATGCCCGAAAACCTGATTGCTCAATTGTACCAGTCCAAGTATCATCCCCACCCGCGAGGATCCGAATGAAACTCAGTACCGAACGCATTCTTACGACACATGTGGGCAGCCTTCCGCGCTCCCAGGAGGTTGTTGACCTGCTGTTTGCGCAGGACCGCGGCGACGCTGTGGATGAGGCGCAGTTCAACGAAGTGATGCGCCGTGCCGTCGCCGGGACCGTGAACCATCAGGCCGAGGTCGGTGTAGACGTTGTGAGCGACGGCGAGACCAGCAAAATCAGCTACGCGACGTACATTCGCCACCGCCTCACGGGATTTGAGGGTGATTCCGCGCGCCCGACTCCGCAGGACCTCGACGATTTTCCCGAATACCGGGATCGGCTGGTGAAATCAGGCCACTCCGCAACCTACAAACGGCCGGTATGCAAGGGACCCATCAAGGTAAAAAGTCTGAAACCGGTGGAGCAGGATATCGCCCATATGAAGGAGGCGCTGTCCAAGGTCAAGGTCGAAGAGGGTTTCATGAACGCTGTTTCTCCCGGGACCATCGCCGTCTTTCAGCCCAACGAATACTATCCGTCCCATGAAACCTACCTGGAAGCGCTGGCCAACGCCATGCGCGAAGAGTACGAATTGATCGTCAAATCAGGGCTCCTGCTGCAGCTTGATTGTCCCGACCTGGCCATGGGCCGGCACACCCGCTTCAAGAATCTCAGCGACGACGAGTTTCTGGGCTATGCGGAACTTCAGGTCGAGGCGCTCAATCACGCTCTTGCCAATGTTCCCGCCGATCGCGTGCGGCTCCATGTCTGTTGGGGCAATTACGAAGGCACGCACATTAACGATATGGATTGCTCCAAGATTTTTCCGATCGCCATCAAGGTCAAACCCATGGCGCTGCTCATCGAAGGAGCAAACCCTCGCCATGAGCACGAATGGGAGGCTTGGACTCGCATCAAGCTTCCGGACGACAAGATTCTCATCCCCGGCGTGGTCGCATCGAGCACCAACTACGTCGAGCATCCCGAAGTCGTGGCGCAACGACTGGTTCGCTATGCGGACGTGGTCGGGCGGGAACGGATCATCGCCGGAACCGATTGCGGCTTCGGCACTTTCGCGGGCTTCGGTCCGGTCTTTCCGGCCTTTTCGTGGATGAAATTGCGCTCGCTGGCTGAGGGTGCCCGCATCGCCTCGAAAAAATTGTGGGGCCGCGCGGCCTAGACCTGCGATGTTTTGCGATTTCAATCGAGCCGTCATTTCAGACGCCCGTGGTGAGGTTGAAACTGGGGGAGCACTATGGACCGGAGATCGTTTATCCGTTCGGGCATCGGCTTGGGAGCTCTTGCGGCAGGCACGCTAGGGAATAACAGACTCGCCAGTGCCCTCGGACAGGCCTCAACCGCGGCGCCGGGTGCGACTATCGAGACCTCTTGCGGCAAAGTCCGCGGCACCGTGCAAGCCGGGGTGCAGGCTTTCCGCGGCGTCCCCTACGCCGCTTCCACTGCCGGCTCCAATCGCTTCATGCCTCCCGCGAAACGCGAGCCCTGGCCGGGTGTTCGCAGCGCCGTTGAACTGGGTCTGCGCGCGCCTCAGCGCCCTTCCGACTTCCACGGCCAGGTTCCGAAGGCAGTCGAGGTAATGTGCCCGGACGAACCGATGGGTGAAGACTGCTTGGTGCTGAACGTATGGACTCCAGGAACAACAGCGGCCCAGAAGCGGCCAGTCATGCTCTGGCTGCATGGCGGCGGATATACCTCAGGCTCCGGCGGGTTCATCTGCTATTCCGGCCAGGAGCTTGCACGAAAGCATGACGTCGTCGTGGTCACCGTCAATCACCGTCTGACCGTATTCGGCTACTTGTATTTTGCGGGAATCGGCGGAGAGAAGTATGCGAGGTCCAGCAACGTCGGCATGCTCGATATCGTCGCTGCGCTTGAATGGGTGCGCGACAACGCCGCCCGGTTCGGCGGGGATGCCGGTAACGTGACAGTCTTCGGTCAATCCGGTGGCGCAGGAAAGGTGAGCGCGCTCATGGCCATGCCTGGAGCCAAGGGGCTGTTTCATCGCGCGATCATCGAAAGTGGTGCGGACGTAAAGGGTGTGCCTGTGGACGTGGCCAACAAGTCCGCCGAGGTGTTCCTGTCGCGGCTGAATCTAAGGCCCGATCAGGTTGACGGGCTTCAACAACTTTCGATGGACCAGCTGCTCGCGGCGATTCCGCCCGGAGGCGGACCCGGCAGCCCGGGACTTGCGCTTGCGCCGGTCGTGGACGGCACGACGCTTCCTTCCGGACCCTTTGATCCGGCGGCGCCCGAGCTGTCTGCAAGTATCCCGGTGCTGATCGGCACCACCGAGACCGAGGTCACCTTCTTTCCCAATCAGGTTCTGGATCCGATTGACGATGCCGGCCTGCGCGCTCATGTGAAGCAGACGCTCGCCAAAGCAAGCGACGCGCAGGTGGATGAAGTCATCGCCGCCTATCGCAAGGGCCGTCCGGGCGTTGCCAATACGGATCTGTATCTGGCGCTGGCTTCCGATGCAACGTTCCGCTCGGGTGTCCTCACCGAAGCGGACCGCAAGGCAGAGCAGGGAAAAGCGGCAGTGTATCAATACTATTTCACATGGAAATCGCCGGTAGAAGACGGCAAGCTCCGTTCGTTCCACACCCTGGAAATTCCGTTCGCGTTCGACAATGTGGACATCGCGGCTTCCATGACCGGCACAGGTCCGGAACGTCAGGCGCTTGCCGACAAGGTCAGCGGCGCGTGGGTGGCATTTGCGCGTAGCGGCAATCCGAACCACAGGGGTTTGCCGGAATGGGAGCCGTTTGACACCACCAGACGGTCGACGATGATTCTCGACAACGAGTGCAGGCTCGCACGCGATCCCCACGGCGCAGAGCAGCGCCTGCTTCGCAGTGTCCAGAATGGCTAGGGGCGGGCGCCTGCTAGTGGGCGATCACGTCGGGCGCAGCACTGTAGGCGCTCGAGCGGCCGCCAATCCGGTTGCTCAGGAAAATCGCAAGCCACGCCAAGGCCGCGGCCACTGAGCCTGAAAGTAGAATCTGCTCGGGCTTCCATCCCATCGAAAGAAACATTCCGCCCATCAGCGGTCCGACAATCGATCCAATGCGCCCCACGCCCAGCGCCCACCCGATTCCCGTGGACCGCACCGCGGTTGGGTAATAACTCGCCGCGAGCGCATTGAGTCCCGCCTGTGCCCCAATCGCCAGGAACCCCAGGAGGAACGTCACCCCGAGCATTACGGGAAAAGCTCTGGGGATCTCTGACAGCGCGGCAACGAACAGGATGGCAAACCCGAATTCAACCAGCAAAATGACATAGGCCCCGCGACGCCTGATCAGCGGGCCCTCGACCAGACAGCCAAACACGCCGCCCAGGCTGAAGAACGCGGTCGCGGTAACTCCGGCGGAAACTGACATGCCGGATTCACGCAACAGCGCCGGAAGCCAACTGCCGATGAAGTAGATGATAAGCAGGTTCATGAAGTAGGGAATCCACAGCAAAATCGTCCCGAAGGCGCGACCTTCGGTAAACAGATGCTTTACTGGCACGCCCTCGTGGCGGGTATCGCGCACAGCGGTGCGCAGATTCGCGGCCGCAAAGTCTGGCGCAATCCGGGCGAGGATTCGGGAGACTTTCTGCGGGTTTTTTCCGCGCACGGCGAGGAACTGAATGGATTCCGGGAGCCGCACTATCAGCAGGATTGAAATCACAAGCGGCAGCGCGCCGCCAAGATACAGCACTGATCGCCAGCCCCACTCCGGGACCATCCGGGCGCTGAGCAGGCCGCAGGTCACGCCGCCCAGCGGCATCCCCACGAACAAAAACGACACCACGGAGGGCAAAATACGCCTGGGTGCGTACTCCGACGCAAGTGCGACCACGTTGGGCATGGCCCCGCCCAAGCCCAGGCCGGTCGCGAAGCGAACCAGGAGCAGCTCGTGGAATGTGGTTGCATGGGTCGTGAGAATCGAAAACACGGCGAAGCTGAGCGTCGAGAAAATTACCGTCCATTTGCGGCCCCAGCGGTCGGCGATCGGGCTGGTGGCCATCGCCGCAATCATCAGGCCGATCAGGCTCGCCGAAAAAATCGGGCCAAACGTGCGGATGGGAATTCCGGTGCCGTCGGCGATCGAAGGCGCAAGGAAATTGATGGTTTGCGCATCGAATCCGTCCAGCACCAGAACCAGGCCGCACAAGACGAGCGTCCAGATCTGGTAGCTGCCGAGGGGCCGCTGATCAATGATCTCGGCAACGGTCATCGTTTGCGTTTCGATGCTGGTCATGATTTCGTCGCCCGGCCGCGTCCCGATTCTGAGACTTCCCAGCGCAGAGTGTACACCGCGGAAGATACCGCGGGCGGCGTCAGCCAACTTTTTTGGGAAATGGTTTGCGAAGCCCGGCTTGTTCGAGCAGCGGCAGCACTTCCTTGGTGAACTGCTCGACGCCATCCACGTAGTCAACCCAGGTCATGATTACGCCGTCGATGCCCACGCGTGAGATCGCCGCGAGCTCGTCGGCGATGCTCCGGGCCGTGCCGACCAGCGGATGGCCTGCGCCGACCGACATCCGCCGCCGCATGAACTCGAGCCGCTCCGACCCCATGGGAATGTTGTTTTCCGCACTCATGGTGCGCATCAGACTGTCCATCACTTCGTTATCGAGGTACTCCTCCGAGTAGCGGCGGAGGTAGTCCTCGGCTGCTTTCTGGGTCTCGCGCTGCACGACCGCGCAGTTGGTCCAGAGTTGTATCTCGCGGCCGAATTCCGCGTGGGCCATCTTCTTGTAGCTGTCAACCTGCGGCCGCCAGTCCTCGGGCGTGGCCCCTTGCGGGCTGATCAATCCGATGTCGGAATGCTTTGCCGAGAAGCGCATGCCGGTCGGTGACAGTGCCGCGTTCATCACCGGCACTCCACCCGGCTGAATCGGCTGCGGGCGCGAAATCGCTTTTTTCAACCGGAAATACTTTGATTCGTAATCGAATTCCGCCGGGCTGGTCCACAGTCTGCGAAGCAACTGGAGCCATTCCTCAAGATAGACGTAGCGCTGGTCGTGCTCCATGAGATCAATGCCGAACATATCGAACTCGCGCCGATTCCACCCGCCCACAATATTCAAAGCGAAGCGGCCGCCGGAAATGGCGTCGATCGTCGCCGATTCTTTGGCGACCAGCATCGGGTGCATCGTCGGCGCGTGCGAAGTCGCGAAAACGGCCGAATACTCGGTCGCCGCTGCAACCCCTGCCGCCCAGGTAAAGGTTTCAAATACGATGTTCGACGGGTGATCGGCCTTATCGTCCAGATAGCCTTTCCATCGGGCGATGGGGACGATCGCCTCTAGGCCTGCGTTATCCGCCAAGCGCGCCGAAGCAAGCGTGTTCGCCCAGGTCGGCTGGCGCATCTCGGGAACGAAAGTCATGTTGGGGATGGTATTCGTGCAGAAAGTGCCCAGTTTCAGTTTGTTGTCGTTGAAGATTGGGTTCGTCGCTTTGCTTTTCACGGCGGTAATTTTGCCAGAGATTCGAGGGTTTTCGGCATCCATTCTTGGGCTATCTGTGTGCGGAGGAAGCATTTCGTGTCGACCGGGTGCCGGCTGGTTGCAGGACAGCGTAACCTGGACTTGGTGAAAAATCCTCCACGCTCGGTTAGTATTGGCGTTCCGCGGCGGTGTTGCTTGCGCGGTGTTGGCAGTGATTCCAGCCCGACTGGGGAGATTCGGTTTCTATGCGCGTAATCAGGCGTACGTTATGCCTCGGCATTCTCGGCCTGGCCCTCGGGTCTCAATCCGTCGCTGCGATTACCGATCCGGTTCGCGTCGAGCAGGGTGAGCTTGCCGGCTCTGGCGGCCGCAGCCCGAATGTGCGCGCGTATCGAGGGATCCCTTTTGCCGCGCCGCCCGTGGGCGACCTGCGGTGGAAACCTCCGCAGCCCGCACCATCCTGGGAAGGTATCCGTCAGGCGACGCAGACCGGCAATGCCTGCCCGCAGCCTCCTTTTCCCGCCAACGGCCTTTACGGCGCTTCGCCTCCACCCATGAGCGAGGATTGCCTGAATCTGAATATCTGGACGCCAGCCAAATCGGCCGATGATCGTCTTCCCGTCATGGTCTGGATCCACGGCGGTGGATTTATGCACGGCACGGGCGGCGCGATTGGATACGACGGCGAAAATCTGGCCCGCAAGGGCGTGATCGTGGTGACCATCAATTACCGCCTGGGCATCCTGGGCTTTTTGGCTCTCCCGGAACTCGAGGCCGAATCCGGGCACCACGCCGCGGGAAATTATGCGCTGATGGATCAGATCGCTGCGCTTGAGTGGATCGAGCGGAATATCGCGAAGTTTGGCGGAGATCCCGCCCGCGTCACGATCTTTGGCCAATCGGCAGGCTCGTTTTCGGTGAACATACTGATGGCCAGCCCGCTCGCACGGGGTTTGTTCACACGGGCAGTCGGCGAAAGCGGCGGTATGTTCGCCCCGATGCCGTCACTTGCCGATGGCGAAAAGGCTGGTCTCGAATTTGCGTCCAAATGTGGGGCTACGCAGGATGTCTTGAAGTCCCTCCGAGCGAAAAGCGTCGACGATCTCGTGCGGGCAACCAGCGACGACGACGTCGAGATCATCGTGGATGGCTGGGTCCTTCCGCAAAGCGTTTACACGATCTTCGCGGAAGGAAAACAGAACGATGTGCCGATTATCGTGGGGAATAACGCGAACGAGGGCACGATTTTTCCTCCCCCGGAGGGCTCAGTCACCCCTGCGGAGTTTGCCGGTCGCGCGCAGCGGGGCTTCGGGGCGATGGCCAAACAGTTTCTGGAAGCCTATCCCGCCGGCTCATCCGATCAGGAGGCCACGAACGCGTATTTCGCATCGCTTCGCGACGGGCAATTTGGCTGGGAAATGCGCATTTGGGCGCGAATGGCGACTGAAACCGGGCATCGCCGGGCCTTTCGCTACTACTTCAGCCGAGTCCCACCGGGAAGGGGCGAACGCCTCGGGGCATTTCACGGCGCGGAACTCGCCTACGTATTTGAAAATTACCCCTACCGCATTTCTTATCAGGATGTGGACAAACAACTCGGTGAGGTAATGTCAGGCTACTGGGCGAATTTCGCAAGGACCGGCGATCCCAATGCGACGGCCGATCCGAACGGCGCAGGCGTGCCCACCTGGCCCATCTACAATCCATCCAAAGACAACGTTCTGGTGATCGGAGACCAGGTGAGCGTCGAATCGCACGTCAACGCCCCGGGACTGGACTTCTTTGACGTGTTTAACCGGGCGCTTCGCGAGCCGCCGGCCACCAAGAGAACACCTTGACGTGGTCGGATCGCTGTATTCGCAGCGACGCGTCGCCGGCGGGCGCGCTTGAATACGCCCGGCCGACTTGAACATCAGCGCCCCAGCCTTACTCGAACTTGAGTAAGACGATTTCAGGCCGAGTGCCGAGACGCACCGGAGGTCCCCATGTGCCGGCCCCGTAGGATGTGTAGACCTGCAGGCTTCCCAGCCGATTCAGCCCGTATACAAAGCGGCCGTAGACTCGCCGGGTAAACCAGGTGAACGGAAAAAACTGCCCTCCGTGCGTATGTCCAGACAACTGCAGACCAATTCCTTCCTCCGCTGCAACCGCCAACTGATCGGGTGCGTGCGTCAGCAGGATGCTCGCCCGACTGGGGTCGAGCGCAGTCGTACGCAAAATCCCTCGGAGATGCTCGGCATCGGTAGCATCCCGGTAGTGCACGCCGATCAGCTGCAAGCCGTCGAGGACCACCTTTTCGTTGTTCAGGACACGCACGCCTGCGGCTGCGACCGCTTCCAGATATTTCGTGTGGTCGCCAAACTCCTCGTGATTTCCAGCTATGAAATACGCACCATAAGGGGCCGCGAGGCCGCGCAATGGTTCAGCAAGCTTGCGCACGTCCGCTGCCGTACCGTCGTACAAATCACCCCCGATCAGGACGATATCAGGCTCGAAGCGGGAGACCATTGCGACCATCCGTTTCGCGAACCCAAGGCCCCGAACATGACCCAGGTGCGTGTCCGTAACCAGAGCCGCAACCCGTCCGCGCCAGCCCGCCGGCAGGTTCGCGAGCTTCACCGGCACCCGCCTCACTCGCACGCGTGCAGCGTTTACGAGGCCATAGAGTCCGGCGGCCGTCGCAAGTCCGAAAAGAAGAAAGGCAATGTCCTGCTGGTGCCAGGGCAGGTGCAGTGCCCGTCCGAGTCCGTAGACAAGCCAGCAGGCGCAGGCGGCGAGGAAAAAGAAGTTAAAAAAGCCGAGCCAGGTCGCTGCGACACTGTAGTAGATCCGTACTGGCAGCACTGCATAGCGCCAGGCCAACAGCGACGCCGTCAGGAATGTGAAGGACAAAACAACGAACGCAACGCCGAGGTCCGAGGTTTCCGGCCGTCCAGGCACCTGCCGAAAAGCGGTCCAGGTGTGGTAGACGAACCAGTGCGATGCCAACAGGATTGCCTGGAATACGAGTATAAAAATAACGATGCGTCTGACCATTTTTTAGGAGGTGCTCGCCATATTGGATGAGATGAGCAGAATGCGGGACTCGCCGAGATCGTATTCGACAAGAGTGGAGCTTCCGCACCAACCTACGGGACAGAATGACAGGTTTTGGGGCCTGCGAGAATCAAAGTCCGCGAGCGTGCGATGGTATTGATGAGATTCTTGTTACAGGTCGGTCGGAAAGAAAGTCTGGTCCTGAAGAACTGTGTCAACTGCAAGCAGCAGCTTTTGAACCGCGTCTCCCTTGGTTACGTATCCTCGAACACCGATTTTCTTGGCCTCTTCGACAACCTGCCTGTTCTTGTGCACCGAAAGTATGAGTATCGGCAGGTTGGGCGCGAATGCCCGAATCTGGCGCGCCGCGTCCAAGCCGTTCAATTCGGGCATGGTGATATCGAGAATGACCAGATCGGGCTTTAGCTCCCGGGCTTTTTCCACCGCCTCTATTCCGTTGGAGGCCTCGGCGCACACTTCAAGGTCGCCACGGGACGTCAGGGTCGCGACCACCCGCTTCCTCACCACTTCCTGGTCGTCTGCCACAACGATTCGCACGATTCCACCTAGGACGCGCACGAAACCCTCGACGAAACAAGCCATTCAAGCGACACGTTAGGCTCCCATTGCAGGTCCGCTATCCGAAACCCGAGACCCGGCCTCTGGCGGTGCGATAGGAATGGTTACTCGGATGGTCGTGCCCTTGCTGCCTGAATCAATTGTAAAGTCCCCGCAAAGATTCTTGATCCGTTCCCTCATTCCTCGCAGACCCACCCCCGCGTCACCTGAGGATATGATTCTGGCCAGTTTTTCCGGCTCGATGCCTTTCCCGGCGTCTCGCACTTCCAGGTCAATCCCGCCCGAGTGCCGGGATACGCCAATCGACGCCGTGGGACTCTCGGAGTGGCGATGAATGTTTGTGAGGCATTCCTGCACCACTCGAAACAACGCAATCTCCAGATCCTGAGACAATCTTCCCAAATCAGGTGAGAGCTCCAGTGTCGTTCGGATATTACTGCGTTGACTGAAGCCGTCGACGTACCAGCGAAGGGCCGACTCCAGCCCCATCTCCTCCAGCAGCGGCGGGTGCAACAAGTAGGACAGCGTCCGCAACTCCGCAGCTATTGTCCGGACAATCTCCGCATTCTCGACCAATCCATTCACCAATCCCGGATTCGATTTGCTAGCTTCTGCCTCGAGCGCGGAAAGATTCATGCTCAGCAGCGCAAGCGACTGTCCTGTGCTGTCGTGCAGGTCGCGCGCGATGCGGCGCCTCTCGTCGTCCTGGACCCGCAGCAGACGCGCCGACAGCTCGCGCAGACCCTGGTTCGTCATGTCCAGTATTTCCGCCTGCTTCAAGACCTGGATATTCTTCTTTCGAAGTTCATCGGTCCGGTCGCGAACGCGCTTCTCCAGATCGTCATGAGCTTGCTTGAGCGCCCGCTCCATGGCCATGCGCTCGGTAACGTCGTGAAGGAAGGTTCGGCTGTATACAAACTTTCCATCTTCCCAGAGTCCGTTGGAGTGAATCACGACCTGGACGGTGGCTCCAGTCTTGCACCGGAGCTCGGCTGCGTGATCGTAGACCTCCTCCTTGCGCATCAGCTTGGCCCAGAAGGCATCCAGGGCCTCGCGGTGTACAAAGAACTCATCCAGCCGGTGGCCGACATATTCCTCAGCCTGGTATCCCAGCAGCTTCAGCACAGCCTTGTTGGCCCATACGATTGTCTGATCGGGCCCGGTGCGCTGCACACCTTCCAGGGCATTTTCAAGCAGATCGGCCAGCTCCGACTCCCTGCGCTCCAGCGATTTCTGCGCTTGGTTTCGTTCCGCGGTTGCGGCCTCCAGCGCTTCGGCCTTTTGCTGTAAATAACTGACGTTGCGCAGGCGTTCTTGCTCGCTCGTGAGCGCGGTGTAGCTCTCACCGGGAATCACGTGAGAGTGTTCTGCGCAGATTTTCAGGAACGGCTCACTGTGCTCCTCACGGTTAAAGCCCGCCATCGGATAGGCGCACCGGAGCGCAAACGAGTGCGTTTGGCTCAACCGGTTCCATAACTGCTCGAGCTGGATCGAGCTCTCAAATTTTCCCTGCGCCCACAATATGGCGACCATCTCTCCAAAGATTGCGACCTGACCATCGGAGCCGCCAGCCGCGTGCTTGGCGCGCACGACTACGCTGCCGATCACTTCGGCGAAACGCGCCGGATCCGGCCAGCCCTCCTGCATCAATTTCGATAGCGTTTCGGTTGCGTCCATCGGGATATAGCGGCCCCGTACTACGGCCGCGTCCGTATCGAGGCCGCGAGCTTTGAGCAGTCGTGTCAGCGCATCTCGGTGCGCCACCGTTGCGACAACCAGTGCCGAGCCCCCGGATTCCAGCGAATCGCCGATGAACCGGCATAGTTCGTCCAGGAGAACGGGGTCTTCTCCGTAGAATTGAACCGAATGAGAGTGGGATGCGTGGCTATCCAAGAACCCGGACGGCGGAGGAAGGCCCGCGCGGGACACTTGAGCTTTCGATGTACTCAATCTGGATTCTCCTGGTGGCCGCTCAAATACCTTCGTGACCTAGTGGTTGCCAAGATCTGGCCAGCCTAGGAGCACACGCAATCTGGACGGGATCCCCCAAACATTCTTACAGCATAGCTCGCTGGGACCAATACCTAGAACGCTGTATGGTAAAGCATTGCGCCTGGAAAACCGCGGCGTTCTTCCAAAACCGCTTCAGGCCGGGCGGCGGGGAGAGGTTGGAGGGGCCGTTCGTATGTTCGGGGGTAAATCCAAACGGCCCCTGATGGGAAGGGAAGCGTGGTGCGGAAAAGATCGAGGGTACATGTCACAAGCATCCATGCACCCGACAGTACGAAACTGCGGGCGAACGTGCCATCGGCCAAGAACCTTATTCGGGGTAGGGAAAATCGTGTACCGGCTTAGCCCTAGCGTCGGGGCTGTCGGACCAGGACTCCCACCCCGCCTCGGTGCAAATGCGAGCCGCAACCTCGCGCGAATGCCTCGCGACGCGCTCCCTCGTCACGAAATTGAAGATCGTCGTGAAGGAACCCTTGAGGTTGCAAGCGACCCTGTGGATAGCAGCAAGTTGACTGTCGGTTAGCTGATCTTGGGAGGATCGACGCCCAGCGCGGTTGCTAGTGAGATCAAATGATCCTGTTCGTCCATCAGTATCTCGCGGATGTGTTCAGCCATGGCGAATTCGCCGAGCTGATCGCATTGACGAACGCGCTGGGTATAGTTGCGAATTGTCTCGGTCTCATTGGCAAGATCGAATTGCAGCATCTCTTTGGGCTTTTCCGACGAGCGGACCGGTTTTGGCTGCACGGTGGGCATACCGCCCAGATAGTCGATCTGGTTGGCAATAATCAAGGCGTGGCTCAGTTCTTCCGTCGCATGCTTTTCGAGCTCGCCTGCGATATTCATGTATTCGGCGCCCTTGAGGACCTGCGAGTAGACGACATAGGCGATGATGGCCTGGTATTCACGTGAGAGATCCTCGTTCAACAGCTCGATCAGTTTCTCGCGCGAGATTTCGTTCTGGGCCGCGGCCGGCTGCTTGGATTGGGGCATCGGATTCTCCTATGAGGTCAAGAAAGGAGCGCCGCGACCGAGTCGCGGCGCTCCTGCAGAGCGGATCAGATGATACTCTATCTCGCTCGTCCGGCCTGCGCTGCTTTTTCCTGGCGCTTCTCTTCGGCCTTCAGGGTTTTCACGAATTCGTCCGCTTCCTTCTCGGAGATTTCCCTGGAAGTGCCGTAGTACTCCTGAATCTTACCGACGAGGATATGGCGTCGGCCTTCGATTACATCCAGGTCGTCATCGGTCAGCTTTCCCCACTTCTCTTTGATCTTTCCTTTGTACTGCTTCCACTTTCCTTCCACTTGATCCCAGTTCATGGTTTTCCTCCGTGGTAATTTGCCGAGGGGCTCGGTCAAATTGGCCGATTCCCGCAGGGTTGGGGACGCATCTGAGGGTGGGTATCGCTCCCGAACTAGGAGACACCATTCGTTCTTGTGCGGACATACAGCGCGCAACCGATATATGCCGGCAAGAGCTTGTAGGAATCGGTCATGGGTTCGCGGCGGGAGGCTAAGCCTCGATGATATTGTTGCGGATGGCGTAGCGGACAACCTCGCTTACGGAGTGGCAATCGAGTTTGCGCATGATATTGGCGCGGTGTGTCTCGGCGGTCTTCACACTCAAATCGAGCGCGACGGCGACTTCCTTGCTGCTCTTTCCCTCGGCGAGAAGCTGAACGATCTCGCGCTGCCTCGGAGTCAGGCGAACCGCGCCCGATTCGGAGTCTTTGGGACGCGCATCGCCCTTCAGAAAGCCATCCAGAATCATTTGCGAAACTCGCGAGGTGAAAAACGTTTTGTTCCGGCGCAGGGAATCGATGGCTGTAACCAGATCCCTCCCGGCGTCTGTTTTCAGAATGTATCCCCGAGCGCCAGCATCGAGAACCTCGCGGATGATGGAATCGGATTCATGCATCGTGAGAATCAAAACCTTCGTTTGAGGGCGCATCTTCAAAATCTGCCGCGTAGCCTCGAGCCCGTTGAGCGTAGGCATGCCGATGTCGAGAATCACAACGTCGGGATTCAGCTCCTTGGTCATCACCACCGCCTGGCGGCCGTCTGCGGCTTCTCCAACGACCTGGCACTCGCGCTGGGCCTCCAGCATGGAACGCATTCCCTGCCGGACAATCTCGTGATCATCGGCGATTAGGACCTTAAGAACGGGCATCATCAACCTCCTCGCGGCAAACCGGTGTCTTGATTTTCGACCGCACCGTGGCCTTGGTTGTTACGAATCGCTTATATCCTAGGTGGCTTCGCTTCGGTTTTCACTACGGTCTTTCCTGTATGTGTATACAAGTTCGGCCGGATAGCACTTTGGACCAAACCAGTCCATTGTGAATGCGCTTGAGCCCAAAGATCGACTCGGATCCGGGAGATGGAAGGTAATCCAGTTTTCCTGAAGGGGGACACAGTGGATCCGAAATCATTCCGAATCGCATCGGCGGGAACTCTACCGACTCTGATCGCGCTGCTCTCAAGCCGCCTGGACCGTGCACTGTTTCATTTTCTTTCGAACGGATCGGTCTTCCTGGCACTGACGTTCGGCTCGTTGTCGCTGGACCTTATCTCGAAAATGCTGACCCGGTACGGTGAGCCCACACGCGAGCCCTCATCGCCCGGGATCAGCTAGCAGCGCGTCCATTTCCTGGGTGTTGCGCAAGCGCGGCTGCTGAATCTCGACGCAGACTTTCAGCGGAAGCTCCGCAACGCGCCGCTTGTAGCGACTCCCGCTTGGGCTTACGATCCTGGAGTCACGTACGTCGCTTCAGCCCGGCGGCACCCGATCCCGATCCAAAAAGAGCATCAGAGTGTCCAAAACCAGAGGTTCGGCGACGGCCCCGGCCCGATCCCGAGCCGTCTCACGTTTCGCAGCCATCCGGTTGCTGATGGCGCTCGGCCCCGGATTGATTACCGGTGCAGCCGATGACGATCCCAGCGGTATCGCAACCTACTCGCAGGTCGGCGCAAAATTCGGTTACGGCATGTTGTGGGTCATGCCTTTCTCCTACCCGCTTATGGCGCTGATTCAGGAGATCAGCGCCCGTATCGGACGCGTAACGGGCGCAGGAATTGCGGCCAATATTCGGCGCCATTATCCCAAACCCGTTCTCTACGGCATGGTCTGTCTGCTGCTGGTCGCCAATATCTTCAACCTCGGCGCCGATGTCGGGGCCATGGGCGCGGCTGCCAAACTGTTCTTGCCCGGCCCCGTCTGGGCCTACATCCTTTTGCTGGGCGCCGTCTGTCTGGTCCTG
>Ga0209008_1000397_pt1 | contig 15479 bp, 10 predicted proteins | sample JacPin_JW_Ref_O3_FD_187963 | JGI IMG/M metagenome (GOLD analysis project Ga0209008, IMG submission 187963) | Forest soil microbial communities from Algoma, Ontario, Canada - Jack Pine, Ontario site 1_JW_Ref_O3 (SPAdes) (version 2) | ecosystem: Environmental > Terrestrial > Soil > Boreal...
CATTCAAGGAGTGGCAATGGCGAAGAGTAAGGGGCTCCCATCCATTTTCTGTCTCGTTTTGATGGTCTTTCTTCAAAGTAACAGCTGTACGAGTTGCTCCGGTGTACCGTCGGACTACAACTCGGTGCTGCTTCATGCCACGGCGTCCAAGATTGGTGCGGGACAGACGGTTACGATCACCGCGTCCGTCCCGAGGGACACGACCGGCGCGGGCGTAACCTGGGTTTTCACTCCCGGCGCGGGTGCTCCAGTCCCTCCGGGAACATTCACACCGACCAGCGTGACCGTCGCGACCTATGCAGCTCCGGCGAATGTCGTCGCAACCGAGTTCACCGTCAGTATCCAGGCCACGTCGATCGCGTTTCCCTCTGAGACGCAGTCCATAACCATCTCAATCGAACCCACCGCTCCGCTGACGATCACAACGACCACTCTGCCGAACGGCATCGTCGGCACGGCCTACCCCACCGGGACGCAGCTGCAGGCAAGTGGCGGGGTTGCGCCCTATACGTGGACGCTGGTGAATGCCACATTGCCTCCGGGATTGACACTGGCCTCCAACGGCGCCATTACCGGCACGCCCACGCAGACTGGAACTTTCAACACCTTCACGGTCCAGGTTGCCGACAGCGAAACGACACCGATGACGGTCACCAGCACTTCCGGACAACTCAGCATCACGATCGCAAACCAATTGAGCGGAAATTACGCTTTCGAGTTCAGTGGATTCAATTCCTCTGGCCCCGTTGTCGTCGCCGGTCACTTCAGTGCCGATGGAGTCAGCGTCCTGTCTGGCGGAGTAGAGGATGTGAACTCGATGGGCGGGCCATACAAGAATCAGACCTTTACGGGCACATTTACACTCCAGAACAATCGCGGCCAGCTGATTTTCTCGAGCCTGCCTGGATCTCCCACCTACGATTTCGCCCTGGATTCAACGGGACTCCATGGACGCATGATCGAATTCGATTCCACCGGGGTGCGTGGCTCGGGCGAGCTGGTGCAGCAGAACACCGCGACCTGCGTGTCGCAGACGATGTCGGGTGCGGGACCGCTGGGTGCGGACTTCGTCATCGGGTTGAGCGGTACGGAGGGGAGCTTTAACGGCACGACACCAGGACCGTTTGTTCTTGCAGGCCGGTTCACGGCGGAAGTTCCTGCGAGCTCGACGACGCCCGGAAATATCGACAACGGTGAAGTGGATTCCAGCGCTCCCGGCGTCCAGTCAATTACACCGGATGAGACATTCTCGGGCACTTTCCAGACGACTTCGCAGTCCGCGCGCTGCGTGATGAGCGTGACACAACAGCTGGGAGACATGAACTTTAGCGTCTATCCGATCACGACGACCGCGGGGCTGCTGACCGAAGCTTTCATTGTGGAAACAGACTCGGTGAGCCAGACCACGCCTTTCGTTAGCGCCGGAAAACTGGTGCATCAAACTGGATATCCGTTCAGCAGTGCGGTTCAGGAGTTCTCCGGGGCGACCGTCGGCGGGTTGTCGGGTTCCGTCATACCGAACGGCCAGAACGCCTATGTGCCGTTTGCGGGAGTCGCCCAGTTGGAGTCCAACGGAGGAGGGGCCTTCACGCTATCTCTGGTGGACAACGTGGGAGGGTCAGTTGGATCCGCCCTGGGTGCGAGCGCCCTTGCTGCCACCTTCGGTACCGGCGACTCGTTCGGCCGGGTTGATACGGATCTGCTGCAACCGGTTGCCCCGGTTTTTTACGTCATCAACGACAATGAAGCGCTGTGCATCCTTGAGAACATCAACGCCCCGGTGATCGGAATCTTTGAGCCCCAATCTGCCCCGACTTTCTCCACCGGCACGATTGCCGGAACTCTGGTGGAGGGTACGTCGCAGCCCGCTGCGACCCCGCTCCAGAATTATTCTGGCCTGATCACTCTGGCCTCGGGGGCGGTTTCGGGCATCGAGGATCTGAGCACCACCGCCGCGAATTCCTCGGGCCTGGCCGTGTCGGGCACCTACGCGCTGACCCCGAGTGGTGCGACCGACGGCAGCGGAACCTTCAACCTGACTCAAGCTCCGCCCCCGCCCGAGTTCAACGGCGCGTTCTTCATCGTTTCACCGACCAAGGCGGTGATGGTCACGACGACCAGCGGCGACACGAACCCGGTGCTGACGATACTGGGCGAGCAGGTCGACGACTTCGGAGTGAACTAAGGCGGACGCCTGCCGTGGGGCGATTCGCTTGCGCTGCCGCTGTTGTCGTTCGGTGTGAACTTCAGTACGCCCAGCGCATCAGTACTGCGCCGGTTGTATAGCCCGCGCCAACGGCGATCAACAGGACCAAGTCGCCTTTGCGCAGGCGCTTCTGTTCGACCGCATCCACCAACCCCATGGGGATTGTCGCGCCCGTGGTATTCCCGTACCGATCGATATTTACCAGCACCTTGGAATCATCCACGCCCAGTCGTTCCTGCATCGCGCGAATGATTCGCAGGTTCGCTTGATGCGGAACCACAAGCGCCAGATCCCGGCTGGTTAGCCCGTTGCGCTCCAGTACCTGGCAAGCCAGCTCGCTCATTCGGCGCACCGCGTACTTGAATACCTGCTGGCCCTCCTGATGAACGTAATGCATGCGGTTGTCCACGGTCTCATGCGACGGCGGATGCAGCGAACCTCCCCCGGGCATGTAGAGGTTGCATCCTCCCGAGCCGTCGATATCGTGCACAAAATCAATGATACCTTCGGCATCGGAAGCAGCCGGCTCGAGCAGCACGGCCCCGGCACCGTCGCCGAACAGCACGCATGTGGCGCGGTCGCGAAAATCGAGGATGGACGTCATTACGTCGGCGCCGATCACTAGTACTTTCTTGTGCGATCCTGCGGCGACAAACTGCGCGCCGACCGTCAGCGCATAGGCAAAACCCGAGCACGCGGCGGAAAGATCGAAGCCCCAGGCTTTTGTCGCGCCCAGGCGGTCCTGGATCAGGCAGGCCGTCGCAGGAAATAGCATGTCCGGCGTGACCGTCGCCACCACGATCAAGTCGATTTCTTGCGCGCTGACGCCTTTCAAAGCCAGCAGTTTCTTGGCTGCTTCTGTTCCCAGATGCGAAGACGCGACTCCCGGGTCCGCAAAATGCCGCTCTCGGATGCCCGTTCGGGTACGGATCCACTCATCGGTTGTGTCCACCATCTTTTCCATATCCGCGTTGGTGACAACACGGGGCGGCACGTACCCGGCAACTCCCGTGATTTTCGCGGCGATGCGCTGGCTCATGAAACTCTCCGATCTCGCTTAAACCGCCCGCGATTGTATGCAATCACGCGCTGTGGTGACAAGCAAAACACGCCGCGTTCGGGACCTCGCAAACTCACGGGATCGCTTGACATAGGCCCTAAAGTTTTCGCTCGTTAACTCCTGTTGGTGCATCATGGACGTATGACCGGGGCCGAGCAAACACACTGGATCGGTGAGCGGGCGCGCGCCCGCGGGTTCGATCTCTGTGGCGTTGCGCCGGTGACGCGACAGAACCCTGGGACCGCCACCGTGCCGGGAACCGACTCGGCCGAATCGTTCCCGGAACTCGACCGTCTGCCGGAATGGCTTGCACGCGGCTACGGCGGCGAGATGAATTATCTCCACGATCCGCGCCGCACCGATCCGCGGCGAGTCCTGGAAGGGGCCCGCAGCCTGATCGTCGTCGCCCTCAACTACAACTCGCAACCGCAGTCCGTCGTTTCGCCCGAAGACGCCGACGACCAATCGCCGCGCGGATGGATATCTCGCTACGCCTGGGGCGACGACTACCACGATGTGATCCAGCAGAAGTTGCAGGAACTGATATCGGATATGCGCGCCGAGTTCGCCGAACCATTCGCCGCACGCGCCTACTCCGACACGGGGCCGATCATCGAGCGCGTGGCAGCGAAATATGCCGGTCTGGGCTGGCTGGGAAAGAACACCTGCCTGATCAATTCGCAGCTCGGTTCATGGCTTTTCCTGGGTGTTATCGTTACGACGCTCGCCCTGGAGCCAAGCGTCGCACCCGGGTTGCCTGCTCCCGATCTCTGCGGAACCTGCACGCGCTGTCTTGACGCCTGCCCCACGCAAGCGTTCCCGCAGCCGTATGTCCTGGACGCCCGCCGCTGCATCTCCTACCTCACCGTCGAGCTTCGCACGGAGATTCCCGAAGAGATTCGCCCCCAGATGGGCCGCGCCGTAATCGGCTGCGATATCTGCCAGGATGTGTGTCCCTGGAATCGAAAGGCGCCGATCACTTCCCTGGCCGCGTTTCAACCGCGCACTGCGCTCGAAAATGGAAATTCGCTCGTCGCCCCGGAGCTTGAGTGGCTGGCCTCGCTCTCCCAACAGGAATTCAGCACGATTTTCCGCCGTAGCGCGGCCAAGCGAGCGAAATGGCGCGGTTTGGTCCGCAATGCCTGCGTGGCGCTGGGAAATTCCGGAATCACACCGGATCACCGCGCGCATCCGCGCGTCAATCGCCTGCTTGATCGCCTCGCAGCTGTTGAGGATCCGCTAATTTCCGGCCACGCTCGCTGGGCCCTCGGTCGACTTTCGCCGACGGGAACTACCGTGCTGCCCTCAGGCGCGGAAAATCTTCCCGCGGCTGATCAAACAATCTTAAAAACCCAATAGACATCGAAACGCGCTTTTTGCGATACTTCCTCGTTCCAGTGGCGAACGGCCTTCCTTCCGGGACAGAGCCGCAACCTTGAGAAAAACCAGGATTAACAGTCTATGAAAGCAACTCACCAAGTGGCTGTTTGCGCGGTCGTTTTGCTGGCTGCCGGTCTGGGCGCGGCGCGCCTGTACTCGCGGGAGAGCGACCCCGCTCCGCCGCAGAAAAATGCGGCGCCCGCCGCCCCGCAAAGCTCCGTCGAGCGCGGCCGTTACCTGGTCGAAAACGTCGCCATGTGCGAGGAATGCCATACGCCCCGGGACTCGGCCGGCAATCTGGATGAATCCCGCCGCCTGCAGGGAGCGCAGATCTGGATCATGCCCGTTCACGCAAATCCGAATTGGGCCAACAATGCCCCGGCGCTCGCCGGATTCGGCGGATATTCAGACGACCAGGGCGAAGCGGTTCTGGAAAAAGGCGTGGGGCCGAACGGTGAGTCCATTCGCCAGCCAATGCACATCTACCATATGAATCACGCCGATGCGCAGGCCATCATCGCCTACCTTCGTTCCCTGTCGAGCGCCTACCCCCAGTAACAGCTCGCTCCGGTTTCCATCGGGCGGTGAGTCGGACGAGAGCCCGAATCCCGCCGTACGCCTCGCATTCCCTCTGTATAATCGCGTGCGATGGAAGAGCGAATCCAGAGGGCGGTCAACTGGCTGCTTGGCCCTGAGGTTCCCAGTGAGAATGCCCCCGGACATCTCTGGGGGCGCTGGATTTTTCTTCGTGCCCTCGGGATCTTCTACTTCTCCGCGTTCTATTCGCTTCTGTTCCAAATCAGGGGCCTGATCGGACCCGACGGAATTCTTCCCGCCAGAGACTACCTGCAGGCGGTCTCCGGTGCGCTCCATTCGTTCCGGTTCTGGTACGCGCCCACGCTTTTCTGGTTTGGTTCAAGCGACCACGCGCTCATGCTCGTTTGCTGGGTGGGTGTGATTGCCTCGCTGCTGGTGGTGGCCAATGTGTGGCCGCGAGCATCGCTCGCCGTCAGCTTCGTCTGCTTTCTTTCGTTCATCGCTGCCGCGCAGGATTTTTCCAGCTATCAATCCGACGGCATGCTGCTCGAAGCCGGTTTCATCAGTCTGTTTTTTGCGCCGCCCGGATTCCTACCAGGTCTGGCTCGCGAGAACGCGCCGTCTCGCGCGAGCCTGTATCTCCTGCGCTGGGAGTGGTTCCGCATCTATTTCGAATCCGGTGTGGCGAAGATGGCCAGCGGAGATCTTTCGTGGCGAAACTTCACCGCCATGGATGACTATTACCAGAACGGCCCGTTGCCCACGTGGATCGGCTGGTACGTTCAGCATTTCCCGCACTGGTTCCAAGCCTCGGCCGTATTTCTCACTCTGGCGATCGAGCTGGTGCTGGTCTGGATGCTGTTTCTTCCGCGCCGGTTCCGCATTGCATGTTTTTGCATCGTCACCCCGTTTGAGATCGGCATCATTCTCACGGCGAACTACGCGTTTCTGAATTACATCGTTCTCGCGCTCGGTTTTCTGTTGCTGGACGACCGCGTCCTGGAATGGATTCTGCCCCAAGGTGTGCGAGCGTTTGTTGACCGCACCCCTGTGCCGTTCGCGGCGGCCGGCCCACCGCCGGCGGGCTCCCGCGCCGACTGGCGTATCCGGCTCAAGCCCGTCCGTATGTCCATCGCCGGCGTCTGCCTTGGCCTGGTCTGCTACACGACCTTCGCTTGGCTTGTCTGGCAGCTGGTCCCGTCGGTCCCGCTGCCGCAAAAACCCGTACAGATGCTTGAACCTTTCCGCATCGCCAATCGCTACGGATTGTTTGCGGTAATGACGCACGCGCGCTATGAAATCGAATTTCAAGGTTCGTACAACGGAATCACCTGGACGCCTTACCCCTTCCGTTACAAGCCGCAGGACGTCCACCAGGCGCCCGGAATCTACGCACCTTACCAGCCCCGATTTGAATGGAACTTGTGGTTCGCGTCGCTCGGACAGTGGCGCCAGTACCGCTTCGTGCTCTGGACCGAAGAGCGACTCATCACGGGCGAACCGGACGTCCTGGCGCTGTTTCGATCCAATCCGTTTGCGGGTGCACCACCGAAGCAAGTGCGCGCAGTCGTCTACCAGTATTGGTTCACCGACTGGAAGACAAAGCGCGAGCAAAAAACCTGGTGGCGGACCCAGCTGCTTGGCAACTACGCGCCGGTGCTCGAGCGTCAGCAGGATGGTAAAATCGAAATGCTCGATTTTGATACCGTCGAAGCGCCGCCCGATTAGGCCGCCCAGGATGTTGCCCTTGCCGGCGCGCAGGTTTTGCTACGCGCCCGCAATTCCGTTAGCCTGATTAAGTTCAAACGAACACGCTCATGAGACGCGAACATACAACCGAGGACAAGGAACCCCGCGAACCCGATGTCACCGGTGCGGAGGTAATTGCCTACCTGGCAACGCTCGCTCAACCGGCCAGCGTCCGCCGGATTGCGCACGGCATGGAGCTGAAGCATCGCGGCCGACGATTCCTCCCGAGGGTCCTGCAGCAACTCAAGCGCAGCGGCGATATCGAAGAGATCTACGGCGGGCGATATCGCCTCGCTGAACCGCAGAACAGTGCGCCAAGCCCTGCCTCGCGACGCGCGGCGCGCGCAGCCGGCGCCGCGTCGCGCGCCGAGCCAGCACCTGCGCCCGCCGCCGCGCCCAAGCGAGCCCGCGACCCGAATCTGATCTCCGGGCGCATCGTCGCGCATCGCGACGGCTATGGATTTCTCGTACCGGATCATCCGATTCCCAGAGTGGACGGCGATCTCTTCATCGGCCGCGACAGTCTTGGCGACGCGATGAACGGTGATCGCGTTCTTGCGCGTATCGAACGCCGGCGTGCCGACGGCCGCGCCGAGGGGCGCGTCGTGCAGGTCGTCGAGCGCGAGCATCAGACGATCGTCGGTCTTTTCCGCTATGGCCCTTACGGCAACGATGTTTTGCCGTACGACACGCGCATTCCGCACCAGGTCACGATCCCGCCTGGGGACGAACTGACGCCCGAGTTGCGGGAAAAACTTGGAGCGAATCTCAAAGCAGGACCCGCGACCACGGGGCGGGCGCGCCTGCCGGAACTTGACGGGGCCGTGGTCAACGTCGAGATCACCCGTTACCCCAGGGACGGGCTTGCGCCCACTGGACGCGTCGTTGAAATCCTCGGCCGTCCGGGCGAGATCGGCGTGGACGTCGAAATCATTATTCGCAAACATCACCTGCCTCACGTCTTTGATGCCGAAGTGCTCGAGCAGGCGCGCTCGACCGAGCAGCAGGTGAGCGCCGCAGAACTGCGGGGGCGTCGCGATTTTCGCGATTTACCGATCGTGACGATTGACGGCGAAACCGCCCGCGATTTTGACGACGCAGTATTGGTTCGGCCCCTGCCGAACGGGCACTTCGAACTGCAGGTGCACATCGCCGACGTCGCCCACTACGTCGGGCGCGATTCCGCACTGGATCGCGAAGCGCGTTTGCGCGGCACTTCGGTGTATTTCCCGAATCGCGCGGTGCCCATGCTTCCGGAGGAATTGTCGAACGGAATCTGTTCGCTCAACCCAAAGGTTGACCGCCTGGTGATGAGCGCGGTCATGGAAATGGACCAAACCGGAAAAATGATTGGTTCCGAGTTCGTATCCGGCGTCATTCGTTCCGTCGAACGCATGACCTACACCAACGTCAACAAGGTGCTGGAGGGCGATCCGGAGATGCGTGGGCGCTACGCGGGGCTGGTCGACGAGTTCGCCCGCATGAAGGAGCTGGCTCTACTGTTGAATCGAAGGCGCCATGACCGCGGCTCGATTGATTTCGATCTGCCCGAAGCGGTTATTGAATTCGACGAGACCGGGCGCATGCAGAGCATCGTTCGCAGCGAGCGCAATATCGCTCATCGCCTGATCGAGGAATTCATGCTCGCGGCCAACGAAGCCGTCGCGCAGTATCTGGACAAGCGCGGCGTCGCGTCGCTGCATCGTGTCCATGAAAAACCCGATCCGAAGCGGGTGCTGGAATTCGAGGAACTCGCCCAGGCGTTTGGCTATTCACTCGGCGTGGACGATCTCGCAGAGCGCCGCGTGGCCGTGCGGCATGGTCTGGTGCGTCCTCAGGCCCGCGGCGGCGGCCCGCGGCGCGGCCGGACGCGCCCCATGAGTGTCACGCTGCCTGCCGCAGACGAAGTCGACATCCGGCCGCAGCACTATCAGCGGCTCACCGAAAAGATCGCAGGAAAACCTGAGGAGCGGATTCTGTCCTATCTGATGCTGCGTTCGCTCAAGCAGGCGCGCTATGCCGCGGACCTGCTCGGCCACTTCGCGCTCGCCGCGAACGAGTACACGCATTTCACCTCGCCCATTCGCCGTTACCCGGACCTGATTGTTCATCGGGCGCTGAAATGGGCGCTCGATAACCCTGCGGTCGCGCCGGTGCGCGTGCCGAATCCCAATGCGCGTCCGGGCAAGGAAGAGACCGTAGCCGCGCTCGGGCCCTATCGCCGGGCTGAACTGCAGAGCATCGCGTCGGAAAGCTCGGAAGCCGAGCGCCGCGCCGAGGCCGCCGAGCGCGAGCTGATGGAATGGAAGACGGCGCAATTCATGGAAAGTCATCTGGGTGAGGAGTACGACGCGCTCATCGTCTCGATCCAGAAGTTCGGATTTTTCGTCGAGCTGAGCGAGATTTTCGTCGAGGGACTCGTCAGTATTGACCGGCTCGAGGAGTCCACCGGGCAGAGGTGCGTGTTTCGCGAGCGCGACCACACGATCGTCACCGAGCCCCATCGCGGCACCCGCGGCGGCTCGTCGGCAAAGCGGATTTTCAGGCTCGGGGATCGCGTGCGGGTGCGCGCCGAACGGATCGATCCTTTCCGCCATCGCGTCGAATTTGCGCTGGTGTGACGCGCGAGCAAGAACCTCACCCGGCTGTCATTCTTAGCGACGTGTCGGGACCTGCGGTCAACAGGTCCTGTTCGCTCTGCAGATCGTCGGAAAACTGCCACGCATGATGGGAGTCGCGGAGGATCGAAATGAAGCCAACGGTTGGATTGATTGGATTGGGGCTGATGGGTGGACCGATGGGGCAAAATCTGCTGCGCGCGGGATTTCCTGTCGTCCTCTGGAACCGCACCAAGGCCAAGGCCGACGATCTGGTTCGCGAAGGAGCGAGGCTTGCCGCCGATCCGCGCGCTGTCGCAGGCGAAGCCGACGTGCTGATTACCATCGTGAGCGATCCGCCGGCCCTTGAGGAGGTATTATTTGGCGCGCGAGGCGCAATCGATGCACTGCGCCCGGGAAGCACGCTGGTTGATTCAAGCACGGTGTCTCCCGAGCTTGCGCGCCAGATCGCTGCCGCTTGCGCCGAGCGTGGAGTGGATTTTCTTGATGCTCCCGTTACCGGCGGCACATGGGGTGCGAAAAAAGGCGAGCTTGTTTTCATGATTGGCGGCAAGGCCGAGGTTCTCGAACGCGTCAAGCCGGTGCTTGAGGCGGTGGGCAAGAAGTTCTTGCTGCTCGGCCCGAATGGCGCGGGACAAACCGTGAAGCTCGGGATGAACCTCCTGTTGGCGCTGCAAGTGGACGCATTCGCGGAGGCTCTGGCGCTGGTTACCGCCGGAGGGGTGCCGGCCGAAAAACTGATGGAAGTGCTGCAATCCAGCATGGCTCGCTCGGGCGTACTGGATGTCAAAGCGCCGATGATGGTGAAAGGAGAATTTCCCGCAAGCTTTCCTTTGCGTTTGATGCACAAGGATATGCGCCTCGCGCTTGAACTTGCCCGCAACAAAGGAGTCAACCTTCCCTGTGGAACGGCTGCCTACGCGACGTACTCCGCTGTGATGGATTCTTCGAAGGACGATCCGGATTTTTCCGCGGTCGTCCGGTTCTGGAAAACGTGAGGAGGTTCTGTTGTCGTTCGCGCCCCGCATGTTTTGGCCGCGCTCAGCAGCTCAGCTGCGGGCACGGGCTGGTGGTTGAAATGCACCACTTCCGCGTGAAAACCACCACCCAGCAAAACCCCAGGAGCGGCCTACTAGGCCTAGGACCTCTGCAACTTTATGGGAACATGGGGGTTAGGTGGCCCCATCGACGAGGCCCGATTGGCAATCACCTTGCGATACCTTATCGGTGGCTTATTCGGTTGAAGGGAGCTGTGCAATGAGAGTATCCACGCTCGCCAAGATTTCGTTTTCATTCGTTGCGTGCCTCGGGTTAGCCCTCGCGCCCAACGCCGCCCTCGCTCAACATGGCGGCCATGGTGGCGGAGGCGGTGGCTCTCACGGCGGTGGGGGTGGATTCCACGGAGGTGGTGGCTCTCATGGCGGAGGCGGCGGTCGCTCAGGCGCGTACCGCGGTGGTGGAGGCGGAAGCTACCGCGGCGGAGGTGGTGGCTATCGCGGCGGCATGAGCGGTGGCGGCCGGAGCATGGGGCCTTCTTCTAGCGCACGTTTTGGATCTGGTGGGCAAGGTCGCGGATTCGGTAGCGCCGGTGGCCGGGCGATGGCTTCTCGCGGCGCAGGTGCGGACGGCCAGTGGCATTCCTTTGGCGGTTCGCGCGGCGGAGCATCTTCGGGAGCAGGACGAAATTCAAGCGGCTCGTTCGGCGGTGCGCGGGGTTCTGCAAACGCTGATGGTGGCTGGCATTCCTTCGGTGGGTCGCGCGGCGGCACGACGGGAGGAGCGTTTGGTGGCTCGTCGAGTCGAGGTTTCTCCAACGCCTCAGGTTCTCGATTCAATAGCACCTCTTCTTCTTTCGGACACTCAAACTTCGCAACTTCCGGGACCGGCAGCAGATTCGGAGGCGCGGGCTTGGGACGGTCTGGATTCGGCAACGCGCGATTTGGTGCAGGAAGTTCGTTCGGCCGACCGTTTGGCGGCGCTGAATTCGGGAACCGAGGGTTTGGCGGTTTTGGAAACCGCTTTGGGCGCGGATTCGGATGCTGGGGTTGTGGATTCGGCGGCTTCGGATGGGGATTCGGTTTGGGGTTCGGCCTAGGGTTTGGCTGGGGCGGCTACTGGAACCCCTGGTTCGGACCGGGTTGGGCATGGGGTGCGTCGTATCCATATTACAGCCCGTACTACACCCCGTACTGGGATTGGCCGCCGTATGGCTATTACCCGCCTGCCCCACCGGCCGGCTACAATTATGGCGGTCCTGATGACGAGCCAAATGGCGCGCCGACAAACAACAACGATTCCGTTTACGGCCCGTACTCGGGAGTCGGGAACTGGAACGGCTATGAGAGCTCGACTCCGTTGGAAGGAACTCCGGATACCGATCCTCTCACCGCGAATGTTGCGATTTCCAGACCGACGATTCTGGTCTACCTGAAGAACGGAACAACACTGGCTGCGAATGATTACTGGATGGCGGACGGACAGTTTCACTACCGTGTAAAGTACGGCGGCGAAAGCAGCGTCGGTATGGATGAAGTTGACCTGCAGCGCACGGTGGATGAGAACGCAAAGCGAGGCGTCCGTTTTTCGCTGAAGCCGAAACCGGTTACGAATTCAGACGGCTCTGCCGCGAACCGCCCTGCTGTGGGCAGCGCCACTGTGGAGAATCGCTACAGCGCTTCACTCTCGACCCTGGCGGCGTTCTCTATTTTTGCGCCAAGCGCGGTCCCGGCGGGCGCTTAAACTCATACGATCACATCTAGGCCCAATAGAAACACATAGAACCTATTGGGCCTTGGGACGTTCCTTTCCTTTTTCGTAAAACCCTCACTGGCTCCCGCTTTTTATAAGACATGACGAGGACTAGGGCGTCGCGTTTGGCGGCAACAGGCCCAGCGGGAGGTCGCGCACCGTGCGCAGGCCGGCGGTGGCGGCGAGAATGGCCGGGATCGCGTTGACGGCGACTGCGGCGGTCGCGACGTCTCCATGGGTTCCGCCAGGGATCGTCAGGGTCAGATTGGGTTCGCCCCGTAATTCGACTGTATCGGCGGGCTGTTTCGCGCCTACGTACATCTGAAGCTCCATGAAGATTTTGTCTTCACCCTCCCATATGCCGCGCGCGATCTGATGCACGCCAGTCACCTGGCCGGGAGCGACTTCAAGAAATTCAGTTTTCACCGGTTCGGTTGCAATAACCGGCTCAATCGTTTCAGTAATTTCGTCAAGCGCAAAGCCCAGACCGTCTGCGACCATCGCGACCGATTCCGGCAACCCATGATGCTTGATGACGCCCGCAGCAACCTGCGCGCGAAATTCGTCCGGTGTCATTCCGGCGCCTATTTTCTTCTGCAGCGGCAGGCGGCGCTTCGAGGCATCCACAATTCTCACCGCCCTTGCGAAATCCACGCGCTGTGCGGCCGCCGACAGCACCAGGACCAGCTTGTCCATCACGAATCCGGGGTTCACACCCGTGCCGACCACAGCGACGCCTTCTTGTTTCGCGGCGGCATCGAGCTTCGCAGAGAGTTCCGGATGCTTGCGAAACGGGTACGCGAGTTCCTCGCAGGTCGATACCACGCAGCAGCCCGCGGATAGACATTCAAGAAGCTCGTCCATTACCTTGGGGAGGTAGGACGATGTCGTGTGGACCACGATATCTACGGGTTTGGCCAGCACGGTCGCCGCCGAGGCGGAGATCTTGACGCCCCATGGCCCGTCCTTCGCGCCAACGAATTCGCCCAGATCGCGTCCGGCCTTGCCGGGGTCGTTGTCGATGGCGCCCACAATCTCAAGCGAAGACTTCTGTCGCATCAGGCGCACGATCGAGGCGCCGATGGGACCCACGCCGAACTGCACTACGCGAATCTTCTTCCTCACGAGGCCGTCCTTGGGTGAAAAATAGCTCTATACGTTAAGTGTTTGCGCGAATCACTGCAACCGGAAAGAGCTGCAACGGGAAGATGGAAATGCGAAGGGAAGAATTCCTGCGCCCTCAGAACGCTGCTTGGGGCACGGGCGCGGCAACAGAGACGCGATGGCCTGAAAGGCCATTTCCGCCTCAGGTGGGATCGATAGGGACCAGGCTAGAAACGAGTGCGCGTGGCGCGGATGTAATCGCGCAGGTTGGTGATGTTGGGACCGTAGGAGCCGACGCGGCCGGCATCGACGGGCAGCCCCAGAAGTTCCGCTTGCTCGATACTCAGGCCGGCATCGTCCAGTTCGGCGAGGCTGTAGCCTTCGGCAGGCACAAGGCGGTTGCGGTGAGACCGATCCAGGGGCCGCGGCGGGCGCTGCATTCGCGAGCGCTTCATCACGATATCGAAGAAATCGTCCCAGTCCCGACGGTTCCACATCGTGTCCTCACTTTCCAGTACGCCAAATATCACTGGATTGGATGCAGCACAAGCCCTTTGGGTAGCACCCTTGTCGGCCCGCAGGGTCGATTTCGCCCCGCATCGAGAGCGCTCCAAATGCTAACCCCGCAGCCTGTGGAAAGTCGCACCGCGTTGGGATGTGTATCCATTGAGTTATCGCGGCTTAGGTAGCACGACCGCGGGCTCACAGAGTCGACCGTTTGGCCGCTCACGCACCCAGAGTTACAACCCCACGCCAGGTGTAACCGCGGGCGGCACGGCCCTCAACCCAGTGTCCTGCTCAAGGGCCCAGGCGCTATTCCCAGCTGCCTGTGACTGCTATACTTTCTTGAAGTTATGGGCGGCGTGTTACGCCACTGTGTGAATCGCGAGAAATCAGCATGAGCAACCCAGTTATCGTCGTTCACTATCACGAGCTCTGGCTCAAGGGCGGCAACCGGAGATTTTTTCTCGGGAAACTGTGCACGGCGCTGCGCCAGAGCTTTCAGGGCATTCCCGTCGAGCGCATCGAGCAACCGGGAGACCGGTTCATCATCCGCCTGGGCGCCGAAGCGTCACTAGAGGAAGCAATCAAGCGCCTGGAGCGCGTACCGGGAATCGCCTATTACGCCGTGGCGCGCCCGGTGGAACGCAGCATGGAAGCGCTCTGCGCGGCGGCCTGGAAAGAAATCGAGCCCCTTCGGTTCCAGGGATTTGCCGTGCGCGCCAAGCGCAGCGACAAGATCTTTCCTCATTCGACGATGGAAATCGAATCCATCGTCGGGCGAACCCTGCTCGAGCACCTGCGCGCAGACAGCCGGGACGTGCGCGTGCGCCTGAAGGACCCTGATGTAACCTGCCACGTCGAGATTACCCCGGGTCCGCTGCTGGTCTATGCTCGAAAGATTCGGGGCATGGGAGGCCTTCCGCCCAATACCGCCGGGCGAATGACGTGCCTGCTGTCGGGTGGGTACGACTCCGCCGTGGCCGCCTACCACATGATGAAGCGCGGCGCGCACCTGAGCTTTGTGCATTTCTATGGCACCGGGGCCCAGCCCGGAGAGTCCTCGCTACATATCGCGAGCGGGCTGGCGCGAACGCTGACGCAATATCAATTCCGCTCCAAGCTGTATCGCGTGCCGTTTGAGGCTATACAGCGCGAGATCGTCCGCGCGGCGCCGGAAGGCGTCCGCATTCTGCTCTACCGGCGGATGATGTTGCGCATCGCCGAGGCCTTTGCGCGGCGCGACCGCGCGCTTGCGCTGGTTACCGGCGACAGCCTGGGCCAGGTGGCGTCGCAGACCTTGCGCAACTTGGTTGCGGTCGATGCTGCTGCGCGGATGCCCGTGTTCCGCCCGCTCATCGGCACGGACAAAATGGAAATTCTTGCGACGGCGAAAAAGATCGGGACCTACGAAACCTCCTCGGAGCCCTTCCACGATTGCTGTCCGGTCTTCATGCCGCGCCAGCCGGAGCTTTATGCCAGCCCTCGGGAACTCGACGAGGCGGAAGCGAATCTCGACATCCGGTCGCTTGTAACCCAAGGCGCCCAGGGCGCGACACTGGAAAGGTTTGCGTTT
>Ga0209008_1000398_pt1 | contig 15439 bp, 9 predicted proteins | sample JacPin_JW_Ref_O3_FD_187963 | JGI IMG/M metagenome (GOLD analysis project Ga0209008, IMG submission 187963) | Forest soil microbial communities from Algoma, Ontario, Canada - Jack Pine, Ontario site 1_JW_Ref_O3 (SPAdes) (version 2) | ecosystem: Environmental > Terrestrial > Soil > Boreal...
GGGAGTGGTGTCGGCGGGCGAAGTCATTTTGTAATCCTGATGAAACGCGGTGACGTGCCACGGAATGTCGGGCGAGACGCTGGCTAGAAACGCGGTCAGCTGGCGGAGTTCGGTGTCGCTATCGTTGAATCCGGGGATGAGCAGGGTGACGATCTCGAGCCAGATGCCCATGCCATGCAGCGTGCGAATGGTGTCGAGGATGGGCTGGAGGCGTCCGCCGAGCTGGCGATAGTGGCGATCGTTGAAACTCTTGAGATCGACTTTGTAGAGGTCGATCCAGGGGTGGAGATATTCGAGGACCTGCGGCGTGCCGTTGCCGTTGGAGACGAAGGCGGTGAGGAGTCCGGCTTCGCGCGCCTGGCGGAAGACGGCGATCGCCCATTCGCTGGTGATCAGCGGCTCGTTGTAAGTGCTGACCATGACTTGTGCGGCTTGAGCTAGCGCGTCTTTGACCAGCAGTTCGGGAGTGGCTTCGAGCGGCGGCGAGACAGCGTTTGGATCGCGCAGAGCTTGGGAGGTGACCCAGTTCTGACAGTACGAGCAGTGCAGATCGCAGCCGAGCATGCCGAAGCTGTAGGCGAGCGCTCCCGGATAAGCGTGGAAGAATGGCTTCTTCTCGATGGGATCGCATTGCACTCCGGCAACGTAACCCCAGGGAACGTAGAGTTGGCCGCCGTGATTGAAGCGGACTTTGCAGACGCCGGGCTGTCCATCGGGAATGGGGCAGCAGTGGCCGCAGGAATAGCAGCGAATGCGATGGTTGTCGATCTTCTCCCAGAGAGCAGGATCGGCTTCGCGGACGCGGGCGTCGGCGGTCAGGATGTCGTGCAGTGTGGGCACAGCTTCTATTTTACGGCTGTTGGGCCCGGGTGCGCGTTACGAGTGGGATTAGACGCGGCGAGTCAGTTGCTTTGCAGCTTGGCGGAGTTGTGCTGATGAATCCACATTTCGGCTTGCTGGCGAGCGGCGGAGATTTGCGCGCGGGTCATTTGAGAGGCCAGGCCTTCGAGACGAATCTTGCTGTTTTGATCTCCGCCAGCGAAGGCGATGGCGGACCACATGTAGGCTTTGGAGAGATCGGAAGGAACTCCGCGACCAGCCCAATAATAAGCGCCGAGCGTAGCCTGGGCAGCGACGTAGCCTTGGTCGGCGGCGCGCTCGAACCACTGCGTTGCCTGGACGTCATCAGGTGGATTGCTTGCGTGGCAGCGAATGCCCATCTGCCATTGCGCGTCGGCGTCGCCTTGCTTGGCGAGTCGTTGTAACTCGGCAAGCGAGATCGCTTGCGGGCGCTGTCCTGAGGCGGCTGAGGCTGCCTCGACCACTTCGGAGGTTTGCTGCGCGGCTTGCGGCGAATTAAGCCAATGTTTGCCGACGATGGGTCCGGCAAGATAGCCGATGACGGTTGCCACGACGACCGTGACCAAGCCTAGCAGCGCACGATAAAGCAAGCGAGGAGGGGCGCCGGGAGTTTCGGCGCGAGTGTCAACGTCGGGCTCGGCGAGAGGCATTGGGCGAGAGATTGTTATTGGCGTCGGTCGAGGTATCGATCGGATTGGCGTCCGGCCTTTTTCGGGCTGAGCGCTTTCCATCTGCAGCATTTCACGAGCGGTCGTCTGGTGATAGGCGTTCGCAAGCATCTCGACGAGACGCTCAAGAATTGCTTCGTGCGCCTTCGCGAACGCGTGGGGATGCGGAGAGAAAACTTCGAGCAGGCCGACCACGCGGAAATCGGAGACGATGGGAGCCGCGATCAGCGATCCGATGCCGAGAGCGCGGCCAACTTCGCGATCGACGCGCGGGTCGTTGGTATTGGCCAAGTCGTCGCAGGAGACGAGACGTCCGCTACGAACGCACTCGCCGGAGAGGCCGTGTTTCATTTCGACGGCTGCACCTAGAGGCGGGGCGGGTTCGCCGCATCGGGCGCGGCATAGCATCTGGTCATCGGGTGAAGGGCGGGTCGAAACGCGGGTCAGAAATGCGAGTGCAGCGCCGCTCGCTCCGGTGAGATTTTGGGCGCGCTCGGTAATCAGGTGGAAAGCCGCATCAACGTCATCGCCGAGCTCGCGGATTTCGCGACGCAGGGTTTCGATCGGGGGCACGTCGACGCGCGGCGTCGTTGCGAGGACTGGGCTAAATTCGGTCCTGATTTCCGGCTCTGATTTGTTGACGGCTACTGGATCCAGAATCTCTTCGTCTTCGTGGCGCGAAGGTTGCTCGGATCGAGCGGCGTGATTGTTGGAGGCCACCAGCAAATTAGCAAAGAGCCATTCTTTCAATATTCGTCGCGAGCCAGCGGAAAGGGCACAGAATCGAATACCTCCGCGACCGGCCTCGTCGCTCCAAATCACTTGGCCGCTGCCGTGAATGTAACTCTTGGTTTCGGGCAGATCGAGGCAAAGCGTAACGGTGCGGTTAACTTCGAGGCGTTCGCCGGTTTGAACAGCAAAGCCTTCTTCATGCAGGTCGAGCAATTCACTCAGGTCAAGGGCGATGCCAGAATCCGGGCCATCAAAACTGACATAGACAGGCGTGTGGAGTTTTTGACGAATGTTGCGACGTCGATCATGAGGGGATGCGTCGCAGGAATCCGGCAGTCTTTTTTCGGGCGATGCTGGTTCGGACAATCTTTCTTCAGGCAATCTTTGACCGTGCGATCGTAGAACGCTCGGGTCCATAGTTATTTTGATATTAACTCAGCCAGGGAAGAGAAGGTATCAAGAGATGAAGAGAGGAAGCCACTTCATAAAGCCCACTATAAGGCTAGCGGCTAAAGATTCGCGGCGAGAAACTGGCGGTCGGCCGGACCGGCCGGAACGAGAACGTCGGGCGCGGTCAGCACTCGCTCCAGCGCGTTCGCCAGCGTGGATGGAAACTCCGAAGTGAGGAGGTTGACGTCGAGTTGCAGATCGCGCTGGCTGTAGACGCGATAGACGACTAGCGAACCGCGATGAAGGTTCGAAGTAGTGACCAAGTCGAGTGTCAGTTTCCACAAGGGCTGGCTGGCGATAGCAGCCAGGTGGGGAAACTTGCTCCAGTGAAAATGACGATTGTTATCGGCAGCTGAGGTCTGATCGCCGGGGAGAGACTTGAGATGAAGTTCGAAGGCATCGAAATCGTTGCTGCGGAAAGCGGCGATGAGGATGGTGCGCACCTGATCAAGATCGACGGCCACTCTGAGTTCAGCCACGGCTCGGCGGACGGAAAGATTATTGATCACGATTTGCCGCTGGTCGATGGTACGCTGCGCTACACGCCGCAGTTCACCAAACTCAAGATAGTTGAGATGCTGCACGCCCAGCCAGATACCGGTTCCGACAACAGCCAGCACGAGTCCAAGAGTACCGCCCGTCGGCCACAGCAGGAAGAGGCTGAGCATGGCAAAAATGGCGGAGACTGCGTAAAGAACGATCACCACCTGGCGATGGGAAAAACCCATCTGGAGCAACTTGTGGTGGATGTGTTCGCGATCGGCAGTGAAGATCGGGTGGCCGCTCACCAGCCGTCGCAGGATGGATAACAACGTTTCGAGTATTGGCAATCCAAACGAGACCACCGGAATGGCCACGGCCACGAACGTCGGAGCTTTCTGGGCCCCGGCAAGAGCCAACGCGCTGAGCACGAAGCCGATGAAGAGGCTGCCCGAGTCACCTAGAAAAATCGTGGCCGGATTGAAGTTGAAGCGCAAGAATCCAAGGATGGCGCCGGCTAGCACCACGCTCATCAGCGATGCCGACCAGGAATGATTGACTAACGAGACGACAAAAAAAACCATTGTCGAAAACAAGGCCGATCCGGCTGCCAAGCCATCGAGACCATCGATCAGGTTAAACGCATTCGTGATCGCGACCACCCAAAGCACGGTGAGGGGTAAACCGATGAACCAGGGCAGTGTGTGCTGGCCGAAGAGAACCGGTATCCCGAGGATGCGCATTCCGCTGGCGAACAACATGGCAGCGGCGATCGCCTGCACGCCGAATTTCAGGTACGGTCCCGCGCCGTGGAAATCGTCGTAAACGCCGAGACCAAAAATCAAGCAGGCCGGCACATAGACACGGAGAAGCGTGGAGGGCGCGAGTGCATCAACCAGCTGGGGAAATACTAGGGAGAGCCCCAACCACACGCTCAAGCTGACCGAGAAAGCCAGGAAAATCGCTACACCGCCCAAACGAGGTAGCGCTACCTTGTGGATATGCCTTCCGTCCTGCGGGAGGTAAACCCATCCTCGGCGAGTGGCCATATCTCGCACTTGGCGCGTCGCGACAAACGATAAAGCCAACGAGAACGCAAATAGCCCAAAGAACAGGAGTGTCAACGGCAGACTTTCCTTTCGGCTGAAACAATCGGCATTTCAAGCCACGATCGCACGGACCTTCATTCCGAACGAAGTTTTCCTAATACGAAGCGCAGGACTTTCGTCATATCGGTTGCAGAAACTATACATCTCCCGGCTTGCGGTGGGCAAATGCTCTGGCACTAGCTGGACGAGAGTAATGCAGCCATGGACGGACGATGTCAGAGCATTTGACGTCGTGGTCAGAGATCGCGGGGTTCTGCCGTCTTCCACTCGGATCCTTACGAGCGATCCCCTGTTCTCACGAACGCGAACAGTCGGAAGAGAGATGCACTTTTAAAAAGTTCGGCCGTCAGCAACTCCGGTTGCTGACGGCCTTGGTCGTGAAAGCAAGCCGCCACCACCACATTAGCTTTATAAGCCAAACCCTAAACGCAATTCTTCCGGCTTGTCAGCGGCAACTGCGAATTATTTCCCTTACCGGTGGCCCCTCAAAACTTTCCTTCGCGGGGAAACTGCAGCAATTCCAGTCTCGCCGAGGACGTACTCCGTCCGAGCAGACGCACGAAGACTTTGTATCGTAGTTCACCGGTTACTACCAACCATCACCGCAACTGCGGCTATATACCCAATTTTCTTGACGAAAACACATATTTGAAGGCGCTTACGCATCCGCGACTGCGCCAACGCATCTCACTCTGCAATTGCATTGTCCACTTTGGCCACCTCTTCCGCCCCCCTCTGGCACTGCAGACTGAAAACAAGGCGCTTATTGGGTTTGTTTCGCAATCAGCGTCGTACCTTATGATTCATCACTGGGGGACGATTGACAATTCGGCACCTTCCGCTCCTGCGGAGTTCTGAAGTGCTTTCCGCACAGGACTCGATGGTGTCCCACCCTGGTGCGGCGCAGTCAAGGCATCCGTCTCGAGCGGGTCCGAGTCACTTTCAGCGGTCTTCGCTTTAGAGTGTTGATTGGCGGGCAGCTGCGTTCACATTTGCAAGCTCTGGTCGAAAGCCCGGCGATTCGCTGTCGTGCAGCGTACCAACGTCGGCATCCCGCCCTGTGGATGGAATTCGCCGCCGCTCGGAGTTAGGTACTTGATTTCGTACTCGAGCCCCTTCTGCAGGCGCCAGTAATCCGTTATCGCCAACTCGACGAGTGTCGGGTTGTGCGTCTGTGCCACGCGGCATTAGAATCGCGTAGAGTCATGCAGCGCATTCCGAGTTTCCTCTCGCACCGCTTAAAACTAGTGGTCGTGCTTGGCATTGTTGGGTTGCTCCAACTAGCCGTGGCACAAAACGGCGGCCCTGTGCAAGACGCCACAAATCAAAGCAACATAACCCCGGAACCATCGAAAATTGCCACTCAGTCTCCGGCTGGATCCCCAGAACCAGAGACCTCTCCGCCGACCAATTCTTCCGCACTCGTGATCGGTCCTGGAGATGAAGTGGAGGTCACAGTGTACGGCGCTCCTGATCTGTCCGGGCGCACTCGCGTGAGCGCCGATGGAAACATCTCGATGCCGTTGATCGGTTATGTTCGAGTGGCCGGCCTCAGCAGTAGTGAAGCGCAATCGGCCATCGAAACTCAGTTGCAGCAGAATAACGTTGTTAACGAGCCGCACGTCTCGGTATATGTCAAGGAATACAACAGCAGCGGAATTTCCGTGGCTGGCGAGGTCGTCAAACCCGGGTTCTATTCCGCTCTTGGCCCGCACCGCTTGTTTGATGTGCTGCAGGGCGCCGGTGGAACCACCGATAAAGCTGCCAATAAGGTTGTGATCAGCCACCGCGACCAAAAAGACGCGACGACCCTTTCCATCTCGAAAGACCCGGCGGAAATGGCCGCCAGCAATGTCGACCTGCGGCCGGGCGACACCGTTTTTGTTCCGAAAGCGGGGATCGTCTACGTACTCGGAGCGGTAACTCGGCCGGGTGGATACGTGCTAAATTCCACGGGAGGAATCACGGTCTTGCAGATCGTAGCTGTCGCCGCGGGTCCGACTCGCCTCGCCGCTGCCGGAAAAACGAGACTGCTACATCGCACTGAGACTGGGTTTCAAGAGCAACAGATAGATCTGACAAAACTGCTGCGTGGCAAGGCTCACGATGTACCCGTCCAGAACGAGGACATACTCTTCATTCCCAGTAGTGCGATCAAGGAAGCGCTGAATGCCAGTACGCTGATTGGCATTGCTGCCGGTGCCGCGATATACCGCGTTCCCTAGTCGTTCACAGTGCCGGGGTGTGCAAGCAGTCCGCGCTTACGTTGGATATTGGTCTAGTAGCCACCTGCCTCCCTTCACGACGACGCGGCAACTCTTCAGCTTCGACGTCAATCTTGAGACGGAGAGTCGCTGGTCTGCTCTAGCGCCGCTTGACGAGCTGGATATTCGGTTGCCAATTACAGGCAGGAAATTCTTTAAGAAGCCGTTCGCCGTGGCCGGTTCTCAACAAGACCGACCTTCCGGCCCCTCGGTCCGACGCATTCGACCAAGAACGTCTGCGTACATTTATGTCCCGTGAGTTTACAAAAAGAACCCAACCTAAGGGAATTGCGCAATCACGGAAGCGGACCGTCACTCGGACCCCGAATTTCGGATTTCTGAGCGGAACGACCGTTCAGGACGTGGGCGGAACTCCACTTGGTCAGTAGAAAATTGTCGACAAAAACGGCATCGGTGCCGGAACAAAAAAAGGTGCGAACTGCATCCCTTGGGCGAACCACCGGGGGCTCGCCAGGAAGATTGAATGAGGTGTTCACGAGCATGGGAGCTGGTTCGTGTTCACCAAAACGCCCGAGCAATTCCCACAGCAAGCGATTGGTTTCTTTTTCGACGATATGCAGACGCACCAACCCACCGGGAAGTTGCAGTGCATGGGGCAAGACGTTCGCGTCTGCACGCACCAATGCCAAAGAGTTCATGAAGCGGCACAGTGGCGAGCCTTCGAAGTAGAGAGCGCAGTCTTCTTCGCGCACGGAAACGGCGAAGGGGCGGAAAGACTCGCGGTGCTTCACGTAATCGTTGAGGTTCTCGGAAACATATGGCGCCCATGGCGAAGCCAGAATGCTGCGATTGCCGAGAGCCCGCGGACCAAACTCCGTGGCGCCTTGGAACCAGCCAACAATCTTGCCAGCCCGCAACAATTGAATAGCGGAGTCCAGTGCTTTCTCGCCGGTGTAATGCAAGGTGTAGCGGGCTTTCACATTGTCGAGGACGTCCTTGATTTCCGTGCGCGGAAAGAAGGGACCCCAGTACACTGAGCGGACTTCCGGGTTGCGCGGTTTGCCCATCTGCTGATGCCAAATCCAGGCAGCTGCGCCCAGCGCACACCCCGCGTTGCCGGGAGCGGGTGGAACGAAAATATTCCCCACGCCGAACCTGCGCTCCAGAGAAGCCACGAGAATCGTATTGTGAAATACGCCGCCTCCGAGGCAGATCTGATGGAGGCCGGTTTTCTTCTGAAAGGACACGAGCAGGTCGGAGATCAACTCCGTGATAGCGGCTTGCACACTGCTGGCGAGATTTCGTTTCTGTTCAGCAGTGAGCTCTGACTTCTCACCGGGAAGCCCGAGTTCGTCCAACAGGAAACGGGAGGGCACGAAGCCGCCGGTAAGATCACGGCGAAAATAGCGCAGATCAAGTTTGGGGAACACTTCACCTGGACGGCGCAGCATGCGGAGGAAAACATCTTTGTGTACAGGCTCGCCTTCCAGCCCCAGCCATTGCGTTTTGTGTTCTTCTTTCGATGGAGTAAACCCAAGCAGGTTTGTCACTTGCGAATAGACCCAGCCGATCGAGTTCGAGTAAGACATCGTGTCGTGGACTCGAATCTGGTTGCCTTCGCCGACGGCAAGCACGCCGGCCTTGCCATCGCCTTCGCCGTCGAGCGTGAGAATCAGTGCCTTGTCGAAGGGCGAGAGAAAAAAGGCGCTGGCCGCGTGACAGGAGTGATGGTCGAGGTTGACCACCTTGTGCGTGTCCTGCAGGCGCTGCCGTAAGATACGAATGTCGGTAAACTCCCTGGCAAACCGGCTCAGTTCCTTTCCTTGTTGGTAGCTCGTGGCGACCGGAGCGACAGGCGACAGGCAACGATGCGAGAAGGCACGACGCCCCCAGCCGCGAAACGGATTGCCGGCGATGGCGACGACATTAATATCGCTCCAAGTGACACCGCCCTTCGTCAGGCAGTATTGAATTGCTGCCTCAGGAATGCCGCGGGGAACATTGGGTTGCAACTTGTAATTCTCCAAGGCAGCTTCGATGCCACCATCGCGCACAAGAGCAGCGGCGGTGTCATTCTTGAACAGCGATGACAGACCGAGTATCAGCATGAAATCTCATAACCCCAACCCCGACGGGGAGGATTCCTCGCGGCAGAAATTATAGTGTGCGATGGGCAAAGAGCAAGCCGTCTACAGGTGCCGCAGTTTCTTCGAGAAAGCGTTTGTCATACACAAATCCTGCCACTGAACATGCGAAGTCGAGATGCGGTCGGGATCGGTATCGCCAAGTCGCACCTTAAAGCAACAGTTGGAATCGAGCAGGAGTGAGATTCCAAGGAATCGCGCAAGAGTGGAGGTCGAGCGATTCACACGAGAGATCAACGGCAGCCAGGTTTCGAATGTCTAGTCTAGTTCCGTGACAGGTAAAGCTCGGAAATCGTCAGCAATTGGAAAACCGTGCGTCGAGCGACAGATAATAGCGCCACGGGCAATCCGAGATTTGCCCACCACGTTGCGTACGAAATCCAGGTTCACTGCGTCGCCGGCCGCCGGTACTTCGGTCCACTTCGCTTCCAACAGTTCCAGATGTCCGGCGATATCCACAACGAAGTCCACCTCGCGCGTTCGATCGCGCCAGAAGAACAGGCTGCCCACTCGTCCGGCGCGGCGCTCGCGCTCGCGCAATTGGGCAAAGACAAATGTTTCCCAAACGGCGCCGGCCGCAGGTGCCTGACGGAGGGCTTCTTCGGAGCGGATGTTCAATAGGGCGCAAAGAAGACCGGTATCCGCCAAATAAAGCTTGGGACTCTTGACGATGGATTTGGTGCGATTCGAGAACCATGGCTCAAGCAACACGATCTGCCCCGACGCTTCAAGAACGGACAACCAATGATTCGCCGTGGAGGGAGCGATGCCGATATCTCTCGCCAGATCGGCCTTGTTGAGTAAGTTTGCGGAACGGAGAGCGCAAGCGCGTAGAAAGCGCTCAAAATCCCGCAAGCTGCCCACGTTGGCGAGCGAGCGCACGTCGCGCTCCAGATAGGTGGCCAGATAAGAGTTGTAGAAGGCTGTCTCATCAATGTCTGGGTTCGCATGGAGTTCCGGAAACCCGCCGCGTACGATGGCAGTCTCGAGCACGGTTCGAGGCAACGCCGCAAGAATCTCTTTAAAGGATAGTGTTTCCAATTCCGCAATGTCCGCCCGTCCCGCCAGTGACTCAGAAACGCTCTTCATCAGCGTGAATTTCTGAGAGCCCGTGAGCAGGAACTGCCCATTGCGGGCTCGGCTTGAGTCTACTGCTCCCTTGAGGTATCGAAACAAGCCGGGCGCGTATTGCACCTCATCGATGACCACGGGGGCCGGGTGGCGGCGAAGGAAGCTCAGTGGCTCTTTTTCAGCCTGTTCCGCTTCGGTGGGAAGGTCCAAGGATACGAACTCGTGGTTCGGGAAGAGCCGTCGGAAGGTAGACGTCTTGCCGGTCTGGCGGGCGCCAGTCAGCACCACCACGGGACGAGTCCGTGCAGACCGTAGCAGGCGCGGTTCAATATCACGCGGTATCCACACCTGCTAAATATGCGATAGAAACGCATATTTTGCAAGCTCGCCGCAGCGACCGCGCCTGCGACTGTATCCCAAGTTATACGATCAACTTTGGCGAGAGATTCTTCCCCCTGTGAACGCAATGGCACGACAGTGGAGCCGCGTTGACGGGTGTCATGATGGGCCCCCTTTCAACAATTCCGAATGCGAAGAAGGGAACTTCCCATGGTCGAAGATGCAACGTTCGCGGAGAAAGCACAATCCACTCGACAAAAATAATGAATCCACCCTTGGTGTCGAAAGTCAATCCGTCCCATCTTGCTGACTGTCTGTCGCGATTTGTTCTATAGCGAAAGCGGGTGCGAAAGACTGCGGGGCAAGGGGACGCTGTAAGGCTTTTCTTGCGGAAGTGTTCAAAATTGAACAGACAACAAGAACGTGAGGGGGATATTCTGCCCGCTTCGGTAGAATTCATGCGAACCCCTAACGTTCCCATGCGGATGTGAAACGTCAGTAAAGTCGCCCATCGATAAGCCGAGTAATGCAACACGCACTCATAACACCAACTATATCTCGGCTTTGAATTGAAGAAACTGAGCCCCAGCAGCCGCGCTTGAATGGCTTTCGTCGAAATGCTCACGGTGAATACTCGGTGAGCGGGTACCCAATGGTTTGACAGGTGGTAGGAGGTTTCGTTGTCGTGCGTAGGATTGGATTACGTAACTGCCCATATTGCGGTGATGATGAAATATACCTGTCGCGATTGAAGACTTGGCGGGATGCATTGTGTTCCCTCTTTCTACTTCGTGTCGTGAGATGCCATTGCTGCATGCGCCGTCACTATCGTCCGCTTTTCTTGCCGCCTGTCCCTGCATGGCCTGTGAAGAAGGCAGTTGGGAGCACAGCAAATGACGAACGACGGAAGCGTTTGGCATAGGTTGGACAGGAAACGGATCTTACGACGGGATTTTTTTGCAATTTGGCGTCTTTGTACGACCAGTGGAGTCAGGACGATGAAGGTTGCTGCCGCTCGGTTTCTTCGGTTGGGATTGGCTTTGTGCGGACTGGTGGTTTTGGGATGGGTGTTAACCGCCCACGCGGGCAAGCCCAGCCAGCGCGGAACCCCTTTAACTACCGATTGGAGCCACCGTCACCTTGTTTTCTCACGACCGGGCTCAGATGAACAACTTGCTCGTGTAGCTGAGGAACCGCGTTACTGGCAACAGATCCGGCGAAGCGAGCAGGCGCTCATGCTGTCAACAAGCATGGCTGACGCGGATTCCGGTGCGATTGCGCCTAAGATCGTCAAAGGGTACAGCAAGAAGCTGAAACGCGATTGGTCGGAAGATCTTGGTAGCGGAGCGGGTGCAGGCGCGGGCAATTATCCTGCGAAGTACTCTTTCAGCGGCAGCACAGCGAACTGTGGCACGGCGACTTCACCGGATTACGTGGTTTACAGCACGGGCTTGGCTGGGTCTGGGGGACAGGCCAGCGTCGTGGCATTCGACAATCTCTATTCCGGATGCGGAGGTACGGTTCCATCGGTTTACTGGGCCTTCAACACGGGAGGCCAGATTCTGACCTCTCCGTTGATTTCACTGAATGGCTCGCAAGTTGCTTTCGTCGAGACGACCGGCGGACACGGAATCTTGGTCATGCTGAAGTGGGCTGCTGGGAGCGGGACGCTGAGCAGTCCCGTAGCCCCGTCACTCGTATCTGCGGCATCGTACTCGACCTGTCGCGTACCTTGCATGACGCAGATCTCTCTGGCGGATGGTTCAGACGACACGACGTCTTCTGTCTTCTATGACTACACCAATGACATTGGTTGGGTCGGCGGGACCGGGGGATGGCTCCACAAGATTACGGGCATGTTCAACGGCGTGCCGACCGAAGTGAACAACGGCGTGTTTCCGGTCCAAGTCAACTCGGGTACGACGCTGTCCAGCCCTGTGTATGACTCTGGATCGCAGAACGTTTTCGTAGGCGACTACGACGGATATTTGTACAGCGTAAGTGTGAACATGGCAACCCCTGTAGTAACCCAATCTGGCGAATTGGACTTCGGAGCAGGAATTGTGGAGGGCCCGATCGTGAATTCGACGGACGGCCTAGTGTACGTGTTCGCAAGCAGTGACGGAACCGCAAACTGCGATTTCGGAGCTGTTCCCTGCTCCGCTGTCTACCAACTCAGTACAGCCTTCGGTTCGGGCGACACGGGGACAGAAGCCGAGGCAGGGAATAGTAGTGGGTCCCCCAACCCAGAGTACATCGGGGCTTTCGACAGCGCATATTACAATTCCGTGCCACCCACCGGAGCTCTGTATGTTTGCGGGCAAACCGGAGGAACCCCGACCTTATACAAAATCCCTATCACATCTGGCGCCATGGCCGCTTCGGGCTTGTTGGTTGCGGCACTGGCGACTCCAAGCGCAACCGCAGCGTGTTCGCCCGTGGCCGATGTTCCTAACCCGAATACCACTGGTGGTTTCTCCGAGCGGCTCTTCGTCAGTGTGCAGAACAGTAGCCTTGCTACCTCGTGTAGTAGCGCGGGTTGCATTCTGAATTTCATCGATACTCCTTGGCAGGCATCAACGTCCTATCAACTGCACCAACAGATCCTCGACAAAAATCGCTGTATTGAAGAGGTAGCGATGGCCGGTAATTCAGGAGGATCGGTCACGTTTAGCGCCACGGCAGGTACGACCAAAACGGATGGCAGCGTTCATTGGGTGAATCAAGGCCTGTTTTCTGTGGCTCCGCTGGCCACTTGGACTGCATCCACACCCGAAACCAAGGGGACTAGCCGCATTGTCGACAGTCACGGAAACGTCGAGGTTGCCACCACCAGTGGCACAACGGGCGGATCATCAACGGGTGCTCCTAGCTGGAACACAGCCGTTGGCGGTAGCACAACCGATGGAACGGTTACTTGGATCAATGCGGGGGTAAGCCTGATTTCGGCGCTGCCAACCGCCGGAGGGACGAGCGGCATCATCATCGATGACGTTTTGAATGGCACGGTGGCGGGAACCTCTCAGGTCTACTTCACCACGCTCAGCAATCAACTTTGCGCAACATCCGGTGGTCATGGTAGTTGCGCCGTGCAGGCATCTCAGACGGCATTGAATTAAGACAGACACAAGAAACGAGGTTCTTGTTATGGATATGAACGATAAGTCTTCCTCCGACACCACTCCTACTCCGGTAACCAAGAAGAAGCCATACGTAAAACCGGCCTTCCGGTATGAAAAGGTTTTCGAGACGCAGGCCCTTTCTTGCGGAAAAACTCCGAACTCTTCTTTTCAGTGCAGCAGCAATCCTAAGACTTCTTAGGGCTCCCATGACCATGTAAAAAAGGGTACGTTGCTTCCACCTTTCACCTTTCAAATACCACCCTAATCTGCTCGGCACTTCGGTCACATGGAACGGCACGACTTTCACCCTTGGCCCAACCAACAATCCGAGTGCCTGGCAGAACGTCGTGGTCACGCTCCCCGCTGGCAGCTACGGCACTTTGACCTTTCTGGGCACGGCGGTCAATGGCAACCTGGCCTCGCAACAATTTATCGTTACCTACAGCGATGATTCCACAACCACGTATACTCAGAGCGTCAGCGACTGGTTCACGCCGCAGTACTATCCGTGAGAATCGGTGGCCGCAACCACCGCCTATCGCGACGAATACAACGGCGACAAGGATGCCCGGACCTTCCTTCTCTACGGTTACTCCTTCGCCATCAACCCCAAGAAGACAGTCAAGAGCCTCACGTTGCCCGCGCCTCAGACCAGGGGCGAAAACGCTGACAACATCGTCGTGGTTCTCTCCATCGCTCTATCCAGCAATTGTGGAGGGCAAGACTACTGCGCCGTCAAGCTCACGCAGGGAGCCCTGCAATGATGCGGCGGCCTTGATTTTTGCTATGAGAGCCGATCGCGGGGGCGACCGGCTAGGAAGTCTTAGGATTCAGTTTGCGACGTGCCGTGGCTAAAGATCTTCCCGCAAGTTAGAGCCTGCGTCTCAAACTCGAAGCGGAACGCACGGTTTCTGACAAGGCTTTCGCCTCCGCGCGCTCGGATTGCGCATTCGCGCCGCTTTCATCCCGCGGTGGTGCCCCACCCTTCCCCTGGCTCAGACTCATGCAGTGCTCTCTGGCTTTGATTATGGCGTGGTTACTCATTACTAACTGGTGTTAAGTCCTATTCCCAGTAGGCGATACGGGAGGCGAGTCCTCAGAAGGCAGGTTTGACTGGCGGCTGACGACTGATACTGACAGTGCTGGAGCGAGATCTTGAACGACAACCTATCCACTGATCGAGATAACTACGCCGCTGGCGCAGATCAGTGCGCCGCCGATCAAAATCGAGGGTGGGGGGTCTGGTCAAATTTCACTCGTGCCACAATCTGCGCCCACAGGAAAAACGGCACAACATAGACGCCCAGCTGTTTGCGAACTCCCAGCGCGGAGCGTTGACTACTAATCCGTAAGCTGCGAGCGACAAAGCGCCGAACACGAATGCAAGCGCGCGGCTTATTCCGGATGCACGATAAAGCGCTGATTGGAAACAGGAGACGACGCAGACCGTTAGCTTCTACCGAGAACTAGTGAGCCCCACACATATTGGGCGTTGCACGGATGAAGAGAATTCACAAGGAATTTCGCAGCCAATCCGGGGATGATTCTGAGCAGAACCTGATCACCCTGTGCAGCGACTGCCACTTGAACGTCCATAGAGCTGTCCCCTAGCCCCCGACAGCAGGAATCGAGTGCGGAGGTGCTAGAGAATCACAATGAGCTATCATTAGTTGCACTCAAATGCCTGCGCGCCACTGAACCGCCAGGAAACGAAGAATTGAACTGCGCCATTTACAGGTGAGGTGCCCTTTGCAACATGCTCTGATCACAGGAATAACGGGACAGGATGGATCCTATCTTGCTGAATTGCTTCTATCGAAAGGCTATGAGGTGCACGGAGTCATTCGTCGAGCCAGTTCATTCAACACGGGGCGCATAGACCATATTTATGTGGACTCCCACACTCCCCAGGCCCGTCTGTTCTTGCATTACGGCGATCTCTCGACCGGTAGCCGACTGATTGATCTCATCTACAGCATCCGTCCGGACGAGGTATACAACTTGGGCGCCCAAAGCCATGTCATGGTTAGCTTTGAAAATCCGGAATATACCGGAGACATCACGGCTTTGGGGACAACCCGACTTCTTGACGCCATCCACAGGAGTGGCGTTACCACTCGTTTCTACCAAGCCAGTTCCTCGGAGATGTTCGGCTCGGCAGCGCCGCCCCAAAACGAACAAACGCCGTTCCATCCCCGCAGCCCGTACGGTGCAGCGAAGGTTTACGCGTATTGGGTG
>Ga0209008_1000399_pt1 | contig 15426 bp, 10 predicted proteins | sample JacPin_JW_Ref_O3_FD_187963 | JGI IMG/M metagenome (GOLD analysis project Ga0209008, IMG submission 187963) | Forest soil microbial communities from Algoma, Ontario, Canada - Jack Pine, Ontario site 1_JW_Ref_O3 (SPAdes) (version 2) | ecosystem: Environmental > Terrestrial > Soil > Boreal...
GCGCAAAATCGCTTTTACCGCCCCGAGCTAGACGCGCTGAGGTTCTTCGCTTTCTTCGCGGTGCTGCTGCATCACGGGCCTCAAGGGCGCCATTTTCTCTGGTTTGTCTGCTCCGCTGGCGGTTTCGGCCTGTCCATGTTTTTCCTCCTGAGCGCATATCTGATTACAGAGTTGCTCGTTCGGGAGCGCGAGCAAACAGCGACGATTGCTTGGAACCTCTTTTTTGTCCGCCGCGCCTTGCGAATATGGCCGCTCTACTATGGGGCGCTTGTGCTGGCAATCGTCGTCGCTCGAATACCACCACATCGCTACTTGGTTTCTCGAACCGCGATTGCCGTTATGGCTATCTTTGTGGCCAACTGTACTGCGCTGGCTCCCAGGTTAGGCGTGTTGGTGGGGCCCCTGTGGAGTATATCCATCGAGGAGCAGTTTTATTTAATTTGGCCACCGATCATCAAATTCGGCGGCAAGAGGCTTGCATCGATCGCGTCCATTGTGATCGTAGTGGGCGCCGGTGTTTGGCTGTGGGTGTTTTCTGGAAAGGGCTGGCTGCTTTGGTACGATACTCCACCGGAATTTCTATTCTTCGCCGCCGGAGCGATCATTGCTCTTGCGACCGGCGGTAGGTCTCTCTACGGTATGAACGGCATGATCCGAGGAAGCCTCGTAATCGCAGGTCTTTCCGTGCTTCTTCTCACCGCACATTTTGGATATGTCGGAACTGACTTTGTCCCCGGAGTCACTACCGCCAGGCTCTACATTAAGTACGTGGGAGCGCTTGCTGGCTGTGTGTTGATTTTTTTTGCAGTGCTTGGCGTATCCAATATCCCGCGCATTTTGATATATTTCGGCAAGATTTCGTATGGCTTATATGTGTTTCACATCGGGATGCTGCAATTATCGACCTGGCTGACCTCGCCGCTCAGCCTGGACTCTCATTCTGCTGTAAATATGTTCTTAGTCGATAGCATCGCCCTCCTGTTCTCTATTTTCGTGGCCCACCTTTCCTATCGATTCTTCGAGAGGCCTTTTATTAGACTCAAGGAGCGATTCGCAGTTATACAATCGCGTCCTGCATAATCTTCTGAAATGCGAAATAGGGAGAAACTCGCAAAAAGCTCCTCTGCTCCGACTCGTGAAGGCCATCGAGCCGAATCGCCCCACACCCTCGCAATCGACATGTCTGAGCGCATAACAAATTACAGTCGAACTGATCTCGTGAATGCCCTGACAGGATGCGGTCTTCGGACCGGGGACATTGTTTTTTTTCAGGTGGCTCATCTCGGCTTGGGTTCGTCGGAGTGTGGATCGTCCGGAAACGAGGTCTGGGAATTGTTCCAATCGGCGATGCAAGAGGTCATCGGGCTGGAAGGCACAATTCTGCTGCCTGCGTATTCCCTTTCTTTTGAGAAGAATGAGATTTTTGACGTCCAATCCACCCCGAGCATTCAAGGAGCATGGAGCTCCGTGGGTTTTCTCGAGTACTTTCGCCGCTTGCGAGGGGTTGTGCGATCAGCCGATCCAGTCCACTCGGTTGCGGGGTTGGGACCAATGGCAGAAAAACTACTCACCCGCCTGCCGAATACCAGCTACGGTAAAGATTGCCTACATGAGCGTCTTCTTAAGTGTGGGGGAAAGATATGCGGCATCGGTATCAGTCTCGCCGAGGTATCATTTCTCCACTATGTTGAGGAATCTTTAGGTGTGCCCTTCAGATACAAAAGGTTATTCACTGGCCAGATCCAACAGAACGGCAAACTGAGCAAACAAGGATGGATTTCGAGCGTGCCCATCCAGGCCTCAAATGGCCTTCCGGATGGGACCCGGTTGGAAAAGATGGCTCGATCCGAAGGGTGGTGCCACGTCGCGGAGGTTGGGTCGGGTGAAGTTGTCGCCGTTGATTGCGGGAGTTTCTACGAAATGGCCAGCCGGGAAATCGATCGAGATCCTTGGATCACCGCTGAGGGACCGGCCGGTGACCCGGTCGATCTTGTAAATGCTCAGAGCCGCAGCAAAGACCCGGATGCCCGCATTGTGCTTCCGGAGAACGCATCCATGGAGGAGTTGATTTCTGCGCTATGGCGACTGCCGCGAGACATCATATCCGATGGCTATGATGCGGCGCTGCGTGCACTCTCCACCCAAGTTCCGATGACGGTTCACGAATATCCCACAGGAACCGAATGTTGGACTTGGCTCGTACCGGAGAAATGGACCTGCCATGAAGCCTGGCTCGAAACGCTTGATGGACGCCGAGTCTTCTCCTACGACGAGAATCCTCTGCACGTCGTGTCCTATTCACTGCCAATAGACCGGGAGGTTTCGCGGGAAGAACTCTTCGAACACCTGCATGTGCATCCGGGGCTGCCTGACGCCACCCCGTTTGTTTTCAAATATTATGAGCGCGATTGGGGCCTGTGCTGTAGTCGGAAATTGAAGGAATCCTTGCGAGATGATCGTTACCGGGTCGTGATCAGGTCCGAATTCAGCTATGGGACCTTGAAGGTGGGAGAAGTAATTGTTCCAGGGGAAAGCTCCGAGACCTTTATCCTTTGTGCGCACCTCTGCCACCCGGCGATGGTTAATGATGATCTGTCGGGGGTTGTAGTCGGTCTGAAGGTCATACAAGAGTTGCTGGAGCGGCAAAATCTGCGCTACACCTATCGTTTCCTCGTCCTGCCGGAAACTATCGGGTCAGTAGCCTATCTGAGTCATCACGAGGAGCTAGTCCCAAAAATGATGGGCGGGCTCTTCCTTGAAATGCTGGGGCTGAAGTATCCGCATGCCCTACAGCTTTCGTTGGCGGGCGATACCGAGGTGGATCGATGCCTGACTCAGGCGCTCAAGGAATACGACCCTCAAGGATGGACCGGCCCGTTCCGTACGCTGGTGGGAAATGACGAGCGACAATTCAACGCACCGGGGGTGCGAGTGCCGATGCTTTCGTTGTCCCGCGTAATGCAAGATAACTCGGGTGTCGTGCCCTACTTCCCCGAATATCATTCGAGTCACGATACCCCAGAACTTGCTTCATCGGCCCGGCTTGCTGAGTCACGGGACCTGGTCTTGAGAATGATCGATGTCGTCGAGGGAAATCGAGTGCCGGTGAACCGTTATAAAGGAGAGATCTTCTGCTCGCGATACGGTTTAAATATTGATGCCTACGCAGATGCTGAAGGCAATCGGGCGCTATTCGACATTATTTTCCTAATTGACGGGACAAGGTCGGTAGTCGAGATCGCCCGCGTCTGCGGAATTTCCGTCGAGTCAACGCATCGCGTGGTGGGTGAATTGAGTCGACTTGGCCTTGTCGAATATGCCGGTGGCTGAGTGGAATTTGTTCTTAGAATGAACCGTGATCCTGGTGTTTGGGAGCGATGCTCGGCCAGGTTGACACGCGCCGATGATCGGCGCAAGGGGGCGATCGAGTTCAACGATAACTTCATTAGGCTGAAGTCAGGCACTCGTCACTCCGGCCCCGCTCCACCGCAGACGCTATGAGATAGACGCTACGGCACGCGAGGCTCCATGGCGTGCTCCCGCAAAGATCGACGTGAGGGACCATTGTCATTGAGTTTTGTTCTGGCTTCAAGATTCCAGGTGTACTTAGGCGTACGAGGAAACGGACGTTTGCCATAATGCGCATCATCGTCGCTACTGGACTGAATACGGGCGCCGCCGAATATAGGAACATGGGCGATGTCGCGATGCTACAGGTAGCTGTTGTGCGGTTGTTCAGCTTGTGGCCAGATGCCAGCATCGAAGTTTTGACCGATTCTCCCACTAATCTTTTCCGTTATTGTCCAGGCGCCAAACCTCTGCCGCGAGCCGGCTCTGTCTGTTGGGTTGGAGAGCGGGTTTTGTTGGGAGGGTATCACCGGTTCCTGCCAGAGTCGGTTTCTATGCGACTGGGCGTCTTGAAAAACCTTGTCCGCCGGCGGTGGCCCCGACTACTTGAGCGATTGGTCCAATTGAGATTCAGTTTGCGGGACAGTTTGGGCCGGCATAGCGATTTCGAAGTTTTCATGCAAGCGCTGAAGAGCAGTGACTTGCTGGTAGTTTGCGGCGCAGGCGGATTTGCCGACAGCTGCCAGCAGTGGAACCTCTGGATTCTCGGTACTATGGAGGCAGCCCTGCAACGTGGCATACCGGTCGCCATGTTCGGGCAGGGAATGGGGCCATTGAACGATCCACTTGTGTTATCCAGGGCGCGCCACGTACTCCCTTCAGTGACCCTCATTACGTTGCGGGGCAGCCGGGGAGGGATGAGGCTTCTCGAATCGATGAGGGTTCCTCACGTAGGCATTCTGACCACTGGGGACGAAGCGATTGAGCTTGCCTACGCAGAGCGAACCGGGGATCTCGGGAGTGCGGTGGGGATTAACCTGCGAGTCGCATTTTATGCGGAGGTAAGAAGGGAGACCATCAACGAGATCGCGACCGTCTTGCAGGATTTCGCCCGGCGGCGCGAAGCCGCTCTTCTCCCAATCCCTATAGCGTTTCATGAATGTGCTCGGGACCATGAGACTATCCGCCAACTTATGGCCGGACATGATGACGAAACCGATGGGGGCCTGTCCCTCGACTCACCCGCGATGTTGATTCGACAGACGGCTCGCTGCCGGATAGTCGTTACCGGCGCTTATCATGCCGCAGTGTTTGCATTGGCTCAGGGAATACCGGTCGTATGTCTGTCGAACTCTTCCTATTATTTGGCCAAATTCCAGGGACTGGAAGATCTTTTCGGTCTCAGTTGTGCGATTGTCTCGTTAAGTGACCCCGATCTGCCGGCGAGGTTGATGACTGCGATTGAAAAAGCGTGGAATTCTGCGGAAAGTGTGCGATCGCCCTTGCTTCAATCTGCCCTCCGCCAGGTCGAAGATAGTCGCGGAGCGTACGAGCGCCTTAGAGAGCTGCGAGTCCCACGACGTCAAAGATGCAAACAGTTTTAGTGGACGTATAACCAAACAAGAACCTGAGTCGTCTTATGTCGCGTATCCTAATATTTTCCCCTTATCAACTGTGGAGAATCCACGCAATCTATGAGGGGACGATTGCGAAGGCCTGTCACGCTCGGGGTGCGACCGTGGAATACATTCTGTGCGACGGCTTGCCAGAATGTGATCAACATTGGGATTCGAAAGCGAATTCTGCGCGTCCATTGGATATTTGCCAGCGCTGCCAGGCTGCGGCAAAAACGAGTCTGGTCGAACTGGATTTCCCTTATCGCTGGCTAGGTGAATTTGTAAGTCAACCCGAAAAAACGAATGCATTTGCGTGGGCTCAAAGTCTAACGCCTGATGAATTGCGCGAAGCTTCATTTAATGGTATTCCCATCGGCAAATGGGTACTCTCTTCCGTGATCTCATACTTCCGTCAGTACCCGCCCGACCTGAACAACTGGCACGTGGTCAGCGTGTATCGAGGTTTTCTTTTCAGCGCAGCGATGGTGGCAACGGGCTTGTGCAACTATCTCGACGTAAACGCGATTGATGCTGCGCTTCTGTTCAACGGGCGCCAGTCCATCACGCGCGTTGCCCTTGAAATATTTCAGCAGCGCGGAATTCGGGTATTGACCCACGAACGAGCGGAATACCAACGCGGGCACCTCAACGTGAAGCCTGATGCACATTGCATGAACCTGCAACCGTTCAAGGATTTGTGGAGTATGTGGTCGGAAGTACCACTCAACCGCGAATCACTTGATGCTGCATTGAAATGGCTAGTGCAACGGCGGTATGGTGCCAATCTGGCCTGGATTCCATTCAATACCTCGTTTGTCCGCGATTCTACACTGAGGACAAGACTTAATCTGAGCCAAGACAAACGCCTTTGGGTGTTGTTTACTTCCTCGACTGACGAGATTGCCGGTGATCCGCTCTGGCAGGGCCCCTATGAGTCGCAGACGGCGTGGGTACGCGACGTGGTGCGCTGGGTCGCGCTCCGCGATGACGTGGAGCTGATTATCAAGGTACATCCGAATTTGGGTGGGAATAGCTACATCGGCAAAGCCGTTGACGAGCTAAGGGTGTATCAAGAGATGAAAACCGCATTGCCGGCAAATGTTCGAATCGTGCTGCCGGAAGATTCGGTGAATACGTATTCTCTGGCGGATGAAGCTGATGTTGGACTGACCTTTGGATCGACTATCGGCCTTGAAATGGCGATGCTAGGCAAGCCGGTGCTGCTGGCATCGAGAGCGCTGTACGAGTACGGTTCAAAGACTTTGACCGTGCACTCCAAGGAATCACTGCCTGGAATGCTGGAGCGATGCCTGCAGGTTTCCACAGACAAAGAGATTCAACGTGAAGCCTTCCGGCTGGCGTACTACTACATTTTTAAACTCGAACTCCCGTTCCCCGCAGTGAGCGTGTCAGGCCTATACGAGGCCAAGCCGAACTATATCGATCGGGAAGATCTCGCTCCCGGAAAAGACGATTCGTTAGACCATATCTGCAATTTCCTGACAGAGGGTCGCCCTATCTTTGACCACCCCGCCGTGGAGGAACTGTCTCGGACCACAGCCGACGAAGATACATTTTTCGAAGAGTTGGCGCACGCGCCAGACTCCCTGAGGAATGTCCGGTATGAGCGCTGGCTGAGGTTGCAATCGCTAGGTAAGTCATCTAGAGATTCGCTCAGGCGTTTGCCGTTAGGAGTTGGAGACACACTCCTTAGCCTGGGGAGACGGAGATGGCACGATTTTTTGACGTGGGTGGAGACCGGAGATAGCGAACGGGGGAATTAGGGTGTTTTATCATCTTACCCGAAACACAGAACCAAGCAGATCGTGCATTGGCAGTTAGCGCTTTATCGACCTATCACTAGTGCCGCGCAACACCTTATGAATGTTACCGTCATACTCTGTACTTATAACCGCTGTCAAAGCCTGGCGAAGGCTCTAGGTAGCGTCGCATCTTCAGTTCTCCCGGATTCGGTGGAATGGGAGGTCCTAGTAGTGGACAATAATTCGACCGATCAGACACGAGAGGTGATCGACGAGTTCAGTCGTCGGCATCCCGGACGCTTCCGCTATCTGTTCGAAGCACGTCAAGGCAAGTCTCATGCGCTCAACTCCGGAATTCGCGAGGCTCGCGGCGAGCTGCTGGCTTTCATGGATGATGATGTTACCGTAGAGCCTGCGTGGCTGCGGAATCTGATAGGGCCACTGGTAGGCGGGAAATGGGCCGGCGTCGGTGGTCGCATTCTTCCGGCGCAGGACTTCACGCCACCCAGTTGGTTGTTGCTCAAAGGGCCAATGTCCACAGCTGGCATGCTCGCATTATTTGACATGGGGGATAGCCCAAATGAACTGCAGCAGCCTCCATTTGGTACAAATATGGCTTTTCGCAGAAGCGTGTTTGGTAAATATGGGGGATTTCGCACTGACATGGGACCTTGCCCGGGTAGCGAGATGCGCAATGAGGACACAGAGTTCGGCCGCCGTCTATTGGCCGCCGGAGAGCGTCTGCGGTACGAACCGGCGGCCGTTGTCTTTCATGCGGTACCGGAGAACCGACTCAAGAAACCTTATTTCTTAGCATTCTGGTTTGACTACGGACGCGCCGCGATCCGTGAGAAGAAAAAAGGACCGGATATTTTCGGAGTTTCGCGGGAATACTTTACGATGCTCAAAATCGGCGCGCAGCTAGTGAGGAAAGCGCTGAGGTGGATGCTCACATTGAACTCGCAGCGGCGCTTCTACCGCAAAGGCTTTGTTTGGATGTTGGCCGGGGAAATTGCGGAAATCTATCGCGGGTCTGTCATTTCGGCGGACCGAAAACATGATGCGGCGCCGGAGATCTATTTGGACTCCCGGACGTGATGGCCCAAGCGTGAACATCACAGTTATCCTGTGCACTTACAACCGTTGCCAGAGTCTGGCCAAGGCTCTCGGGAGTGTCGCCGTCTCCACTCTGTCTAAGTCTGTCGAATGGGAAGTCCTCGTAGTAGACAACAACTCGAAGGATCAGACTCGTGACGTCGTCGAGGATTATTGCCGACGGCACCCGGGGAGGTTCCGGTACTTGTTCGAATCGCAGCCAGGCAAATCACATGCTCTCACGGCTGGGATCCAGAATGCGCGGGGCGACATTCTGGCATTCATGGATGATGATGTAACCGTTGAACCGACTTGGCTGCAGAATCTGACTGCAGCCTTGTATAATGGTCAATGGGTTGGCTCGGGAGGGCGGATTCTTCCCGAACAGCAGTTCTCGCCTCCGCGCTGGCTTCCACTTCAGGATCGGTACGCGCTGGCTCCCCTCGCCCTTTTCGATCTAGGTCCGCAAGCTGGAGCGCTCAACGAGCCTCCGTTCGGCACGAACATGGCTTTTCAGAAGAAAGTATTTGAAAAGTACGATGGTTTCCGAACTGACCTTGGTCCCCGCCCCGGCAGCGAGATACGCAATGAAGATACCGAGTTTGGCCATCGGCTGCTGGCGGCGGGTGAGCGGTTGCGTTACGAAGCGTCGGCCGTCGTCTATCATTCCGTCCCAGAAAACCGCGTTCAGAAGAAGTATTTCCTGGCGTGGTGGTTTGACAAGGCCCGCGCAGACATTCGGCAATCCGCCACACCGTCCGATACCCGGTGGTTCGTAGCCGGCATTCCAGTGTATCTGTTTCGCCGGCTGGCCGTGTGGGTGGTTCGATGGATAGCCGCCGTCGAGCCTTCCCGGCGATTTTCCAACAAGATCAAAGTGTGGACGGTGGCTGGACAAATTCTAGAATGCTATCGGCAGCTTCGGGGGCGCGGCAGCAACGCCAATTAACTGAAAACGGTCACGATTTCTGGTGTAGTTCCTCAATTGGCCTGAGGCTTCAAAGAAAATGACATGAGATCTCCGACCGAAATTCCGGCAATCGTAATAGGGGGAGGGATCTCTGGCCTAACCGCGGCGCGAACTCTTCAGCAACGAGGCCGAGAATTTATCCTGTTGGAACGTTGCCCAACACTTGGGGGATTGACGCGCACTGTTGAAGTGGGTGAGTTTTGTTTCGACTATACCGGGCATTTCTTACACCTAAGTCGCTACCCGACTCCGGCGGATATTCCGTTTGCCGGCTTGGACAACCAGGACTGGATTCAGGTCAATCGCAAGTCTTGTTGTTTCGTAGGAGAAAAATTAATTACCGCTCCTATCCAATACAATCTCGGCGAACTCCCGAGTTCTATTCTCGCCGAGTGTGTGGAATCTTACGAAAAGAGGCCGACGAAGGTCGAGCAAGAGAATGTAAGTTTTCGAGACTACATCGTAAACGGTTTTGGTGAGCGTTTGGCGGATCTCTTTCTAATTCCCCAAAATGAAAAAACTATGGCGATTTCACTCGACCGGCTGTCGGACAACGCCGTCAGACGTTTTTTCCCTGTTCCTGACGAGGCATTGGTTCGCAATGGCATGCGGATCGGTTCACGAAATACATTCGGCTACAACGCAAGCTTCTGGTATCCCAAAACTGGTGGTATCGGTCATCTAGTGGAAGGACTCCGCAACGGCGTTGAGAATTGCATGGTCAATCAGAATGTCGCGGCTATCGATCTCAAGTTCAAGACACTCGTTACCACCACTGGAGACACCTATCGCTGGAATGCGCTTTTCTCAAGTATGCCGCTAAAAGGGCTGTGTCAGATTACGGGCGATGAGGAATTAATTGCGCGAGCCAGAGAGCTATCTCACAGTTCTACAATCAGCTTCAACATAGGGCTCCGAGGAGCGCTCCGTCCTGAATTTCGAGATCTTCACTGGATCTACGTGCCCGACCGGGACATTCCTTTCTATCGACTTGGCTTCTATTCCAACATCAGTAAGGGAGCTTGCGCGCCAGGCTATAGCGCGCTTTACGTGGAAGTTGGAGTGTCGCCGGAACAAGCGAATCACCTGGATCTCGTGAAGGACCTACAACCAGACGTGTTGCGCTGGCTCGAAAAGCTCGGCTGGATTAGCAGTAAAGATGTTGTTTGTGTAGTCACGCACATCATACGTTATGCGTATGTTCATCATACGATCAATCGAGACCGACTGGTTAATTCCATTATCGAGCGCTTGCGGAAACGGGACGTATTTCCCATTGGGCGGTACGGTCTATGGGACTACACCAGCATGGAAGACTCGATGGAGTCTGCGAGAACTACTGTTCTGGAGGTCGCATGATGCAGTACAGCATAGTTATCCCAGCCCACAACGAATCCGCCAACATTAATGCACTCATAACTAGATTCATCCAAAACCTCCCAGGTGAGGTCGCCGGAATTCTGAGGGAGATCATAATCGTCGAAAATGGATCAACTGACGGTACCCTAGAAGTCTGTCGCCTTCTTGAAGAACGTTTTCCGAACCTGGTTAGGATTGCCACGATTCCGAGAGGTAGCTACGGCGAGGCGATCAAAGTAGGCATGCTGGAGTGCAGGGGTACCCATCTTTCTATCCTGGAATGTGACTTCTTGGATCCGGCGTTTGTCGTGAAATCAATTGCAATGTTTCGGGCGGACAAAGCGGAGCTGATCGTCGGCTCAAAAAGGCATCGCGACTCGATTGACCAGCGGCCCTTTAAACGTCGGGCGCTAACCGCACTGTACAATCTTGTGTTTCTCAGGCTGTTCATCGGCTATCCGGGGACTGATACGCACGGTTTGAAAAGTATTGAAGCCGACTGTGCCAGGAGGTTATGTCGGACCGCACTCACAACCGATGAAATTTTCCAGACCGAAATCGTGCTTCTTGCGTGGCGGCTGGGCATGAAGATCAAGGAAATTCCCGTCGAGATTTCTGAAACGAGAAGCGCCCCGGTTTCCGTGCTGCGCCGTGTCCCCAAAGTGCTCAATACTGTCCGCGAGCTTAAGCGATCTCTGAAGCGCTTTCCCGGTGGTATCTCTGAAGTCAAAAGCACGTCTGTGGCGGCGCTCGACCCCGTCCATAAACTCGAAGGAACATTCGAAGAGTAGGTTGTCGGGTACGAGATTAGGCACACTCTCAATCCCTCGCTCGCAAGCATTGATAAGTGCATAGAAGGGTTTCGAGAAGCAATGAATGGCTGTTTGACTAACTATTATCGCTGCCCTGAGAGATACTTCCGGTTCGCGCGGAGAGAAATCTCTTCCGCTGCCAGCGGTTACTTCCGAGCTGGGCTGGGGGCGACGTGTTATGGGAGTTGTTCGGGGCAGCAACCGGCTCCATCTTCCACTGGAGTGCTTCATGACGCCCTTTTGGACGTAGTGATCAAGGACGGAACAGCCTACTTGCCATTCGATCCGTCACAAGTAGTCGACAACCTTTGTCGGGAAGCATATGTGAGCGAATGGCGGCATGGGACGTCGTCGGCTTTGGCAAGGATGTACTATTTTCTGCGGCCTTTTTTTTCGGTTCGGGTGCGAAGGCACCTGCAAAAATTCCATTTGAGAGGCTGGGACAAGCTTTCATTTCCACGGTGGCCGGTCGATTGTTCCGTGGACAACCTACTTGAGCAGTTGATGTTGTTGTCCCTGAGAGCGGCCGGTGCCGAGCGGATTCCGTTTATATGGTTCTGGCCCGAAGGCGCTTCAAGTTGCGCCGTCATGACTCACGACGTTGAAACGAAAGTGGGGAGAGATTTTTGTGCGGCGCTAATGGATATCGATGATTCGTTCGGGGTGAAGGCGTCATTTCAAATTATCCCGGAAGAGCGCTACGGTGTGAGCCGCGAGTTTTTAAAATCGATTCGGCAGCGTGAGTTCGAAGTGGTTGTCCACGATCTAAACCATGACGGTCACCTCTATAAAGACCGCGAGCAATTCCTGGAACGTGCCGCCAAGATCAATTCTTATGGTAAAGAATACGGGGCCGAAGGGTTCCGTGCCGGGGTCTTGTATCGAAAGCAGCTATGGTACGACGCATTGAAATTCTCGTACGACATGTCAGTTCCGAATGTCGCACACTTGGACCCCCAACGTGGGGGGTGCTGTACGGTGATGCCCTATTTCCTGGGGGACATCTTAGAATTGCCCGTGACCACCGTCCAGGACTACACGCTATTCCATATTCTCAACGATTACTCGATCAACCTCTGGAAGCGGCAAATTGAAATCATCATGGAAAAGCACGGCTTTATGAACTTCATCGTGCATCCGGATTACATTGTGAAATCAAGAGAGCAGAGCATCTACAAAGCGCTGCTGGGTCACTTGGCTCGTTTGAGACAGGAAAAAGGTGTCTGGATAACGACCCCTGGCGAGGTGAATCGATGGTGGAGACAGCGAGCACTAATGAAAGTAGTTGAAAATGGCCAAGGTTGCCAGATAGAGGGTCCCGGCAAAGAGCGAGCTCGGATAGCCCATGCGAGCGAGAAAGACGGTCGTCTTGTTCTCGCGATGCAAAAGCAGACGGAGCGAAGTTTAACTGTATGAGCAAGGATCAGATAACCGACAGAAGAAGGGCGAAGGATGACGAGTAACTCAGCGGATTGCAATGTGACCATAATCGGGGCTGGGCCGTATGGCCTTTCCTCAGCTGCCTATTTGCGAGCAGCAGGAATAGAAACGCGGGTATTTGGCGAGCCAATGTCATTCTGGCAAAACCAGATGCCCGCGGGCATGTGTCTGCGATCAAATTGGGGAGCTTCACACATTGCCGATCCGAAACAGCAGTTGACACTTGATGAGTATTGTCGTGAAAACGGCAATCACATATCGAAGCCGATTCCGCTCAACAGGTTTGTCGGGTACGGTCAATGGTTCCAATCTCGTGTGGTCCCCGATCTTGATCGGCGACAGATCAGCGGTGTCGAGACGGATTCAAAGGGATTTAGAGTTGCACTGGCCGACGGTGAATCATTTACCTCGAGGCGTGTGGTCGTGGCGACGGGAATCAGTACCTTCGCCAGTCGTCCTCCCGAATTCGTGGGGATTCCGACTGCTTTAGCAGCGCACTCAAGCGCGCATAACGATCTCACGAAATTCAAGGGCCAGCGCGTGGTCGTCATTGGCGCGGGTCAGAGCGCGCTGGAATCGGGTGTTCTGCTTAAGGAAGCGGGTATCGAGGTCGAGGTGATTGCACGGCGAAGAATTCTCAACTGGGTAGGATTGCATCCTCGACTCCATCACTTGGGACCCTTATCCCGGCTGCTTTACTCGACTCATGACGTGGGTCCAGCTGGGATCAGCCGTCTAGTGGCGGCACCGCACGTGTTCCGCAGGTTCCCTCGTTGGTTTCAAGAGCGGACGGCTTACCGAGCAATTCGGCCGGCAGTATCAGGTTGGCTGCAGCCACGACTGGCTGATGTACAGGTCACGCTTGGGCGCAAGGTGGTGTCGGCCGCCGCCACGGACAGTCAACTTCGGCTGAAACTTGACGATGGTACAGAGCGGCTTGTCGATCATGTTCTACTCGCGACAGGCTTCCGAGTGGACATCTCGCGCTACCAGTTCCTGTCGTCTTCATTAGTGAAAAAAGTGGAGACGGCAAGCGGCTACCCGGTGCTCAAGCGCGGTCTGGAGTGCTCGATTCCAGGGCTGCATTTCCTCGGCAAGCCTGCCGCGTGGAGTTTTGGACCGGTCGTCGGGTTTGTTTCGGGAACAGAATTTGCGGCGAACGAACTAGTTCATTCCGTTACTGGCCAGCTCACCGGGAAACTGATCCGATGAATAGCGCATTAGCCAAACCACTGCCAACCCCGACCGTTCCAACTTCCGCCGAACCGATCGTTGGCGCGGTCGTGGTGGGGGGCGATTATCAGGGGCTCGGCATCGTTCGGAGTCTCGGGCGCCGCGGGGTGCCGGTTTGCGTTTTGGACGATGAACTGTCAATCTCACGGTTTTCAAGATACTGTACACGCTTTGAGAGGGTACGGCAGTTGCGAAGTGAGCGTGGCGCGGTGGATGCATTGGTTGAAGCTGGAGAGCGACTGGGCTTGCTCGGATGGGTTCTTTATCCGACCCGAGAAGAGTTAGTTGCTGCTTTTTCTCGTAACCGTTCCGAACTAAGTAGGCTATTTCGCGTGCCGACGCCTGAGTGGAGCAGTGTGCAGTGGGCTTGGGACAAACGGAACACGTACCGGTTAGCAAAAGAACTGGGGATTCCGACCCCGGCTACCTATTATCCCGAAAGTATCGCTCAACTCTCTGACCTAGAGGGTCTTACAGCACCTTTTGTGATCAAGCCCGCGATCAAGGAGCACTTTATCTATGCCACGAAGGCGAAAGCCTGGTGTGCAAACAGCCACGTGGAATTGAAGAATATGTTTCAAAAGGCGTCAGAACTTGTTGGTCCAGGCGAGGTCATGGTTCAGGAATTGATTCCCGGCGGGGGGACGCAGCAGTTTGCGTACTGCGCGTTCTTTCATAACGGGCAGGCGGTTGGCAAAATGGTCGCCCAACGTCGCCGCCAGCACCCGCTTCAATTCGGAAGAGCCAGTACCTACGTAGAGACGGTTGACATCCCGCTCTTGGAGGAGTTATCAGAACGGTTCCTACGGGCCAGCAACTACTACGGGCTCGTCGAACTGGAGTACAAACTCGACCCCCGGGACGGTCAATACAAGCTACTCGACGTCAATGCCCGTACCTGGGGGTACCATACCCTTGGAGCGCGTGCCGGAGTCGATTTCAGCTACATGCTTTATGCAGACCAGGTTGGGTTGCCAGTTTCATCCTGCAAAGGCAAATCAGGAATTGGGTGGATGCGCATGACGACCGACCTCCCGGCGGCATTCGTTGCACTACTCGCTGGGGACACCGATTTTAGGGGCTACGTGCGCTCCTTGAGAAATTGCAATGTCGAGGCGGTATTCAGCCACGATGACCCACTTCCGGGCTTAGCGGAAGTTCTTTTAGTTCCGTATCTCGCACTGAGGAGAGGTTTTTGATTGAATTTGTGCGTAAGCGCAGCAGGCGACTTGAAACAGCGATCGGCATTTCTGCCGGGAATTAGTAAGTGGAACGAAAAGAAAGAACTTTAAAGCCAGCGAAGTGTTAGAGAGGCCCCATGGTTGCCCTCCCGAATAAGCGAACCGCTAACACGGCTCATACTCCGTTTATCATCACCGACTCAGGAAAGGCAATTTATGAGGATGGCAGGTATTTAAAAACACAATCCTTCCTGACATATGGAGGATTCGCCATTTAAGGTCAAACAAATTGTGAGAATGATAAAGCGGCAATACCTAGCGCCTAAAACTAACGTATGGTTGATCTGAGGTTGCTATAGTTCTAGTGCTATGCGAGTAGCCCCTAGATCTGCACGTCAGGAGAATTACTTGAGTCTGTCCGTCAGTATTTTCGGGTTGGGATACGTCGGCTCCGTGTCGGCGGCTTGCTTCGCCTCCATGGGCCACAAAGTCCTTGGTGTCGACGTGAGCCGCGCCAAGGTTGAGATGATGGGGTCGGGCCGCACTCCCATTATTGAAGCCCGCATGTCCGAAATGGTTGCCGAGGCCCACCGCGCCGGCCTGCTGCAG
>Ga0209008_1000400_pt1 | contig 15426 bp, 12 predicted proteins | sample JacPin_JW_Ref_O3_FD_187963 | JGI IMG/M metagenome (GOLD analysis project Ga0209008, IMG submission 187963) | Forest soil microbial communities from Algoma, Ontario, Canada - Jack Pine, Ontario site 1_JW_Ref_O3 (SPAdes) (version 2) | ecosystem: Environmental > Terrestrial > Soil > Boreal...
GAGGCTGGGAACGTCGTCGTGATGCGAGTTCCGGCGAACGGGGGAACGCCGACTCCTGTCACCGCTCTGAACGCGTCGCGTGGCGAAACCGTTCAAGCATTTCCGTCGTTCCTTCCTGACGGGCGGCATTTCATTTACTGGATGGATTCGACTGCGCCCGCGAAAAAGGGCATTTACATTGGCTCCCTCGATGCCAAGCCCGACCAACAGGATTTAAGACAGCTCGTGGCTACCGACCAACAGGCCGCCTACGCTCCGGCGGCTGACCCCGACAGCGGGCAGTTGCTGTTTGTTCGCGAGGGCGCCCTACTGTCCCAACCCTTCGATGCGCGCCACTTTGAGCTCACAGGCGATCCCGTCACCGTGGCCGAACACGTCGGATTCTTGGCCGCCTACCCGTACTTTTCGGCCTCGAACAACGGCGTGCTGGTATACCGGACCGGCAGCGGTTCGTCGCAAGATGCTCAACTGGCGTGGTACGACAGGCAGGGAAAGCTCGTCGGGAAAATTGGGGAACCGGGTTTGTTCCTGCAGTTTGCACTTTCTCCCGATGGGACTCGTGTTGGCGTGCACTCAATCGATCCCCAACATCCTGGTTCGATCATCCTGCTGATGGATTTGTTGAGGGGCACGACGACGCGGTTTACGTTCGGAGGGTTCAATTCCTATTCCTCGGCGTGGTCCCAGGACGGCAGCCGAATTATCTTCGTTTCCAATCACGGCGGTAAGTTTGGCCTGTATGAGAAGGCCGTTAACAGCGAGAAGCAGGAAGAGCTTCTATCCCAATCGGACCAGAATATGGTTGCAACAAGCTGGTCCCGCGACGGGCGCTATCTCCTGTATTTCACGATTGACTCGAAGAAATACTCCGACCTCTGGGTTTTGCCGCTCGAGGGTTACAGGAAACCGATACCGTTCCTGCGGACGGAGTTTGACGAAGGGCAGGGCTACTTTTCCCCGGACGGACGCTGGATTGCCTATTATTCCAACGAGACGGGGCGCTACGAGATTTATGTGCGACCATTCTCGGCAGACTCCCCCCGGGAATCCTCCAGCGACGGACCAAAGTGGCTGATTTCGACCGCGGGCGGAGTCGAGCCTCGCTGGAGGGCCGACGGACGCGAACTGTTTTACGTAGCGCTCGACGGGAAATTGATGGCGGTCAACGTCACGACCGGACTGGTGTTTCAGGCCGGAGTTCCAAAAGCCCTATTCCAGACTCCGGTGGTACGTCCCGAATTCGGCGTCATCGGCACAGCGGAACCAGCCTCTGATGGCAAACGTTTCCTTTTCGAGGTGCCACCCGACCGAACGGCGCAGCCTCCGTTTATTGTGGTGCAGAACTGGGAGGCAGGGCTGAGGAAATGACCCTTCGGGCGACACAACCTCCTACGCATTCGGGACACACCTGATGGGGCCACGTCTGGCGGGCTTACGATGCGCCCTGCCGTTCGTGGCGTTTTTTGCTGTTCTGCTAATTTCTGCCGCACGTTCCCCGGCCCAGACGTCCGGAACCGGTGCGCTTACGGGCACGGTTACCGATTCCTCGGGCGCGGTGATACCCGGCGCGAGAGTGACGGCCGCTAGTCTCAGCACCGGACAGTCCCGCACGGTTGCAACAGACGCGAGCGGAACCTACACCCTTTCTTTGCTTCCCGCCGGAAGCTATCGAGTGACATTCTCAGCCGAGGGGTTCAACACCGTCGAGGTCCGCTCCATTGTTGTCGACGTCACTGAAACTCCCCAGGTAAACCAGAGTCTTACGGTGGGCGACCAGTCGCAGAGAATCACCGTAACTGCTCCCCGCGAGACTTTACAAACACAAAACGCCACCCTAGGTCAGCTCGTGGGAACCAAAGAGGTGACCGATCTGCCGCTCAGCACGCGGAACTACACGCAGCTTGTGGCCGCGGCGCCGGGCGTGGTCGCAAACGTACCCGATGCCGCCGCGATCGGAAACGGCACGCAGGACGTCAACGTGAATGGCTCGGGTTCGGGTCAGAACAACTACATGATGGATGGGGCGTCGATCACCAACTTCGCTAGCGGCGGCGCGGCGCAATCCGGATACTTCCCGGGAATCGGCATTCCGAATCCGGACGCCATCCAGGAGTTCAAGGTTCAGACGGCTCAGTATGATGCTTCTTATGGGCGAAATCCCGGCGCCAGCATCAACGTAGTCACAAAGGGCGGCACCAATGAGTTTCACGGCGCCGCGTGGGAGTTTCTTCGGAACAATGTGCTGGACGCGAACGACTTCTTTTTGAAGCAGCAGCAGTTGGAGGCAGGTCTAGCCGATACGCCTCAAACTCTGAGGCAGAATCAGTTCGGCGGAACCGTCGGCGGTCCGCTAAAAAAGGACACGCTCTTCTTCTTCGGTTCCTATCAGGGAACCCGGCAGGTGAACGCGGTCGGATCAAACGGTCTGGTCACGGGATTCTCATCCGGCATTAGCATGCCGCCGTTCAACAATTCGTGCGGCAACCGGTCCGACGGCTGCAACGGGCAAACCTACAGAGAGTATCTCGGCAGCGTTTTCGGCGGGCAGACAGACTGTTTCTTCGGGTTTGTCGGTACGTGCGTTCCCGTTGCCCCCGACGGTTCAAACATCAATCAGGTCGCCATCAATATCCTGCGAGCCCCTGGCCCCGGAGGTGGATTTAATGACGGCTTCTATGTTCCCAGCGGCTCCTATGTACCTTTGCATCCGGGCTTGTGCGCTGCTCCGTGCCTGACAAGTGTTGAGGGACCCGCGATCGCCAATGAGGATCAGTTTCTCGTCAACACCGACTACCTACTTTCGGCGAAGCAAACTCTTACCCAGAAGTACTTCTTCTCGCGTGCCCCCCAGATCCAGCCATTCGATTGCCTGGGAGGAGGTTGCATGCCGGGCGCGCCCGAAGATGCAACGTACACCGATGGCGATGCGCTTTTGAAGCTTACTTCGCTGCTGACCACTCACCTGGTGAACGAGGCTCGATTCTCCTACCAGCGCGAGACGACAAACAGTGTCAACGATATCGCCATCAAAACATGCGACATCGGCATGATTCCGATGATCAACAGCGGTGCTCCCTGTCCCGCGGCGCCAAATGCAGTTCCTGACTTCTATCTTTTGCCCGCCATCGTTGTAGGCTCAAACAACGGCTTTGGATCGATCAATCCTTGGGGCACGTTCCAACAGGGAGCTTATCTGGATGGAGCAAACCAGAACTACTTTAACGTCTACCAGTATGCCGATCAGATCTCATGGACCCGCATCAGGCAGTTGCTGCGAGTCGGATTTGAAGGGGAGCGGACCCAATGGAATGTTTCACTGCCCGACGACGGCCGGGGTCTTATCGTGTTTGGAAACGTGGATGACTTCTTGACGAGTGCCAGCGGGACACCGGGAACGAATTGCGGTCTCGCCGGAACCCAGTCATGCCCGGCATTCGCCGGGAACGGAATCGTTTACAACCAGACAAGCCGCCTGGCTCCTGACAACCCGAACCATCATGAATTTCGAGCGAATGGATTGTCTGCATTCGTTCAGGACGACATCAAACTCACGTCACGCTTGGTATTGAATTTCGGATTGCGCTGGGAATTCGACGGCAACCTTTCGGACAGGACAGGTCTGTATACGAATGTTTGGACGAGCGAGGCCTCGCTCGCGAACAACGGTTCATTTTTCCTGAATAATCCTGCCGGTACTTTGGCCGGATTTGTGGTTCCTTCCAACTACAATGCGAGCTCGCCGGTCTGCGGCGGCCGTTGCGGTTACACCGCTGCGAATGGTGCAGACGGTGTCTTTGTCAATTCTGGCAAAACGCTCGTGCATGGAACTCCGCTCGAGAATTTCGCCCCGCGAATTGGGTTCGCCTGGCAGCCAATTGGCGATCGCTTCGTCGTTCGGGCAGGTTATGGAATTTTTTATGATCGCGTGTATGGGAATCTTCTGGGCATCAACCAGGCGTTTATGCCACCGTTTGCCGCGTCGGTCGGCACGTCCTTCACTCAGACTCTGGATAATCCGTTCGGCGCGGGCTCTCCCGGCTGGACGCCTCGCACTGTAAGCGCATTCGATATTGACCCAACATACGGGCCAATCGTTATCGGCGGCTCCGATTTGCTGAGCGATCGGATCGCGGAATCCATCGGAACTCCAATGGTCCAGGAATATAACCTCGAATTTCAATACGAATTCCGGAGCAACTGGATCGCTGAAATTGGCTACGTCGGAACCCATGGCACGCACCTGTATGACTGGGGGCGCAGCATTAATATCGCGCACCTCGTTCCTGGCGCACCGAACGAGCCGATCGATCCGCAAAACTCCGCGCTGATCACCGGCTCAGGTCGCTCCGGGACGCCTGCGGTCTTGCCGTTCAACGATGCGAATAATTCCGAACCCATCGGTGCGAACTTGACCACCAACGTCCTGGGACGCGTCACCTATCTCGGCTTTGATCCGGCTGGCCTTTTGACCACGAGCACCGAGGGCGACCACGAGTACAACAGTTTGCAGGCCGAGTTACGACATTCGACTTCTCATGGCCTCTTGTTCCAGGCGTCTTACACCTGGAGCAAGCTGATCACGAACATCAATGGTTCGGAGTCCGGGGGTGGGCTCACACAGCCGGGGAATATTCTTTCTGGTGGCGCAACCAGCAACAACGTTCTCGATTTTGGCCAACAGTATGGGCCTGCCGCCTTCAACCGATCGCAGCGCTTGGCCGTGAGCTATAGCTACGATTTGCCTTCGCCGAACAGGACGGGATTCAGGCGAACCCTGTTGGGCGGGTGGAACATTTCCGGAGTGACCGTCGTTCAAAACGGTGAGCCGTTTACGGTTGTTGACAGTTCAGGAGGGACGATTTATTGGGGTAGCAATCCCGCCGGCTTATTCTGGAGCGCCAGAGCAAATCTCGCGGACCCAGTCCGGTGCAATTCCTTCGGAGTTTGCCATTCCGGGATTCGGGTCGCCACAGCTGGCAGCGTTTTGTCGCGCCTCAGCGATTACGTCAATCCGAATGCCTTCCGTCCGGAACCTTGCATCGGCGGCACGATTCAAGGAGATTGCGCGGACTCAGGTGGCGGCAGCGGCTTTGGAGATTCTGCTATTGGAATCATTACCGGCCCCGGTCAATTTAATTGGGATATTTCGATTCAGAAACGGACGAAGATTACAGAAGCAGTTGCCGTCGTGTTCCGCAGCGAATTTTACAACGCTTTCAACCACCCGCAGTTCAATCCGCCAATCAATGATGCCAATGCAATCGCACAAGGGACCTTTGGATCGATCAGTAGCACTTCGGTCGCGCCACGGATTCTGCAGTTCGGACTAAAACTCCTGTACTAGGATCCCTCGGTCCGGTGGTCACCCGGGTCGACGCGTGACGACCGCCCACCGAGCCATTTATTGAACACTGCAAACCAGTTCCGAACCTACCGCTGTGGGCGCCTGGGGTGCTTCATTCGATCGGTCGATCAGCAGAAGCCGGAAAGACTATTCCTGCTCAGGCTTCGCCGAAGCTGCAGAGCGAACACCGATGTCGATCTGCATCGCGGTGTTTTTCGGGAAGACGACGTCGCAGCCGCGCGCGATGAAATGGACGTAGATCGATCTGCTGGCGCCCAGCGCGCCCATGGCGATCCCGAGAGAATTCGAACGAGCCGCTATTCCCACCGCAATGCCCACGAGCTTGAATCCACCAGCGCCGCCCGCAGCTTTATTCAGTACATCGGCGTCGCCATCCCCAGCGGCGGAGACAGCAGCTAACCCCAGCGAAATTCCCGTTTGCAGATAGCGCGATTTGGGAGAGGTGGCCTGCGCCCCGCCTTCGGAATCGAGCTTGAGGTTTTCGGTCTTGCCCGCCTGAACTCCGGACAGGACGGCACTCACTTTTTGGTCGAGCCCGCTCGGCAGAACCAGATCGTGGAAGACGAACCGGAGCTGGCCGTTGCGGGCCAGGTCACGGGCCGGCTGGGCCTGAATCACCGAACCCTTCAATATCGCCCCTTGGGGCAGAATCAAGCGCTCGCCATCGAAGAGTGGACGTGAAAGCATCGCTTCCACGTCATCACCTCTCTGGGAGGTCGCCGAACTCAACGGCGTGACCAGCCTCGCACGCACGAAGCTGCCGTCCGGTGGCGCGGAGCTGAGCGAAGCTGCGAGTTCTGGAGTAAGTTGCTCGGTCCCGAAATCGAGCGGCTCAAGGAGCTCGGCCAAGTAAACCCTACCGGCGTCGAGGTATTGGGGATGCACGGGAAGCTCGGCGAGTGCGTATCGCTCGATCTGGTGCGCCTTTCCGGGTTGTTTCACTTGCTCCATCGCGGAGTCCCAATCGCGTTTGGCTTCTTCTTTGGCCTGTTTCGCCTTTTCAGTGGCGGCGTCCTTGACGTCCTTCTTCTTGTCGACCTGGGCTGCCGCGACGAACTGAATGACCTGGCCGGATCCTGGAGTCACGAGGGTGTGAATCGGGAGATGCTTTCCGTCCGGAAGTACGAACTCGTTGAATTCGACATCAATTCTGCGCACCGGAGTAAACTCGGCGTCCAGAGCGTCGAGCGTGCGCTTGCCCTTAGAAACGCCGCCGATCTTTGTAATTTGGCCCGTGACCGCCGTGCCCACCGGTATCACCAGCCTGTCGAACGCAAACACAGGTTCGACGACGTGTCCTCTGATGGGCTGACCCACTGCGTGGACTCGAACCTCTTTATCAAGCGCGATCTGAACAGCCATGCCTTTTGGAACGATCAGGGGAACTGTCTCAGTTGGCGCAGTCCCGCCAGGCACAACGATGCTGTCGTCGGTGGAAGCGGCGGGGGGGTTGGAAGCGGGGGCGGGGGCCGGGGTCTTGGATGCGTCCTGGGCATTCGCCGACTTAACGCACGCACAGCTGAGGAAGAGAAAACTGATGGTGCAGGCAAGAGCCAGTGTAGAAGCTCTCATTTCGTCATTCTACCAAGAGGATGCAGTGCCCGTAACAAATGTTTCATTTCGGCGACCGCTCCGGAACGTAAGAGGTTGTCGCGCTGGGGTATTGTTCGGTGTCTGCTGAAGGGCGCAACTTGAGTCTACTTTCGTCTGGCACGAGCAACGATGCGGATACTTCGGTCAGAGAGTTCGAGTAGCGGCAGCTGACACGCAACGTTTCTCAGAAAACTTCTGCCCCTGCCCGAAGACGAATGGCTGCGAGGTCCACGAGACAAGCAACTTCTCGGGAATGCTACTGATCGCGAGGATGATATCCTTTCGCAATGCGCGCTCGCTCCGGCACACACGCAACCCGCGACCGGGCGGTATCCACACCTCCTTGAAGGCGGATCAATGGCCATTGAAAAGTTCACGATAAATGTGTCGGACGCGTTGCTCACAGACTTGAAGCGCAGGCTCGATGCCACGCGCTGGCCAGATGAGCTCGAGAACGTCGGCTGGGAGCTGGGCTCAAGTCTCAGCTATCTGCGATCGCTTGCGGAGTATTGGCGGAGTGGCTATGACTGGCGCAAGCAGGAAGCACATCTGAACCGGCTCCCACAGTTTCGAGTCGGTATCGATGGATTCCATGTCCACTGTGTGCATGTGCGAAGCAAGTATCCAAAGCCACTGCCCCTCATTATTTCGCATGGCTGGCCGGGAAGCTTCGTCGAAATGGTGAAGGTCATACCGCTCCTGACTGATCCCGCGGCGCACGGTGGAAGGGAAGAGGACGCATTCGATGTGGTCGTCCCCTCTTTACCTGGATATGGATTTTCCGACCGTCCTAGGGAGCGGGGCATGAATCCGCCCAGGGTCGCTGGACTCTGGGCGCGGTTGATGACCGAGCTCGGTTATGAGCGTTTCGGTGCCCAGGGAGGCGATTGGGGCTCAGCCATTTCGACGTCTCTGGGCCTCGATTATCCCAAACGGGTAATCGGTGTTCACCTCAACTACATTGCCGGTCGCTTTCTTCTCGGCGGCACACTGAATCAAACCCCGGACGACGAGATTGGCAAATCGTTCCTCGCGGAACTCCGCGCTTGGTGGGACTCTGAGGGTGGCTATAGCCATGAACAAGGTACGAAACCACAAACCCTGGGTTACGGGCTCAACGATTCGCCAGTCGGTCTTGCGGCCTGGATCCTTGAGAAGTTCCGAACCTGGAGTGATTGCGCGGGCGAGCTCGAGAACATCTTCACCAGGGATGAACTCCTGACCAACGTGATGATCTACTGGGTGACCGAGACCATAAACTCCTCAACACGCCTGTACTATGAAACGCGAGAGCAGCCGCTCCAGCTTTCGCCCACAAACCGCGTACAGCCTCCCGTGGCGATGGCCGTTTTTCCCAAGGAGATTCCGGTACCGCCGCGCGCGCTCGCAGAGCGCGGCTACAATATTCTTCGCTGGACTGTTATGCCCCGGGGCGGCCACTTCGCCGCCATGGAGCAACCCGAGCTTCTCGCTCAGGACCTCCGGGAATTCTTCCGTCCACTTCGCTAGGGATTTTTGCCCAAGGTGCGCGAGCTTCGTGATTTGTCCCGTTTCTTCGTTGGGATTAAGGCCAACCTCTTGACTCGTGAGTGGTACATTGGTACATTGGTACCATGATAGGGAAGCGTACAACGGCGGATCCAGGAAGGATTGTCGTCGAACGCGTGCAAACCGGCATTCGCATGGAAAAGCGAATTCTGAAAGTGCTCAAGGCGTTCGGGGAGTACCACGATATGACGCTCGGAGATCTCCTGGAGGGTATCGTGCTTCACGCCTTCGATGGCAAATGCCCATTCGGCCCGGAAAGCCTCAAGCGCATCAAGGAGTTGACGAAATTCTACGGGCTCGAGCTGGATTCAAGCGCCAGCCATCGGCTTACCGAATCGCGAGTGAATCACTCACCTGGAAAGGGCAAAGGCGCGAAATGAACACGCGCCTCACTAAATTGTCCATCCCGCTGCTGCGCTGGACGCTGGGGTTGGTCGTCCTGCTCGAATCTTGCCGGTTCTTTTTTTCCGCATCAGTAACTCATTTCCTCGCTGAGGCGGGATTGCCTTCCTGGATTCGGGTGGTTCTCGGCGGGGCTGAGATCATCGCCGCGGTTTTGTTCCTTATGCCCTTCGCCACGCTGGCCGGGAGCTATCTCTTGCTGGTAGTTTTTGCACTCGCCGCACTTGTGCATGTCTTACATGGCCAGTATGACGTCGGAGGGCTCGTAGTGTATTCCGTCGCAGTGCTCGTGTGCATGACGTACACCGAGAAGCGAATAGCCGAGAGCCGCGATGATCGAGTCTGAATGGATGGAAGCGTTTGAACAATGTACGTTGCCAAGCGGATCCTTTCATCATGCGGATCACGTGAGAATGGCCTTCTTGTATCTGCAGAAACACACGCCGCTCGAAGCACTGGGCCGGTTTTCGTCCGCCCTGGCGCGATTTGCGGCGGCAAGCGGAAATCCAAATCTTTACAACGAAACCATCACCTGGGCTTTCTTGCTGCTCATTCGGGAGCGCGTTGCCCGGGCAGCCTCCCCGCAAACCTGGACGGAATTCTCGGCGAACAACGCAGATCTACTGCGCTGGGATGACAATATCCTGAAAAAATACTACCGCCCGGAAACCTTGACCTCGGCGCTCGCGAAAAGCGTCTTTCTCTTTCCAGACAAGTTGTAGCCCGAGATTCGCGAATTTCACGGAAACGAAAATGCCCCCATGGCGCCTTCCTTCGTGGGGGAAGGGCGTGCAGCATCCGGGCCGGCGACAGCAGCAAAGCGCTCGGTCTGGGCTAGGTTTTATCCCATGGCGAACAAATAGCGAAGGTGATATCCTCCGGAAATGCCGGTTCGCTCCTGCAAGGTGACCATCCGCGATCTCGCCGGAGTGGATCATTCGGTCCACGTAACGGCCGCGACTCTGTTTGAAGCTGTCGCGCTCGGCCTTGCTTCAATCCGCTCAGATGAATGGACCGACGGGATTCCGGAAGGGCTGAACCCGGTACGGGTGTCCGTGATGAATATCCCGGTCGAACACTCTGTCAAGATGAAGGACTTTAACGCCTGGCTTCAGAAGAATGGCGGCAGCCCGAGGGAAACTTCCGATCGATACCGGGTCCGGGAAATCCTGGGCTTCATTCCTGGCAAGTAGTTTCTTGTTTCTTAAGCATCCAGAAGAGCTAATCAAAGAAGCTCTGACGGTTCTAACCCGGATCGCGTGCGTCACTTCTGTGGGGCCAACGACTCGATACGACCGATGTCCAAAGTCCCCTTGGCCCCCCAGCCTGTAACCCCTTCAGGAATCAAAGGTCGAAACCTCTCATACAGTGTGAACGCATTTACCTTAAGCTGTTCCGGTCGATGGGCCTTTGCGAGCGCCCGCATCGCCGCGCGCACGGGCTCAAGCGACTCGCCGAATTTGCTCTCAAGGTATCGCTCCGCGCCCCCGGCTTCGACGGGTCTGTCCTTCACGACCGCTCGCACTCCGTTCGCCGTGTTGACTGCCGGCACCTGCCGCCCGCAAAGGTCCACAAAGAACTCCTCTCCGCGTTTTCGAGTGCGCGCCTGTTTGGCCGCCTGCGGCGCAGGTTTGTATATTCCCAGTCGACGACCCTTGGATTGGGCAGTGAGACCAGTCACCGCCTTGCCCAGTGACAGCGCCTCGTCTTTGTCGAATCCGAACCGCTCGGCAACGGTGGTCGCCCACAGCGCGAGTACGGGAGCTCGATTGATCTGAATGGTTCTTCCGGCCATGGCTCGAAGCCTACCGAAAAGGGTCGCGCGAACGCAATTCCTCGCTTAGCGCACTGGGGAAGCTGGCGCGGCCTCGGAGGAGACTTCAAACTGGCGCCAACTCAGAACAATTTCATTACTGGTTCGGAAATCAAAAGAAGGTTGAGGTCCGTCTGATTCAGCTGGTCCTGAGCCGAGAGAGTGGCGGTGCCGCCATAACCGTCGTTACTGCACGTACCTTCGTCAACCGAGCCCGTCAAGTTCTCCTCCGCGTACACGACGTCAGACGAGAAGATCTGTACGTAGTTCAGGGGTGCCGGTTGCGCATTTGGCATGTTGGTAGGCTCGCAATACTCAAATCCTGCCTGCGTATCGGTGAAGATAGACTGCAGCACGTTGTAGAGGGCTTGCTCGTACTTTGAGCTGGATCCCTCCTTTGTGGGATCACCTTTGACAGATTGGTTGAACTGCGCCCCGCCCAGAATTTGGCTTGCAGGGTTGTTCGAGGCGCTGGTAAAGGTCGCCGTTTCCTCAGAAACAACCTTCACGCCCGGAAGACCCAGATCTGCAATGTCGGCGCGCGAGGCTTCCACACCGCTTGTCTGGACTGCCTTTGCGTTGGGTCCCCCTATGGAGGAAGCGACGAAGTAGGACAGGATCGTCGTCTCGGCAACGCAATCCATGGTGAGAGGCACGCCGCCACAGTCGTTGGTGAAGTCAATCGGAGCGGTCGGGACCGGAGCGGTGGGAGTCCCAAAGTTCGGAAGGCCATTGCCGGTTGTTGCGACAAGGGTTATGCCGCTGAAAATTGACCCGTACATATTAATCGCGTTGTTCCATTCCTCGATGAATGCCTGATCGGAATTCTGGTACGCCGGCTCGGGCACGCCCCCCGTGTTGTAGTGGAATTGGAACAGTGCAAGCCACATGGCGTTTGGCGAGATCGAAGTTGGCGGGGAGAAAGTCACGCCACGCAGGCTGACAATAGGGTGACCGGGAAAGACCTGAGGGTTCGTGGTATTGCCGTTATTGGGCATAATCATTTCCTCGGTCGCGGCAGTCGGTCCCGAGACCGGGATTGAAACGAACAACGGGTTTGAACCAAACTTGTTATTGAGCGAAACAAGAAACGTGTACCAGGCGGTTTTGTAAACGGAGGTCCATGGCAACGGCAGTTCAGTGCTGTCTCCCTGTTCGTTGTAGCCCGTGAACGTCACCTTTCCGCAATCGGCCGGTGGAAGGAAAGAGTCACTCTCAAACAATGAGTCGCAGCTGGGGAGCTCGTCCAATAGCCATTGGGGAGACTGAAATCCTGGTGAGATAATCAGCTGGATGGTTTTCGGTCTTGCGTTCGGATTATCCTGGTTCCACGTCGCAGCCTGAGCGAACGCGTCGCTCAAGTAGGACCAATTGTACACTTCAGCGGGGGTCAGGCCTGGTTCTGCCGGGTTACGCGGGTTGAGTTCATCCCAGTGCGCCTGAATCGTAAGTCCCGCGATCGCGGCGTTTGCAAGCAGCTGCTGATAAAGACCGATTAGATAGGTTTCGAGTTCTGCCGGTGTCTTGTCGGGGTGCGAGGAGATTTCGGCGGCAATGTTGACTTTGGCATACAAGCCGCGTGGGCGGTTCTGCGCCGAAAGTGGAGCCGCGAGCACACCACTCAGCACGACAGTCAACGTTCCGGCTATCCAATTGCGACGCATCGAGAGATACCTCCATCAAAAACGAACCGGGGTTACTGATTCAGGAACGGTATTCGCGGATCATACGCGTCCAACCGATTCGAGGCAACGAATTTGCCCCTAACAGAGCAGACTCCAGCGAGAAACGCGCAAGTAATACTCTGGACCTCCGCCTGTGTTCTAATAGGGGAGGGACACCTATGGTCGAGCCAACCGAAGACCGGTGCGGGAAATGTGGTGCCGATATCGATCCGACGCGACGGATTGATTACACGCTAAAGGATGGCACTCGAGTCTGTGATTCGTGTTTTGTAAGAGGAACGAAAACTGCACCGGAACGGGCGTTTGACTAAAAGTTCTCGTCGGTGCTGAGCATCTGAAGTGCCCGCAGAGCATGTCGAATCTCGGTGAATTCGGCGTCATCGAGACTCGACGGTCCGTCAAGCCTCTTCTCGATTGCTCTCAATGCAAGGTCGATTCGTTGATAGAGCTGGGAAAAGTCTGTCTCGAGAGCGGCAGCTAGATACGCCGGATACCACGAGTAGGGAGACTGGACTTTCATAGCTATTCCTTTTATCTCAGTTTTTCGGGTTTCATCCCGCGAAATCGGACGCCGTAAACGATGAAGCCCCAATCACGAACACAGATCTTCGCAGATTTTACGCCCGCTTCGCTCGTTTACCAAGACGGCGACTAATCAGGGAATCGATAATTGAGAGATAGCCTCTCCGGGATGATACGAAACTCGACGCGAAACTGCTAGGAAGCAAGATGAAACGACACCTGAATCTTGACCCAGGCAGCCGTAGGTTTTCCGTTGGGCCCTGTTGCGGGTGAGAACCGCCAATCGGCGACAGTCTCGATCGCCTTTTCGTTTAGTCCGCAGGGAAGTCCGTTTACAACAATGATCCTGGCAGCGCGGCCCTGGGGGTCGATCAACGCGCTGAGCGTGACCGTCCCCTGGATTTTGGCCGTCGTAGCAGAGTCCGAATACTGGGCGGCTGGGCAGTCAAGGCATCGAGGCTGTGTGTAGACTTTGTCCCCTGCGTCTACGGGTGGAATTTCGGGTGCGCTCCCCGCCGTCGTGAACCCCGGGCGGTTCCAGATGGTATCTTCCTTCGAGGTATCCCTGATCGAAATCGGCTTCGATTCCACCGATTGCAGCTCCGGTGTCAGCGGAAGCGAAACTCGTTCATCAAAAATGGCCTTCTTGTCCTCAAGCCGTGTTGCTTTGATTCTCACGACGACTCGATCGTCTAAACTATCAAAAAACCCGTCGACCACGATGTTCGGTTCCGCTTGGCCTTCAGAACAGTCTGCTGGCGGTGGGGCGCTCCCAGGTCGCGGGGGCAATCGGGCGTTCATGAAAGCGTCGAATTTGCTGTCTCGCTCAGCGACCGCAAAATCCTTAGCGTTCTTGGCAAGCGAGAGGGAAAGCTTCTTCGCGAGTTCAGCACCTAGCTGGTTTACACCGCCGTGTGACTCACTGAAATCCGCCACAAGGACGCTTGGTTTGATCTCAAGGCCCTTGGAGGAGACTGAGATGGACGCGGACAACCGTGAGGCGACTGCGTCGAAATCGGTGACCTGTGCGTCAAGGCTAGCGGAAACAACCAAAGCTACCGCGAGACATACAAGCAAGCGCAGCGCGTTTGCCATGCCTGCCCGGCGGTCCCGATTACGTTGCATAGGTGCGCGGATCCCTCTCAGAAGCTAACATCGCGAGTCTATGCGCCCCTACGCGCTCATTGCAAGAACCCGTGTCCTCGCTCGGTCTTCACGGTTTGCGAATCTGATTTCCTGATTGTCCTGGTCACCTCTCGCGCCCTGAGAATGGTCGCAGTCGGACGAAGACGGCGACGCCGACAGGATGAGAACCATATATCGGTTGCAATATGTCTGGCACGCCATAGGTCGTGAACTGCGCGCCGATCGCTGAGGCGAGATTTTTAATCAGGTCGAAGTCACGGTCGTAGCCCAAAGTATACGCCTGAACATGCCCGATCGGTTCCTCGACGAAGCCAGGGGACAGGGGATTCTCTCCAAGAATCAATAAATTCGACCGGTCGGCATTTTCGATTCGGGTCCAGGCATAGTTCCGAGTATGAAAACGGACCGAAGACTCAAACAGATAGCTGTTGAAGATCGAGCTGTCTTCCAGTGACCGCGTGCGCCCCCAAAGAAGCGTACTAGCCCAGTTTCCGTTGTGGAGCGTGCGGTTATACATGATCGACGCGGTCATGCGCTCTTGATTGTCAGTTGGGAACAAGGACTCCGGACTCGTTATCCGCGCGTAGGAATACTGCCCGCTCCAGTTCTTCCCGGGCTGGACGGTCAGGCGAGTGGACCAGGAGTCGATCGAGCCCTGGTCGATGCTCCAGCGATCCTCACCGGGTTCACGGCCGTGAAAACCAGAAGCTTCGATCCTCACGATGCGATAGGTCAAGCCGACGGTGACGACATCGTCAGAGATGTGCGTGGAATCCTCTTGATGATGGCCGAGCGTTGCAACCGGGTCTTCAAAAGCGGAAGCACGATGTGGATAGGCGGTCGGTCCGATCGCGGGGTCTCCCACCGGAGCCAGATAGAAGGACAGCAGCGTATTTTTGTCTAGTTTGAGGTCGTAAAGCACAGCCAGTTCCATAAAGAGGTCGTGAGGGTGCTGGCCATCGGCAATGGGCAATCCGAAGGCGGTTTCCCCCTGCTGGAGCAGAAGCGGGTATTGGCGGTCGGTGATGGTCGCCGGCTCGAGGCTCAGCATGGAGCGGATGGTCAGGATTCCATTTCCCGACTCGCGCTGTGCCATGGGCATGAACCAGTTGGTTGAGAAAAACTTGTCCTGGCCGCGTGCACTGGACTGCTGCTCGTCAACGACAAATACATTGGCGTGGAACATGAGCATCCACGGACCTTTTTGAGTCATGAGCATAGGAGTAGGCGTGGAGTCTGGCTCCGAACTTGTACCGGACGTTGCGTGGTGCGCGATCGCCTGGAGTAAGGTCTGGGGCTCCATCCCTTGCATGCTCATGAGTCCGGTTTGGCCCATCTGCATACCCGGCGTC
>Ga0209008_1000403_pt1 | contig 15338 bp, 11 predicted proteins | sample JacPin_JW_Ref_O3_FD_187963 | JGI IMG/M metagenome (GOLD analysis project Ga0209008, IMG submission 187963) | Forest soil microbial communities from Algoma, Ontario, Canada - Jack Pine, Ontario site 1_JW_Ref_O3 (SPAdes) (version 2) | ecosystem: Environmental > Terrestrial > Soil > Boreal...
ACGTTATCGAAGGGGTGGTCCGCCGATGAGCGTCACGCTGCGCAACTTTCAACGGATCCATCTGGTCGGGATAGGCGGCAGCGGCATGAACGGGATCGCCGAGGTCCTGCTGTCGAGCCGTTACGCTGTGTCGGGCTCGGATCTGAAAGAGACATCCGTCACCGAGCGTTTGCGGAACCTTGGCGCGACTATTTGCGAGGGCCACCGGATCGAGAACGTGCAGGGCGCCCACGTAGTCGTCGTGTCATCTGCGGTCGCGCCGGACAACGTTGAAATCGTCGAAGCGCACCGGCTGAAAATTCCAGTCATTCCGCGAGCGGAAATGCTTGCCGAGCTGATGCGCTTGAAATACGGGATTGCGGTCGCGGGCGCGCACGGAAAAACAACGACAACCTCGATGGTCGCTTCCGTGCTCGGAGCGGCGGGGCTGGACCCCACATTCGTAGTCGGCGGCCGAGTCAATCATGCCGGAGCCAACGCACGTGTCGGTCAGAGCGAGTACATGGTGGTGGAGGCGGATGAAAGCGACCGGTCGTTCCTGCTTCTCGCGCCTGTGATTGCCGTAGTCACCACAATCGACCGCGAACATATCGGCCAGTACAGCTCGCTTGAGGAAATTCAGGAAACGTTCCTGCAATTCATCAGCCGGGTGCCGTTTGATGGTTCGGTCGTGCTTTGCGTTGACGACCCAAACGTGCAGTCGATATTGCCGCGCGTGAATCGCCCCATGGTTACCTACGGCACGTCGAGCCAAGCCGATCTGGTGATCTCAGATGTGAAGTTGAACGGTCTGTCCAGCTCGTTTGGCTTGAAATATCACGGCGAGGACCTGGGCGTGTTCTATCTGCCTGCGCCGCCCGGAATTCACAACGTGCGAAACGCTGCCGCCGCTGCGGCCGTCGGGCTGGTCCTGAACGTTCCAGCCGACCTGATTCGGGAGGGGCTCGCGTCGTTCTCCGGGGTCGCGCGAAGATTTGAGATCAAGGGCAAGTTTTCCGGCGTGACGCTGATTGACGATTACGGGCATCACCCGGCGGAAATTCGCGCCACCCTTGAAGCGGCGCGCGGGTGTGGATACAAGCGCCTGCTGGTGCTTTTCCAGCCGCATCGCTATTCGCGCACGCAGCATCTCTGGGAAGATTTTCAAAAGTCATTCAACCAGGCCGACGTAGTGGTGATCACGGATATCTACGCGGCGGGCGAGGCTCCGATTGATGGCATCACCGGCGAACGCCTGTCTGAAGCCATCAGCTCCGCCGGACACAAGAATGTCGTGTACTCGAGCACTCTACAGGGCGGGATCGAATACATGCTGCGCGAGTCGCGTTCCGGAGACGCGGTGATGACGATCGGCGCAGGAAGTGTGGGCCGCGTGACTGAAGAACTGGCCATGCTTCTCGACGCGAGGGTTACAACAACGCGCCATGCGGATTAGCGACACGGCGGTGGCACGGTTGAAGGAGATGGGCGTGGAATTGCGGCAAGCAGTGTCGCTCGCGGAGGAGACATCGCTGGGCATCGGCGGCACGACGGACGAGATCTTGCTGCGGCGCTATGAGTCGATTCCTGAAGTGATGCGCCTGCTCGCCGACGAACACATCCCCCACCGTTTTCTGGGAGGCGGGACCAATGTGCTGATCGTGGATGGCGAACTACCCTGGGTAGTGCTGCATCTACCCACGGCCCATCCGGGCATGCGCGTGGAGGGTAATGCGGCGTACGTGGATGCATCGGCCGATCTGGGAGGCATGGTGACGTTCTGCGCGAAGCACGACCTGGGCGGTATGGAAGGCTTGATCGGCGTGCCGGGAAGCGTAGGCGGGGCGTTGCGAATGAACGCGGGGGCCTACGGGACGCAAATCGGCCCGCACGTGCGCGAGGTGGAGCTTTACCGTTCGGCTTCGGGCCAGATCGAAACGCTGCGCGGCAGCGAAATCCGTTTCGACTACCGGCACACATCGTTTGCGCCCGATGACTTGATGCTGCGCGTAAAGCTCGAACTGCCGGCAAAGCCCTTCAAGGAAATTATCGCTGGCATCAAGGTGTGCAACGAGAAGCGCAGGGCGAGCCAGCCCCTGAATCAGAAGAGCGCCGGCTGCATTTTCAAGAATCCGGCCGGAGGATCAGCGGGGCGGATGATTGATGAACTGGGCCTGAAGGGCCACCGGGTCGGCGACGCGATGGTCAGCGACCGGCACGCAAACTTTTTTGTTAATGTCGGGCGAGCGAGCTCGTCCGACATGTTGCAACTGATTGATGATGTGCGCGAGCGGGTTCGGCTTGCCTATGGCACGGAGCTCGAGAACGAGGTGATCGTCTGGCGAAACTAAAGGCCATCGAGGCGGACGCGTATCCGCAGGAAGTTCTGGCGGACGAAGAGCCGAAGTATCTGCGGCGGCAAAAGCCGCTGGAAATCAAGCGGCGGAAATTCGGCCGGAAGGCGTGGAGTACATATCTGCGCGTGACCGTATGGGTTGTCGCCGCCGCGGCTAGCGCCTGTGTGGCGTACGAGGTGGGGCATTTTCTGCTGGCTGACCCGGAAATGGCACTCGTGCATCCCGAACAGGTCGCTCTCAGGGGAAACCACAACGTTACGCCTGCGAGCGTGCTTGAGATCTTCGCAGCAGATCGTGGCAAGAGTGTTTTGCGCATACCTCTCGATGAACGCCGAAAGCAGATCGAGGCTCTTCCCTGGATCGAGCACGCAACCGTGCGTCGCGCGCTTCCGAACCGGATCGAAGTCGAGATCACCGAGCGGACCCCGGTGGCGTTCGTGCGCGGAGCGAGCGATATGGCGCTGGTGGACGCGCACGGCGTGATCCTGGAGCGTCCGCTTGAGGGCGATTACCATTTTCCTGTGGTAACCGGGATCAGTACGGATATGGCGCTTGAAGATCGCGAGAAGCGCTTGCAGCTGTTCTCGGGCTTCGCGCAGCAGATCGAATCCGAGCACGCCGGCGCGCTTGACCAGGTCAGTGAGGTGGATCTGGCGGACGACCACGACGTGCGAGCCACGATGACCGGTCTTGGCACCGACCCGTCTGCGAGCCAGGCCGACGCGCCGGTGTTGGTACATTTTGGCGACAGCGATTTCGCGGGAAAATATCAGACGCTGGTCGACGACATCGGGCAGTGGCGCGCGAAAGCGGGACCGGTTGAGTCGGTCGATCTCAGATTCAGCCGTGAGGCGGTGGTAAACCAGGACAGGACGGAAGTTGCAGAGCAACGCCCCGTGAAACAAACGGTGGCGCGAAGGGTAAAGAAATCGAACTGACGGTTGAGGAATGACGGAGAGGTCGCAGTACCAGGAGCGGGCTTGACGAAGAAAGAACGGCACATTGTGGCACTTGACATCGGCAGCACCAAGACCTGCGCGCTGATCGGCGAAATGGACGACGAGGGCGGCGTAAGATTTGCGGCGTTGGGCGCAGCCGAGTCCAAGGGTTGGCGGAAGGGCCAAATCGTGAATCTTGACCTCGCGGTCAGCTCGATCCGCCGCGCCGTAGAGGAAGCCGAGACGATTGTGGGAGTCCCCGTGGAATCGGCGATGATCGGCGTCGCGGGCAGCCATGTGCGCGGAGTAAACAGCCGCGGCAGCATCAACGTGGGCTCAAGGCCGCGAGACGTGCAGCGAGACGACGTCCGCCGGGCGATTGAAGCCGCCCGGGGTGTCACGCTACCGGAAGACCGCGAGGTCCTGCACGTGCTCCCCCAGGAATTCTCGCTCGACGCGCAGGACAACATCCGCGATGCGATTGGAATGGTTGGCCAGCGGTTGGAGGCCAACGTGCACATCGTCACGGCGTCCGGCACGGCCACGCAGAATATCGTCACGGCCGTGAACCGCGCCGGCGTGCGTGTGGACGATACCGTGCTTGAACCCTTCGCGGCAGCCGAAGCGTGCCTGACGCAAGACGAACGCGAGCTGGGCGCGTGCCTGCTCGACATCGGTGGGGGAACGACTGAACTGATCGCATACGTGGGCGGTGTGGTGAGACATACGGCCGCGGTACCGGTCGGTGGCGATCACTTTACCAACGATCTCGCTGTCGGGCTGAGGACTCCGATTCCGGAAGCAGAAAAGATCAAGCGCGAGCACGCGCAGGCTTTCCGCGAGCACCTGACCGAGGATTTTCCAATCGAGATTGCCAGTGTGGGCGACCGCCCGTCGCGAACCGTGTTTGCGCGGATGCTGGCCGATATCGTGGGACCGCGCGCCCAGGAATTGCTGATGCTCATTCGTGATGAAATGCGCCGCGGCGGTGTGGAATCACAGATCCCGGCCGGAATTATTCTCACCGGAGGCGGCTCGCAACTGCGCGGGCTCGCGGAGCTGGCCGAAAAGACATTCAACCTGCCTGTGCGGATCGCGTCGCCGCGAGGTCTTGCAGGAATGAGCGAAGACGTTTCCCGGCCCGAATACTCAACGGCCGTAGGACTGGTTCTCTACGGGGCGCGCACGCGGCGTCTCGCCGGAGCGCGTCCCGCGGGTTTTATGGGCAAATTGAAGAGCATGTTTGCTGGGGCGTGACATTTTGGAGTAACCGAGACCTACCTTTCGGAACACAGTTCAAAACTGGGGGAGGAAGTATGGCACCTAAAGAATCGAGCATCCGAGTTTCATTCACCGAGGACGCGCAAGACGGCGCCAGGATCAAGGTGATCGGCGTAGGGGGCGGAGGATCAAACGCGGTCAACCGCATGATCCGCGCCAAGGTCGAGGGGGTGGAATTTATCGCCGCCAACACCGATTTGCAGGCGCTGAAACTTTCCCAAGCCCCTGTGAAGCTGCAGCTGGGCGCGAAACTGACCAAGGGGCTCGGTGCGGGCGCAAACCCGGAAGTCGGCCGGAAAGCGGCGCTCGAGGACACCGAGAAAATTCTTGAGGCACTGGACGGTTCCGACATGGTGTTTGTCACGGCCGGCCTCGGCGGGGGTACCGGCAGCGGCGCAGCACCAGTGGTCGCAAATCTGGCAAGCGAGCTTGGTGCGCTGACGGTGGCAGTGGTGACGAAACCGTTTGCCTTCGAAGGCAAGCGGCGCATGCAGCAGGCAGAACAGGCGCTGAATGAGCTCGTCGGCTGCGTGGACACGGTAATCGTGATCCCCAACGAGCGGCTGATGGAGTGTGTGGAGCAGGGGACAAGTTTCTTCGAGGCGTTCCGAATCGCCGACGATATCCTGCGGCAGGCAGTGCAGGGAATTTCCGACATCATCACGATTCCGGGAATTATCAATCGCGACTTCGCAGACGTGAAAACGATCATGTCCGGAATGGGCTATGCGGTGATGGGCACGGCGGTCGCCTCGGGTTCCAACCGCGCGATTGACGCCGCGAACCGCGCCATCAACAGCCCGCTGCTTGAGGACAATTGCATCAACGGAGCACAGGGAATCCTGATCAACGTGACGGGATCCTCCAGCCTGTCGCTGCATGAAATTCACGAGGCCTCGTCGATCATCCAGAAGGCTGCGCACGAGAACGCGAACATTATTTTCGGCGCGGTGCAGGATGATGCGATGAAAGAATCGGTAAAAATCACGGTGATCGCAGCGGGTTTCCGCGAGGTGGCGGGCAAGAAGTCGAATACGCGGCCTTCTTATCTGCCGAAGACATGGCGATCGGGACGGGAGGCGACCGTCGCTCCGCCGCAGACAAATGTGGTGCAGCAGGTGGCGCGCAACGTCAGTGAGGTCGTGCCGGAAATGCCAACCGACGACCTCGACGTGCCGACTTTCCTGCGGCGACAGGCGCAGAAGGCCTAGCGCATCCGCGCCGCGAGCGGCCCGGGGCGCAGCCGGCGGCGCCGGGTAATTCTGTCCGCTGTTTTCATCCTGCGTGTGTCTCGGTATAGACTTCCGGCGTGGACGGCACGGTTCGAGTTCAACGTCAGGTAATCGCAGATCTAGGGGATCAGGCTCGCCGGGACCCAACCCGGGAGTGCTGCGGGATGCTGGCCGGACGGGACGGAGTGATCACACATGTCTTTCCCGCGGAAAATGTAGCGAACGATCCTTCCAAGAACTACGAGATTGCGCCGAAAACGATTTTCCGGCTGATGAAGGAATTCCGCGTCGCGCGGCTTGAATTCCTTGGCATCTACCACTCCCACCCCAACGGCCAAAACGAGCCATCCGCGCGCGATATCGAGCTTGCCTATTATTCCGAGGAAGTTTACTTCATTCTCTCACCGCACAACGATGCGGCGAGGCCCGCGCGGGCATATTCGATCTGCGATGGCCGTGCAAGAGAACTCAAGATCCAGCTCGTCTAGCCGCGAACCTTCAATACGACGGTAGTGATGTCGTCCTGTTGCTCGCTGCCGCCTTCGCAGAACTGCCGCGCCTCTTCGAACAGCAACGTCAGCGAGTCCTCGGCGGTCCTGCACCGGCACTGAAGCCAAGTGTCCTGGAGCCTTTCCCAACTGAAATCCTTATCATGTCGGTCCCGAAGCTCGTGGAGGCCGTCGGTTGCGAACAGCACGGCATCGCCCGGGAAAAGTTCAACCGAATGGCTGTCGTAGGTGGCGCCCGGGAAAATTCCCGACGGCAATCCGCCTTCCCCCAGCGGCATGCAGCCGGACTCCGACACCAGCAGCGGTTGGGGCATCCCGGCGTTCGAGAAGGTCAATTTACGAGAAGCGGGATCAAACAGCGCATAGAGCGTGGTGGCGTACCGCCCGGTCACGGGTCGCACCAGCATGCGCCTGTTCAGCAGCGCGAGCGATTCGGCGGGATTCGCACCGCTTTTGTGCAGGCCGCGCAACAGGCCCATTACGAGCGCGGCGTAGAGGGCAGCCGGCAGACCCTTGCCGACGACGTCTCCGATGTACAGGCCTACCTGGCCGTCCGGCAGCTCAAAGAAGTCCGCGAAATCGCCGCCGACGCCTGCGTACGGAGAAAATCGGTAGGCGATTTGATACGAAGCCGCCTCAAGCGAGCACGCGGGCAGCAGCGAATACTGAATTTGGCGAGCCTCTTCGCGTTCGAATCTCGTGAGCGGACCGGTAAAGCGCTCATCGATAGAGGTCTGCAAGCCCATCTAGGTATTGTCTAATGGTTCGACGCTCAAAAGGGTGTGAGAGTCTTAATGGTTATCTTGCAGGCCTCAGGCGCGAGCGCAAATCCGGCGGGGATGGTTCAGTGAGCGGTGCGAGAGGCTGTGAGAACCGCGTCGGCCGCTACCAGGCGCCGCGTGTAAAGAGGAAACTGCGCAGCGAAAGCTGCCACTTCGCCGCGAACGCGCTGCTCAACTGCGGTGTCGCCCAGATGGTCCAGCACCTCGGCGATCCAGCCCGCGATCCGCTCCATCTCAGCTTCGCGCATGCCGCGCGTCGTGACCGCGGGAGTGCCCATGCGAATGCCTCCGGCTTTCAGAGGGGGCAGCGGATCGAACGGGATGGAATTCTTGTTGACGGTAATGCCAGAGCGATCAAGCGCCGGCTGCGCGACGCTGCCGGTCAATCCGCGGCAATTGACATCCACCAGAAACAGATGATTATCCGTGCCGCCGCTGACGATGCGGAAGCCGCGCCTGGCTACTGCTGCCGCGAGCGCCCTGGCGTTGGCGACGACCTGCCGCTGGTACTCGGCAAATCCAGGCTCGGCCGCTTCCTTCAGGCAGACAGCCTTGGCGGCAATAATGTGCATTAGCGGGCCGCCCTGGATGCCGGGGAAAGTCGAACGGTCGAGATCCTTGGCGTATTTTTCTCGGCACAGAATCAGGCCGCCCCGAGGACCCCGCAGCGTTTTGTGCGTGGTGGTCGCAACGAAGTCGGCATGAGGCACGGGGCTGGGGTGCACTCCCGCGGCAATCAGTCCGGCGATGTGCGCCATGTCGACGAAAAGCAGCGCGCCGACCGACTCGGCAATCTTTGCCATTCGCGGAAAGTCGAACACGCGGGAATAGGCGCTGGCTCCGGCGACGACCATCTTGGGCTTGTGCTCGCGGGCCAAGCGGTCGAGTTCGTCGTAGTCGATCGTTTCGGTCTGCTTTGCGACGCCGTAGGGCACGAAGTTGTAGGTCTTGCCGGAAAAATTCAGCGGGTGGCCGTGCGTCAGGTGGCCGCCGTGCGCCAGATTCATTCCCAGGACCGTGTCGCCCGGCTTGAGGGCGGTCATGTAGACGGCGATGTTCGCCTGGGTGCCGGAGTGCGGCTGGACGTTGGCGTGCTCAGCCCCGAAAAGCGCCTTTGCGCGGTCGATCGCGAGCTGCTCGGCCTGGTCAACGAATTCGCAGCCGCCGTAGTAGCGCTTCCCGGGATAGCCCTCGGCATATTTGTTCGTAAGGACCGAGCCCATGGTTTCCATTACCGCCTCGGAAACAAAATTTTCCGATGGGATCAGCTCGAGGCCAGTGGCTTGCCGGCGAAGCTCGTCACGCAGCACAGCTGCGATGGCAGGATCGGTATCTTCCAGTGAGCGGCTCATCCTGCGAAGTTCGGGCGTTTCGTGGATCATACGTGTGACCATTTTAGCACACGGAAAAGGTTGAGACTCACGACACCCTTGTGCGAACGCATCGAGGGCAGGGAGGAGACGAACGCAGAAAAGAACGGAGTGCCCGGGCAAAGAACTACGACTAACGACACGTGGCACAGAGGAGTACGAGAGCAGAGGAGAAGACTTGCCTGCGGCCCCAGAAGCACTGAGACTCCAAAGGGTTCATCGGGTCAGCCGTGTCTGAGGATGCGAGCTGGGCAGAAAACGGAAAGGCCCGGCCAGCGCCACGATCGGGCACCGGCCGGGCCGGACAGCGTTACAGGACCGCGGTCGCTTTGTAGCTGATCAGCTAAAAAACGTACTTCAAGCCAAACTGCAGAATGCGCCCCGGGACCGAGCTCGAGGTGATTTCACCAAAGCCGGCCCCGCCGTAGGCGTTGCCGGGTTCATTGAACTGCGCGTGATTGAAGAGGTTGAAGAATTCCGCCCGGAACTGAAGATTGGCGTCTTCTCTCAGCCCTCCAACTTTTGTGTTCTTGATGATCGCCATGTCGAAGTTGAACTGCGTGCAGCAGCGCATAATTCCGACAGCGGAGTCGCCAAAACCCGTGCCGCACCCGACGAATGCTGGAGTGGCTCCTGTGCAGAGCCCTGTCGGTGCAGCAGCCCCGGTCGGCGTCCCGCCAAACTCGGGCGCTGCCGTAAACGCGTTCATGTTAATCAGGCCGGGATTTGTGGCGCTCCCGGTGGGGATCCCGCTTAGCCCACTCTCTACGCGCGACACCAGACTGCCAGGATTTGATAGCGCCACGCCGGACTTGCAATTGCCTGTGACCGCGTTGCAATCGATCGGGTCGGCGAGCTCAGCTCGGTCAACAGGGCCAGTCGCCGGAAGCGACGTGCCGTACAGCAGTGTGGCCTGGTTGCCGTTGATTCCGTCGGTGATGCTGAAGGGCAGGCCGTCTTGAATCGTGGTCACGCCGGAAACGCCCCACCCGCCCACAGCCTTCTCTTTCCATCCTTCGCTCTTAAAAGGCAACTCATAGCTATACGTGAGGACAAAGCGGTTGGGACGATTGAACGCCGCCGGCCCATACTGCTGGCGGTCGTTCAAGGGGTCGTTTGAGGATGCGCTGCCGGAGAGCACGTTGCCCGGCGTTGCGATGCCGGTGCCGGCTTCGCTCGCGTTGATGTCCGTTTTCAGGTTGCTCCAGGTGTAGGAGGCCTGCATGGTCAAGCCATGTGAAAACGTGTGCCGGAGCTGGGCTTGCAAGCTGTTGTAGAGGTGATTCCCGTCCGTTTCGACTTGCTGTAAATTTCCGGGGTTTACACCCAGGTAGGCGACACGGCCGAGATAATTCTCGTTGGTGTTCTCGAGAACCCGGTCGTTGCCATTGTCGTTGATCGGGAACGAGCCAGCTGGCCGCTCCAGATTTATATTCACCTGATCCGTGGGTGGATTGCAGGTAGCCGAAGCTGGACCGCAGTCGATCAGATATGCCACGTTCGGATCGCGGTTCCAATCGAAGAGGTGGATTCCGTGCGTCCCTACGTATCCGACGTCGAGAACCCATCCGTGCGCAAACTCGTACTGCACGTCGAGGTTATATTGCTGAATCTTCGGAGTACGCATTCTCGGGTCGTCGCCCGAGTTGATGAGTCCCGTGGCGTTCAGACCGTTGATGTCGGTTACGTTCGAGAACCCGAACCCTGGCTCCGCCCCTGGAATCGGCGGCGCAACCGCCGTACCCGCGAACAGTGTCCGCGGTATGAATCCCAGGAAGGCCTGAGTTACATATGGATCTTGCAGGGTTTCCGTGGGCGCCAAGCCGATACCCGTGGCGTAGGGCGGCTCATTTCCCAGGATGTTGTCTCCCACGAGGTTGCCATAGACGCGGTCAAAGAACATTCCATACCCGGCGCGGACGACCAGCTTGTCCCTTGCCTGCCACGCCAGACCGAGGCGCGGAGAGAAGTTGTCAAGGGGAGCACCTTGCAACAGCGTACTGTTGGTATTAACGGTAATGCCCGTCGACCCGAACTCGCCGCAGAGGCAGTTGTAGCCGGGGAAGTTCCTGTCGTAGTTCTTCTGAACGATATAGCCAGCCAGTGTACCGACTGGGTTATTCAGAAGGGCGGTACCCGTATCAACTAGCGCAGCCTGCGGGGCCCCGAAGTTCGTAAACACGCCATGAGCGTCACTGGGCCACCCGTCATATTCCCAGCGAAGACCTGCGTTGACGGTGAGGTGGTGCGTCACCTTGATGTCATCCTCGAGATACGTCGAGTATTCGCTGATGCGCCAGTGGTGAGGATTGGGCGATCCATTTGGCAACAGGCGATTGGTGGATTCGATCAGCCAGTTGGCGGGCACGAATGGGGTTCCGTCGACAGCAGGACCGCTGCTGCTCAACAGGATGTCCGCCATATCACCCGCCACGATCCAGCCCCGCTCCCTATTGGGCTGCGACCAATTCCACTGGATGCGCTGTGTGTTTACCCCTGCCCGAATCGAATGCTTCCCGTGGTTCCAGGAAATCTGGTCGCCTGTCAGATAGCTCTGCTGAAGGCTGTGAGTTGCCGAAAAGAAGTTCCCTCCGGCGCTCCACGCTCCCCATTGGGACCCTACTCCAGGAATCCCGAGGCTTCCGATAATCGGAATCAGTGAATCCTCGCGATTGCCTGCGGCAGCGGCCGAGAGAGGGCAGGGGACCCCGTTATTGACTGCGGGAGTAATGCCGAGAGGGGTGATCCCGTCGCCGTCGCAGGCTTGAACCGTCACGCCGTCAGAGACGTTGAGGAACAACCGCTGCGCCGAGACGAATACGTCATTCACGAAGTTGCTGGTGACGATCGACGTAAGCCTGACAACTGCAGATTGCGAGCCGTAGCGCCCGTCTTCCGGCGCGCCCGGGTCGCAACCGGTCACGATGCAGCTGAAACTTTGGGTCTGCGGATCCTTCGAGAAGAAGTACTTTTCCGACAGCGTATTCTTGGCGTTCAGAACGTAATCCGTGTTGATCAAATACTGATCTTCATTGGCGATCGTGGGCTGCGAAATAACTGTGTTCGTCGAGCAGCTCTGAATCGGGTTCGGTTCTTCGCAAAAGGGAATCCCGGCCGAATCGTAACGCAGGCTGGGAAGATAGTAGCCATTATTGAATCCTCCCTGAGCCTGGGGGATTTTCTCGGTCTGCCGCAGGAGATTGATGGCCGTGTTACTGATGTTCGATCCGTTCGGGTTGACGAAGTTGCCTCCCTCGCCTAAACCGCTCGCGAAGTCCGTCTCGCCCGCAAACGCGCATCCCAGGTATTCCCGGTACGTCGTGTAACTGCACAGTGGATTAGCCGCCTTGAAATCCTGATTAATCGTGCCGGCGTTGCCATCCGCGCGAGCGGTCGCAAAGGGAACTCCCGGTTCGTTCAAGGGGAGCAGGCCGACATCCGTGATGCCAGTGGCGAAGCCGTTGCTGCCAATTCCGTTGAGCTGCCGGGTGCCCTGGTAGGAGCCAAAGAAGAAGATCTTATCCTTAATGATCGGACCGCCCAGTGCGCCACCAAACTGGTTCTGCTTCACTGTCGGAGGCTTGTTTGCCAGGTCTTCGGATTCTTCCGATCGCTTGTAGAAGAAATCGTTGGCGTTGAAGAAGTTGTTCCGGTTGAACTCCCAGAGAGCTCCGTGGAGCTGATTGGTACCGCTCTTGGTTACTACGTTCACGTTGGCGCCGGGGTTCTGGCCGTAAGCGGCGTCGTATTGCGAGGTCTGAACCTTAAACTCCTGAATCGAGTCCGGATTGGGAATCGGAATTCCAGCATAGCTGCCTGACTGCGCCGCGCCGCCGCTGCCGTAGTTCGTCGTGATGACTCCGTCCATCATGTAGGTGTTTTGATCGGAGCCGGAACCGTTGACGTTGATATCCTGCGTGCCGCTTCCGACTGCCGTGGCGGTCGCGACGTTGGCGGTGACACCGGGCGAGAGGTCGATCACCTGGGTATAGTTCCGGGTGCTCAGAGGCAGGTCGGTAACCGTCTTGCCTTCTACCAAGCCTCCCACCGTGGCGTTCTGAGTCTGGACGATTTCAGCGGCCGCTTCGACCGTTACGCTCTGATTCTGCGCGCCGATCTCAAGGCTGCGATTCAGCACGGGAGTCTCGGTAATATCCACGGTGATCGACGGGACCTCGGCGGTCTTAAAGCCGGAGGCAGTAAATTTCACGGTGTAATTTCCGGGCGGCAGGAGTGAAATCTTGTACGAACCGTCGGCTTCAGTAGTGGTTGAGCGCGACTGACCTGTCCCAAGGCTGGTCGCTGTGACTGTCGCGCCCGCGATGCTACCACCGGAAGGATCGGTAACTACTCCAGCGAGTGCACCCGTGGAAGCGCTCTGCGCTTGGACACGATTTACGACTGTGAACATCGAAAACAACGCGGCGAGCGCGCAGATCCAGACACAATTCCACGTACGATTGAAATTACCGGTCATTCCCCCACCCCCTGAAATTCTTGTAAAGATTGTAGTAGCGCCCCCCATGGGCGCTTCATGCTGGGCACCTTAGTACTACGCGGCAATTATGTTGTCAAGTTCAATCCACTCAACCGTTGAGCACGGATGCTGACTCGGCGAAGTTTATTGGTGGCTGCACACCTGCAGCCACGGAGATTAGAGGATTTCGCATTAGATTTGCCCTAGGAGAGGAGCCACCCGTCTCCGCAACCTCGCGACAGGAGCGGCCCATGACCTAGAAATGGAGGTTGCTCGAATTTCCGCCCGGCCGGACGACGCGCGGAACAAAGTCTGGACGCGACCTTGTCCCAGCTTAGATAATGAATCCCCGCCTGCTGGCGGATTCCGTTGCGCAGGTCGACGAGGTGCGCGCGGACAAGGACAAACACGAGAATGCCGGACATGAAGCTGACAACGCGCGCGGAAGATTTTTCGGAATGGTACAACCAGCTCGTGCTGCGCGCCGAGCTCGCCGATTACGCGCCGGTGCGCGGCTGCATGATCGTGCGGCCCTACGGCTGGGCGTTGTGGGAGAACATCACGGCCGCGCTCGACAAGCGTTTCAAGGCCACCGGCCATGTCAACGCGGCATTTCCGTTGTTAATCCCGCGCAGCTTCATTGAGAAAGAGAAATCGCATGTCGCCGGCTTCTCACCGGAGCTGGCCGTAGTGACCCACGGTGGTGGGGAGAAGCTGGAAGAACCGCTGGTGATTCGTCCGACGTCGGAAACGATCATCGGCCATGCGTATGCAAAGTGGATTCAGTCTTACCGCGACTTGCCGATCCTGATCAACCAATGGAACAGCGTGGTGCGTTGGGAATTGCGCACGCGGCTGTTTCTGCGCACGCTCGAGTTTTTCTGGCAGGAAGGACACACGGCGCATGCGACCGCCGCGGAAGCGGAAGCTGAAACGCGCCAGATGCTCGATATCTATACGGATTTTGCGGAGCGCGAGGGCGCGGTCCCGGTCATTCCGGGGCGCAAGTCGGCGGCGGAACGGTTTGCGGGGGCCGATCAGACCTATTCCATCGAGGCCATGATGGGGGATTGCAAGGCACTGCAAGCCGGCACATCGCACAATCTCGGTCAGAATTTCGCAAAGGCGTTCGAAATTCGCTACCTCGATAAGGGCGGCGTGCTGCAGCACTGCTGGACGACCTCGTGGGGCCTATCGACACGCTTTGTGGGCGCGATCATCATGGTTCACGGCGACGATCAGGGATTGATACTGCCGCCTCGCCTAGCGCCATTTCAACTGGTGCTTGTTCCCATTTTCAAGACCGACGAGGAGCGCGTCGCGGTGCTGGATAACGCCCAACGGCTGCGCCGGGAGTTGGTTGATGCCGGCATTCGCGTAAAGCTCGACGAACGCGAGGGGTTAAGCCCCGGCTTTAAGTTCAACGACTGGGAGATGCGCGGCGTTCCGTTACGGCTCGAGCTTGGGCCAAAAGATGTCGCCAAGAGCTCGGTCGTTCTCGCGCGGCGCGATCGTCCTGGCAAGGAAGGAAAGACGTTCGTCCCGCAGCAGGGAATTGCAAGCGCCGTGGGGGAAATGCTCGAGGAGATTCAGAAGGCTCTCTATGATCGCGCTCTCCAGTTCCGCAAGACGAACACGGCCGAGCCCGCGGACTACCCGGAATTCAAAAGCGCAGTCGAGAAGGGCTTTGCATTCTCCTGGTGGTGCGGCGGCACCGCGTGCGAAGAACAGATCAAGGAGCAGACCAAGGCGACCATGCGCTGCATTCCGCTTGAGCAGCCAGGCGGCTCGGGAAAATGCATCTACTGCGGTGAGCCGGCGACCGAGAAGGCCATTTTCGCAAAGGCCTATTAGGGGAGCCCCCGCGTTTACTCATCGCAAACAATGGTTTCCGTGCGGCACCTCCGCGGCCCTTCTCCGTGCTAGCTTACAATCACGTACAGGCGCCCTTGGGAGGGACTGCGGTTTCCATGAACTGGTCAAATCAAAACGGCGAGCGGGGCGGCTCGAAAATCAGCCTGATTCTTACGCTACTCATCGTTGCAGCGCTGGGGTTCACGGCGGTTAAAATCGTTCCCGTCTACGTGGAAGCCTATCAGTTTCAGGATTCCATCGAGGCCGAATCGCGGTTCGCACTGACCGGCTACCCCAAAAAGAGCGTGGACGACATCCGCGACGACATTTACAAGAAAGCCCAGGACCTCGACATCCCGGCCAAGCGCGAAGACATCCGCGTGAGCGTGACCAATGGAAGCGTCGAGATCGGGACCGATTATTCCGTTTTGATCGATCTGAAACTCTATCAGTACACGTTGCAATTTCATCCCCACGCAGACAATCATACGATCTAGAATAGAAACTCATCCATTCGGGCCGCCGAATTAAGGCTGGACCGATCCAGTCCTGGCGAGGC
>Ga0209008_1000404_pt1 | contig 15331 bp, 8 predicted proteins | sample JacPin_JW_Ref_O3_FD_187963 | JGI IMG/M metagenome (GOLD analysis project Ga0209008, IMG submission 187963) | Forest soil microbial communities from Algoma, Ontario, Canada - Jack Pine, Ontario site 1_JW_Ref_O3 (SPAdes) (version 2) | ecosystem: Environmental > Terrestrial > Soil > Boreal...
GACATAAGAAATTTCGAGCCGCATGTTCGGCGTGAGCTCGCGCTGGATGCCAAGGTTGAACGCCTCACTATATCCCAGCTTCAGGGCTCGAGGATCAACCGCAACCTCCGGGAATACGCCCGTCGTCGGATCGGTGCTCGCGTTTACCTTGGTGACGACACCGGGGTAATTGGCTGTGCCGTCCGGATTAGTCCAATTGAAGCTACCCGTCGTGTTCGTTCCCAATTGTGGAGCAAAACCATCTGGAACGCCCTGGAAAAACGCCACTCCCACGGGATTGTAGATCAGCCCGAAAGCAGCGTGAAGCACGGTCTTGGGATGCAACTGATAGGCAAAACCGACCGTGGGTCCGAAGTTCTTGGGATACTCGTTCTTCTCAAAGCTGTCGCCGCCACCATGTGCGAAGACCAATGTGCCGGGAACGCCATAGAGGGGGCTGATAGCGGTCTCATCAAAGTTCGCCCAGTCGCCATATTTCTCGTGAAAGCGGAAGTTGTAATCCCAACGCAGACCCAAACTCAAGGTGAGTTTCGAAGTAGCTCTGTAGCTGTCCTGTGCGAAAAGATTCAATCCCTTCTGCCGCCCGTAGAGGTTGTAGGCGACTGTTTCGTTTGCTTTTTGAACATCTCCCAGAAGCATGCTGGCAAAAGCAAATCCATCGTAGGGATAGCCCGGGCCCGCAGTATTCAGATAAGAAAAGTTGAAGGTTAGAGCCCCGGACCCCGAGCGGCTGTTAATTTCATGTGCCGTAAAGTCTCCTCCAAAAGTGAGGGTATGGCGGCCTTTGGTCCAGGTGACACTGTCGCCAGTCATAACATTTACGCCGGAGAAATTTCCCTGCCACGTGTTGCCGATAGAGGTTTCGGTATAGCCCGCGGAGTTATCGGAAAAGCCAATCGAGGGGAAATTATTCGCGCCGGTATTAAAGCCAAGCTGCGCCGGCCAACTCCCGGGAAGCGTAGGTGAACTGGCGTTGAAATCGAAGTTGTAGGTAAAGTTCAGCACATTCAGCACATGTGGGCCGAAGGTATGTGACTCGCTGAGGCGCCACTGCTGCGATCGATAGATTTGATATCGGCCTTCGGATAGCGGCCCACCGGTCTCGGTGCCTGCCTGCCATAACCCGCCGCTGTCATCCAGGGTCCGTGGCCTGTGATTGTAAATCCACGAACCGGAAAGATGGTCCTGAGCCCGCAGCACGTGATCCAGTTTGACCACAATCTGGTTCGGAGTCTGACTGGGCGTGCTTTGCAGCAAGCCTCTGCTGTTATTGTTGATTTCGCCATTTTGCGGCGCGTAGTTTTGGTAGAAAGGAATGATTTTCTGCGCCACGCCGCTGATCTGGTTCGCCGGGATGATGTTGCCGGTAAACTGGCAAGGAGGCGTCGTGCATAACGGATTCGAACTCGAATTCGGATCGTAGATCATGTCTACCTGCGCTGTGATGGTCTGGCCCGCGTCGTTCTGAACCGGAATCGGCGTCCCACCATTCTGGCTGCAGGGGCCGACGGAACCGGAGGCGTTGCACAAGGTTCCTCCTAACAGGGCGCTAAAGTCTCCAGTCAGGAACGCCGGTGTCGGCACGCTTACGGATCCTCCGTTGAGCCGGAAATCTGTCTGTTGGAAGCGCTCGAACGCGCCGAAGAAAAAAGTCTTGTTTTTGAAAATCGGACCACCCAGGCTGAAGCCGTAGTCCCATGCCCGCTCCTTGGGCTTGCGCTCACCTTCGTTATCATTCGTCCAGGTATTCGCGTCCAGCAGTTCGTTGTGGCCGTAGAGGAATGCTGACCCGTGAAGTTTGTTGGTCCCCGATTTAAGGTTAAAAGCAATGACGCCCCCGCCGGTGATAGCGCTCTGCGCATCCAGGCCGCTGGTCGTTGCCTGCAACTCCTCCACCGCTTCCATGGTGGGTCCAGCTTCCATGGAATCGCCACGAATGTCCGAGGTGCCAGATGTGCCGTCGACGGTAAAGTCCTTAGTGAACCACTGCCCGCCATTGATCACGGCTCCGTAAGGACTGCTGTACGTCGAATAGCCAGGCGTGATCGCAACCGCGAAATCCTCGACAGAGCGGCCCCCACCATAGATGCTCAGAGGCAGATCAGTCACCACCTGGCCGTTCATGTTTGTTCCGACCGACGGTTTCTCCAGGTCCAGGACCGGTGCGCCGGCAGTGACTGTCATGGATTCACTGGTCGCACCCACCTTGAGCGCGACATCCATGCGGGCTACTTGCGTCGACTCCAACGTAATGTTTGGACGGAGCAGAGTTTCGAATCCAGCCTTGTTGAATTCGACCGAATATTGTCCCGGGAAAAGATTGGGTATGACATAAATCCCATCCTGGTTGGACACGGTTTTGGTCGGCTCATTCGTCCCGGTATTGGTAGCCGTCACGTCTACGCCTGGGACCACGGCGCCCGAGGTGTCCTTTACGGTGCCGGTAACCGAAGCGCGATTGGTCTGAGCCCAGGCACGTGGAATGGGGAGCAACAACATTGCTGCCGTGACCATGATGATGACGAGGAGGAGAGGAAGTGTGGAGCACCACTGGAACATTCGCTGCATAGAGCCTCCTGGCCCCTGTCGAGTAAACGTGTACTCGGCGCATGAATTATGTCCTGCAATCGCAAATGAACGCGGGACCGTCCGAAACGTTAGCCGCGTTCCGGGCAATTGTCAATCGGCTGCGCTGGTGCAAACCGCGAGGAGAATCAGACCGCCGGTAAACTGCAACCCTTGCTGCCCGCCTAGTACTCGACGCGGTAAACATGCCCTTCAAGTTGCACCGGATCGACCTCCGCCGACGAACACTCGATCGTTACTGGCACTCCCGGTCGCAGCGACGCGTGCGCGATTTCTCCGACTGCCCATGACAAGCCACTCCAAATCACCTTGTCGTAATTAATCTCGACCGGCAGAGGTTTTCCGTCCTGCGATGCACTCAAAGTAAAAACTTTTCCCATATTCGTTCCATTGGGCGGACCACCCTTCCAGCTCCGCATAATGCTGCCGCCCTTGGCGGAGCGCTGCCGCATGACGATCCGCAAACTGCCCCGCTGTGGTGCCGCGACAACGACCTCAATCGTATTTTTCCCATGAGGGGAGAACACGGCATCGACCTGCACGATCGAACGAGGAATGATGACGTCCTCCTGAACGCCCAAGTCGTATTCCGCACGCGCGTATTTCCCATATCCAATGAGTGCCATCTGCCCCGGTCCGAGCTTGATTGTGTCATCCCTGAGCGCCGGCTGAAATCCGGCATCGCGGAAGAGGATGCGCCCCTCTTTAATGGCATTCTGTTCCTGAGAAAGCCAGGGTAGCCGGATTTCCTCTATGGTCTGCGCCGAATTCACCACCACATACACCTCACCGTCCGAGTCGATCGCACCGAAGCCGTAGGGCAGAATCTCTCCCGGAATTCCTCCGAAAGTCTTAATGCGTCCCATTGACTGCAAGTGGAGATAGAGCGATTGCACTTTGGCGAACCAGCCCGCGTCCTCATCGCTCAGGAACTCGAGGTTGCCATGGACCGTGTTCACCCATCCGCCCCGCGCCATCATCAAGATCAGCGCTCCCTTCCAGGCATGGTTGCGGCGGTAATAAATCGTGCCCGTGTTTCCCAGCATGAAGCCGGTCGAGTCGATCCGCTCGAGGGGCAAAAAACTTTGTTCGTAGCGCCGCACCATGTGGTCGCTGTAGATATCCATGGAGCGCCAGAAACTCATCTCCGGCACATCGGATGGCCGAGGATCTCCCGAATACAGTGAGTCGAACACTTCGAGCCAGCGCAGATCAACCGCATTGTGAAAAGGAAACGGTCCAGCCGTCGATTCTACGTCGCCGCCAAAACCATTGAACGCCACCAAAACGACGTCCGGATTATGCTGGCGAAACTTCTTGAGCGCTTCGCGAAAGGCATTCACATTGCGGGACCGAATTTCCTCCGCCGTCATGATCTTTTCTGTCGCGGGAGTAGCCGCGCCAAAATCCACGAAATCGAATTTGAACATGCGGATGCCCTGGTCATACCAGTACTGCATGGTCTCCATGAAGTTCGGCAAAAAGCCGCCTTCAAAAAAAGACATCTCCCCCTTCTTTGCAGTGAGCGAACTCTGCCATTCGCGAATGGCGTTGATCTTTACCAACTCATTGGTTCCAAACCAAAGTCCCGGCAAGATGCCATGGTCTCGACATTTCTTGATCCAGGCGTCGGGCCCATTCGGCCAGTTCGGCTTGCGCCAGCTACGATATCCGCCGTCGGGATCGAACCAGAAAGCATCCATCATGTAATAGTCGAAGCGAACACCGAAGCGACGCAGGCGTAGAATTTCATCCAACTCCTTCATCGCAAGCTGTTCGGTCAGAGGAATGTTGTCCGAAAGTTCATCGTAGGCGGACCAGTCGTTGTAGACAATAATAGGATCGCGCGCCAAAGGCGCGCCCACATTTTCAGCCTTCCATCGCGGAGAATTCTCCGCTCTAACCGTGGGCGATTGCGCATCCTCTCCCGAAGCGAGAGATAAAAGGGCAACGAGCGACAGGATCGAGAGCAGAAAGAATCGAGCCAAGCTGGCGGGTTGAGTCATTGTCGAGTCATGGCTGAAGTTCGATGCTGGTTTTTGTCGCTAAGCGTTATTCACCGCCGCGCCGTTGGAATCACGCGGGCAAAACATCCGCGAAATCGCCTTTCCCAGGGCTCACCGAAGGCGAAGTACATTTTACGATAGAGCCGATACAAGTCTCACCGAGCTGCCTGTACTGCGCCTGCTCGCGCACGCAAGAGGTTACTTCCGTTATCCAAGAAGTTGTCCGATGCCAAACGCAGACTTGTTCGCCGTTTCGCTCGATCCTAGAATTGCAAGGAGCCACCATGATCGAACAAAAACTGAATGCATTCTTTGGTGATGCTGAGTCTACTGGTTTTGGGACCGGTTGGTGGAGTGGAATATTATCAGCCTTTTTTGGGCTTCTTTCATTCGGAGGAGTTTTGTGCCTGCACTTTCCTCAGCTTCTAACCTCTCCTGAACTGCGTCCACATTATCCGATGCACACCTTGCGCGTCCTAATTCAATTCCTCATCGTGGGGGCAATTCTATTCGGAGTCATTTCTTCGATTCTGCGCAAGAAAAAGACTTTGGCGTTGACAGGAATGTTACTCGCCGTCGCGGCAACGGCTTTGGGAGGATCAAGCGTACAGATCAACGAGAACCTGCGCAATGGGCCGGCCATCGGCCTTGACTGGTTTTTGCTTGATTTGTTTTTGATGGCGCTGATCTACGTGCCACTAGAAAGACTCTGGCCGCAGTATCCAGAACAAGGAACATTCAGGAACCAGTGGACTTTGGATGTGGTTTACTTCATGTCCACTCATCTCCCTATCCAGATTTTGTCGTTTCTGGTTTTATTGCCCGCCACCCAAGCCGTTAAATATTTGGGCGTTCCGGTTCTTCAACATTCCATCGCTCGAATGCCCTGGCCGTTGCAATTTTTCCTGGCAGTTGTGGTTGCGGACGTGGCTGAATATTTTGTTCATTTGGCTTTGCACAAAGTGCCTTTCCTGTGGCGTTTTCATGCCATCCACCATTCTTCGAAGGCCCTTGATTGGATCGCTGGCTCACGCTCCCACTTTGTTGACGACACACTTGTACGCGGATTTATTCTCGTTCCTCTTATGTTTGGATTTTCGCAATCGATCATCCTGGCCTATCTGATCTTTGTTACCCTTCACGCTACCTGGACTCATTGCAATTTCGGTCCCAATTCGAAATGGCTCGAAAAGTTTTTGGTCATGCCCAGATATCATCATTGGCACCATACGTCGCAAAAAGAGGGTATCGATAAGAATTTTGCCATCCACTTTCCGTGGATTGACCGAATCTTCGGAACTTATTACTATCCTGACGCATGGCCGGAACGTTACGGCCTGGACGGCGAAGAAATTTCACCCAACTTTTTGGGACAAACGATTGCACCATTTACGATAAAGAAGAGAGCGCCCTAGAAGTCTAGTGCGGCTAATGGAACGTCCTTCGGTATCGTTTCGCCCCTTGTGGTTGCCTTCACCAAGCCAAGATATTTCATAACCTTGACGGTCAGAAATCCGAAGTCGTATTCCGATTCGTCATGGCTTAGTCGCAAAAGGCTTGAATAGTGGTGATGATTATTTTGCAGGCATGCGCTAAAGGTCGCCGTTACCGGCAGCCAGTCGCCAATGTTCATGGCGTTGTCGTCATCGTCATACCGTCGGTATCCAAATTCTCGCGCGTGGGTCCAGTAGTTTTGAATCATATTGACCCACCACGCAAACACTCGCATTCCAAACCACATCACCAGTGCAAATTTCAGACTTCCGACGAACTTCCATAAGAGATAAAAGCTGAACGCTTGTGCAATGATCGCAAACAACGGGTTCCCAACAACCCGAAACGTGCGAGATTTCAAAATCGTATCGCCGGCCAAATTCTCTTGGCATTGATACGGCAGGATACAGAGATATGCGGTTCGCCAAAAGCCGTCGCTCGAAAGTTTGTTGGGATCCCCATCGTGGTCGGCATTTTTATGATGCAATCGATGACGATTCACCCAGGACACCGGCTCCACGTAGATCGCGAAGGTGTTATTCACGACAGTGACGAGTTTTATAAACCATTCCTTATAATCGAGTGAACGATGAGCGATTCCCAAATGCAGAAGATCGGCCAAATACAATCCACCAAGAAACCAGCAGAAAATAAAATAAACCGCGCCGATTAACAACCCGGTCCACGGTCCCAGGTGACGTGGGGCAGAGTACATACAAGCCAGCATGTAGACGAGAATGATCAGATAGCCTGTGACGTTGTAAATTTTCACGAAACCTCCGCGCGGCATGATTCCAGCAGAAATCAGAGCCTCTTACAAGTAACAAGTAAAAGAGCTTCAGCCTGCCGAAAGCGCAAAAATCATATCCACAATCATTAATCTTCAAGCGGAGTGGAGGCTGGCAGCAGCCGCCCTGGGTTCATGATGTTAGTAGGGTCAAGTCCCTGTTTAATGGCAGAGACAGCCTTCACGCCCACCGGGGAAATATCAGCGGCTAGCCATGGCAGGTGCTCGGTCCCGACGGCGTGGTGATGAGAAAGTGTTGCCCCGTTATCGATGAACGATTGCTGGACGGCACGCTTGACTTGAAGATATTGCTCCATCTCGCGTCCCAGTTGTTGCCGGAAGCCGAACGTGAAGTACAGACTGGCCCCACACGGATAAGTATGGCTGATGTGACATCCGGCCCAGGGACGAACTCCGCTTTTGCTGATTTCGGCGCGCAGAACGGCGCTACTGTCCCGATACAACTTGGCGATATTGCTCCATACGGTCGCGGTCTCGCTCACGTCGGTTGTGACATTGCGATCAAGCAAGAAGTCGCGGATGTGGGGGAAATCATACTTGGTTGCCTCAAATGACTTCCCGGCGCCAGCGCCTAGGCCAACCGCGCCGCATTTTCGATAAATTGCTTGCGCTTGCTGCAACCGGCCGGAAACGCCACGCGGACTGCCCTCAAAAGCAGTAAGCATCAGGCACGCTCTCGGCTGGGCAAACCCTTTGGCCCGCAGATAAGTTTTGAAAAGGCTTCCGGCAATTTTCGTGAAGCCTGAGGCCGGCGGCCGAAAGGCCAGCGAAAGCGCTGTCTTATCGGGATCGTTGAGGCGTACCATGGCCGGCATGCACTCCTGGCGTACACACTCCAACATGGCTTCCATGCCACCCTCGAATTCAGGAAACAGATAGCCTTGCACCTGCCGCGATTCGGGAACGGCATGGACGCGCATCGTGGCCTCGGTGATGATGCCAAGCGTGCCTTCACTGCCGATGCAGAGGTGATTGACATCGATACCGTTCGAGGACTTGGGAACCGTACGCGTCTGCAGCACTCCTTCTGGAGTCACCATGCGTACCGCGATCACCATATCTTCGATCTTGCCGTACTTGTCGCTTTGCATTCCCGCCGAGCGCGTGGCGATCCAACCGCCGAGAGTGGAGTGCAGAAACGAGTCGGGAAAATGGCCTAGCGTCGTTCCGTATGCACCCAACTGTTCTTCGAGGTCCGGGCCAAAAACTCCGGCTTCGATCTGCGCGGTAAACGAGCGTCTGTCCACCGCCAACACTCGGCGCATCCGCCGCATATCAAGCGACACGCACATGCGTCTGGCATCCATTCGTTCGAGGCATCCAGCTATGTTCGACCCTCCCCCGAAAGGAATCAGCACGATATCGCGCTCGGCCGCCGCGCGCAGAGTAAGGCATACGTCGCGCTCGCTCTCGGGATAAACAATCAGATCGGGGGCGCCTGCCGCAAGGCCGCGGCGCAGGCGAAACAGATCGCGGAATCCCTTTCCATAAGAGTGGATGACCCGCTCCTTCGCGTCGTCCGTGATCTGGCGGGGTGCAAGGCAAGTTCGGAGTTTGGCCAGGAATGGCCCGTCGGCACATGCTTCCGGCAGTTCGATCGACTCCAGACTCCACTCGCGTGGTGTGAAGTCATCGCTTTCAATATCGAGGACTGACTTGGCGTAAGGCCAAAAGTCAGGATGGTGGCCGGCGCGAAATTCCGCGTCCTCATATCCCCAACCCCACCACTTCATGTGTCTTGGCTCGTGGGCCATGTGTTCACTGCGATGTGTTCACTGCCATGTCTTCACTAGTGAAACTGCGATGCCGTGCCCCTTTTCCCCAAGTCCGTTGCTAACTCCTGCGCCTCGCGGCGTGAGCTAAGCATTCGAATACTTTGTGTGAGTTGCTCAACGACGCGGCGTCGTCGTTCCCGGGGAAGTTCTCCTGCTTGCAGACGTGCCAAGTCAACGGGTTCTCCGAAACGCACTGTTACCGGACCAGCGCTTGGCACATAGTGTCCCTTCGGGAGAATGTGGTGGGTACCTTCTATGTATGCGGGAACGACCGGCACGCCAAGTTCGATGGCAAACAGGGCCGCACCGCTCTTGAATGCCTGCACCTTACCGTCCTGCGACCGAGTGCCCTCGGGATAAAGGATGAGGCTGCCTCCATTTTGCTGCATGAATTGCCGACACGTGGCCAAGCAAGCAGAAAGCGACTTAGCCCCTGGCTCACGATCGATGGGTATGACATTCATCAGCGGCGAGACCGCCCAGCGCAGGCGTCGCGAGCGAAAGAAATAGTCGCTGGCGCCGATCAGAGCAAAGCTGCGAAAGCTGCGCCCGCTCGCCGTCATCAAGACCGCACTGTCCGCATGGCTGGTGTGATTGCTGCAAAGCAGAAAGGGTGCGTCCGGAAGATGATGTCTCTCCTCTACCGTGAGGGGACAATACCACTTGAAGAACGCCCGGCAAAAGCGTTCGAAACACAGACTGCCTGGCGCTGATGCCCAGAATCCGTCGTGCAAGCTATACCGGCTATTCATCTCCGTCAAGATATCAAACAATTATGAATCTCTGAGTCTCCGGCAAGAACTATTGAACAATGATTTAGTCCCGGAGGGACGGAGAAAGTCTCTCCATGTTGGATTTGATTCAAGATGTACCGGACTGTCTGCCTCCATCGCGGTTCAACGCGGTCCTGCACGAGATTGCGGCCTCCGTTCAACAATATGTTGTTAGCAGCCGAAATGGGTGTACACTGTCCGCGCCATTGGTAGTCCAAAGGGAATCCCGACTTGTCTGGGTACGTCGACTGCGGGGCGCCCTGCCTTCCCCCGGGCGAAGTCGCTGGAGTTTTTATGAGGAGTTCTCCGGAAGCCGGGCGGCTCGTAAAACCCCAGGGGGCGAATGGCTTCTTCTCCCGGCATAGCATGCTTCTCAGTTTGCTGTGTATTATTTCGTTCTCCGTTTTTCCATTTCCTGCATACGCTCAGGGTGGTTCTCAGCAGACCCCAGCCGCCAGCCTGTCCCCGCAGGATGAAAGTAAGCAGAACTCAGCGGAACTCGCTACTCATGACGAACCCACCACATTCAAGTTGAACGTAAAGCTGGTGGTGGTTCGCGCGGTGGTCCGCGACCCCCAGGGAAACGCCATCGGTGGTCTTCGCCAAGAGGATTTTCGGGTCTTCGATAGAGGCAAGCCGCAAGTTATCACCCAGTTCGAAGTCGAACAGCCCGGAGCCCTGGCCGTGAAGGCGCGCCGGGAGTCGGATGAGAACGCCGGCGATTTTGCTGCCGGCGCTACGCCCTCCAATGCTGGGAACGTGCCCCCGCCCCAACATTTTGTTGCCTATGTGTTCGACGATGTGCACCTGGAATTCGGCGATCTCGCCCAGGTCCGGAGGGCCGCGGAACGACACTTTGCAACATTGAAGCCCACGGATCGCGCCGCAATCTTCACCACGTCGGGTCTTACGTCATTGGATTTTACCGACGATCACGCCCAGCTGCATGAAACGTTGCTTCGTCTGCAGCCGCACCCCATCTCCCGCAATCTGGGGCTCGATTGCCCGCAAATTAGTTACTACCAGGCGGATCTGATCGTTAACCAGCGCGATCCTCAGGCTATCCAGGTTGCCCTCCAAGAGGCGGCTCTGTGCGGCGGCCCGACCGGGGGAAATTCCGCCACGATGGTAGAGACTATTAGCGCAGGCGTACTGAGTGCGGGTGACCACGAAACCCACGTCTCTTTCGACTCTCTGAAGGATGTGGTCCGCAAAACCTCTAGGCTGCCCGGTCAGCGAAGCGTGGTCCTGGTTTCTCCGGGATTCATCAGCCCGCGACTGCAGTATGAATATACCGAGATCGTCGATCGTGCCTTGCGTTCCGAAGTCGTGGTCAGCACGCTGGATGCCCGCGGATTGTACGTCATCACCCCTTTTGGGAACGCCAGCCAGCAGGGCGGCACAATTGGGGGCGCTCCGCCGCCGCCAGACAAGATGTTGATCGAGAATGCGGCCATTCTTTCTCAGGCGGACCTGCTGGCAGCATTTGCTGACGACACTGGCGGTATTTTCTTTCACAACAGCAACGACCTCGACGAAGGTTTCCGACGCGTTGCCGAGACGCCCGAATATTCCTACGTGCTAGCCTTCGTTCCGCAAAATCTCAAGCTCGATGGCAGCTTTCACGGCCTGAAGGTCACGCTAACGAGCCCGCAAAAGCTGACCCTGCAAGCGCGCCGTGGTTATTACGCACCCAAGAACTTCGCCAGCCCCGACGAGCAAGCCAAGCAGGAAATCGAAGACGAAATGTTTTCCCAGGAGGAGTTGCACAAACTTCCGGTCAAGCTCCACACGCAGTTTTACAAAGCGACGGACCAGGATGCCAAACTGATTGTCCTCGCCCATGTGGACGTCAGACTTCTGCACTTTCGGAAAGCCGACGGCCGGAATAACGACGTTTTAACGTGCGTATCCGCTTTGTTTAATCGCAATGGCCATTTTATTCAGGGGACGGAAAAGACCGTGACCATGCATCTGAAAGATGAAACTTTGGAACATAAGTTCGGCTCAGGCATCACGCTCAAAACCAGTTTTGACGTAAAGCCGGGCAACTATCTGGTCCGACTGGTGGTAAGGGACGCGGAAGGACAAATGATGTCAGCAGAAAATGGAACGGTTGAGATTCATTAAACAGGAACTTTGGAGGTGTGAATGCGCGATCGTCGGCTGCTTCTTCTGATTGCCCTGACCTGTCTGGCTGCTTTCTGGATATTCCGAGAACTTGCCTCCGACAACCCCGTGGCGCATGCCCAGCAGTCAGCCGCCGCGGGCGCTGACGAAACTGCGGTATTCCAGGCGGAGACACGCTTGGTTCTCGTCGATACCGTGGTGACCGACAAGAAAGGCGACTACGTTCGCGATCTTGCTCAGAAAGACTTCAAGGTTTGGGAAGATGGCAAGGAGCAGGCCCTCACCAGTTTTTCCTTTGAGGAGAGCACGACTTCCACCAACCCACAGCTGCGCTACATGGTTCTGTTTTTTGACAACTCCACCATGAACCCTGGCGATCAAGTCCAAGCCAGGGATGCAGCCGCAAAGTTTATTGATGCGAATGCGGGTCCGGATCGTTTGATAGCCATTGCGGATTTCGGCGGCAGCGTGCACATCTCGCAAAACTTTACTGCCGATGCGCAGCGGTTGAAGCAGGTCGTGGCGGGTTTGCAAGGATCGTCCGTTTCGCCGAACGCGCAGCCCCCCCTGTTGGCGTCCCTGGGAGCTCCACCCCTGGGACCGTCTCTGAGTAATGCGGAGGCCGACTTCGGCGTCCAGAGTGTGCTGCTTGCTCTGCGCAGCCTGGCGAAAAGCCTGTCCACCGTGCCCGGCCGCAAGACGCTGGTCATGTTGACCTCTGGTTTTCCGATGAACCAGGAATACCAGTCGGAACTGACCGCGGTCATCGATACGTGCAATAAATCGAATGTTGCCATCTATCCCATTGATGTTCGTGGCTTGGTGGTTCCAGCCTTGTCCGGACCGCATAGCCGTCTGGCGCTGCCTTCGATCCATTTCGTATCAGGATCGTTCGTCCCTGCGACGTTTCACTATTCGAGTAACGGCTCCCATCCTCCCATCCTCCAGCTGGCTGCCTTCGCTGAACCGGCCGCGCTTCCCGCGCAGCATGGTGTCGGTGGAGGAGGAGGCGGAGGTGGTGGTGGTGGTGGAGTGGGTGGGGGAGGTAGCCATGGTGGGGCGGGAGGTGGGGCGGGAGGTAGCCATGGTGGAGGTGGGACCGCCGGCGGCAAGACCAGCGGGACTGGGGGAACGTCCAACAGCAGCCTCAACAATCCCTACTCTCAACCCCGGGCGATTGTCCCGCCATTCCCTCCCAGTGCTTCCGACAACCAGCAAGTTCTCTATCAAGTCGCCGACGGAACTGGCGGGTTTGTCATCCTCAATACCAATGATCTGTTGGGCGGTCTGCAGCGGATCGCTAAGGATCAGAACCAGTATTACCTTCTCGGTTACAGGCCCGCAGCTTCAGCCGAAGGGAGTTGTCACACGTTGAAAGTCAAGGTGGAGCGTGCAGGAGCCAGCGTCCGCGCACGCAGTGGCTATTGCAACGTCAGGCCGACGGATCTTCTGGCTGGGAATCCGGTCGAGAAAGACCTGGAGACCCGCGCCGGCGGCGAGATGAAGGGCAATGTCGACGCAGTGATGCAAGCGCCTTTCTTCTACACCTCGCCGAACACGGCCCAGGTCCATCTTGCCCTGGAAGTGCCTTCTGCGGCGCTCAAATTCAACAAGGTGAAAGGAAAAGAGCATGCAGCCGTCAACATATTGGGCATCGCCTACAAGCCGGACGGGGCGATTGCTGCGCGTTTCAGCGATACTGTGAATGTTGATTTCGATGGCAAGAAAGAAGTGGAAGATTTTCAGAAACAGCCATTTCGCTATGAAAACCAGTTTGGGATCGTCTCCGGCGAGTACAAATTAAAAGTCGTGTTCAGTTCCGGCAACGAGACCTTTGGCAAACTCGAAATGCCACTCGTGATCGACCCGTACCGTGGTCAGGAGTTCAGCATTAGCGGTGTGGCGCTCAGCAACAACATTCGGCGGGCAGGCGATGTCTCCGCCGATCTCGACAGCCAACTGCTTGAAGACAGGACTCCCTTGTTAGTGCAGGGTATGCAGGTTTCACCGTCCGCGTCCAACCATTTCGAGAAGACGGACGTTGTTGGCATCTACGCGGAAATCTACGAACCGCTCCTGAAAAATCCGAATCCTCCGGAGGTTGCGTTTGAGCTGAAAATTGTGCAACGCCCGGACGGACAGCAGAAATTCCGCAGCGCCAATAAGATCGCCAAACTAAAAGCTGGAGACCCGGTGATTCCGCTCGGAATCAAGCTGCCGGTTGATAAGCTGGGCCCTGGTTCCTATCGGGTGGAGTTACGGGCCGAGGATACCGCGGGAAAAACCAGCAAAACCCGAACGGTCGATTTTGAGGTGAAATGAGGGGCCGTGCTTCGCGTTGAGCTCGCACCTGCCGAACCTAAGGCTCGACGCCGGCGTAGAAAGGAATGGCATCACGCGCTGCGTTCTTGTAAACGATGCCCCCCTTCATCACAAATACCACACGCCGAACCGCGGTAATGTCTTTCAGTGGATCTCCATCGAGCGCGATGATGTCCGCCTCGGTGCCCTGAGCGATTGACCCGATCTGATCGGCCATCCCCAGAGCTTCGGCCCCGAGGGAGTTGGCCGACACCATCGCGGCCATTGGGTCCACACCGCAGTCGCGGACGCGATCGATGAACTCCTCGGCATTGCGCCCGTGCGCACCCGCCACGGCGTCGGTGCCAAAAACCATTTTCAGTCCCGGAGTTTTCACTCCCTGTTCTACGATCGCGTGATCCATCGGCAGGATCTTCACCATCGCAGCAAATCCCTCCGCCGTATAGCCTTCGGTGCCGAGATACTTTTCTTTGTTCAGCAAGTAATTCTCGATGACCAGCCCGCATTGCGGATCAAAGTATGTACCCTTTTCCACCATCAATTTCAAATCCTCGTCTGGGGCCAGCGTACCGTGCTCAATTTCGGTGCACCCTGCGAGAGTCGCGGCGCGTACAGCCTCTTTGTAAGCGTGCACCAGGGTGCGCAGTCCCTGCTTCTTTGCTTCGTCACAGGCCGCGTTCAATTGCTCCTGCGAAAGAGTCATTCCTCCACCCTGGCGGATGGATTTGGACGCGAAGATCTTGATCAGGTCTGCGCCGGCTGTCTTTTGCTCCCTTACAAACGCACGAATTTCATCGGGCGTGACGGTCTTATCGCCCCGTCCTTCGAGCGGCTTTGCGGCTGTCAAAATACGAGGGCCAGGGATGATTCCTTTTGCGATGGCATCACGAAGCGGAATGTCGTTTGGCGAGCCCACACTTTGCACCGTCGTGAAGCCTGCCATCAGCGTCACCCATGCATTCGACGCCGATTGATACGCATCCTCTTGTGTTTTTCCTTCCGTACCCGCATTCTTTCCGTCCTGGTCGAAGCTCCAGGTAATGTGTACATGCGCGTCAATCCAGCCCGGCAATACGGTCAAGCCACGCAGATCATAGTTCACCGGTCCAAGCCCAGGTTCTATCGCAACAATCTTTGAGCCTTCGATTACGACGCGGACATCGTGCAACACGCGCCCCTTGCCATCGAACAAAGTGCTGGCGGCGAGCACGATGACATGGTTCGGGGCAGAAGTCTGAGATAACAATCGAGTCGCCGCGCCGGAGAAGCAAATAACACCGAGGATCCAGCATGAGACGGCTTTCGAAAGTCGCATGATTTTTCTCCTTCAGCTGCGGATCTGCAGCTCGTGACTGTGCTAGTCGGGTTCCCGGAGCCGTCAGGTTAACGTCTCTTTAGCGGCGTGTCGAGTCGTCGCCATAACGGTGTCGCCATAAC
>Ga0209008_1000405_pt1 | contig 15331 bp, 15 predicted proteins | sample JacPin_JW_Ref_O3_FD_187963 | JGI IMG/M metagenome (GOLD analysis project Ga0209008, IMG submission 187963) | Forest soil microbial communities from Algoma, Ontario, Canada - Jack Pine, Ontario site 1_JW_Ref_O3 (SPAdes) (version 2) | ecosystem: Environmental > Terrestrial > Soil > Boreal...
GCGCACCGATGCTGAAGACTTCCTGCGCAGGCTGAGCCAGGGACTTCTATGAGATCGCGATCGTCGAATTTCGACGCCCGTTTTGTACTCCGTAGGCGTCCGATGAATCTCGATTGATGATGCGGCCGTTAGCGTTTTTCCGCGGTAATTTCGGCTCTTAGTTAGTCCATCCTTTTACGAATTCCACCAGGCTGCGAAGGGCGATACCAGAAGGGCCTTTCGCTATCCAGGGTTTGTTGTCTTCCATCCAGGCGGTGCCGGCGATGTCGAGGTGAATCCATGGAGTGTCTTCGGCGAATTCTTTTAGAAACATGGCGGCGAAGATGGCGCCTCCATAGCGGCTGCCGGCGTTGACCATGTCGGCTATGTTGGATTTGATCAATTCCTTGTATTCGTCATCTAGCGGCAGACGCCACATTTTTTCGCCACTCTGCTGGTTGGCTTTCGCGAAGCGCTCGTACATGTCGTCGGTGCTGGCGAAGATTCCAGCATTGACGTAGCCGAGAGCGACGACGACTGCCCCGGTTAGGGTCGCGGCGTCGACTAAGTGCGTGCAACCGAGTTGGCGGGCATAACTCAGACCGTCCGCCAGGATTAGTCGACCTTCCGCGTCAGTGTTGATGATTTCTATCGACTTACCCGACATGGCAATCTGCACGTCTCCCGGCTTTTGTGCTTTACCAGAGGGCATGTTTTCGGTAGCCAAGATAATGGCGGTGGCTTTTACTTTGGGTTTGAGCAGTGCTAGGGCTCGCATGGTGCCGATCATGGTGGCGGCTCCGGCCATGTCGTATTTCATTTTCTCCATGCCGTCGGCGGGCTTGATTGAAATGCCGCCCGTATCGAAAGTGACGCCCTTGCCGACCAGTCCGAGGTGGACATCTTTGGCTGCGCCGGGCGGATCATAACGCAGAACGATCAGCGCGGGAGGCTCGTCGGAGCCTTGGGCGACTCCCCAGAACGCGCCCATCTTAAGTTGCCTGATTTTGTCGGCTCCGTAGACTTCGCAAGTCAAGCCGACTTCCGATGCCATTTTCTTGGCGCGCTCGGCGAGGATCGTAGGCGTCATGAGATTCGAGGGCTCATTAACCAGGTCGCGAGTGAAGTTCTGCGACTCGCCTACGATGCGACCGGTGTGGAGGGCTGCTTCCAATTCCGAAAACTTATCGTCGGCATTGGCAACGATGGTGACGGTGTCGATCTTCTGATCCTTTTCCTTGTCTTTACCGCTCTTGTAGTAGCCGGGATCGAAATCGCCTATGAAGGCGCCTTCGACGACGGCGCGGACTGCGTCGGGCGCGGAAATGCCGTCGGACGGCACATTTCCAGCCGCGGCATTCTCGGGAAGAGCTTCTTTGGCCGCAGCGCTCTCCGGAAGAACCAAGGCGAAATTGCGTATGCTTTTTGCTTTGAGAGTGCGAACGGCGGCGCCAGCCAGCTTGCGCAACTCAGTGGTGGAGAAATTCTTAGCCTTGCCTCCACCCAGCAGAAGGAGGCGCTTGGCCTTGAGTCCGGTGGGGCGGTGGAGGAGCGTGGTTTCGAATAGCTTCGCGGTGACTTCTCCGCCGGCAATCACCTCCTTGGCCGCGTTGCGCACGGCGGTGTCGGCGCCCTCGATGGAGAGCGAAGGCTTATCTTTTTCAGATTGGTTTTTTTCGCTGCGGTCGAGGACCACGAGGACCAGGCAATCGGTTTCCAGCTTTGAGGGGGCGGTGGAAGACAGGTTTGTATTCATGGTGGACCATTTCAGTATCCACGGTGGGAGGGGGAACGCGCAACTGAGCTCCTTTGATTGAGCTCCTTATGATTTAGGTCGACGACCCGGGCTTACTTCTCTGGCATTCGATTTGCGATGAAGTCGGATACCGCAATAGCGGCGGGAGGATCCATATTGGCGAGAACGGCGACCACGTACCCGGGCCCAGGGCAGATTTCCAGATCGCCATTCATTCCAGGCGCACCTCCGGTATGGCCAAAGCACCGCGTGCCATTGATCGTGTGATCTCCGAACCCGTAGCCGTAGCGCCCACTCCCGGTATCGACTTTGCCGGTGGTTAGCAGTTCCGTATCGTGCGCATTAAGCAGCTTGTTCTGCTCGATAGCGTTGGCGAATTTTAACAAATCTTCCACCGTGGAATAACCACCTCCGGCCGAAGATCCGCGATAGGGAAGCGTGTCAACATTGGTCCGCCAGGAGCCACCCGCCTCCTCTTTTGTATAGCCCACACTGCGATCGTTTACCGTGCGGTCTTCGGGCTCAGAGCCGGTGGAGTTCATTCCCGCCGGTCCATAGATGTGCTCGCGCACGTAATCGTAATAATTCTCTTTGCTCACGTTTTCGACGACGACGCCGAGCAGAACAAAACCGTAGTTGCTGTAGTCCCACTGCGCGCCCGGATCGAACTTGAGCTCTCTGCTGCCATAAAGCTTCACGTAATCCTGGAGCGTATGCAGTTCGAGCCGATGCGTATCAAATTCCGGGCCAAAAATATCGCCGGTGCCACCAGTGTGAGTCAGCAGATGGTGGATCGTCACTTTCGAAGCCACCTCCTTATTCGGATAGTCGGGTAGGTATTTCCCCAGAGGATCGTTGAGTCCTACTTTGCCCGACTCGACGAGTTGCAGAATCGCGACTGCGGTAAACATTTTGTTCATCGAACCGACGCGAAAGCGAGTTTTTAGCGTATTCGGGATTTTGTGCTCGCGGTCGGCCAAGCCGTAGGCCTCTTCAAAAATAGCCTTGCCATTCCTGGCTATGAGTACAGCCCCGGCAAACCGATCGGCGGCAACATCCTGTTCCACCTTCTTGTGCGTAGCCGCGATCAGTTCGCTTTCACTCAGGTGAGGCACCGGGAAGTCGGTCGGACGCTCGGCTGTGGTCACCTCCATGCTGAGGATGTTATGCGGTTCGGCAGCGTCCACCTCGAGCGTGAGGCGCGCGAACTGATCCGAGACCCGCTCCTGCACCAGCACTGCAAGCTTGGTCGGCGTGGATTCCTGTACTTTTCTGAGGTCAAAGCCCCCCGTCCGTTCGCGAAAACTCAAATGCTGATCCAGGCGCGCCGCCCTGGAGGGGAAATTTTTTTGCAGGAAAGCGCTGTAAGCTTGGCGATCGCCGCGATTGAACGCCTCCAGCCACGCGGAGAATTGGTGAGCGGCGGGCGTGTCCGGAAGCTGGGTTTGGCTGGCGGTTTGGCCGAAACAGGTTAAGGAAACCAAAAGCAGCAGAGGAAGAAGTTTGGCAAGACGCATGATGGTCAGACGGACAACTCCGTCGTTCGTCATTAGTTTAATGCCTGAAGAGCCTCCAAGGTCACGTCCCAAAGCTAACTCTTGTTGGGCGGGTCGCGGGTGAAGAATTCTGTTCCTCCTCCCGATGAGTATGCAAGGGGTCAGCTCTCGCGGACCACCCTTCCTAGGAGAATACTCACGGTGATCCTGGTGCTGGCAGCGACAGCCGGCAATCTAAGCGCCCAAGAGGTGCGCGCCGATGCTACGCCCGCTCCAGACCTGGCCGCCACGGAGGCGCAATACGCTTTTGCTGTGCGTCCGTCTGTGACCAGGAAAGATATGGCGGCTTCGGCTTTCTGGAGGCCGTCGACGATAGCGCTGGTCGCTCTTGACGGGGCGGCGAAAGCGGTTGGCTGTTATGCCACTCGCAAAAATATCGATGGCGGCGGCCAGGAATATGACCCGCTGGCCCGTCTCTTTGTGCATACGGCGGGAGCGCAGGCCGTGTCGATGGGGGCGCTCTTTGGCGCAGAGGTCGCTCGCTCCTACCTGCTGCACCGTAGACGGCACGACTTTGCGGGGCATGCCGTACTGGCAGGAGGCGCCTTGATGAACGGGCTGGGCGCGGCCTTCAGCATCAAGCATCGTGGCGGATGGGTAGTCTTGCCGGCGCCGACGAGTTAATGTGCCGGATAAATCTGCTTTCCTTGACGGAACACTTGATGAACTTTAGAAAACGCCGTGATATCGTTTGCCGGATCGCCATCCAGTACGACGAGATCGGCATCCATCCCTTGCGCAATTCGCCCGCTGCGAGCTGAAGATCCAAAGCGTTCGGCGGGATTCGTCGTGAGTGACGCCAGAATGTGCTGCATAGTCATCCCGGCCCGCGACATCAACGTGAATTCCTCCGCAGTGTCGTATTGGTCGATGTAGCCGATGTCGGTCCCGAACAGGATCTCCCCTCCCGCGTCGGAGTAGGCCTTCAGTTCCTGCACCGCCTGGCGGATCCACTTCTCGTCTTCTTCCTGAGAAACCTTTGCCTTCTTCGCCTCCACGTCAAACAGAGTCAGCGTCGGAATCAGCGCCATATGACGGGACTTCAAGCGCTCCGCGAAGGCAGAGCTCCAGTCGCCGCTCATGGGAGCGGTGTGAGCGAGCACGTCGACCCCGCTCCGAATCGCCACTTCGAGACCCTCGGCATTTGAGGGGTGGGCGAAGACTGGTTTGCCAGCGCGGTGGGCTTCGGAGACGATAGCTGTGGCTAGATCCAGCGGCATCGGTAGCACGCCTTGTGCCGTGATGGCGCCGGCGAATATCTTGATACCGTCGGCGCCGTTCTTAATCTGCCGGCGAACCCGTTCGACCGCTTCTGGTATCGATGCGACCTCGGCAGACGGAATGTGGTTCTCGTCGAGAAATTTCTTGGCGTAAACCGGGGTTCCGCCTTTGGGATAGAACGGGTCTCCTACGGTGAGAATGCGCGGACCGGCCACCTCTCCTTTTTCAATTCGCCGCCGGATGTTATTGGTATTATCCAGGACCGACGCTATGTCGAACACCGTGGTAAAACCCCAGCGCGTGAACATCTGTTCGAGTTGCGAAGAGAGATTGCTGGACGAACGTTTCTCGGCATGAAGTAAGCCGGGAGTGAGGATGTGAACGTGACTGTTCCAGAATCCGGCGGTTACGACGAAACCTCTACAATCTACGATGGCGGCCGTTTGTGGAGCTTTAATCGTGGCGCTCGGGCCGACGGTAGTAATAACGCCATCGTGTATGAGGATCGTGCCGTCCGCCATGGGCGCTGCGGTCGGCGAGGGATAAATTTTGGCGTGAACCAGGGCGAGGTCAGAGGCGAAGATCGATATGCTCAAAACTAATATGGCAACGAAAAGGGCGAGGATGTTTCGGGTTCGCATGCCGAAAGTATACGGACGCGGGCGCGGAATGGTTCGCACGAGTTGTTTGCCAGACCTTGGTCGCTACCAGTTTTTTCTCTCCACTAAGTACGACTTCTTGTAACCCAAATAATTTTCGACGTAGCGGAGAATCGTCTCCTCGTCGGCCTTTTCCAGGCGGCGGCGGAATTTTCCTGGAGACCCCATCCAGAGCGAATTTGGCTCGACAACAGTCCGTTCCGGGATTAGCGTGCCGGCGGCGATGATCGAGCCTGATCCGATGACCGCTCCGTTTAGAATGATCGACCCCATGCCGATCAGGCAACGAGCTTCGACGGTGCATCCATGAAGAATGACGTTGTGCCCCACCGTGACATAGTCGCCAACGTGGACGCCATATTGTTCCTTCATGCCATGGAGGACGGAGTTGTCCTGAATATTGGAGTAGTGGCCGACACGAATCTGGTGCACGTCGCCGCGTAGAACCGCATTCATCCAGACGCTGGAGTGCTCGCCGAGAATGACGTCGCCGATGAGCTGGGCCGAGTCATCAACGTAGGCGGTTTCGGGAATTTGGGGAGTTACGCCTCTGTAGGTGCGGATCATAGATTTTCCAACATATCATGGGGCCAGCCCATGTCTGAGTGTCCCCACGTGCCTGGACTTCGTCTACGCAGCGACAAGGATATTCACCACAAAGACGCTGCGGAATAATATGGAAGCAGCCACGGGACGCGCCCGCCTAGACGACGTTCTTATTTAGTCGGGTGTGTAACCCAGATACTCCTGGTGGCCCTCGAACACTGAAGCCAATTTCGTTATGCGGAAAAGCTCTTGCAGGCGTTCATTCAGATGGATGAGTTTCAGGGCGCAGTGCTGGCGCTTTGCGGATAGGTATAAGCCCACAATTGCGCCCAGGCCGGAACTATCGAGGTAGGCGACGTTGGTCAAATCGAGCACTAGACTCTGGGTCTTCGGAATCAGGCCACGTACGGTCGTCTGCAGCGAGCCGGTGGTGCTGGAGATAATTTTGCCGGTGCAGCGAACGATGGTCTCTTCGGGACCGGTTATCACTTCCAGATTCAAATCTGAGATCGAGACAGGGTTTGCGGCCATGAGAGGCTCCTTGGCTAAAATGGAGTGCGTCGTTAGGGGGCCCGTTCAGTAGCACTCGATTGCCAGCTGAGAAAGGCTGGCCCGAACCGCAACAATACTCCAGGCAATGGAAAAGTCAAGCTTGGTTTGAGCGTGATTAGTCCTACTCGCCTGCGCTCATCATCACGATCGGCATCGTGGGCGTGGCGGCGCCGGCTTCGTTCTCCACCGTCATCGCAAATGCTTTTGCTTTCGTGTCGGGCGGCAGAGGCGGATTGATCACGGTGGCACTGCCATGAGCGTCGGGTTTGAATAGGCCGGCTGGAATCGGAGCGCCCTGCTCGGGAATCAGCCAAAGTTCATACGTCCTCTGCGATGGCAACTCAGGCAGATTGTTCGCGATGAAAATCAGCGTGCCGCGCTTCGGCACATAAATCGCCTTGCCTTGCGGCTGGGGCGGCGCTTTTAGCGCCACCAGAGTAAAGTGCTGGCCCTCTGGATTTGTGATCGAATCGGCGACGTTCCTCGCGCGTTCTAATTCCACCGTTTGCCGGTCGAGCGACGCGTGAAAGCTTGATACATCCCGCTGCAGCGCGTTGTTTTCCTTCCACAATGAGGCCGCCAATACGACCACCGCCAATGCGGCCGCCCAGCCCAATACTCCCCACAGCGAACGCCGTGGGCGAGCGGGCACGGCGACCGGCATGCGCAGTTCTTTCGCGATGGCATCCAGCAAGCGCTGCCGCGAGCGCTGCGGAGGCTTCGGGCCGACGGTCGAAAGCGCGAGCAAAGCGCTGTCGGCACGCAATTGCTCGAGTTCGAGCCGGCATGACGGACAGGTTGCGAGGTGCTGTTCGAGATGCGCGCGGTCTTCTTCCGTCAGCGCGTTGAGGGCGTAGAGTGCGAGATCCTCGGCGAATTGTTCGTGCACGTTCATGTTGAAGGCTGCGTTCGAAACGCCTTGCGCAATGCAATCAATCCGGCGCGAATCCTAGTCTTGATCGTACCCAACGGCTCGCCTGTTTTCGTAGCGATTTCCGAATGGCTCATGCCCTCGAAGTACGCCATTTCGAGAACGGTTCGTTGCGGTGGCGGCATCGCGCCCAGCACGCCGCGAACCTTTTCCGCTGCCCGCGAGCGGTCGGTTTCGCTGGCCAGATCGGGCGCTACGGACAGTACTACATCTTCAATATCGGTTTCGGGCCGCCGCCGCCGGAGGGAGTCAATGGCGCGGTTGCGTGCAATCACAGCGAGCCACGCGCCCAGGCTGCCGCGCGCGGCGTCGAAGGCTCCGGGGTTTCGCCAGAGCTGGAGAAAGATTTCCTGCAATACGTCTTCCGCCGCACTGGTATCAGCCAGTATGCGCAGCGCGACCGCATACACGATGCCCGAGTAGCGGTCATAGAGCTCCGCCATCGCGCTCTGATCGCCCGACCTCATGGCCGTTACTACAGCCACGTCGGGCGCGACCCCTCTTGTTTCAGGACTCGACAAACGCGACGTCTCTTCCTTGCTGAAAGTACGTACGCCAACCCCGGTTGGATTGGGGGCTATCGGGCTGGTCCAGCATGTCTAACTCTATCAGGTGCAACACTAGACGCCACTTAGCAGCGGCCGCGGCGACCTGCAATGCAGGCGACCTGCAATGCAATAGAATCGCGAAATCGATTCGTTTGTTTCTTCAAAGTTTGGCGGGAGGGTCTGTGTGACGAAGGCATCTGATTTTCGACGGATCGCATTGAGCTTCGAAGGAGCGGCCGAAGGCTCGCATATGGGCGCCGCGGACTTTCGCGTCGGCGGAAGGATCTTCGCCACTCTCGCCCATGAGAAACAGGGTTATGGCAACTTGATGCTCACGCCCGAGCAACAGGCCGCATTTGTAGGCGAATTGCCGGATGTTTTTCTGCCCGTCCACGGCGGCTGGGGACGCATGGGAGCGACCCATATTCGGCTGGCGAAAGCGAGCGAAGATGTGCTGACGGGGGCGTTGCGAGTGGCCTGGAAATCACGGATCGAGAAGAATGCCGGAACAAAGAAGAAGCGCCCTCCGCAGGGCAAGTGAAACCGCGGACAATCGCCGCTTCTTCACTCAGTTGGCGCGTAGAAGTAATAGTCCGCGGTGTAACTGCTCTTGGTTTCTGCATCACGATGCGATTCGTCGCATCCTCCGGCGGGAGGCTTACCGCCGTGAGTGTTCACCCGCTGAATGGTTGTCACTTTGCTAAGCAGCCCCTCGCCGGAATGACTCACCACATCGACCCGCAACCACTGAATCGAGTTGGGATCGTCGGAGTCGACGTGAGCCGCGGCCTTGCCAGTGACTTGACTGCCATCGTTCAGTTTCCACGAAGGTCCGGCGAAATGGCTTCCGATCACTTTGCCGTCTCCGTCTTTCAGTTCGGCGTCGGGAGCCTTAAGTGTCCAAGCAAATTTTCCGTCGGCGCCCGCACGGCAGGCATAGATCTGCGATCCTGAGGCGTGCGCCACTAAAGCGACCCATTCGCCGGGATGTGCCTGAATCGGATCCGGAACTTTGGGCGGATTTATCTTCTGGGCCGCGGCTCCGGAGAGCCAGAGAAGTCCCACGATGACAACACCGATGATGGCGACCGGTGCGGGCGTGTAACTATTTTGTTTCGCTCCTGGCATGGCGAGATTGTAGCAGGGCTTTGGTCGCGTACCTGTCAGAGAATTACAGGGTTTAGCCTTTAATGTCACTCCTGTACAATTTCCCGGAATGAAGCGGCAGGGTGGCATCTCGGCGAAGTTTTATGCAGCGTCGTTGATCCTTCTCCTGGCATGGGTTTTGCTGGGAGCGCCCGTCTCGCTTTCCGCCGAGCCCATCGCCTCGCTCCAACCACATAACTACGTCAACGATTTCGCCGGCGTGTTAGATGCCTCCACGCAAGCGCGGTTGAACGATCTTTGCCAGGAGGTAGATCAAAAAGCGCACGCGCAGATTACCGTGGTTACGGTGAAGTCGGTGGACGGCGACGACGTGGTGACATACGCCGTCGCCCTTTATCAGAAGTGGGGGGTCGGGAAGAAGGGAAGCGATCGCGGAGTGCTGATCCTTCTGGCTACTAATGACCGCAAGTATTGGACTGCTGTCGGCTACGGGCTGGAAGGGATTCTTCCCGATGGAAGAGTCGGCGGGTTTGGGCGCGAGATGGTGCCTATCCTACAAAGTGGAAATTATGGGGCAGCGCTCACGTTGCTCACCACGCGGGTCGCGTCCGTGATTGCGCAAGATGCGGGCGTGACACTGGATAATCAACCGCGTATTGCTGTTCCGCGCCGGCAGCCCGCGCCCGGCGGAGCGGGCGCCGTGTTTCTGGTCATCTTCATTTTGTTTATTGTCTTTTCAATTCTGCGGGCGATATTTCGCGGCGGCGGACCGCGCGGCGGTTCTGGATTCTGGTCGGGATTGCTTTGGGGCATGTTGTTTAGCAATCTTGGAGGCGGTCGCGGGGGCTACGGCGGAGGAGGCTTTGGCGGTGGTGGATTCGGTGGTGGGGGCGGAGGGTTTGGTGGATTTGGCGGCGGCAGCACTGGTGGCGGCGGAGCGGGTGGCAGTTGGTAGCTTTGAGTAGTGCGAGGCGAGAAATGGCTCCAGAAAAATTAATTGACGAGTTTGTCGAGCGCGTGCGGACAGCGGCGGGAACGAACCTTCTCGCCGTGATTCTCTACGGATCGGCGGCGGCGGGAGACTATGTTGCCGAACATTCCGATGTGAATCTCCTATGCGTACTGGGCGAGACTTCTTACGCGCGGATCGAGGCTCTGGCTCCCGTGGTCGCGTGGTGGGAAAAGCAGAAGCATCGGCCGCCGCTGTTGATGGGAGCGGAAGAAATGCGCCGGTCGTCTGACGTCTTCTCCATCGAATTTCTCGACATGCGCCGGCACTACCGCTTGCTTTGGGGAGAAGACGTTCTGAAGACGCTTGAGGTTCCGATGCGCCTACATCGGGCGCAGTTGGAATATGAGCTGCGAGAGAAGACGATTCTGCTGCGTCAGCATTTGCTGACGCTCGCCGATGACGATGATGCAAAGTGGGGTTTGCTGCTGCGTTCGCTGCCGGCGTTTGGTACGCTATTCCGCCATGCGCTGATAGCGCTCGGCGATGCGGTCGCGGGATCGAAGAGGGAAGCGGCGGCCGCACTGGGCAGTAAGCTCGCGATTGATACCGGCGTGTTTGCGGAACTGCTGGATATTCGCGAACGTAAGAAGGATCGAAAGTCGGTCCAAGTCAATGACTTGTTTGCCCGCTATTTGACTTTGGTCGACCAGGTGACGGCGGCGGTGGACAAGATGCTCGATCCGGCGGCGTAGGGCGAGATTACAAGTTGCGCCTGACAGCAGGTCCTTCCCCTTCGGCGAGCTCAGGGTCAGGATGACAAAGCGTGCGAATGACCGTTTAAGAGACGCTTTTGCGGCGCTCAATTTGAGTTCAGGAGAGAGATATGAGCAAGGGCTTGATCGTTGTAATCGTGCTGGTGGTGATTGCTCTGGCGCTGTTTGGGCAGTATGTAGGAGTGAAAAATAGTTTGGTGGCGAAGGATCAGGCGGTGAAGGCGGCCTGGTCGCAAGTGGATATCGTGTTGCAGCGGCGCGCCGATCTGATCCCGAATCTTGTCGAGACCGTTAAGGGATATGCGGCACAGGAAGTGACCGTGTTCGGCGACATTGCTAAGGCGCGATCGGCGCTGCTCTCGGCGCAGACTCCTTCCGACAAGATCGCCGCCAACGGGCAGTTGGATGGGGCAATCGGCCGGCTGCTGCTGGTGGTCGAGAATTATCCTCAGCTCAAGTCGAATGAAAATTTCCTGCGCTTGCAGGATGAATTGGCGGGCACGGAGAACCGCATCGCCGTCGAGCGCAAGCGCTATAACGACACTCTGCAGGATTACAACACCTACGTGCTCCAGTTCCCGAATAGTATCTATGCGGGCTGGGCGGGATATAAGCAGAACCCGGCGTACTTCCAGGCCACGGAAGCCTCGCGCGTAGTGCCAAAGGTGGATTTCGGCGCGAAGCCGGCGCCCCCAGCGGCGCCAACGCATTGAAGATGTGATTGGAAGTGCGCGAAGATCGGGAGAGCGACCTCGAAAATGGATGTGGTCGTGGCTGCGGGAGGCTTAGCCGCGATTCGAAGTTCGGTGTGGTTCGAATGCCGATGGCGCGGCTGTCGACATACTTTCGCAAACGACGTCTTTTGCTCCGTTTACTTGCCTGTCCCCGTCAAAGGGACTTTCTGGGGCCTCGCGCCTCCGTTGTCTGATATATCGAGAAAGGCCGTTCTTACTCCCGCCTTTATTGGCTGAAAGACGACGACGTACCTGGGCGCACGCGATCGATAACGGACAGGACGCGCTAGTTGGGGGCAGCCGGTGACGGAGCAAAACTCATATGCGGCAAAGAGCGAGCGCGGGCCGAGCGTGAGCGATCAGCGGCCACGGCTGACGATTTCAGCGATCGAAGAGCCGCATCCCTTCGCGAAGGGACTCCCAGCAGCGGTGTTCGATCATTGGAAGCTCTCGGGAATTATGACGTATGGTAGCGGATGGCCCGCGAACGCCACAGTCTCGGGCGATCCCAACCAGGACGGAAATCTGAGCAACGATCGTTTGCCCGGTTACGGACGCAATGCCTTTACCGGGCCCGACTATGCGAGCCCCGATCTCAAGCTAGGAAGGTTGATGGATCTTGGCGAGCGACTTCATTTGGAGTTAAGCGGAGACTCGTTCAATCTCTTTAATCGCAACAATGAAAGATTAGTGATAACCGACAACGGTTTCCAAAATACAGTGGGACCGTTCATCAAGTACACGCAAAGCGTGGGCGGCACTTATTATCCTTCTTATTATCAGCAACCTACCTCCTTTCTCAAACCAGCAAGCTGATTTGCGCTGCGGCAGATGCAATTATCGATGCGCCTCAATTTTTGAACTAGTATGAAGATTTCTGCACATTCTACTTGACTTAACAGGGTAATGCTTGCCATAACTAACAAGTCCACTTAGGACGAGTGGGGGGGTGTAGTCCCGTTGGCGGAAGTTCGATTGCAAGAGGGTGAGTCCCTCGAAAACGCGCTGCGGCGGTTCAAACGGAAGGTACAAACTGAGGACATAATCAAGGAAGTAAAACGTCACTCGTTTTACCTGAAGCCCGGCGAGAGGAAGCGAGTAAAAGAAGCGCTAGCTCGCAAGCGTAGCCGCAAGAAAGCACGCAAAGAACAAGATTGATAACAGGACGAACCATCAGGACGTAAGAAAAACGACTGAAAAACGACTAAGGAGAAACGGGCTGATCCAAATTGGACGGCCCGTTTTATCTCCTACAAGGGTAGTTACGACCACAGACAGCAAAACCAGAAACAAAGCTCGAAGCGAGAGATTGCTCAAATTCCCGACCGTTGTGAAGCAATTTTTCGACAGTCGTAAAGCATGATCAGTAACCATGCGGTGCACACCGCATGGCGGGCCGAATCCAGGGGTCAGCATGAGGGGGATGTAAATCTCCTGCCCACGATGTGAACCGGATCCTTCCCTATTCGGGTCTCCCGTGATGAGCAGGTCACGCGTAATGGGAGCGCCTCTTCAATGGAATACCAGGACAAGGTTTTGAAGTGCATCGATTGTGGCACGGACTTCGTGTTCACAGCGGGTGAACAACTGTTCTTCCACGACAAGCAGTTCAAGAACGAACCAAAGCGCTGCAAGAACTGCAAAGGCAAGCGAGTCGCGGTGCTGGGCGCATCGCCGCCGGGACAGTCTCGTGGGCACTCGTATGCGAAGATGGAGACTCGGACGAACTGTTCGCAGTGCGGGAAAGAGACTACGGTTCCGTTCCGGCCTACGCAAGGACGGCCGGTGCTTTGCCGCGAGTGCTTTCAGGGACGAAGGGTCGCGAGCGCCTGATCATTTCTTTGACCGCTCCGAAGTTCGGGCTCAAGGGAGCGTTGTCGAATGAATGGTCCAAGGGAATAAATGGGGCTAGCGGGATGGTCATCCTGACTGGCGCTTGTGTTCCTGCGCCTGGGTGGCATTCTGGCGACGCTGCTGCTTGTCGGCGTGGCTGATAAGCAACGCCTCCACCTGCCGCAAGAGATCCTTCGTTCCTAACGGTTTGATCAGCAACGAGTCGGCAGCACCCCCGTTACAATGTTGGCCGTCCGTCGGTTTTTCGCGACGGTCGCTAGCGGAACGTTCTCGAGCAGAACGTTCTCGCTGCCAATCTTGTCCGTCCGGTGGATGAGCCGTGAGCAGCGCGGTAGCGGGATTGTAGGCGTGCCCTCGCGCCCGGCGGAGAACCTCCAGGCCGGATTCTTCGGTTTCCATGCGTAGGTCACTGATCACCATGTGAAAAACACCGGCCTCCATGCGCGTAAAGGCCTCGGCGGAACTGGAGGCGGTTTCGATTTCAAATCCGTGGAGTTCGAGGACTGCCTTCAGCGTCAGGAGCACCGCGAGGTCGTCGTCGACTATCAGAATGCGGCGTTTCACGTGCGCCTCCCGGGCAAGGGGGAATTTTTGATGCGACGCGTTGCCAGTTAGCGAAGACCAGAATCTATTCAATACAGCTTGTTCAGTCGTGGCGCCTGCTCATTTAGTATAGGAGCGTGCCTCGCTTCTACATAGAAAATTTTGGCTGTCGCGCTACCCAGGCGGACGGGGCTGCGCTGGAGCGCCAGTTTCTCGCGCGCGGACTCGATCGCGCCGAAGCAGCTCGCGACGCTGAAATTGTAGTGCTGAATACTTGCACAGTTACAGCGGCCGCAGATAAAGACGCGCGGGCATCGATACGCCGATTGCAGCGCGTCAATCCGGATTGCAAAATCCTCGTAACTGGTTGCTACGCGCAGCGCGCGCCCGAAGAGCTGGCGGCGCTCCCCGGTGTGACCTGGGTCGTAGGCAATTCGCACAAACATCAGGTAGCCGAAATCGCAACTTCTTCTTCGGAGGGATTTGTCTCGCTGGCGCAGCTCGTGGGCGAGTCGCGAGACCCACTATTTCGCGCGGAGCGCGAACGAGTGGGTCACTCGGGCAATATTTATGTCGGGGACATTTTTGCCCATACTGAACTGCTCGCCGCTCCCGTATTTGAAGCCGCTAATGAGCGCACACGGCCGAATCTAAAAGTGCAGGATGGTTGCGACAATCGCTGCTCTTTCTGCGTGATTCCTTATGTTAGAGGGCAGAGCCGCTCGCTGCCGGCCGAGCGGGTAATCACGGAAGTGCAGACCCTCGTAGAAGCGGGTTATCGCGAAGTGGTGATTTCCGGGATTAACCTGGGACGATGGGGAAGAGATTTCGAGGTCCTTAGTCGTTGGTCGTCGGTCGTTGGCCAGGCCGCCTCCGTCAACTCCCCGAATGCTTACGAGACGCTGTCGCTCACCGAACGGCCAACGACCAACGACCATCGACTGATCTCTCTGATTCGCGCGATCCTCGATCGCACCTCTCTTGAAAAATTGCGCATCAGTTCGGTCGAACCCATGGACTGGAGCGACGAACTGATCGAGTTGGTAGCGTCGTCCGAACGAATCGCGAAGCACGCCCACGTGCCCATGCAGTCCGGCAGCGATACCGTGCTGCGGCGCATGCATCGCAAGTATCGCCCCTGGCATTATCGCGAAAAAATATTGAAGATCCGAGCGGCCATGGCCAACGCGGCAATCGGAGCCGATGTAATGGTCGGATTCCCAGGCGAGACAGAGGCCGAGTTCGAAGAGACGCGCCGCATGATCGAAGACCTGCCGTTTACCTACCTGCACGTATTTACCTATTCGGCGCGCCCCGGAACGCAGGCGGCCGCAGCTCCCGCGCAGGTTCCTACGGTTGTAGCGCGAGAAAGAAATCGCATACTGCGGGAGATCGCCACGCAGAAGAAAGGGGCGTTCATGCGGGCTCTAGTGGGAACAGCCGTCGAGGCTATCACTCTCCACTCCGGCGGAGAGGATTTCACCGAAGCGCTGACCGACAACTATCTGAAGCTGAGAATTTCTGGGCGGCATAAGGCCAATCGCTGGATGGATGTGAACGTCGCAGGGGTCAAGGGCGAGATGCTATTGGCACAGTTGATGCGCGAGCCGATCGGCGAGC
>Ga0209008_1000406_pt1 | contig 15220 bp, 12 predicted proteins | sample JacPin_JW_Ref_O3_FD_187963 | JGI IMG/M metagenome (GOLD analysis project Ga0209008, IMG submission 187963) | Forest soil microbial communities from Algoma, Ontario, Canada - Jack Pine, Ontario site 1_JW_Ref_O3 (SPAdes) (version 2) | ecosystem: Environmental > Terrestrial > Soil > Boreal...
TTTCGATCCAAGTCAGTTTCCAGATCCCACGTAGCATCGTTGTTCGAGCCTAGTCGCGAATTGAATGACCCGTCAGTTTCAGAAAGACGTCCTCAAGGTTGGGAAGAATTGTCCGGAAATCCGTGACCCGGATCCGATTCTCGGACAGGCAATGAATCACCTCGGTCACCAGATCGTCGCCCCGGCCGCGAATCGTGAACTGCGAACCGCTGCAGATCACCTGCTCGACTCGCGGGATTGTCCGAAAGCGCTCTGCGGCCGCTCGGTCTTCCGTGGATAGAACGACGGTCCGCTCAGGACAGTGCCGGTTCACGAGGCTCTCAGGTGTGTCGATGTCGACGATACGTCCGTGCTCGATGATTGCCACCCGGTCGCATAGACGTTCGGCTTCCTCCATCAAATGAGTTGTCAGGAAAACCGTCTTGCCCCGCTCGCCGATGCCGCGAACCAGATCCCAGATAGCGCGCCGGGACTGCGGGTCCAGACCGGTGGTCAGCTCGTCCAGGAACACCACCTCCGGATCGTTGATCAGCGCAAGCGCGATGAACAACCGTTGCTTCTGCCCGCCCGACAAGGTCATGAACCAGGCATTCCGCTTTTCGACCAGGCCAAGCTGTTCGAGCAAACGCTCGCCGTCGATTGCATTCTTCTTGTAGAGCGAGGCCCAAAGGTCGACCGCCTCCCACACTTTGATTCGTTTCTGCAGCTGCGCCTGCTGGAGCTGAACGCCAATGCGGTCTTGCAGCTTGTACACATCGCTGAAGGGATTAAGACCGAGCACTGAGATCGCGCCGCGGTCCGGAGTGCGCAGGCCTTCGATGCACTCCATCGTGGTGGTCTTTCCCGCGCCGTTGGGCCCGATTAGACCAAAAATCTCCCCGTTATGGACCTCAAACGATACCTCGTCTACCGCTACGGTTCGACCGTAGGTCTTGCGGACTCCGGAAACCTGAATGACTGGGCGCATGAGTGTTTGCAAAATCGTCGATTCACCGAACCGGAACGAGAGTTTACATCACGGCCTTGGTCCAAATCCTGACAGGTTGGGTTGGGGCCCTCTCATGGAAGAAGGTCGGCCGCCGGCCTACTCCGGAACATTTCTGACTCGCGACCGGCATCCCGGAGGCCGCTTGCCAGTTTGAGCGCGAGAAGCGGATAGCCCGATGCTCGCAGGCTCGCTGACAATGTGTGCCACCCAGAGCAGACAACGGTGCTCGGAGTCGAACCAAACGCGAGAGGACATCATGCACCATATTCGTATCATTGCTATCCCGACGGCCGTGGCCGAAGCCGTACGCAGCAGCGGACGGGCGCCGGTTTATGGCCATCCCGTCCATAGTGAAGTAGGAGCCGACCCGGCCCCTTGCCGGCACTGCCTCCGATTAATCACACCAGGCGTCGATCGCAGGATTCTGTTTACATACGATCGCTTCACGGGGGTGGAGTCGCTGCCACTGCCCGGCCCGGTCTTCATTCATGCCGAGGCGTGCGAACGTTACATCGAGAACGCCGGATTCCCTAATGAACTCCGCTCCAGTCCGCGAACACTGGAGGGCTATGCTCGAGGCAGGCGTCTTCTGGGACAGAAATACGTGGTGGACGGACAGGTGGAAATGGCGATCGAGCAGCTCTTCGCCCGTCCGGATGTCGATTACATTCAGGTGAATTCCACAACGGCGGGTTGTTTCACTTTTCGAATCGAGCGCGCGGTGCGGCTGATCACACAGATCCCCGAAAACTAGAAACTGAAACGTTCACCTGCGGCTGAAGGATACAGGTCGATCACTTCGGGGCGAAGAAGCGGTAGTCGGCGGAATATGGCACACGAACTTCTCCACCAGCGTGCGACGCGTCGCAGCCGGATTCCGGAGCTCTTCCGCCTTTGGTGTTTAGGCGCTGGACGGTCGTGACGCGAGAGAGCACTCCGTTCCCCTCGCGGCTGACAATCGTGACGAGAAGCCACGGAATTGAATTGGCGTCCGGCGAAGGCGAGTTGGCAATGGCCTTGCCGACAACGCGGCTGCCGTCATTGGCTTCCCAGGTAGGGCCGGCGAAATGTTTCCCGAATGGATTGCCGTTCTTGTCCAAGAGCTGCGCATCGGGTCCCTTCAGTGTCCAGGCAGAATGCGAGGCGTCGCTGTTGCAGACGTAGACCTGGTCGCCTTTTGCGTGAACCTGCACCAGTAGCTGTTCATCGGCGGGCGGCCGAAGTTGCCGGGGAACATCTTGTGCGGCAGCCGACAACGAAAGACCAGCAGCTGCGTTGGCGAGCAACACGGCCAATACCACTCCGCGGACGCGGTTGGGCATGAAACGATTCCTCCTATGAGCAGGCACCAAGGGTTCCAGGCCCAATATAACCCAATCGAGGCCAGCCCCGGTGAGTCTCAGGCAGTAGAGTGACAGTCTTAGTTCTTGCCGGCAGGAATTCGTTGTCTTTACAAAAACCGTTCTTTGAAACGTGTCTGAAAATTAGACAGAGACAGTAGCGAGTACTTCGCTGACCTTCCGGGCCAGTGCCTTCGGAGAGAAGGGCTTCTGCAGAAATGCAAGGCCATGTTCCAAGACTCCGTGCCGGACGATGGTGTCGTCGGTGTAGCCGGAAACGTACAGTATTTTCATTTCCGGGCGCGTAACGGAGAGGCGAGAGGCCAGCTGGGCTCCACTCATACCCGGCATGATCACATCGGTCACCATCAAGTGAATCGGGCCCTCGTAGGTCTCAGAGATCCGTATAGCCTCGGCCGGACTCTGAGCCGCAAGGATTGCGTAGCCGACCGCCTCCAGGGAACGGTGCGTGACCTCGAGCAAGGCCGCCTCGTCCTCGACTACGAGAATCGTGTGTAATCCCCCTTCTGTTTTCTCCGGCTCTTCGCTCGGCGCTTCGATTTCAAGCCCCGAGCTCACGCAGGGCAAATAGATCTTGAAAGTCGAACCGATCCCAACCTCGCTATAAACCCAGACGGACCCGCCGCTTTGTTTCACGATTCCATAAACCGTGCTCAAGCCGAGGCCTGTGCCTTTGCCAAATTCCTTGGTCGTAAAGAACGGCTCGAATATATGTGCTTTCGTCTTCGCGTCCATACCACAGCCGTTATCGGTGACCGAAAGCATCACGTGAGGGCCTGCCCGTGTGGACGGGTGCTGGAGAGCAAACTCCTCGTCGATCTCCACATTCGAGGTTTCAATGGTCAGCTTGCCCCCTGGTAGCATTGCGTCTCGCGCATTGACGGCCAGGTTCATGATGATTTGTTCGAGCTGTCCCGCGTCGGCTTCTATCCGGCCGAGCGCAGGATTCAGAACGACCAGCAACTCGATGTCCTCACCGATAAGCCGCTGAAGCAGCTTCTCCGCGCCTGCCACAACCGTGTTGAGGTCGAGCACTTTGGTTTGAAGCACTTGTTTGCGACTGAAGGCAAGCAGCTGACGCGTCAACAAGGCGGCACGGTCGCCTGCTTTCTGGATCTCCTGAATGCTCTTGCGCTGGGTACCGTCCAAATTCCCTTGATCGAGCAAGAGGCCGGTATAGCCCAGGATGACGCCCAATAAATTATTAAAGTCGTGGGCCACGCCCCCTGCCAATTGGCCGACGGCTTCCATCTTTTGCGCTTGGCGAAGCATGGCCTCCAGGTTCTTGCTTTCCGTAACGTCGCGGGCAATGGACGAGACACCTACGACCAGGCCGTCCGAGTTTTCAATGGGTGAAAAGGTAAGCGACATGTGCACGTGCGTTCCGTCTTTTTTCACACGAATCGTCTCAAAAGGCTCCACGGTTTCGCCGCGTCGAACCCCCTGCAGCAGCGTCAGGCTCTCCAGCCGCCGGTCAGCAGGCGAGGTGAACACGATCGACTGTCCCACTGCTTCCGCGGCCGGATAACCGTAGATTCGCTCCGCGCCGTGATTCCAGGAAACCACGATTCCTTCGGGGCTGAGACCGATGATGGCATCGTGCGATGACTCGACCACAGCGACTAGGCGGGACATTTCACATTCACGTCGTTTGCGTTCGGTGATATCGCGGATGGCTGCGGTGATCAGAATTCCATTCACTCCATCCAGCGGACTCAGCATGATTTCAATCGGAAACTCGCTCCCGTCTTTCCGGCGTCCCGTCAGCTCGATGCCGCTGCCAATCTGCTGCGCCAGGGCCTCGGCAGCAGATCGGGCGCCGTCCGCAACAAGCCGTTCTGCAAAACCTTCCGGTATGATGTTCTTCACCTGCTGGCCGATGAGTTCGTCGCGATGGTAGCCGAACTGTTTCTCCGCCTGAACGTTCAGCAGCACGATCTCCCCGGCCTGGTTCACCACAACCATCGCGTCAGGGGCCGCTTCCAGCAGGCCGCGGTACTGGCCCTCGAGAACCTTTCTCTCGACGGCATAGCGAAGGGCTCGCAGAAGCCCGCGCGTATCGATCTGGTTTTTGATGAGATAGTCTTGCGCGCCTTCCTGTACAGCGTGGGTAGCCAGCGTCTCGTCGTCCAAGCCTGTCAACACCACCAAGGGGATATGAGGAGCAGCGGCGTGCGCGCGTCGGACGCCTGCCAGCCCTTCTGCGTCGGGTAATCCCAAGTCGAGCAAGATCAGGTCAAACTCATGCTCCGCAAGATGCTTCTCAGCCGCACTCATGGATTCCACGTGCGTCAATTCCGTGTTGTGCGTGGCCTGCTCGCGCAACATCTCGCGGAGCAAACGAGCGTCTCCGGGGTTATCTTCAACCAGGAGGAGCCTTCTGATTGGTTTCTCGGTCATCGACGTGATCGATGTAGCAGCAACTTGCACCTTGTCGGCCGAAAATCATGGATACGGTTCACACTTCCAAAACGTCCAACCGGACCATGGGCCATTCCGCGAAGCACCTCGCCCGAGGGTCCGTCGAGCAAGGCTCGATACTGCAAGCTTCCTCCGTTGTTTTCTGGGACACGAAGCGGTAGGGAAGATACAAGCGTGGACAGGACGTCCGCGCCTCTGGTTATCGGCTCAATATAGGAGAGAGTCATAGCGAAATCTGGCGAATTTCTGACCGTTATAGTCTGTTTCCCCTTGGCGATCAGGGACTGTTCGTAACAGCACACGGGACAATCCTGTGTCCTGCTTAGCAATAGTCTAAGTGTGCGGCCTGAGTCGGTTGTTTTTCGGCGGGAAACATTGGCGGTCGCTCGGGTACGTCTCGCTAGAGGCTCGCAAGACCTCAATGAGGCGTGCCCGTCACTGCGCGTAGAACGCACTCATCGCGCGGTAAAACTCCCAGACATCCACCTTGGATGACATTTCGAACGGAGAATGCATCGAAAGCAGCGGCACTCCGAGATCGATAACCTCCATGTCTTCGCGGGACAGGAATCCTCCGATCGTACCTCCGCCGCCGACATCGACCTTAGGTGTCTGCGTCTGCCAGGGAATGCCGTTCTGATCCATCAGAGCGCGAATCTTGGCCGTATATTCGGAAGGAGCGTTGAACCCTCCACCGTAAAGCTTGATGGTCACACCGTACCCAAGACGCGCCGCATTTGTAGGCTCGCTCGTTCCGGGAAAGATCGGGTTGATGCCGTCGTTTGCGTCGGCGGAAATCACCTGAGAATTATGCAAGGCGCGACGCAAATCCAGATCGTTGTAACTCGCGCCTCTCTGGGCGCTGATGAGAGTGGCAAACGTCGAATCCAGGAACTGCGAGGCTGCCCCGGTGTTGTTGACCGATCCTTCTTCCTCGAAGTTTGAAAGGTAGGCGATCGTTGAATATTTGGGAGTTGTCTTCAGGTCCAGTACTGCGCGCACGGCGCAAAATGACGATAGCCGGTCGTCTTGCCCGTACGCGCCTACCAGCCCACGATCGACGCCGACGTCGGCGGGATTCGCCGCAGGAACCAAGGCAAGCTCCGCACTTACCAGGTCCTCCTCTTTAATCTTATAGGTCGACGTCAGCTCATTTGCGACCTGCACCGCCACGGAGTCCTTCTCTCCAGGAATACTTCCAGCCACCGGATCAAGCTCCTCGCCTTCCAGAACGTCCATATAGGTCCGCGTCCGCAGCTCCTTGTCAGAGTGAGGCGCGTTATCGGGAATCACGAAGACTGGATCGCCGGGATTGAGTCCGATCGAGACTTCGATCGTGCGCCCGTCGGTGGTGTCGATTCGGCCAAGCAGTGCGAGCGGAATGTTGGCCCATTGATACTTCTTGATGCCCCCGTAGTAGATCGTCTTGAAAAGTGCGAAGCCCCCGGCCGGATAGATGGGGCGGCCCTTCAGATCGATGTGAGGGCTGTCATGATGTGTTCCCACGACGCGAGAGCCATCAACGATGGGCTCGGAGCCGATGACCGCCAAAATGAGTCCGCGCTCGCGGTTGGGAATAATCAGGCGCGCGCCTGGCTTCACTTGTTTCATATCGGTCAGCTCTGAAAAGCCTGCTGCTCTGGCGCGACGGATCATTTCACGCGTCGAGCTGAGCGCGGTTCGGGCCACTTTCAGGTAGGATTTATAATCTTCGGCAAACTGTTGTACCTGTGAGTGGTCGTCGGGAGAAAGCAACAACCAGGCGGACTTCTTTTTTGCCCAAGTGCCCTCGTCGTCCTGGGCGCTTGAGAGCGTAAAGGAGCCGGCAACCAACAAGAACAGCAACACAAGGAACACGAATTTACGCGTCATTGCAGCGGAACCTCCGTAGTTTCAAACCGCCCGGGTCTTGACCTTCCGAAGACGTCTTTCGGAGAATTGCGCGAGTTTTATATCACAGGCCGGGGCGTCGCTTCCCTGCTTCTGGGTGGGTGGGCGCGACGGCTCGGTGCGAAGCCCGCCTGCGGAACTTGGTTCGTATTTCGAATTAGAATGATAGGCTAGCGCCCGGAGGATGCGAGCGACGTGGACATCGTTAAGGGCAATATGGGCTGGATCGAAGTAATCGTCGGTCCGATGTTTTCGGGAAAGAGCGAGGAGTTGATTCGGCGGTTGCGCCGCGCGGAATTTGGGAAACAGCGGGTTCAGATCTTCAAGCCGGCAATTGATCAGCGGTATGCGAAAAACGGGATCGTCTCGCATTCCGGCCTGGAAATTTCTTCCGAGCTGATTGGCACGGGCAGCGAAATTCTGGACAGAGTAGCCGCGCGCACCGAGGTGGTGGGAATCGACGAAGCGCAATTTCTTGGCGAAGGCATTGTGGAAGCTTGCTCGAGGCTCGCAGAACTTGGCAAACGGGTGATCGTGGCCGGCCTCGATACGGATTTCATGGGGAGGCCCTTTGAACCGATGCCGCGCCTGCTCGCAGTGGCCGAGGAAATCACGAAACTCCTCGCCATCTGCATGCGTTGCGGCAATCCGGCGGTGCACACGCAGCGGCTGGTGGCATCCGAGGAGCTGATTGTAGTGGGCGCAACGGGAATGTATGAGGCGCGCTGCCGCCGTTGTTTTGAGCCGCAGTTGGCCCATCAAAAAATCGAAGAAGAGAACAAGCAGGCCGCTCCGCCGAACTCGCTAAGAGCTCGCGCCGGGTCAAGCGAACGCTGACTCCCGGGTCAGAAACCCGTCGCCCCGAAGGCCTGCTTCACATGCGGCTTCAACAAATAGATCACAATCCAGACCTGGATCGCGGCGATGACGATTCGCCGGAAAAACAGCATAAAGAAGAACATCCCGAACATGTGCGTGAGCCCCATCAGAAGGCCAAGGACGGAAGACAACAGCGCAAAACAAATGAGAACAATCGTAAGGATGCGCGCCCAGTTTTGAAGCTTCCACAGTCCCAGCCCAACCACGAATTCCAGTACGGCAAATGCCAGACAGATCGCGGCGAGAACCGCCCCGGCAACCCCAGCGATCATTCCGGCCTGCGGCATATTTGCAAACCGTGACACTAGGGCGCCGCCTGCAAACAGCACAAGAGCCGCCATTACCAGCATTCCGGCGCCGATGAATGCCAGTATCGCCAAAATCGTAACGCCCGTCGGACGTTGCATGAAGACCTCCCACGAAGGATAAGCCGTTTCGATTGAACGGCGTCGGGATCGCAGCCGATTCGCCGGCGCCCGATTTCGCGCGACGGTACGCCAAGCCTCCGGAGAGGTCAAGAAGAAAGAAAACTCAACTCACAATATGAGTTCGATGTAAACTCCCCGGAGCCGACGCGAAGGATTGACCCGGTGCGGTGGGCGCCGGGTGGCCCTGGGGAGTTCCGCATGAACACACAGACGGCGAGGTGTCTGAAAATCCCTGCCATCCTTATAATACTCGGCCTTCTCCTTGATTGGGCCGGCGACACGCGCTTGGCGATCGTGACTGCCCAGTCCCCCCAGACCCAAACATCGCAAGCGGCGCCCCCGCAAGATGCATCACCCGAGCAACCTTCGACAACGACCCCCGCTAAGTCTGCTCCTGTGAGCGCTGACGCCGCCGAAATGACCACCGAAGAGGCGTCTGTTCCCTTGCGCGTGCTGGTGAACCTGGTCCCGGTTCGGGTGATCGTGCGCGACGCAAAGGGGCACGCCGTGGCGACCCTGCACAAGGAAGACTTCCAGCTGTTTCAGGACGGCAAACCCCAGATCATCTCGAATTTCTCGATTGAAACGCCGGACTCCCTTGCCCGTCGCGCGGTTCCAGCGGTTGCTGCGGTCGCGCCGAACCCCGGTGAACCCGCGCCCCCGGCGTTTCTGCCCCCGTCGCGTTTTGTCGCGTTGCTGTTTGACGATGCCCTACTCAATCAGCAAGATCTGATGCAGGCACGAAATGCCACCGACAAGTATCTGGATTCCTCGGTTACACCCACCGATCGTGTGGCGATTTTCACCGTTTCCGGCCGAAATCAGTTGGACTTCACCGACGATGTGCCCAAACTACACCACGCACTGAAAAGCTTGCAGGTTGACACCATCACGGCGGGCATTTTATCCCCGACCGATTGCCCGCCCATGCAGAGTTACGAAGCCGATTTGATTCAGAACCATCACGACCAGTTTGCCATCGACGTCGCAACTTCTGACGCGCTGGTCTGCTCGGCGTCACCGAATACCTCCCCGACGGGCGCTCCGTCGGCCGGCGACGTCCTTCGGGCGCAGACCCTTGCGACCGAGATGGCCGCTCGCGTCGAACAAGAGACCTCCACGCAAACGGAAAACACGCTTCGACGCATGCGCGAGGTTCTTCAAAGGCTTTCGGCAATGCCCGGACAGCGCAACCTGGTGATGATTTCGCCTGGATTCCTGTACACGACCCACGAAACCGAATACTCGGAAATAATTGACCGCGCCATCCGCGAGACCGTTTTCATCAATACTCTCGATGCACGAGGGCTGTACGTGCCGGATATCGGCCCGGACATCAGCCAGTCCATGGTTGACCCCAATCCCGCCAATGCTGGACTTCGCTCGCAGTGGAACATTACCGCCCAGAGCCTTCAATCCGACTCGCTCGCCTCTTTCGCCGAGGACAGCGGTGGGTACGCGTTTCACAACAATAACGATCTCACCGAGGGGTTGAAGGAGGTTGCCGGGGCCCCCGAGGCATACTATTTTCTCGCCTTCGTTCCTCAGAATTTCAAGTATGACGGCCGCTACCACACGCTGAAAGTGACATTGGTTCCCAAAGAGAAACTCGCTGTTCAAGCGCGGCGGGGATATTACGCGCCGTTGCACGGGGAATCTGCCGCGGACGTGGCCAGGCGCGATATCGACGACGCGCTTTTCTCGCAGGAGGAGCAGCACGGCGTTCCCGTCGGGCTTCAGACCCAGTACTACAAGACCGGGGCCGACGCGAAGCTTTCTGTACTTGCCCACGTGGATCTGGCGCGCGTGCGTTTTACCAAGGCGGATGGCCGCAACCAGGACGACCTCACCGTTGTCGCCGCAATTTTCGACCGCGATGGAAACTTCGTGACCGGGACGCAGAGGGTCATATCCATGAAGTTGCGCGACGAGACTTTCCAGCGGCTCAGCCATTCCGGCGTGACGGTAAAAACAAGTTTTGACTTGAAACCGGGAGACTATGTCGTGCGCCTGGTCGTCAGGGATTCCAACGCCGCGGCTCTTTCAGCCGAAAACGGTGTGGTTGAGATTCCGTACTAAGCCCGCAAGAAGGAAGGTGAATCATGAGGGTCCGGCAGACCGAGCCACTCCTGGTGGCTGCGCTGATCATCGTGGCCGCAGGATGGTCCGCTCATCGAGCGGTGGTTGCCCCTGCGGTCGTTCGCGCGCAGCAGGCTCCTGCTCCGGCGGCCGCGTCCGGCTCGCCGGTCATCCGCGCCGAATCGCGCGTGGTGCGCGTGGACGTGATCGTTACGGACAAGAAGGGCAACTACATCCATGACCTGACGGCCAAGGATTTTCACGTCTTCGACAACAATCAGGAACAGCCGATTGTGAATTTCTCCTACGGTTCCTCCTCGGGCCCGTCCGGCGCTCCCGACCGCCGGTACATGGTTCTGTTTTTTGACGACTCCACCATGGACATGGGCGACCAGGCGCGCGCCAGGAGTGCGGCGCAGAAATTCATCGATGCCAATGCGGGACCTGATCGCGTGATGGCCGTCGTAGATTTCACCGGGTCCCTTCGCATTATTCAGAACTTCACCGCGGATGCGATTCGCCTGAAACAGGCAGCCGCATCCATGAAGCCTTCGGCAGTTTCGCCAAATGCCGCCGATCCTGGACTCACCGATACTTCCGCGCTCGGAACTTTTGGAGGCGGCCCTGCTCTGCCCAACGCCGAGGCCGATTTTGGTGTTCACACGCTGTTGCTCGGAATCAGAAGCCTGGCAAGAAATCTGGCGAGCGTGCCGGGACGCAAGAGTGTGGTCCTTTTCACGGCGGGATTCCCGCTCACCTCGGAATCTGAAGCCGAGTTGACCGCGACCATTTCCTCATGCAATCAAGCCAACGTTGCCATCTATCCGTTGGACGTCCGCGGCCTGGTGACGGGAATGCCGAGCGTTGGTCCTGGCGCAGAGCTTCGGCGCGACGACGGGTTATCTACGCGCCCGCTTGCCCTGTCCCGCGGCACCTCGGGCGATTCCAGTAGCCAGCAACCGCACATGGTCCTGGCAGCGTACGCGATGCCCGCCTATCCCCCGCAGAAAGGTGGTGGTGGAGGCGGTGGCGGAGGTGGCAGGGGCGGTGGTGGGGGAGTTGGCGGTGGGGGTGGCGGAGTCGGCGGTGGCAGTGGAGGCGGAGCTGGCAGCAGCGGTGGCAAAGGTGGCGCCCCGGGTACAGGTTCGGGGGCGCCGGCGGGCGGCGGGGGTAGCATTCCCGGAGGGCTTCTGGGAAACCCGATGCAGCCCGGCGTCAACACACAGATGATCATGCCGACCATACCGGATACGGGAGTATCGAATCAGTCCGTACTTTATGCGCTCGCCCAGGGCACAGGCGGCTTTCCGATTCTGAACAGCAACGATTTCCTGGGTGGCCTCACCAAGATCGCGCACGAACAGGACGAATATTATTTTCTGGGCTACGCGCCTCCGGACGCACCCGACGGCGCGTGCCATGCGTTGCGGGTGAAGATGGAGCGCGGCGGACTCCAGGTCCGCGCGCGCAGCGGATACTGCAACGCCAAATCGAAGGACATGCTGGCAGGCAAACCGGCCGGGAAGGATCTGGAGTCCCGCGCAGCGGCGGCGGAAAAAGGAAACATCACCGGCACGATCGAGGCACCCTTCTTTTATACGTCTCCCAACGAAGCGCGCGTGAACCTGGCCATGGAATTCCCGGCATCGGCGGTGGATTTCTCCAAGGATAAAGGCAAATACCATGCGGATATGAATGTTCTCGGCATAGCGTATCGCCCCGACGGTACGGTCGCAGCGCGATTCAGCGACCTGGTGACTCTGGATCTTGAAAAGGACGAGTGGAAGCAATTTACGCAGAGGCCTACGCGCTATTCCAATCAGTTCGAGATCGCTCCAGGGACCTATCGGCTCGACATCGTCCTTTCAGCCGGGGGCCAGGGCTTCGGAAAATTCGAGACGCCGCTGGTAATTGATCCCTACGACGGCAAGACGTTTAGCGTAAGCGGCCTCGCGCTGAGCAATCAGGTTGGGCAGGTGCAGGGTATGGGCGGTGCCATGGCCGCAGACTTGGTCTCTGATCGCACGCCCTTGATCGTCAAGAACATGGAGATCACTCCATCTCCCAGCAACCACTTCAAGAAAACCGACTCGGTGGCCCTATACGCGCAGGTCTATGATCCGCATCTGACCGATGCCAATCCGCCGGCCGTTCGAATCTCGTTCAACATCGTCAATCCGAAGACCGGCCAGGTCTTGATCGGAGCTCACAACATTGATACTTCGTCCTACCTGGAAAAGGGAAATCCGGTGGTGCCACTGGGACTGAAGGTTCCGATTGACCAGTTGCCACCAGGAACCTATCGCCTGGATTTCCAGGCATCGGACGCAAATGGCGCTCTGTCGGTTGTGCGCTCGGTGGGATTCGACGCGGAGTAACCGCCGCAATCCATTTCGGTGCCCGCCGCGCAGGGTTCCACCCCAGCGGAGCCATTCGAACCGGCGCGCAAAATTCGCACGAGGAGGAAATCCTTTGAAGAGTCCTGTGCAAAATAATGTTCTGCTTGTCTCGCTGTGTCTCGCGGTCCTTCTGGTTTCGGCTCCGTCCCGCTTGCAAAGCGAAACGAAGGAGTTGAAGACGGGTGGGTTTCAGGTGCAACAGGAATTGCTGCTGCCCGCGAGTCCCGAGGACGTCTACGACGCCGCAACCGGCGATATCAGCGGCTGGTGGGATCATTCCTTCTCCGCGCACCCGAAAAAACTCTACATCGAGGCCAAGCCCGGCGGTGGTTTCTATGAAATTTTCGACGATGCCGGCAATGGGGCGCTCCACGCCACGGTGATTTATGCCGACCGCGGAAAAAGGATTCGCTTCACCGGACCTTTGGGCTTCTCAGGGCAGGCGGTCAACGTCGTCACCACCTACGATTTTCTTCCAGACCCCGCGGGAACCAGGCTGCGGTTGACCTGCGACGTTTCAGGTGAGATCACAGACGGCGAGGACAAAGTTGTTGACGCGGTCTGGCACCATTTCCTATTCGAACGCCTGAAACCTTTCATCGAATCCGGCGCCTACAAGACCAAAACGCGACACTAGGCAGCCTTTCTCCTGCGCGGCTTCTGCGGCCTTTGGTAGGATGAACATCCGGAGGAAGAATCGTTGGGGAAGTCCCGCTCGTCACGCCACGCATCGAAGATCAAGGCCGCCAAGCCTCGCGCCGCGAAGAGGTCTGCGAGTGCGGACCGCAGGCTGAAAATCGGCCTCATCGGCTTTGGCACGGTCGGACGCTCGGTGGCCAAGATTCTTTTGCAGGATTCCGGCGGCCCGTTGCTGCTTACACAAGTCTTCAATCGCGGCATCAAGAAGAAGAAAGTCGGTTCGCCCGAAGGGAACATCCGTTGGACCGAGAACATTGACGACGTGCTTTCCTCAGATGTGGACGTCGTGGTGGAGCTGATCGGAGGCCTTGAGCCGGCTGGTGAGTGGGTGCGCAAGGCCCTGCGCGCGGGCAAATCCGTGGTCACCGCCAACAAGTTGCTGATTTCCGAATCCGGCCCCGAACTTCTCGACCTGGCGCGAAAAATGGGCAAGCGGCTGGAATTTGGTGCCTCCGTCGCCGGCGGAATTCCCGCAATCATCGGTATACAGGAAGGCCTTGCCGGCGACCGGCTCTACAAAATCGCCGGGATTCTCAACGGCACCTGCAATTTCATCCTGACCAAGATGGAGAAAGACGGGGCGAGTTTCGATACGGCGCTCAAGCAGGCGCAGTCGCTCGGTTATGCCGAGGCAAATCCCAGCGCCGATGTGGACGGCATGGACGCCCGCGCGAAGCTTCTGATCCTGACGCAGGCCGGCCTGCGCCTGCGCGTTGGCAGCAAGCAGATCCCGTGCCGCTCGATCAGTTCGGTCGCGGCCGTGGATTTCATGTATGCCTCCGGGCTGGATTGCACGATTCGCCAGATTTCGGTGGCGCAGAAGGAAACCAAGAAGGGTGTGAGGCTGGCCGCCGCCGTTCAGCCGGCATTGATTCCCGCTGCCTCGCTGATGGCGCACGCGCAGGGCAGCCAGAATATCGTGACGGCTACGGGCGAATTCGGGGGAAAGGTGGTTTTTTCGGGCTACGGAGCCGGCGGCGATCCCACAGCCGTCGCCGTCATCTCCGACCTCTATGCAATACTCCGCAGCTCTGGCGCACCGGCTGAGGCGCTGCCGGGAGCGGCGGAGGTTCCAGACTCAGTGACTGGCGATTTCACTGTCCCGCACTATCTCCGTTTCGTTGTGCGCGACCGTCCCGGAATCGTCGCGTCCATCGCTGCGACTCTTTCGAAATACGAAATCAGCCTCGACGCGTTGCTGCAAAAGCCGGGCTTCCCGCACTCCGCGCTGCCATTTGTAATGACCCTGGAGGCCTGCGACAGCGCCGTGCTCAATCGCGCGCTCGCGGAAATCGCCCGCTTTGATTTCCACGTAGAGCCTCCGCTCTGCCTCCCTATTTTCCTGGACTAAATGATTCTGGCGATCCTTCAAGGATCCTTGTACGTCACAGAACGTGCCCCGGGCACAGACTCTCCGTCTGCGTTGCCGCGAGCTCGCTCGGCGGAACGCTTTGACCGATGAGACAGCGAGTCTTCGGCTATCATGGGCTCGGACCCTTCCATGACTCCTCGGGACACCAGCGCGAGCGCTTTCCACGATTTCGAACACGATGGATGGCAGCAGGCCGCCGACAGCTATCATCGATATCTTGGCAGTCTCACAATGCAGACCATCGGCCCGTTGCTGGATGCCGTCGCCGGCGCAAGCGGCGAGAGCCTGCTGGATATTGCCACCGGCCCAGGATACGTGGCCGCAGAGGCCAGTCGGCGCGGATGGCTGCCGGTTGGGATCGATTTTTCAGAGGCGATGGTGGCGCTGGCGCGGAAACTTCATCCAGGAATCAAGTTCCAGGTCGGCGATGCTGAGGCACTGGAAGTTCACGACGCTACTTTCGACAGGGCGGTGATGAACTTTGGGATCCTGCATCTCGCGCAACCCGACGTGGCCGTGCGCGAGGCGTATCGCGTCCTGCGTGCGGGCGGGATTTTCGCGTTTACCGCCTGGGCGAAGCCGGACGAGGCCCTTGGATTTGGAGTCGCACTTCGCGCACTGGAGGATTTTGGCGACCCGGCGGTCCAGCTCCCTCCCGGACCGCCATTTTTTCGGTTCAGCGATCGCGACGAATAGATCGGAAG
>Ga0209008_1000407_pt1 | contig 15197 bp, 9 predicted proteins | sample JacPin_JW_Ref_O3_FD_187963 | JGI IMG/M metagenome (GOLD analysis project Ga0209008, IMG submission 187963) | Forest soil microbial communities from Algoma, Ontario, Canada - Jack Pine, Ontario site 1_JW_Ref_O3 (SPAdes) (version 2) | ecosystem: Environmental > Terrestrial > Soil > Boreal...
GGCGCGCAGGACGTCGGCATCTCCATCCCCGAGTGGAGAGACCTCGAGAGCTCCGGGATCTTCCAGTCCGTGTCGATCTCCAGCACCGGAGCAGACGTGAACCTCACCGGCGGCGCGCAGCCCGAGCGTCTCGGCTTCAAGCATGTTACGCCGAATTACTTCGCGGTCCTCGGCGTAGACGCGCAGCTGGGTCGCACATTCGATCCGCACGATGCCACTCCCGGCTACAACCTGGAGGTCGTAATCAGCGACGGGCTCTGGAGGAGGGAATTCGGAGCCGACCCGCACATTATCGGCAAAGCTCTGCGCCTGGACAACGACGTTTATAACCTCGTGGGCGTCATGCCGCGCGGTTTTCGCGATCAGGGCTCGACCAGCGAGGAGCAGAATACGGAACTGTGGCTGGGAGCTGGCATGGCCGCTCTGCCGTTTCCGCCTCCGCAGCGCGGTATACGTCTGGAGAGTCGAGTGGTCACCGCGCGCCTGAAGCCTGGTCTCCCGATTGCGGCCGCCGAGGGGCACCTCGATGCGCTTGTTGAAGCGCTGAAGCAGCAATATCCGGCGGAGTATCCGGCACAGTCGGCATGGACCGTGCGCCTGATTCCGCTCAGCGAAACCATTGTGGGCAGCGTGCGCCAATCTCTCATTCTGCTGTTCGGTGCGGTAGGATTGGTCCTCCTGATCAGTTGCGTCAACGTCGCCAATCTCCTGCTCGCCAGGGCCAGTGTGCGAGGTCGTGAGATCGCGGTTCGCCAGGCTCTAGGAGCGCAAAGAATGCGGCTCCTCCGCCAGCTTCTGACCGAGATTCTGCTGCTTTTCCTGCTGGGCGGAATTGCTGGTTTTGCTGTTCTCTTCTGTACCCAGCATTTCCTGCTGCGGCTTGTTCCGGAGAGCCTCCCGCACCTCAACGATATCGCGGTGGGATGGGGCGTGCTGGTGTTTGCTGTGGCCGTCTCTGTCGCAGCCGGAACCATCTTCGGGCTTGCTCCCGCGTGGCTCATGAGCCGTGTCGATTTGATCGGTACGCTCAGGCAGGAAGGACGCAGTTCCAGCGGCACACGGGAACGCTCGCGCGCCCGCCAGATCCTGATCATCAGTGAATTGGCGCTCTCGCTCGTGCTCATGGTCGCCGCGGGCCTTCTGCTGCGCAGTTTTTGGGACTTGTTCAAGGTGCACCCCGGTTTCAATCCTGACCGCGTCATGGCGATTCAGACCTGGCTGCCGGGGCCCAACGATCCCACTGCGGATATCTACCGAACCGCCACGCAGGAATCGGTCCTGCTGCACGAGATTCTTCGCCGCAGCCGAACTCTGCCGGGCGTAGAAGAAGCGGCCGTCGGCGACGGGGCTGCTCTTCCCCTGGGGCATAGCCATATCAACCCGCTGCCATTGATCCGCGAAGGCCTAGAGACGAAGGCCAATCAGGCTCCGGTGATCGGCGGTTCCCTCGTTTCGCCCGAATACTTCCACCTGTTGGGCATACCGCTGTTGCGCGGACGCCTTTTCAACGACCAGGACCTTGAGAATACGCCCCAGGTTGCGGTCATCAATCAGGCCGCGGCTCGCACCTACTGGCCGGGCCAGGATCCTCTGGGCAAACGCGTCCGTTTGCGCTTGGATCCGCGCGATCTATCGAGCTCTGGCACGCCACCCTCGACCACGATCGTCGGCGTGATTGCGGATGCCCGCACGGAATCGTTGGCGGGCGCGGTAATTCCGCAGATCTACCGCAGCGTGCACCAGCGCTCCGCCAAAGACCTGGCCATCTTTCTTCGCGGACAACTCGATCCCAGCGCCATCTCCGCACAAGTGCGCCAGCAGGTTCAGTCCATCGATCCAGAACTCCCGGTCTTCCATGCGGAGACGCTGGATGACGTGCTCTCCACCTCGCTTTCCGTTAGGCGATTCTCGATGGAAATGGTGGCGTTTTTTGCGGCCACTGCCTTGCTGCTCGCCGGACTTGGAATCTATGGAACCATCTCCTACGTAGTCCATGAACAAACCCGCGAGATCGCCATTCGCCTCGCGCTGGGAGCTCAAAGAGGCACTATCCTCAAGATGGTCCTGCGCCGGGGACTCGGTCTGGTCGCTGCTGGTGCCGGACTGGGTGTGGCCGGTGCGCTCATCGTCTCTCACCTTATGGCCGGACTGCTCTACGGTGTATCGCCAAACGATCTGCCCACCTTCGCGGGCGTCACCCTTGTACTTACCACGGTCGCGCTCGCCGCCAGTTATGTCCCGGCGCTGCGCGCCATGCGTCTCGATCCAATCACGACGCTCCACTCCGAATGACTTCTTGGCACTGCTCCAGACTTGTCTTCGCAAGTTCTGGCCATCCCAATGACCCCGTTCGCGATGCTAATGAATTCATCCCAATCCGGGTTCCAGAGGATGTGTCCCCAAAAACCGCTAGGGTCTAGAAATGCCAGTGGGCACATTTCGCGGGAGCAAACCGGTGAGCAGATAGTCGCTGTATGGGCAAACGACCCGAAGTTGTTGCCCGCTTGCCAATCCAGATAGCGAACGATAAAGGACGTTGTCATTCCCTAAAATCGACGGGCGAGAGAAAGAAGCTGCGGCAGGCGCTCGCTTGCCTTAATCGCCGCCGCCTTACCGCCAGGGAGGCGAGGATGTCCCACACTTCCCCGAAGCCGACTTGAACAAAGCCGCGTTGCGGCAGACGCTTGGCTCTTCCTGGTCAACTTCCGGTTAGCCCGTGACTGTTGATCTTGCCCTTCAAGCAGTAGGACCTACCCCACCATGGATGCGATAATTTCGGTAACGAATCCTCCTGCAACTTATGAAGCGCCACGTCCTCATGTACGGGTTGATCGGTGGAATCTTGATTGCTCTGCTCCAGTGGACCGAGTATCAGTTTCTGGTTGTCGAACATTCCATCGAAATCTACGGCGGACTGATCGCCGCGACCTTTGCCGTTCTTGGCATCTGGCTTGGCCTCAAGCTGACAGCAAAACGCCAGACAATTGTTGTGAGGGAGGTCCCCGTCGCTGCCGAGGGACCGTTCATCTCTGACGAAAGAAAACGTGAGGACCTCCATATCACTCGCCGTGAGCTTGAGATTCTTGAACTGATCGCCCAGGGCCTGAGCACCCGCGAAATCGCCGAGAAGCTTTTTGTGAGCGAGAGCACGGTGAAGACCCATTCCAGCCGTGTTTTCGACAAACTCGGGGCGAGACGAAGAACGCAAGCGGTGCAACTCGGCAAGGAATTCGGCCTTCTCCCCTGATTTACTCGTGCACGGGCACGGTTCGCGCCAATAACCGCTCCCCCAAACGGATGATTTTTCTCTCAGCCGCCAAAATCAGCCAAAAGGATGACGACACCGACCCCGCCTCATGCGGTATGTTGAGCCGCTCAATACGAGCGACACGAAGTTTGTGAAAACATAAACTTCTTGAAAAAAGGAGCGAACATGAAGTCTCTGAATTCGATGAAGGTCTTTGTCGTGGGTACTCTGTCGATCGGTTTGTTTTCAAGCACTGCGCTCATCCCCGCAACCGCCCAGGAACTCCCCCGGGTCTACGACGCCTCCATGCCACGTGACCAGCAGATCACACTCGCTGAAAGTGCCGCCCCGGCCGAGGTATCCAGTAAAGCCACAGTTTATGTTCTCGGCCCCAAAGGCTACGAGAAAGCGCGCGAAGGCACTAACGGCTTCAGTTGTTTTGTTGGCCGGCATTTCGTAAAGCCCGCAGAAACAACCATTGAGCCGCAGTGCTTCGACGCCGAAGGCAGCCGCACTCTCTTGCTTGTCTACATGCACGGTGAAGAGCTGCGCACAAACGGCAAGTCCGAGGCCGAAATCAAGGCAGACGTCGCCAACGGATATAAGGAAGGCCGTTACCAGTATCCGAGCAAACCGGGGTTCCTCTACATGATGTCCAGCCGGAACCGATTGAGCGCGGTCCCCGAGCACGGCACTGGCATTTTCCCTCCGCACTTGATGTTTTATGCGCCGAACATGACAACGAAAGACATCGGGTTCGGCGCCGAACCGAACCTCGATTATCTTGGGATGACTCACCCCGGAGCAGGCGATAACCTGATCGTGGTTATACCAGCGGCATCCAAGTCGCCGGCTGACGTGGCTGGTCGCTGAGCCCGTATGAGCATGGGGCGGCAGCATACGTGGAAAGGTCAGGATAAAAAGACATTACAAGGATATGAGAAAGATCATCGTCACCTTCGGGCTGATTTCCGGCGCTATCTCCTCGCTGATGATGATAGCGCTGGTGACCTTCGGCGGCAGGATTGGCTTCGACCGCGGCGCGATCATCAGCAACGCCTCTATCGTGCTCTCGTTCTTGATGGTGTTTGTCGGCATCCGAACCTACCGGGACAACATCGGCGATGGTCAGATTACCTTTTTAAAAGCTTTTGCCGTCGGCCTCTCCATTACGCTGATATCCTGCGTCATCTATGTCGTAACCTGGGAAGTGATCTACTACAACTTCCTGCCTGGTTTCTGGGACGCATATGGCGCTCATTTGGTTCAGAAGCTCACCGCCTCGGGGGCGAGCCCGGCAGCCGTCCAGGAAAAACTTCAGCAGGTCAGAAAATACAAAGAGCTGTACAAAAATCCATTCTTCAATGCAGTGCTCACGTTCATTCATCCCTTCCCGATTGGTCTCGTCATCACGCTGTTCTCCGCGTTGGTCCTGAGGCGAAAGCCGCAACCGCAACCCGAGCAATCACCCTTGCCGGAATCGTGAAGCTGTTCCGGCGGCTTCGCCCTAGGGTCGTCGTTGGCACTCGTGAGTAAACCGCCGATAGCCGATCTGCCCGTCTTCGTAGGGCCGGTTTTGTTAACGTTCGCATCGTGACGTTTGCGTCATGGCAGCGACTCGAATTCACAACCGGACAACTTCCCTGTAGTCGGCGATCCGGAATTTATCCAGAAACGGCCATCCGGAAGTGACGACTCACGTGCGCCAGACAGCTATCCGTGCTTGTGAGTGTTGACTCCCTGCTTGACTTAACCCGATAAAGCTTTCGCATCAACAATCTCGGTCCTTTTAATGAATTGGGTTTCGTAAATACTTGAGCAGATGGTTCAGGCATTCAACGCAAGACGGGGCTGCACTCAGGTCCGTCTGGATCGTGAATGATAAAGGACGCTGTCGCCAATTACGTGTTCGAGCGCGCATAGCGGCTTCAGGCGGTCTCGCTTGCGACCTAAATTCCGAAGCGATCATTAACCGCGTCGTGCAGCTTCTGTTTGCAACCGATGTATCTCTCCGTTGTTTGGACAGAAGTCTGAAGACTACTTTCGCTGCGCCGCGGCGAATCCAGAAAATGCGGTTAGCGAAATTGAGCGGATGGTCGTTACAAGAATTCTTGATGCCCCACGCGAACTGGTTTGGAAGGCGTGGACAGACCCGAAGTATGTGATGCAGTGGTGGGGACTGAAGGGCTTTACTGCGCCGGTTTGCCAGATGGATTTTCGCGTTGGGGGGAAACTTCTCTGCTGCATGAAGGCGCCGGATGGGCAGGAGTTCTGGAATGCGGTTGAATACCACGAGATTGTTCTGTACGAGAAGATCGTTTCCTTGATGTACTTTGCCGACTCGAAGGCAAACAAGGTTGAGCCTGCGCAATTAGGAATAGAACATGAGGCCATAGACGGTGCGCACGACGTGACCATCTTTGAGGATCTCGGAAACGGCCAGACGAAACTCACCCACATTGGAAATGAACCTATGGAGAGCGCGAAAAATAGCGGTCAAATGGAGGGCTGGAACCAGATACTCGATAAAGTTGCTGCGGTTATTGCGGGACTAGTGCAGGCGAAATAGGAAGTTGACGTTTTGACGATCGTCATGCGCGAGATACAGCTGAGACTGGCGGCGAAGGCTTGGTTAGAACAGGCTTCTCGCCGCTCGGCCAAATAGTCGCATTTCCGGCTAAGGGCGTCTCCGGGGTAGAAGCAGAAATCGCGCTCACGGCACCACTTGAAATATACAGCCGTAGTTGTATTTGCCGCCTTGGTATGTCGTGCCGTATAAGTTTCCGCTCGCGTCGATGACGAGGCCTGATGGATGTACTCCATCCCTTTCTTCCCCGAAGTTATGCAGTACTTGTTCATCTCCGCTCGCATCCAGCTTGAAAATAATTCCAAAGTTGTGAACTCCGCCCGCGGCGGTTACGCCGAAAATGTTTCCTTGTTGATCCAGAGTCAGATTGGCGTATGGGTTTGCGCCGGACACGCCGCCCGGAAAACTGTACAAAACTGTGAACTCGCCCGATGCAGTTATTTTGAAAACGGTACCATAGTTGTAAGCTCCACCCAGATTAGCAGTCCCATAGAGATTTCCTTCCCCGTCCTGGATCAATCCTCCATTGGGGTACGCACCGTCCGCGGCACCCTGAAAGCTATATTCCACGGTCTCGCTCCCGCCCGAAGTCATTTTGAACACCACACCGCGTCCGACAGCACCGCCCCACATCGTGGTGCCATAGACGTTGCCGGACTCATCGAGAACCAGTCCGGCATTGGGATTCTGGCCGTCTCCATTCGCGCCCCCGAAGGCGTGCAAAAGAGTCAGATCGCCGGAATGATTTATCTTGAACACGGTGCCGCACCCGGTAATCTCGCAAGAGAAATTTCCGCCCGCGTAAGTGATTCCATACATACTTCCGTTTTTGCCAGGAATCACTCCGCCAGGATAGGCCCCTTTTGTACAAGGGGTTTTCCGGCAGAAATTGTAGACGATGGTTTCGGCCCCCTGAGTGTCCAGTTTGAACACGGTGCCGAAACTGTATGCTCCACCCTGGAATGTGGTGCCAAAAAGGTTACCCGCTGCATCGCGGAATGACATCGAGTCGGGAACATCGCCATCGCCGTCTGATCCCTTGAAGTTATAGAGCACGCTCTCCTGCCCGGTATTACCTAGATCGAAGACGATTCCTCTGCCGTACGTCCCACCGAGCGCGATTCCGTACAGATTGCCTTCAGGGTCCCGCACCAGAGATGACGACGGATCCTCCCCGGCTGCGGAGTCCTTGGTAAAGCTGTAAAGGACCTTATAGGACCGCGCTTGCGCCGATAGAGGTTGAATCGCCAGTGCCAAAGCGGCGGAGAACAGCCAAAATGAACGAATCGCCAGCTTCTTGTGAATGCGAGATTTCATTGGAGGGTCCTCAACGCCTTAGAGATCTCCGTCTGTTTTTCGACGTCGAGCGGGTGGCGGACAGCACTTGCATAATTACCTCGGCGCTTCAGGAAAGACTAAAATCATCGTTCCTGGCTTGTTCTCAAGCCGCGTACCTGGGGCAAGTATGATGGGTTAAAGTGAGAGAAAGTTGCCGTCTCTTGTAGGATCGGCGAAACACGCTATCGCCAACTTGATTGTGGACGCGGGAAGCGCTCCCCTTGAATGTCTCAAGCATCTCGATTTCGTGGGAAACTCTGCACAATTGAGGGGATGTCGACACAAGAATTCCGAATCCTAGAGGGTTATCATTCGCTTATGGTGATCCGGACCGGCACGCCCGCCCCGGTTCCAAGGCACAACGATCAATGATGGCCTAGGACAAAATCCAACAGCCCGTCCAGATTGTTTGAGGTGCGGTCCGCACCAGTCCCGAGTTCCTCTGCGGGCAGATTAAACCGGTTGACCCGGTAGGTCGTGTAACCAAAACTCTTGGCCCCGTAAGCGTCCGTGGCTTCAATCGTCGCTCAAGATGTGGTGTGCCATATTTGTGCGGCATCCGAAGTCCGCGGCGTTTCGAGCGGACTACATTATGGGCGTGGTTGAATGCCGCCTTTTCCAAAGCTCTGCTTCCACCTTGATGGCGACGGCCTCGGCATCGAACACGGACTTTGTTTGCTGGGCTTGGTCTGCCAGATCCGGTCGTCCCAATTTTCGAGCAACCTCTGAGAGAGCAGCTTTGTGCAACTCAGTAACTGGTTTGTCGCTCGCATGCATGAGCCATTTCCCGACAGCCCACGTTCTCTGCACAGCACTAATTTCAATATTCGATGGCTGTGGAATCGTTGGGCGATCTTGTCTGGAGATGTCCAGATTCAGGGTATTGCTGAGATCGGTCGCCTGTGCAGTACGTTGGCCCAGAGCATCGGTTCCCAGGTCGAAGCAGTTCATGACGGTCTTTAGGACAGAAGTGTGATCAAGAACATCGTTCGCAATTGTTCCTGCTCGTGTGAAGGGCGATATTACGAGGGCCGGGATTCTCACTCCCAAACGATCAAACGCGAAGCCGCTCCCTCCTGGTTGTGACTGCGGAATTATGATTCCATCCGGTGACACTGTTTTGCTTGGGGAAACGTGGTCATAACATCCCCCATGTTCATCAAACATGATAATGAGCAATGTCTTATCCCAGTCCGGGCTGTTCCGAACTGCCGAATAAACGCGGTATGCAAGCTTTTCGCCTTCCTCCACGTTCGAAACACCAAAGAACTCAACGGCATGGGATTCCGGATGCATGTCGTTCTCGGCCCCCCATTTGAGCGAGTCCATGTAATTAGGCTCGATAAAGGCGTAACTTGGCAATCCTCCTGGTGTCTTTGCATCGGTTTCGAAATCGTGAAGCAGCTTGAAGTAGTCCGGCTGAAGCGCATAGTCCCACACCCGCTCCTGGGTGAGCATCAGCAGACTCGTTACTGTCCAACCTCCCGTGTAGACCTTCCACTTCCGACCAGAGTCCGAGAGCAAGTTGTAAATCGTTTGCGTCTTATTGACGAAGATTCGCCCGCCGCCCTCATTGTCGACGTAGCCTGATGAAGTTCCTGCCTGGACAAAGGAACGATTACACAACGTCTGGGACGGAATAGAACAGAACCAGTGATCACATACACAATAGTTAAGCGCAAGGGCCGACAGTACCGGCAATGTCTTCGGAGTAAAGCAATTCATGATGATTTCCGGGTTTTGGCCATTCCTGCGGGCATAATTATTTACGAAGCCCTGCATCGTCGGTGACGTACCAGGGGGGAGCGGAGTCTGGTTAAGGGAAGCGACAGGCACATTGTATAGCTGCTCATATACATCTTCGTAGGGCTCACCCGGATCGGGATAAGGATCGGTCGGCGTCTGGCCCTTTCCTGCTGGGACATTGCCTTTCGGCCCAGGATTGGATAACTGCTTCCCGTAGAGGCCCTCGAAGTTTGCCGGGGGTTCCCGGTTGAAGGGAGATGGATTCGCTGGATCGTAAAGCCAACCGAATACGTTGTCAAAGGAACGGTTTTCAAACATCAGTACAACTACGTGCTCGATTTTTCTCAGATTTTCCATCTTTCACTTACTCCCACAGTCTCATCCGGGGGCCTTATCCATAGGCGACCCGCCGCGAGATCTTTTGCAGTTACTCCCTGTCAGATGCTCCAAGAAAGATCGTAGCGTTGTGGTAAATCGCCGCCTTCGTAGTCGATGCTGCCCGTCGCTCCGATATCCGGCCTGAGAAAGATTTGACGCACCATCTCCGGAATCATGACCATACCTACGTATTTGCCCAGGCATTCGTGAATTCCGAAACCGAAGTGAAAATAGTGATACCAGTTGCGTTCAGGAATGAACTGCTCCGGATTCTCGAAGGCTTTGGGATCAAACATCGCCGATTGCGTAACGAGGAGAACGTAAGTTCCGCTGGGAATCGTGGTCGCGCGGTCCGTATCCTTGGCGACGGTGTAGTCGCTTGCGGTTTGGCGAAACAGATAACTAGAAATCGGCACAAACCGCAGCGCCTCCCAGACTATGCCGTCAAACTGGGCTGGATCATTGGACTGCGCGGCGATCTTTGCCTTCACCAGCCATTCGGGATCGTTCAAAAGATACTCGATCACCTGAGCGGCCGCCTGTGACGTGGTCTCGATGGCTCCAATCAGCAGCCCGCCCGCATTGACGCCGAGACGCTTGATGTCGAAATCTACTGCTCGGGGATACGAGGTGCGCACCATGCGTGTGACAATGTCATCCGTCAACGTGTCGTCTTTCGCGCCCAGCAGTTTGCGAACCAGCATGCGCAACCAATACCAGGGCGCGAGCAAAGTATGTTCCGCCAGTTCCGCCTTGACCGCCAGCTCGCGACGTAGAATAAGTCCGGAAAGGTATTTGCCGAGTTCGTTGCTGGCTTGGGCTTGACGATTCGAAATCTCCTTTCGTTTCTCGGCAGACAGCAAATTGAAGGGTTGGTTATGGAAAGCGTCAACCTGATTCCAATAGGACCATTCGATCAGGTTCTTCTTGTCCACTCCCGTAAGACCAAAATAATCCTGCACCAGCGTAGCTGGGACCATCCGGCAGTAACCATTGATCGCCTCCATGTGTCCGTGGGCCGAATCGAGCAAACCGTTCGCGATGTGCGCCACCATCGCACGAACCTGGGGTAGATCGTCGCGGTTGAGCATTCCCTGCATGAGAGATTTCTCGCGGTAATGTAGGGCGTCATCGTCATGCGCCATCAAATAGAGGCCGTTTCCCATCTTTGGCACGTAGAGGGCTACGGTGAATACCAGAGACATGTTCAAGACTTCAGTGACATCGTCGAAGCGGGTCAACAAAGTACACAACGGTGTTACCAATATTGGACGCTTGTCCCGCAATTCTTTGAGGAATGGGAGCGGCTCGGTATCGATCCAACGGCGAACCAGAGGAAATTTGTCGTCTGGGACGGCCGCGTCAAATTGCTCCAAGTAATTCGTCGGTGTGGGGCGTGGCTGTGCGTTCATGGGCGATTCTCCTTCCCGGCTACTCTCAAATCCGCAACTTGCTATCCGCGAGGACTGAATCAGAATTACAAACTTTTCAGGTACTCTAACAAGTCCAAGCGCTGTTCCTTGTCCAAACCAGTCCCGTACGTATGCCCTGCATTGCTGTTGCCGCGACGGCTGGTGTCAAACGTGAACCCGTTGTAGCCGCTGCTCTTCAGTCCTACTTTCTGAGGATCGAACTCTCGCGAGCCGACCTGAAACGTATTGGAACGGTATTCGCCGCTGGGGGGATCCTTAGGTCCTTTCTTCGGCAGCAACAAGTCATAAAGCGTCGGCACAGAGCCGTTATGCAGATATGGCGCCGTCGCCCAAATGCCGTTCAAAGAACGCGCTTTGTAGGAGTTCAAAGATGCGTAAGGATCGGCGGTTGTGTCTGGGTCGTAATCCCCATGCTTCAGCGAAGGTTTGATCTCGTTAGTGAGAAAACCTGCCAGCAGATCGTATGCCCATTGATATCCACGCTCCACAAAATTCTTGTCTTCGGGTGTCGCGACGACGTTTAGAGTGGCCTTGGTCAACAATGCCGCGACATGTGCTTTCTCGTCGATGAGAACATCGCCCGGGCCGGCACTCACGTATTCATTCCTTAGAATGCCGCTCCACCCAACGTAGGTGGAGGCGTTGCGGGCCATCTGTTCGTCGGTGCCAATATCGCTGAACTTCTCCATCTGTACCACGATGCGCCGCTTTGGATCGTCGCGCTGGATTCGGGTATGGCAGGATTCGCAGTAAGTCGAAAACAGACGCTCGCCGCGCTCCTTTCTCGCCGCATCGAGCTTCCCAAAAACATCTTCGGGCCACTGCGGAGATTGCAGGCTCCGCAGCCGATTTTCGATCAGCCGCAAATTGTGGACATTAATCGAAGACTTGAAGCTAATGTGGGTTGAGCGGATGCCCTGACCACTGATGAACGAAGAGAGCGATGTCCCCGGTTCTTCCGCCCAATCCAGAGTGCCAAAAACCCCAATCGCCTCTCCCGCATTGCGGCCAATCGGTCCGAGACCTGCGTTCGCAGCGATCCCGTTCCATTGCACGTAATCATGCTGGGGAATGTCCCATAAGAAGGGATAACTGACCGGCGCATCGGGCCGGTTGTAGATTTTCTGGTTCAATTTGAGTTGGGTTTTGAGTGTCAGCACTTGCGATAGCCTCAGGGCTAGATGATCGCGCTGATTGTCACTCAACACGCCGTCCTTTCTCTGCTGAGGCACAATCGAATCCACGTCGGCTTGCGTCAGCGTGCCGTCTTTCACGAGATCGGCGACCGTCCAATTAAGCAGTCTCTTGAGTTCTTCCTGCGTGATGACGTGCTCCAAAACGCGGTTGTAGATGCGGCCGAAGGCATCCAACCGTGAATAGCCGTATGCAGTCTCACTATGATTGACGATGTTGTACATCGACAGGCGCTGGGCATATTTCTGCAAATCCTTGAGCACATCGTCTTCTGAAGCATAATGGCCACGATCCATCACATTCTTGATGAATCGCGCGCGACCGCCGTTGGAGTCGGTCCGCGCCGCCCAGACCGCCGTGGCTAGGGCCTGCAAGAAGGAATCCATGTCCGTGCCAGCCGGACCGCCATCGATACGAATACCGACACCCTGGTAGTTAAGTTGCGCGGTGTGGCATGCCGCGCATGTAAAACCAAGAAAAGCTTTGCCTCTGTAGGTGTCTTTCACCAACCCCACCGGCAATGCGTCGGGGTCGCTTAAGGTAGGCTTCTGCGAAAGGTAGCGGTAGTAATTGAGGTTTTCGTCGGAGCGGAAAAGCTCGGTAGTCCCCGGCTTTTCGAGGACCATGAAGAAATCGTAAGGCAGTAAGTCTGAACCCTGTGTGGTGTTGTAGAACCACATGCTATCCGCAGGCTTCCATCCCTGGGCTAAGTACTTTACGGACGAAAACTGGTCACCGAATTGATCCTGCTGGGGCATCGGCGCTGCTCCGCGCTGGAACTCCCATCCGTCACCCTTGAGTCGATCCAACCAGGAATTCGAGCCCACATCCCAGAACTGATACGCCTTGGAAATGACTGTAGTAACGATCATGGCGAGAGTCAGAAATAGGAGCAGAAAAAGGGCGTGCTTCGGCCACTCCCTGCTGAATGCACTTAAGAAGCGGCGCGTAAATGAGATGACGATCCTGCAGTATCGTGTGAACCATGCGATGAGCCGATTCATGCTGCCTCCTTAGGCCCTGTGCCAACGCAGGCTTGGAAATATGCAGAGTTGCATCCGGCGTCTTCGAAAGTAGCGAAACGATTCCGACTTGGTTTTCACATTCCGCAAGCAAACGCGAAACCAGCGTTCCAAGGACGAAGTCTTGCTCCGATTACACGTGTGCGCACGTGTATCGACGCATCAAGCTTCGTCGAACAAACACTTTGACCTTTGGGGAAAGTCGGCGGTAGAAGTCCCCTCGGACGTGATACTCAGATTGAGTCTCACTCTCCCGCTCGCCGAACCGCGGCAACGATATCCTTTGATTCCTAGAATGTCAAGAGTTAGTAGTGACCCTTGTCGGTAGTGACCCTGAGTGACCCTGTCGTTAGTAGTGACCCTGTTAGTAGTGACCCCGGTTCGGATTTCGTAACAAAGTTGAATAGGAATCTAATAGGGCAGCAATAGGTGAGCTCGCTGCTAAGTTCCCATGTGTAACGAAACTGCTCGCTCCAGCACCATCTAGCAGGAACAATTCGCTGGAGCTTTGAGAAGCGTTAACGCAAGTCGTCAGGACGCTGAAACTCGCGATCCGTTCCCCAAACAAGGCCGATTGCACGAATAAAGGAGAATCCTATGTCTTACAAAGTTGTCTTCGTCGGTGCTCAGGCAAATGAACAGACGCCGAATGTTGCCGTGTATTCGCTTGATCCGCTTGGCCGAGTCAAGGAAAAAAGGTTCTGCACGACAATCTGGACAAACGCGCATTCTACGCGGCTTTCCGGAAAAGCGACGAATTCGGTCTTGGTGGCTGCCAAGCGCTGTGCCTTCAGCAGCAGATAGTTCATGTCACGATAACCGCGGCCGCGGCGTAACAGAGCTTTGATGTTACCGTTGACCGCTTCTACCACACCCATCGGTACCTTCGTCCGACAGTAGTTCAAGATGCCATCGAGATGATCCAGTAACATTTGGGCTAGTTTCTCCATCGGTTTCAGCCGCTGCCAGCGCAACTGGTCGATCCATTTCTGTAAGTAACGCAACATCGCTCCTTCGTAGAAAAAGTCCCACAAATGCGAGAGGCTCTCCTTCAGGAGGTACGCTTTGAGAATGCGCCGGTTCAGAGCAAACAGTGCGTTCAACTGTCGCCGCTTGCCACGATCCAGATTGAGCCAGCTCGTCAAAAGCAACCAGCGCTTTCCACGTACCAGATCCCGTGCGGCTCCTCCCTTCCGGAAGAACTCAGCCCGCCGCACTTCGTCTACCGCTCGGCCAGCATGTTGCAGAATGTGAAACTTGTCGTACACGATCCGGCATTGCGGCACCCACTGTTCCAGGCTTTTTTGGAACGGTTCCCACATGTCCACACAGGCCGCTCGAATCGCACTTCGTTGAAACGCACTCAGATGTTTCTCAAAGAATTCGTCCAGCGTTTGTTTCTTCCGATCCCTTCCGAACCACAGTGGTTCTCCCGTCTCTAAGTTGCTGACCACCGTGAGGAACTTTTGCTTCTTCCCTAGATAGATCTCATCCACTCCCATCTGCCGCAACGCTGGTTTCCTTCGCTCCTTCGCCCAGCGACTCAGATAACGTAGATCGATCGCTCGCACCGTACTGCTGGCCAAGCCAAACTGTAGCGCCACTCGTCTTACCGCTGCGCTCTCACAAGCCAACCCCACCGCCTCTTCGAAGCGCTTGCTGAAGGGTGCCTTACTCGGCAATTGCGCTACTTTCTCAGCCTTGATTCCGCAGTCCGGACAGCGCACCCGATACAGCTCAATCACCACCGTCGTGCGGTACTCCGACCAGGGCAGATCCCGCACCTCGCGTTCGTAGACCTCGGCTACTTCACTGATTCTCCGACCGCACCCGGAACACTCCAGTTTGCGATTCCCTCGCTTACGTCGCACCCACAGTCGCAGTGTCTTAGCTCCTTCATTCACCTCGCTGCGATACACTCGGTATCCCGGCCACCCCAAAATCTTTGTCCATTCGTTCTCGCTCATCCACCGAGCGTACGAAAATCTTGCTCTTTAGAAAAGCCCGTCAATCCATCACTTGTTCAGATTCCTGCTCAGAGCCGGAAAAAATAGCAGTGGCTTCCGAGGGAAAATTGGATCTCTCGCGCGTCGAGGCCGCCGTTATCGCTTTAGCACCAGACGTCGCTAACATGGCCGATCTGGACCCAGAAAATCTGGTTACGCTACGGCTCGCCGATCAACTGCCAGTATGGAAACAAACCGGCGCAATTGAAATTCCGAGCCAATGGTGGCGAGGCTGGCTGCCGTTTA
>Ga0209008_1000408_pt1 | contig 15136 bp, 15 predicted proteins | sample JacPin_JW_Ref_O3_FD_187963 | JGI IMG/M metagenome (GOLD analysis project Ga0209008, IMG submission 187963) | Forest soil microbial communities from Algoma, Ontario, Canada - Jack Pine, Ontario site 1_JW_Ref_O3 (SPAdes) (version 2) | ecosystem: Environmental > Terrestrial > Soil > Boreal...
TGGCTAGCCGGCGAGCCACGAACTTCAGTCTCTCATCCATCACCGAACACTCCTTCCAAGGCATCGCTCCCTCCCCTCTACGAGGAGAAAGTGTCACCTATGTGTCCGGTACGATGTGTTACCTATGTCTCAGGCCGCTCATTTTTGCCTTGCGCGAATATCAGGTCGAAGGGCTTTCTATATGTGGGATAGACATTTACGGCGTCTATCGAACAGTTCGAAACAACTATTTTGAGCAACTTGGCTTGTTCTTCGGGAGTTTGCTTAAGATATAGAAAATGCGCCTTATGCGCGAGTGCTAAAATCCTAGCCCCGCCCAGCATTCTTTCCGGCTTTATCTGTTCCAGCGCCAGCATTTCGGCGCAAATCCGCTGCTCCTCCGCGCGCCATTCATCGGTCTTGCGAGTCCAAAAGTCCTCGGAAATCTTATCGTCCAATTTATCCATGTATGACTGATCCAAGCGGCTGCGCACGGAAGTGAGACGGCCTCGAAGACGATTACGCTGCTCGTCCTTGATCGCTTCTTGGCGACCCTTGTCATTTAAAAGAGAATTTTCAAGTTGGGCAAGTACGGATCCGGGAATAAAAATGTCCTTCACAATTTGGCCTAAGCGGTCTCCTAACGCCTCTTCGCGCATGTACGGCAATTCGCACGGACCGCGATACCCAGTGCAGCGGTAATAGGTGTATTTATGCTTCTTAATCTCCGCCGTTACCGCACAATGATCGTAAGCGCAGGTCAGAATTCCCTGGAAGGCAAAAGCGTGCTTCCGATACTTTGGCTTGTTGCGCCCCTGGAATACGCTCTGAACGCGCTCGAACTGCCCACGGTTAACCAGCGGAGTGTGCGACCCCTTATATAGTTTTCCCTGCCAAATAAACGAACCGAAATAGAAAGGGTTTTTCAGTAATCGGTCGAGATAGCCTTTGGCAAGACGCTGACCGAATTCCGCTTGCAATAATTCTCGGAGCTGCGAGAGCGAATGATTTCCAGTCTCATACAATTCGAACATTCTGCGTGCGAGGGGAGCTCTGCTGGGATCTACTTCAATCGTGTGCTCCGCTTTATTATTCCGATACCCGAGGGGAGGGCGGCTGGGATAAATCCCCTGTTCCGCTTTCTCGCGCATGCCCTTCTGTACTTCCTCGCGCAAGTTTTCAATATAATTTCGGGCCATCAGGATGTGAAATCCATGCATCAGCTTGGTCTGAGAACGCGCATCCTTACTGATAACTTGGCCCTCTTTTGGGAGGTGGATCTCTATGTCCAGGTCTTCCAAGGTTATACTGTCCCGCAAATTGCGATACAGGCGATCGGTCTTCTCGGCGATTACTACCCGGCAACTTGGTGTCTTTGCGAGATACCGCACCATTTCGCCGAACTGCCTTCGCCCCGCTTTCTTCGCGGTCTCAATATCCACAAATTCCTGGACGACCCGAAAACCGTTTTTTTGCGCGTATTCCCGTAATAGTTTTAATTGGGCGGGAATTGAAAACCCCTCCTGCCCTTGTTCTTTGCTGGAAACGCGAGCATAAATGACGGCAAGTATAATAGCCGGCGTCATCATTTAGAATTCTCCCGTGGAATTTTACGGCCCAATTTTGCAAGCTCACCTTGCGCGCATTTAATTTCGTTGTCAACGACACGAATCGTATTTTCCAAGTCACGATCGCGAATGATAAGTCCTTGTTTTGCTTCAAGATCCGATTTCTGCGCACGCATTTGCGCAATTCGCCTGTACAAAATTATGGCGGGAGCCGTTTCGAGCGCCGTTCCGCACGCGAAACTGTTTAAATTTAGAATCTCCGTTAAACGGCGAATACCGGATTTTCCACGAAAAAATATCTGGATTCCACATTGAACACAAGTGCAGTATGGCTTTCCACGCTTCGAAAGCCGAATATCGAGGTTCGCGGAACATATGCAGCAGGGAAATACCTTGCCCGCGAAGGGATTATCTTGCACTTGCCGGTCCAACGTTACGTTAACGTTCGGCTGCGACTGCTTCGACTCTAGTTCACCCACTCGCTTCTCCTAGCGGTGTGTTTTGTGCCCACAAAAGTGCGGCCATCTAAAATTGCGGTCTCGATTCTTGTGCTGCCTGGCAACTTCGCTAATTCAGCTCCACAGTGCGGACAGGATTCCCATACACTGTGGACATTGTCCGTGTCTTGGCCGACGAAGTTATAGAAGAGACCCACAGCGTGAACGCGTCGGTTCCGTGAAAAGCTGCCTCTAGATGCCCGATCAACTGCGGGTCATTCGCGGGTGGCTTCGAGACGTACTTAAGCATGTGAATCAAGGCCTTCCCGCCGGACCTCCGTTCCAGTCTGATCCAGACGACCTCGTGTCCTGAGACTTGCTTCCAAACTTCACCCAGACGCGCCTCAGTAATGTAGGGACCGTAAAGAAGGACGTGCGCATGCAGATTCGCGTTATTGAAACCCACTTCATCGCACCAGATCGCTCCCCAGCCTTCGATACCCCGCATTAAAATTTTCAGCGTCTCCTTGATGTCCAGATTGAATTGCTTTATCGCAGTGGGACTCAGGCTCCCGGTATTCAGAGTGGTGAATGTTATTTCGCGAAGCCTGAAATCGGCTTTTCGATTAGCAGAAACAGACTTCAAAATGGGTTCGTACTTCTCAATCAATCGAGCAAATTGGCGTGGAGCACATCGAGGGCAGAACCTCAAGTCGCAGTAGATTGGAGAGAAGAGATTGTGACGCGTTTCCCCTTCGCACTCGTATAAGTAAGCGTATCGGGAGCACTGCATATAACGGTTGGCTTTGGATTCCAAGTCGTGCTCAATCAAGACGTCCGCGACTCGGCACCGCCACTCTTCGTCGAACTTATCGTCAGATTCGGCATCGCCGAACACATCGACATTGGCAGAGCGTCGTACGCGCAATTCCATCCAGGTCCGCAGATCAATCCCCCACTGGGCGGCTTGGGCTTCGGCTTTGGTTACGTCAATCATTCGGAACCGTCACCGTTTGCCACTTAGAAAAGATCTCGTGTCGAGAGCCTTCGGGGGCTAACACCGTGTATTCCCCGGGACCGAATCCCAGTGCGCGAAGATCCTTGGACGTGAAATAAAACTGTCCCTTGGGCGGGTAGTAGTCCCCCAGGAACGAAACCGATTCTTCAGAGCTGGAGAAGTTCTTCCAAATCTTGTAGGCAGCCTGTGTCTCACCCAGTCCATTTGTCATTTCAGTCCACTCACTTATTCCTTCTGAATAAATTAAGTTGGGCCGCCTTCGGCGGCCCTTCCCAGCTCAGGCTTCTCAGCGGGGCCTTTACTTCCAGCCCCGGCAGTCAGGCCCCTGGCGTCTTCTGCCGTAAGCTGTCGCGGGTTGTCAGGCCCCACCGACAGAGCCCGCACTTGTGGCCCGAGACGCCAGGGAACTCGTTTCAATTCGCATCGCGTCGATTCCGATACTCCGCAAGGATGGCCTCCAGAACGCGCCCTCTTAGCTCGCTTGGCAACTCGATCAGTGGCGCGAAATGCTTCTTTCCGTTTTTCTGGAGCAGTAGGCCAGGGAGGTTGGCCCAGGGTGGTCTCCCGTCTTTTTCGAAGACGGCGCAGCGCCGGATGGTTACCTGACCATCGGAGAAATGCAAAGTGACATCGGCCAAGGCCTTCAGCGGCGGCTTAGCGGTCACGTGGGCAAGTCCAATCTTGATTTCAATTGGCACGTCGTACTTCCTCCCTCTCCCATTCGTCGAGGATCGAGAAAAACTGATGTAACAGAGACAATTGTTCCCCGTCGACCGATGGAGAACCTGTGGAATGACAGCGTGGTGCCAGCGCATCCCTGGCGGAGGATTTTGGTTCCATGGGCGATTTCGCTTCGTTTCTAAACATAAAAAGCCAGCCACGAGATTTCCATGGCTGGCTAAAGGTCCTACGCGAATATGGCTTGCCGCGCGGGGCTAGCTGGCTATCCGAGTTTGTTTTAGCAGGACTGTTTCTGGTCGTCTCCGTTAGGCCTGTTCAACAGGAGCTTGTCTTGCCGCGTTTTCAAGAGCACATACTCCTTCGTCTTGCCTACCAGTTTGAGCCTAATAATCAGTGGCAGCTGGTCCGGCTCAAGATCAATCACTCTCATGGCTGTGATGATGGTCCCAGAAAAATCATCGCGGATCGAGAAGATATAAGGGAGTTATCTTATTTCTGTGTAGTGTCCCAAAATCAGCCTCCGTGCGGCGTTTAGATGATCACGCACTCTTTGCAGACTGTAATCGCCTGGGCCCTTTTCAGAGAGTATTTTGGCGATTTCTGACACGCTTTTTCGTTTTTGATAGAGATCCCAAACCCTAAGGTGCGCGTCATAGTCTTCGAATCGTCGTCGGCCAGCTGGAAAATGGCCGCCACGTTTCATTAGTCCGAATTTGAAGTTTTCTTGTGCCCTGGCCAACACCCGCCTGGCAAAGTCCACTTGGTCCTTCATCGGCCAATGAAGATCGAATTCCACCAGTAACAGATGCCCGTACCGCCTCGCGTTACCTCCGTCACCTGTGAACCCCAATTCCATAAGTTCGTCTCTTAGGCGAAAGTCCCAATTCAACTCCGGCTCATCGCCAGTTGCTGGTTCGGACGATCTCTCCAATTTATATCGTCTTGGGCCATGTTTTGGGAATCGCCATTGAGGAGGGTGAAGATCCACGACGTGCCATTTCATACAGAGGCGAACGATTTCTGGAGCAATTTTGGTGCGGAAATGCTTCTCGTCAGCGTTCGTCCACCTTGGGCGCTTGGCGAGATCGTACCAATACCTTTTCCGCTTTAGCCACGCCTTGTGCTTATCGTTAAACTTCTCGTACTCTGCACAGTATTTTGGATTGCGTCGAAGGAATTCCCATTGGTACCACCTGACGAGATCCCGGTGGGGGAAACTGGTGTAGAAGAATTCGAGATCGTACCTGGGACGCGCTGGCTTCATGCTGGCTACACAATCGTAGCGCAATCGGAACGCTATAGTCGGTCAACGAGTGCGACGTGTTCCGACCTCTAACCGAATGCTGCGACGGCGCGCTGAAGGATCGATTGAAAGTGAAGACACTCTTAAGATAGCCCCGCCAAAGTCCCAAGGGAGTATTAGCGAGGTCAATTCTCCAATGGCAGGGAAACGTGACGTCCAGCCAAATTACGAGATTGCAGAGTCGTTGTAAATTAATTGGCCGCTTTCGGCGGCTTGCTCAGCTCACTGCCCGCTCAGCGGGGCCTTCGCATCCAGCTCTGGCACTTAAAGGCCCCTGGCGTCTCATGCCGTCGCAGTCGGAGGCCGTCAGGCCCCGCCGACGTTGCCTCCTCTTTGGCCCACGTGGCGTCAGGGAATTCTTTTCAATCCTCGCCACAAATCTCTCAATATCGACGGAGCACGCTCTGGAAAATTTGTTGTTTCAGATCGCGAGGAAGATCGATCAATTCAACGAAACTCTTTTTGCCTTTCTTCTCAATTGGTATATATATGACCAGCGCGGCGACAGTCAGTCCGAAATACTTGTCAGAGGCGCAGTGGACTCCGAGCTTACCGAAATCAAGGCATTGCCGATCCGAGAGGTCGCGACTCGTCTGGGTATCAGGATATTGGGTCGCAGTAAAGCGATGTGTTTTGATGGCCATGACCGACATACTCCAAGTCTTTCGTTCGATCTCAAAAGAAACATTTGGAAATGCTTCGGATGCGGAAAAAAGGGTGACACCTTAGCACTAGTAATGGAGGTGCTACAGCTGGATTTCAAGCACGCAATAGCGTGGGCATCGACCGAATTTCGGGTTGTTGTGATCAGAAACAAGGGACATCGGAAACTTCGCCCGGGAACACTCGGAACGGCTCGTGGTAGCGTTGTCGCAAAGAATGTGGAATCGAAAACAAAGAGCGATATTGCTGCTTTTTGTTCTGATCCCGAGCTGTATTCCTGGCTAGTGGCTCGATGCGGAGGCGTATCACAGCCGCTTGGGTTGAACTATCTCGACGAGCACGGGATAAGCCGAGACGTTGCGAGAAGATTTCAACTTCGAGAAATTCGATATCCTGCTCGGGCGCTGGACCAGCTAATCCAGCGATGGGGAGCTGATCGAGTTTTTCGTAGTGGGCTTGCTTGGGGCGATAACGGACTTCCGGAGCGATTGATATGGACTTCCTATGCGGTACTCTTTCCCTTTTTTTTTGAGAACCATGCGCAATTCGTGCAGGGAAGACTCTTCAGGGGGAAACAGAAGTTTATTAACCCCAGGGGTGTTGCGAAACCTCTCTTCAATGTTGATCCACTCAGTTCGCTGCCACACGGCTCAATCGTTCATATTTGCGAGGGCATTCCCGATGCCCTCGCGTTGGAGTCGCGCGGAATATTTGCGGTCGCAGTGCTGGGAGCGACTTCCTTTCGTCCGGAATGGGTAGACCTCTTTCTCCGTTACGACGTCGTTTTAATGCCAGATGGAGACTTGGGGGGACAAGTATTCTGGAAGCATGCATCTAATTGCTTTCGGGAGCGCGGAAAAACCGTCAGAAGGGTGAAAATTCCGAGTGGGAAAGATGTGGCAGACGTTGTGGCAAAGATTGGTATGCCCAAATGACCCGGTTACTCGATGAAGTCGCGGATCAGTTAAATCTTCGTTGGGCCTGGGAAAAGGTCCTCCGTGAAGCAATCCCGGGTGACAACTGGTTCGATCAAGTTGAAGTCGCAGCATTCGATCTTGACCTCGAACGAAATCTCGAAAGCGTCGCATCGGAGCTACGCGAGGGTCGTTATCATTTGACGCCTCTCCGACCTCTTCCATTCCCGAAGCACTCTGATGAAGCGGGAAAGCCCCGAGTGCGCCAAATATTTCAGATCTCAGTGCGCGATCAGGTTGCATGGACGGCGGTTGTGAATTTGCTTGGTCCTTATGTCGACAGCAAGATGCCGGCGTGGAGCTATGGCAATCGTCTTTACCGTAGCATGTGGATAGAAGACGACAACGGCATAAGGAATCGAAAGATCGGTCGTTACCGTCACGCGACTGGACAGCTATATCTTCCTTTTAGCCAGAGTTGGCCCGTTTTCCGTCGACACGTTTTTCTGGCGACGCGGGCCATGACTGGGATCGGAAGCGACTCCGACGAAGGCATTGACAAATCAACCCAGGAAGAACTTGAGTTCCAAGAACACCTGCACGGCGAACATCGCTGCCCGTTTGTAAGAGACGATTACTGGCAGCATCGCCGCCCTTTAACTCAGCCCCCGCCGCTTTATTGGTGCAGTATTGACCTAGAAAAATTCTATCCGACCATTAACCTCGACCTCGTGCGAAAGAACATCATGGAGAACATCCCGCTCCCGTGGAGAAACGAGGCAGGCGAGCTCCTGAATTCGATGCTGCATTTTCAGCTCGATCTGCGTGAATGGTCGTCGGAAGATTTAGCGAAGATGGATCTGACGGAGGGTCAGGAAGTCTTCGCGCACGTTCCCACCGGGCTCTATGTGGCTGGTTTTCTGGCTAACGCAAGCCTATTAGAAATTGACGCGTCGGTCAGCGAACGACTTCGAGAGCGCAACATCGCACACTTCCGGTTCGTCGATGACCACATCATCCTGGGTTACAAGTTCGAAACGATGGTCCAGTGGATACGCGAATATAGTCAGTTGCTCCGGGATTCTGGCACCGGCGCACATATAAATCCTACGAAGATTGAACCGAAGAACCTTGCGATGCTTTTTAGTACGAGTCTTGAGAAAGAAAGTGATGAGGAAAGCAAGACCGAATGGAAATCCGCCGAGGCACAATGTCGTCTCGACCCCCAATTTCCATCTCCCCTTATGACGAAGACACTCACGTTAATCTCAGGCATTGCCCGCACAGATTTTAACCTACTTGAATTGCAGGAATTGACTGCACTAACCGAGCAATTGGAACATCTGCTCCTTATCGATATACCGAATGAAGAAATTCCGGAGAAAACCCGCCTCTCATTCGCTGCAACCCGCCTAATTCGCATTGTAGAGTGCCGCCTCGCCAATCCCGAGCCCCAGCCCACGTTGATTCGTCACCGAGATGATATTCACGACGCATTCTCGCAACTCGATGTTAGTGACGAAAGACGACTAGAACTCCAGCAAAAACACGCAGAGACGGCCAATGCAATAAGTGCGGAGCAGGATCGATTGAAACGTGAAGTACGCAGAGCCTTCCAATTGCTCCGGAAGGTATTGCGCGAACGGCCCGACAGAGCTCGCTTGTGGACGAGGGCGCTGCTAATGTGCCGACAAACGGGAGTCCGGGGACTCTTAGATCTCATTTCGGATATTCACAAGCAATACGAGGAGAAGTCCCTGGCGTCCGAATACCTGCATGCAAATTTGCTCGTATTATTGGGCGAACAGGCATTTGTCGCAGCTCGGATCTGCACGGATGAAGCAGAAGCATTATGGCGAAGGGAAGCCGCTCAGGCGTTTCTTGAGGATCTTTCGTCGGTCGATGTGACGAAACTCAACACGGGACAGCCACGTTGGTTTCTGCGACTCAGCTGGCTTCAGTACTGTTTTGGTTTGTATTGCGCAGATAGAGTTCTGAAAGATTCTAAATCGCAGGGAGGTTCGAGACCTGATCTTTCTCTACCAGAGACTATCATCGCAATCGGACGAGAGTGTTTGGACGAAGCTAACGATGACGCTGGCCACGAACCAGCCCATTGGGCGTGGTGGATTAGCAGAAAAACGCTTCGGGACCTCGAACCCCACGCGAATCAGTTCGTTCAGGCTTTGGCGAGTGATCTTAGGCCATCTATAGAAACTTCGGCCTTCTGGCGTTTCTTTCCGTTAGACGTCCCAACCGTTATTCTCAAAACCATGCTGCGGAAAAAAAATGTACCTCCGATGAAAGCCCTGAGCGCGGGATGGTGGTTTGATTCACTGCGCAAGAGGCCAGATGAAGCGATGGTGTCCTTGGAGGCAGGGAACAAAAAGCTCGTGAGTAAGGTACGGAAGCTCCTAAGCAGCGATGCGAGGGAAATGTCGCTATACGAGTGGTGTGAACACACCGAGCGACTATCTTTCCACGGAAGCCCCGATCCTAGGTGTGGTGAGTGGACCGTCCTGGAAATTGTTCGCCAAATCGCAAATTTGGTCGCCGAAGAGCCACATTTAGGACTGAAGTACCTCGTGAGCGTGAGGAAGGTCGCAAACAGGGTACCTTACGTTCATCCTGCGAATTTCCGAATTCCGAAACGCTGGCTAGAAAGACCAGAGATTACGTGGGACGAATGGAAATCCATCGTAAGCGAAGCTGATTCACAGGTTGTTTATGTACGCAATTCCCTGCGAATCGAAGACCGCCGATACACACCCCTGAGCTCGGAAAGTCCCCTTTTCAGTTCAGTCAATCCAGTTCGTGGTCTCGGTCTGGTTCTCTACGGCCTGCTAAAGAATACTTTCGATTTACCGACGCTGTGGAACGGTCCGGGACACTCTGACGTCCTTCAGTTTCTACCTCGACTACTACTTCAGGATGTAACGTGTTCATCTTGGACTCTGGGAGTCCTCGCGGGCTGCCTCCAACCAAGAGCAATCGAGAATCTATTTTTGAAAGCGCGACCTCCGATAAATGATTACTTTGACGAAGACACCTTGCGAGATCCCGTCACGTTCTTGGATGCTAAGGGCGTGAGCGGAGCACTTACGATCTGTCAAGATGTTTTGGTCAAATATCAGCTATCAACATTAAACCAGAAAGCGCGACAGCTCACTCCTGTAAGCATCCTTCAACTTACCCGACCGGAATGGACCAAGGATTTTGCGGATATTGCTACCGGCGAGGATGGCCAACATGAGTAATCAAACGCATGAAAATACTCTCGCAGTAGGCATTATTCAAACGACTGCCAACGCGGCCCGGGCTTGGCCAAACGTTGCCACTTCTCCGGCGATGTCTAGTGTCGAGGATAGCCGAGCGTGGCAAGAAATTTCAAAGGCGATTCGGACGTTTCATGGTGGCGGGCATAAACCGCAACTGATTGTCCTCCCCGAGCTTTCCTTGCCACGCACCAGGCTGGACGATTTCGATCGACTCGTCGCGGCCCTAAACGTTATCGCGGTAGCGGGAGTGGATTATCGCCTTGACCGCAAACTGCGCATCGCACGAAATGAAGGAATTGTCTTCATTCCCAAGAATTTCTTTCAGGCCCGGCCATCCAAACGCTGCACCAGAGTGATCTTCGGCAAATCTTATGCAGCGCCCAAAGAAGAGAGCAAGCTCCACAGCCTCGTACCCCCATGGTCATTTGCTGGCGATCATAAAGTTTATGTATTCGATTGCCTGCAATACGGAAAGTTCGGCGTAAGTATTTGTTACGACTTCATGGATATCGAACGAGCACTAATGTATCGCGACCGAATTCAGCATCTTTTTGTGTTGGCATATAATCGCGACTTAGGAATGTTTCGCTCTCTTGCTGACTCTCTCTCTCGAACGATCTTCTGTAATGTAATTGTTTGTAACACTGGCTACCATGGAGGATCGGTCGCGGTTTCACCCTACTACGAGGCATATCGACGGACGATTTACTCCCACGACGGGAGAAATTTGTTCACAATGCAAGTGGTGGATCTTCCCGTTTTTGAATTAGTTCAAGCACAGCGTGGATTTGCCGGAAGAACCACGGTAACTGAGACTCGTCAGGTATTTAAAGAGCCTCCTCCTGGAATGAGAGGTTCCAAGAGCGGGCGAAAGCTTTCGATTAGAAATCCGTCTGTCACCTCCGCCGACTAATCGTTGCGCGACTTTCCGCACGATTGGCACGAGGTCGCCCAGGAAGGCTTTAGCGCTACTTTCTCATGTAGTTTTGTTAATAATTTCAGTCGATATGTTATCGGGCAGGAGCACAGGCAGTGGCTCGACGAACTTTTCCACCATCGTTGCCGAGGAGTCGAAATGCCTGATCGAGACGAGGAACCGATTTTTTCATTGGAAGAAGAAACAGCAGAACGTGAATCGAGTATTCCTATTTTTGACGATAAAGAAGTTTATACGACTCCCAGTGATCCGGACGTAAAGACGCTCCTGGGGCGAATCGAAGACCGCTCGCTCATTCTGCATCCAAAATTTCAGCGGGCGAGCGTGTGGGATGACAAGCGAAAGAGTCGATTAATCGAGTCATTGCTTTTGAACTTGCCGATTCCGCCCTGTTTCCTGGCTGAAGATGAGGACGGGACCCGCGTGGTCGTGGACGGGCAGCAACGACTGATTGCGATCGATGACTTCTACCACGGGCGTTATGCACTAACGGGTTTGGAGGTGCTGTCGGATCTAAATGGCAGCAGATGGATTAATCTACCCCCAAAATATGATCGAAAGATTCTCCAACGAGTCTTGCGCACCCTTGTCATTTCCCACCACACGAATCCGGAACTTAGATTCATCATTTTCGAGCGGCTTAACACCGGCGCCGTCCCCTTAATTGACCAGGAAATACGCAACGCAACTCTCAGCGGTCGACTGAATGATCTTCTCGACGAACTCGCGAAAAGTCCGGCCTTCCTGGCTTGCATGCGAATTGCAGCTCCAGATGTGCGGCTGCGGCACCACGAGTTGGTATTGCGTTTTTTCGCGGTGGACAACGTCCTGAACGATTACAAACCCCCCCTGAAGCTGATACTCACTAACTACATGCGTTTGTTCCGGAACCTACCGCCCACGCAGATTGCGGGCCTCCGTGCCAAGTTTTCCAGCGGCTTGGCGGCGTGTTCGTCGGTCTTCGGCGAGAATGCTTTTAGGAAGTATGACGTGCAGACTGACAGATATGAAAGAAGCGTCAGCAGAGCACTGTTTGATCTGCAAATGATCACACTTGGGGACATTGATCGCGTTGGATTGATGGAGCGACGAGGAGATGTCCAGCTCGCATTCCAAAGCCTCTTCCGGAATGACCGTGAATTCTCAGAGGCACTCTCCAGAGCTACTGATCACCGCTCAAGGTTCTACCTCCGATTGAGAAGATGGACCGGAGCGTTGGAGGCTCTAGGGCTGCATTCTCCCGCGATCGATCGAATTCCTGCCCAGGAGTAATCAGTGCCAAGATCACGTGCATGGCAGAGTTTCCTCACGTCTCGGGCAGAATTGCGCCAGCTGATGGAGAATGCGGAGTCTCAGTCTGACGAATTGCAGCCAGGTCGTCGTGTGAGCGACCAAGAGAATTTTCTTCGCTTGGTCGTGATCGCGCTCGTCGGTCAGTTCCAAGCTTACGTTGCGGATTTGATGGACGAACTATGCGATAACCTCCCCGAGAAATGGGACGAACTCGCTCCGTTTCAAAAACGATACGTGACGGTTCAACTTCGGCGGCGTTTGGATTTGGTTCTAGGACAGCACCCTGAAGCTGAACTCATCGAGGATCGAAAGATTGAACGATTTAAGAATGCACTTTCAACCTGTTCGGAATGGCCACAGAAGCCCGCCTCCTTGGCGTTTTCATCGAACCGGGAGGAGGTTTATGGTTTTCTCAAAGACAATAGCAGCAAATCGCTTGATCGTGCGATTTCTCAGTTCCGGCCCGACGGAATGCTGTTCTCTGCCTGGCTTTACAAACATCATGCGGCATACCGAGAGACCTTCGATGTCCTCGACAACGCCATACGATTGCGAAATGAGGCCGCTCATGGCCAAATCGGCCAGCGACTCACGCTTCGAGACACTAGAACTTACAGAGCAACCATCTATAGACTTGTCCAAAAGGCAGATGAATATTTAGAGCAACGCTACGGAACTGCGGGACTGGCGGAAGCGATTGTCCAAGCAGCCGCCGAGCGACCTGAAGAGGTTGTTGCTTCTGCAGAGCCTTTACTTCCAGATGAGGACAACCGCGACAGAATGGAATAAACCTGAGTCCTGGAGGCGCATAATTCTTGGATCAGTCTTAAACATCGCATTTATTTCACATCTCCGATAAGTTCAAACCGTCGTAGTTAACCAATATCTCTTATGAAACGCTCATCATTGATGCCATCGTATTCCGACTTTAACTGGGGAATAATACTCGCATTATGAGGTTTGAACGTGACAAAACAAGCTCCCCTCGTTACTCAGTATTTGGAAAGAATTAGTCGCGATGCGGTTGAGAAGCACCAAAAGCTTTTTAAGCAATATGTCAGACACCGACAAGGTGTTTACGCGCTCTACAAAGATCGCAAGCTCTATTATGTCGGTCTGGCGGTAGATCTCAGGTGGCGGTTGAAAACACACCTTCGCGATCATCACCGGAGATCGTGGAATCGATTTAGCGTGTATCTGACCATCCAAGAAAGGCACCTAAAGGAACTTGAGACCCTGTTATTGAGGATCACCGGTAAACCGCCGGGGAATCGCGTCCTGGGCAAATTCAAGGATTCAGAAAATTTGAAGAGGCGATTGAAAAGCGACCTGCGGCACTTCCACGACAACGAGGTACGTGAATTCTTCGGGCAGGCAGATGATTTAGAGGACCGCAAACCTAGAAAAAGGAAGCACGGAAAACGCGCTTCGATCCTCGGTGATCTCATTTCTGGTTCGTTGAGATTACGGAACTCTGTGAAGGGGAAGATATTCAAAGCCAGAGTCCGAAGGAACGGAACGATTCGATTTAAAGGGAAGACATTCAATTCGCCATCCGCGGCGGCCAGCTCGGCATGTGGACACGCGTGCGATGGATGGTATTTCTGGAAGTATGAACGCGGCCCGGGCGACTGGGTTAAGCTCCACGAACTGAGACGATGATCCCTCCAGCCGGATCGGGAATCGCTGATCGTGTTCCGAGAGAACAAATCTTGGAAATCGGCAGTCCTGGCGAAGAGGATCAATCTGACCAACACTGAAAGGGACATTTGCTTAGCGAGACATTCAAGGCACTGCTCAAAGAGGCTCAGTTTACCAAGGAAATGCTTGGCTCCGGCGCCACTCAAATCAGAAGAGCTAACTACGCATCGAAAGGAGTCTATTTCCAAGCGTTCACGGGACTATCCACCGGTTTTGAGCGAGTTGGCAAGCTCTGTTTGATGCTCGATCACTACCTCAATCATAACCATACGTTCCCGGATTCTGGCTACATGAGCACTGAACTTAGTCACAACATTAAGGCTATTTATGAAAAATCGACCTCGATTGTCGTCAAACGGTCGATCTTGATGAATTTCTTGCAGGACCTCAACGATCCCATCCATCAAGCAATTCTGTTAATCCTTTCAGACTTTGCGCGGGGCGACCGCTACTCCAACATTAATCTCTTAGTAGGTAGCACGCGGCAGAACGATCCGATTGCCTCATGGCTGACACAGGTGGATCAACCGCTATTCGAACTTCGCGTGCGCAAGCGGAGAAAAGACAGAATCCGACGCAACTCCTCGGCTGTTGCAACCTTGTTAAACCAACACATGAGAGTGATGCATATCTCCGAAACGGGAGACGAGGTTACCGATATTGAAAAGGCGAGCGATATGACGGGCATGTATGAAGCGGTCGCCCCATACCGTCAGCTGTATGTAGTGCAAGCCATTCGTTACTGGACTGAGCTCTTATCGTCGTTGGAGGACGCAGCGAGGAAATCGGGGAGCCAGGATGTCCCGTTCTTCTCCGAGATATTCGCCCCGTTTTATATTGATGATTCCTATATCAGGACGCGAAAGATCTGGGACAAGTTCTGATACTGGAAGAGGCTGAGCGCAAGGCACGCCCCGGCAACAGGCGTGCAGATCGGATGTAGCCCGCAAAAAGAGTTCCCGTATACAGTGGGTACCGCCGTTAGCAGAAGCTCCATCCAGCAGGCTGTTGACTTTGGGGCAATGCTGACACGAAGTCGCCGAGGAAAGTTCTAAAATCGTCCCCTTGGGCGCGCCAGTTTCAGTGGGGTCCAGCCCGAGGACATGGGTTACACAACGTACCTGAGACATGGGTAACACTTTTGGGCCGAACGGATTTTCGAGCGGTTCGAGCACTCGAGTCTCCCGATCGAAGTATCCCAGATCATAATCCATAAAGCTCAGCAGCCAGATATCGTCTTGAACTTCTTTGATGCCGACGGCCTGGCCGGCAAAGACCGTGCTGAAATTAATCTTTTTGCGACCCAGACAGATGCGGCCACAGTTGGTCACGACGATGATCTTGTCGTGGAGAGGATAATCGAT
>Ga0209008_1000409_pt1 | contig 15106 bp, 11 predicted proteins | sample JacPin_JW_Ref_O3_FD_187963 | JGI IMG/M metagenome (GOLD analysis project Ga0209008, IMG submission 187963) | Forest soil microbial communities from Algoma, Ontario, Canada - Jack Pine, Ontario site 1_JW_Ref_O3 (SPAdes) (version 2) | ecosystem: Environmental > Terrestrial > Soil > Boreal...
GCTGGCGGCTAGCGCCCCTAAAGGGGCCGACAAGGTTCAAAGGGAACTCACGGAGTTGGCGAGCTGGTGGCCGAGTGGAGTTCTGTTTGAGGTAGCGGACCAGAATCAAGCCTGGATCTTTCGATCGACACCATTTCTGCAAGCAGGGGTCCCCCTGCCTGCCGTCCATGGCGGAAACGTGACTTTCTTCACGACCAACCTCAACCACATTCAGTATCGAATCGCGATGCAGCGAGTCGGAGCGGGAGGCCAGTCGTTTGAAATTCATGCGGCAGTTCCCACGGAGCCGTTTGATCGCGCACTGGACAATTTTAGAGGAATCGAGAGAGAAACGGTGCCGCTGCTGGTCGTACTGGCTTCACTTCTCGGCTATTGGCTGAGCGGCAGGTCGCTTGCTCCCGTCACGCGCATTATCGAAACAGCCGAACGTATCGGTGTACAGAATCTTTCGCGCCGCCTGGAGGTCCCGAGAGCACAAGACGAGTTACGGCGACTTACGGAAACCCTCAACGCGATGCTCGAACGCATCGAATCTTCGTTCAAGCGAATCACGCAATTCACTGCGGATGCATCGCACGATCTGAGGACACCCGTTTCGGTCATCCGTACGACTGCCGAAGTCACGTTGCGAAGGCCGCGAAGCCAGAGCCAGTACGTCGACGCGCTTGGAAAGATTCTGCGCACCTCTGTCGAGACAACGGCTCTGCTCGACAATCTGTTGACGCTCGCGCGGGCCGACGCGGGCACGACCGGCATGGAGCTTCATCTCGTCGATCTCGAGTCTCATGTGAAAAAGGCCCAGGAGCGGGCCACTCTCCTCGCAGCCGGCAAGCCACTCCGAATCACGGTCCGTACACCGGGCATACCGGTCTGGGTGCGAGCCGATTCGATCGCAATTGATCGCCTCCTGTTGATCCTTCTCGACAACGCCGTAAAGTACACGCCCGAGGGCGGATCCTGCGGGATTGAGCTGACAACCGGACCGGGACAAGCGCAGATCATTGTTCGGGACTCCGGCATTGGCATTCACGAGAGTGAGTTGGAACTGATCTTCGAGCGAAGTTACCGAACCGATCGAGCGCGGTCACGGGAGACAGGAGGCGCTGGATTGGGCCTGGCGATCGCTCGATGGATTACCGAGATGCATGGCGGAACCATCGCGGCTGAAAGCCGTATGGGGGCGGGAGCCGTGTTCCGCGTAAGTCTGCCGATCCCCCAGGCGGTCTGACCTTCGTTAACCGGATTCATCCTTCTTTCGGCACGTCATCTGAAAAAGTTTCAGGGTCTTTTGAAACATCGATCAAAACTCATTCACGCAGCGTTCTCATTTGCCACGCCTAATGGGGCCGACGACTCGCGCGACCCTGGGAGCGGATCACCTCAGGCGAGAGCAGATTGTCTAGGGTTCATCCGTCGAGAAGGCAGCAAAGGGAGATCTCCATGACGTTTCGCAGCAGGTCCGTTCCATATCGTTCTTGCACGGCGAGAGCGGGTCTCTGGCTGATGCTCATATGGTCCCTGGCAGGTTCGCTCATGGGTTCTTCAGTAGCCACAGCAGCCCCGACTCTCCCGGCGACTACGACCGATCAGGGTGGTAGAGGCGCGATTAGCGGGCACGTATCAGACGCTGCCGGAGGGGTGCTCCAGGGGGCTACGATTAGAGTCCAGCCGGGCGATGTTTCGGCGGTGGCCGACGGCCAGGGGCAATTCACCATCACGGGTCTTCCGATAGGCAGCTACACGGTCACGGTTACATATGCCGGGTTTTCTCCGTTTAGCCAGACCGTGAACCTGAGCGCAGGACAAGCAATTGCGATCGAAGCGATCCTCCAGCTTGCCCCATCGAATGCACAGGTCGAGGTGCACGCGGACTTGCAGGGTGAAGCCGAGGAGGTTCAGGTCCAGCGAACCTCCGACAATATCGTCAACGTCATCGCGGCTGACGTCATCACAAGCCTTCCCAACGCAAATATTGCCGACGCCGTGGGCAGGTTGCCGGGAGTGACGCTTGAGCGCGATGAAGGCGAAGGCAAGTATGTGCAAATTCGCGGTACCGAGCCGCGCCTGACCAACGTCACCGTCGATGGCATCAATGTCCCGTCACCGGAGGTCGCCGTGCGCCAGGTCAAACTGGACGTGATTCCGGCCGACCTGGTCGAGTCCGTAGTCCTGAATAAGACACTCTCGGCGGACCAAGACGGGGACGCCATCGGCGGTACCGTCGATCTGAAGCTCAAGAATGCCGGTGATCAACCGACGTTGATACTGTCGGGCATTGGCGGAATTACACCAATACTTGGCGATCGTTACGTCGGCCAGAGTACGGCGACGGTTGGTCAGCGATTCGGCGAAGGCAAGCGTTTCGGGGTTCTGCTTGGGTTTACGTACGACTACAACGGCCGCGGAATTGACGACATCGAGCCCGGAATCGATCCCGGTTACGCGACCCCTACGTATGACAGCCTCGATCTTCGCGAGTACCGATACCAACGTACGCGTTGGGGTCTCGCGGGCGGGGCGGATTACAGACTGAACTCGGATTCAGACATCTATTTGCATTACTTGTATTCTGACTTCAAGGACTACGGCAACAAGTGGGTGTACACACTGAACGACGACGTCTGCGAACCGGGTAGCTGCGGCGGTGGCCCGATCATTACGCCCGACTCTCCAAAATTCACGACCTCGCAGCGCACTCCTGACCAGTCAATCGGGAGTATCTCGGGCGGAGGCAAGCACGTATTTTCAAATTCGTGGCTCGCCTGGGATCTCTCGGTGTCAAACGGACGAGAGCTGCAGGCGGCGGGCAATCCAGGCGTCACGTTCAAATACTCCGGGTCAGCCACCTGCCAGTTCGAGCCAGCGGCCACAACGAATCCGTTCAAGCCCCAGTGGAATTCTGCTTGCACCGCCCCGGGTTCTCCGATCTTTGATCCTACGCAATACTTCATGAGCGAATTTGACACCTCAACTGGACCGACCGATGAAGTCAGTCTCCAGGGTTCGGCGTCGTTCGGCAAGAACTACAAGTGGGGTTCCCACGACGGGACTCTCGAATTCGGGGCCAAAATTCGCAACTCCCACGACTATCAGAATGCGGTCTCTCCCGTGTGGGATCCGAATGGCACACTCCTGATGAGCGAGTTCTTGAGTGGTTTTAGAAACCCGAACTATTACGAAGGCAGCTACAGCATCGGACCCGTCACGAGTTTCGGAAAGCTCAACGATTTCTTCATCGACAATCCGGGCGACTTTACCGAAGACGTTAGCGACACCCACCTGGGGTCCGACTCTGCCAACTACAATTTGACCGAGCGCGTGACGGCCGGCTTCATTATGAACACGATACGCTTTGGCCGCTTTAGATTGCAGACCGGGCTCCGACTTGAAGCGACACAGCTCGAAATCCTCGGATTCAACGTGACCAATGATGTCAACGGGAATTGGACCGGGACGACGCCGGTCCGTACCAGCCAGTGGTATATCGATCCCCTACCGAGCGCTCAGTTGCGCTACGAACTGACCCCGGACTCAGATATTCGCGCGGTTTATGGACGTGGGCTTTCCCGGCCGAACCCTTACGATCTGGTTCCTTACTCAACCGTCGATCAATCGACCAACCCATACACGATTGCCCTGGGAAACCCGAAGTTGCAGGCAGAGCACGCGAACGATTTCGATATCTTGTATGAACACTACCTGAAGCCGTATGGCGTGATTCAGGGTGGGTTTTTCTACAAGCAGCTCATCGATCCGATTTATTACACGACCTCACTCGACACCACCAGCGCGTTGTGCCCGACCAGCCAGGGTACCTGTCCCACGAGCACGATCATCAACGGGTCTAATGCGCACGTCGGAGGCGTCGAACTCGCCTATCTGCAGAACTTCAGTTCTTTGCCCAGTTTGTTCGCAGGGCTCAGTATCGCCGCCAATTACACCTACACGTATTCCCGAGCTCAGGGTTTGCCGGGAAGGACCGATACCCCTGCGCTGCAGCGACAGGCTCCGAATTCGTTCAATATCGGACCCAGTTACGACTACCGGCGGTTTTCGGCCCACGTGGGGCTGACTTACAACGGCGCGATGATTTATCAGTACCAATATTCTCCCGCCACGGATCCTTCCAACCTCGGGGTCAAGGGACCGGCGGGTGACATCTATCTGTACCCTCATTTTCAGCTCGATGCGCAGGCGACGATGTTGCTCACTCACGGCCTGACGATGCTTGTGTCTGGCGAGAACATCAACAACGAAGTGTTCGGCTTCTATAACGGTAGCCCGATCTATGTCGACCAACGTGAATACTACAGGCCAACGATTTCCGTGGGGTTCCGCTGGACTCCGCTGAGCGAAAAATGACACCGCACTTTCGGGGTGGCCTCTAAACGTTGATTCCATATTCGAGCCGGGGCGCCGAGAACAAAATGAAAATCGCAAGCAATCTAACAACATTCGTGATCCTCGTAGTCGGGGCATTTGTTCCGCAAGTGAGCCCCACTCATGCGCTGCAAACTCCTCGCGAAAGTGATCCCGTTCTGGTCGGGGCCGGGGACATTGCAGACTGTGCTGATATATCCGGTGCCGAGGCGACTGCGAAGCTCCTGGAGGCGATTCCGGGCACGGTTTTCACGGCGGGCGACAATGCCTATGAGGAAGGCACCGCCGAGCAGTTCGCCAAGTGCTACGATCCCACCTGGGGGAGACACAAAGCGCGGACTCGACCATCCGTCGGCAACCACGAATTTCATTCCGGTGGAGCGACTCCATATTTCAATTATTTCGGGTCCGTCGCGGGCGATCCGAAAAAAGGCTTCTACAGCTACGAACTGGGTACTTGGCACATCCTCGTGCTCAATAGCGAGTGCCAGGAAATTGGCGGGTGCCAATCGGGCTCCGTCGAAGAACAGTGGCTGACCGCGGATTTGCGGGAGCATCCCTCCGTCTGCACCCTGGCGTATTGGCACAAGCCGCTGTTTAGTTCTGGTGCGAAACACGGGAATGATCCAGAGATCAAGCCCTTCTGGGACGACCTGTACGCGGCGCGGGTAGCAGTCGTGATTAATGGGCACGATCACGATTACGAACGGTTCGCGCCGCAAGACCCTGACGGAAAGGCAGATGGTTCTCATGGAATCAGGGAATTTGTCGTCGGCACGGGAGGCAAGAGCCATCGCCCCTTTGGGCCTCCTAAAGCGAACAGCCAGCTTCGTAACGCCGATACTTTTGGCGTTCTGAAACTCGTGCTGCGGCCCCGCGGATACGATTGGCAATTTATCCCCGAATCAGGGAAGTCCTTCACCGATTCCGGCAGCGACGAGTGTCACGGTGATATCGCCGCACGCCAGTCACACTGAATAACGGAGCGAATATGAGATCAATCGCAGTGGTGGCCTTAGCAATTCTCGGCGCCTTCAGCGGCAGACCCGGGTCGTCCGGGTATCACGTTGCGAGTGAAATTGCCCTTCCCGGAACGGGCGGCTGGGATCTTCTGGTTGTAGACGACGCAGCGCGCCGCGTCTACATTTCGCACTCAACGCAGGTCGATGTGCTGGACGCGGATACCGGAAAGGCCGTGGGAACAATCCAGGACACTCCCGGAGTTCACGGCATCGCGCTCGCCCCGAAGCTTGGGCGCGGATTCGTCACGGCCGGGAAGGGGGACTGCGTCGTCATCTTTGATTTGAAGACCCTGAAGCCGATCGCGAGAGTCAATACGGGCAAAAAGCCGGACGCGATCGTTTTTGATCCAGCAACGGGCAGAGTTTTTGCCATGAACGGAGATGGGAACAGTGCCACGGTCATCGACGCGGGGGACGGCGCAGTCGACGGCACGATTGAACTTGGAGGCGGACCGGAATTCTCCGTCGCCGATGGGAAAGGCAACCTGTGGGTGAACTTGGAAGACCGGAGCCAACTCCTGCACATCGATTCCCGGAGTATGAAAATCGCGGACCGCTGGAACGTTGCGCCATGCCAGGAGCCGTCCAGCATGGCTTTGGATTCGCTGAACCGCAGGTTATTTCTTGGATGTCGCAACCGTGTCATGGCCGTAGTGGATGCCGACAGTGGCAAGGTTGTAGCCAGCTATCCCATCGGTGACCACGTCGATGCGTCCGCGTTCGATCCCGCAGCAAAGCTTGTATTTCATTCAACAGGAGACGGTAACGTTGCCATTTTTCGTGAGGACAATCCAAACACATATACCTTTCTTGAAAATATCGCGACGATTGTCGGCTCCAAGACGATGGCCCTGGACACAAAGACGCACCGCCTATTCGTACCGGGGTTGCGGGCCGGAGATTTTTTCGTTCTAATTCTGGATCGGGGTGTTGGGGCCGGATCCTGACGCGAGAATAAAGAAACTCGGCCTTCGTTCTGCGCTCTATCCCCGCTCGGGCAGGCGTCGATACCTGAAATGGCCTGAAATAACGGATACTCGCATTTAGCGTGACGCGATCGTGCCCTATCCCGGTTCAATCGCTAGCCGCCGCCGGCGGCCCCGCTGACGGGTCAGCTATCTGCTTTCAGAGGTGAACCAATGCGGAGCGAAATACCTTCAGAAGCCGAAGTTAGTGTTTGGAGTAAAGTGCCGCAGGTCACGCTCGCGTTCTGGGCGATCAAGATCTTGGCGACAACGGTCGGTGAGACGGGCGGCGATGCGCTGTCGATGACGCTGAACCTCGGATACGCTGTCAGTAGTCTAATTTTCCTAGGATTTTTTTGCGTAACTCTCGCCGCTCAATTGGCAGCCAAGCGTTATCATCCGCTGTTCTACTGGGCCGTGGTGGTGGCCACTACGACGGTGGGCACGACGACTTCTGACTACCTGGATCGCACGGTAGGTCTGGGATATGTAAAATCCTCGATTATGCTTTTTTGCGCCGTAATCGCCGTGCTAGTCATGTGGCACTTTTCTACGGGAAAGATCGAGATCGACAACATCACGACCAAAAAGAACGAATTCTTCTACTGGCTGACGATTTTGATCTCGAACACGCTCGGCACCGCGCTAGGGGATTTCACCGCGACCACGACTGGCCTTGGTTTTGAGCGCGGGGCGCTCGTATTCGCTGGCCTGATCGCTATCGTAGCCGCAGCCCACTACATCACCGGTATTCCAGACAGCGTTTTGTTCTGGACAGCCTACGTTCTGACGCGACCGTTAGGCGCCACGCTCGGAGACACTCTTACGAAACCGCGCGGTGAAGGAGGGTTGGACCTCGGTCGGATAACCTCTTCGCTCGCGATTGCAGCGGCCATGATTGTCCTGATTGCGTTGACGTCTCAAAAGAGAGTCCCGGGCAAGCCAATCTAAATCCGCTAGACATGTCTTGTGCTTGGCCGCAGTTCATACTCACCGGATAGAACAGACGCCTTGCGGCCCCGACGAGCCAGCGGTTTCCGTCGATCGGTTTATCGAACCAGTCTGTCCCGACCGGACGCCGTCCAGGTTGGTTGTGCTTACCACCCGCGGTGCATACGATAAGAGTGCTGCACATGAGCGTGATGGAGCCTAAGGGTATGAGCGAACCTGTCGAGGAGTCGTCCTCGAGCCAAACTCGGCCGACGGGCTGGCTTGGTCGCGGCGTTCTCGGGATTGGACTCACGAGCCTGTTCTCCGACTGGTCCCACGAAGCGGCGACGTCGATCCTTCCGGCCTTTCTTGCCAGTCTGGGTGCGCCCGCTGTCGCACTCGGCATTATCGAGGGCGTGTCCGACGGGCTTTCGAGTTTCGCAAAACTCGCGGGCGGATTTGTCGCTGATCGGCCCCGATGGCGAAAACCTGCTGGGATTGTCGGCTATCTGACGACGGCGCTGACCACATTTGGCTACGCATTTGCGCGTAACTGGCCGATGCTGCTGTTGTTGCGCGGGCTCGGCTGGATGGGGCGCGGCAGCCGCGGGCCGGCGCGCGATACTCTGCTCGCAGACTGTGTTGCGCCAGGTCAGCAGGGTCGCGCTTTTGGCTTTGAACGGGCAATGGACACGCTGGGCGCAGTGCTTGGTCCACTCTCGGCGATGCTGCTGTTGGGTACTCTTGGCCTACGCGGGCTGCTGCGGTGGACCCTTGTGCCAGGGCTGCTCGCCCTGTTGGCATTTGTGTTCCTGGTACCGTCCGCAAAACGGGTGACGAGCGATGCGTCCGGGAGCGTTTCAAGGAGCTTTGGGTCAAGCATTGCGCGATTGCCTAGAAGCTTTTGGTTTTTCCTGGCAGGCGTTTTCGCTCACGGCCTCGGAGATTTTGCTCCGACACTGCTGATCCTGCGTGCGACTCAGATTCTTGGGCCGGGATACGGTCTCGGGCGGGCCGCAGCGATTTCAGTCGGGCTGTACACGTTTCACAATCTCGTCGATGCTGCTGCATCGTATCCGACGGGAGCACTCGGGGACCGGCTCGGCAAGCGCGGGCTTCTCGTCATCGGCTACTTGATTGGTGTGGCCACCTATGCCGGATTTATTTTTGCTCGCCCGACGCTCCCGGTCTTAATTGTCCTGTTCGGGCTGGCAGGAATGCATGACGCGTTTCAGCAGTCGCTCGAGAAATCGCTTGCTGCAGAGCTGTTGCCCAGGACCGTTCGCGGATCTGGATTCGGGGTGCTTGCGGCTGCAAACGGAGTCGGAGACTTGGTTTCAAGTGTTGTCGTAGGCGCATTGTGGTCGGCGGTAAGTCCGGCGGCTGGATTTGTGTACGGTGGAATTCTTGCGGCGACAGGAGCGGCGATTATTTCCCGGGCGTTACCAGGCAGCCGAAACGAGCAGGGCTGAGGGTTTGGCTGCGATCGCTGCGCAAAGCAGTATCAATCGGCGAGGCCCAATGCCGTCGGACGCTTTGGCTGACACACACCGGTCCCGAGCCTCAGCCTTCTTTGCGGGTGCAGCGTCCCTCCGTTTCAGCGACGCTAGTTTCGAATGCAACCTCCATCGGAATCGCGATGCTCGCCTGGCGGACAGGATGCAGCTTGATCTCGCCGGGCGATATCCGCGTCTCGCTCCCGATCCCGGTCCCTGTCTCTATCGTGATCCGACGCGCCTTGTGGTCCTGGAGGTCCTTGAGGCCCTGCTGGGCCTACCGCCGGGGTCGCCGAGCATCCGGCCACCAGTAGCCCCAGCAAAAAAGCACTCGACACGAGCGACAGCTTCATACACTTCATCGTAATTCTCCTTTGCGATGCCATCGACCTAAAACGCCCACGCAGCGGACGGTTTGAATGCAGCTAAGAGCGTAGCCAATCAGCGCAGGTCCGCGCTGTCCTGATTCGCACACTGGTTCAAAAACACCCACAGCGGCGCGGGAGGGGGAGTCGTTCGATTGGAGCAACCGGGGGACGTCAGCTGCGACGAACGACAAGACAGGTGATGTCGTCGTGTTGGGTCGCAGCTCCGACGAATTCGTCGAGATTTTGCATGATGTGCGACAGCGTGAGAGCAGATCTCTGACCGCCTGCGTTTTCCAGCAGCGTCAACAGGCGCTTTTCGCCGAATTCCTGCTGTTTTTCGTTTCTTGCTTCGGTGACACCGTCGGTGTAGATGACCAGGAAATCGGCGGGTTCGAGCCGCGTGACACCTGTCTTGTAGTCTTCCAGGACCTCGATACCAAGGGGGATATTGTCGGATTTCAGACGCTCAACGCTTCCATCCTCGCGTGTGAGAATAGGCGGGTTGTGCCCGGCGCAGAGGTAGGTGAGATCTCCTGTTGCGGGATCGAGTTCGGCCAGGAAGGCAGTCGTAAAACGCCCATTTTGACTATTGGCACAGACCTGTCGATTCAGGCCTCCTACGAGTTCCGAGAGCGAACCTCGGGCACTCGCCAGAGCGCGCAACCCTCCTTGGAATGTGGCCATCAACATTGCCGCGGGAACACTTTTGCCGGAAACATCGGCTACGGCGATTAGCAGGGGACCGTCGGAAGCTCGCCGGAATACGTCGAAATAATCTCCACCAATGGTTTTGGCGGGACGCGTGGCGAATGCGATGTCCACTCCGGCCACATCCGGAGCCCGGCGAGGGACAAGCCAGCGCTGGATTTCGTGGGCGATTTCGATATCTCGCTTCATCGAAATGTGATCACCGAGAACCAAGACGAGAAGAATTAGCAGGCCGGCGAACGCGGCGATGAATTCAACATCCTCGGTCAAGAAAAAGAAATGGAATCCGGCCACGGCGAGAACCGCCAGGATGATGGTGAGGAGCAAGAAAAGGCGGCGGGCTGGTGAGAGTTTCCTCAGAACGCTCCAAACCAGCGTCTTGAAGATATTGAAAGGCTGCTTCCAGGACTGGTCGAGTTTTCCTGCTCGCCCGCTCACGTCCTGCTTATACAGGCGGGAGCTTTCTGAAGCCTCCCTCTTGAATTGGCCCCAGAGTTCCTCGATTTCAAGCCCTGCGGTCAGGCGGCTCCAGCCATCGGTCGAGCTCCGCAACGCTCGTCTGGTGCGCACTCTGAGCCAGTGAAACGACTTCCGAGTTCTGGTGAGTCCGGAAGCCAGTAGGATCCGGCCTTCTTGCAGTAGAGAAGCCACGTTGTCAGTGTACGGCCAAGTGTCTGACGAGCCTTGCCATGCCGATGCTCGGCCAGTGCGCTCCTGGAATCCGGGTCTGACCGGTACGGTCGACGCGCTGAGAGTAACGAAGTCAGGCCGAAAGTGATCGCTCAGTCCGTCTTCTCGCTTCGATACTGCGCGATCCGCGTCGTGTCAGGAACGCAGGGCTAACGAACTCAGACAGAAAGGCGGGCGAGTCTATGCAACAACTCCCCTCAGTGCCCGTCGGGTTAGCGAAAGAGTCCTCTCCCGATACACCAGAAGTCTGGTAACCGAGTAGGTTCGGCTATAGCGTCCGTCAGTTGCCCGGAAGCTCGCTTCCAGACAGTCGGTTCAGAGCGGCATGGGTCTCCGGTGGAAGCTGAACCTTCCTCAGCCAGAAATCGTCAATGCTCCTCACCAGTTCCTCGAACGAGTCCAGCTGAACGGGCTTCCGGAGATAGCAGCTCGCTTGCAATTGATAGCTCATGTGAATATCTGCTTCGGAGTCGGAAGTGGTCAGAATCACAGTGGGGATGGTCTTCAGTTTGACGTCCTGCTTGATGAGAGCCAAAACCTCGCGGCCGTCCATTTTGGGCATGTTTAAGTCGAGCAAAACAAGACTCGGGCGTGGGGCATCGGCGAAGCGTCCCTCATTCCTCAGAAAGGCCATCGCTTCGACGCCGTCGGCGGCAACGTTCAAATGTACGGAGCTGTTGGCATTGCGGAATGCTTCGTGCGTCAGGCGGACGTCGCCCGGGCTATCTTCGACCAAGAGAACTTCAGTTTGCATGACTTTTCCTCCAAATGACATAGAGATGGCAGCCGCCTGCCAGTGAGAGTGTTCGAGAAGGGACTCTGATTATGAAGCCTGGGCGAGCGCAGTCAAGGATGGTGAACGCAGTAGGGACAATCTCGCCAACAGCCGGGAGGGAAGAGGATTACGGTTCCGATCTCGCTTCGCAGCGAGGTCGTCTACCTTTAGCGTTTCGCGGTCACTCGGCGAAGCCTCGCGGGAAACGCGATTCTACGTCCATGGGGTTTGGCGTCGGACCCCGGTCCTAGCCATCGCCCCTTGGGTTTCGTTGATATAGACGCGGATCGCCCCGGATGATTCACACCGACCGCGCCCGCGAGTCAGTTGCTCTACTTATGATGCAGCGCACCATGGCCGTTTCCGTTGGACGGATCAAGCGCGTGCTCGATTGACCGATCCAGGTATCGCTGAGCTGCTTTCCGTAGCAATAGGTCCAAGTCTCTGGTGCCTTCGGCCGGGCCAGCGGGATGCGCCGGGGCGAGCTTCGGCGCCGGAGTTGTTACCGTACGGTCGTACATTTTCGATATGAAAGCCTTGCGCGAATCGCTTTCCAGTACATCGAGGACTTTTTCCTTGAGTTGCGCGAACACCGCTCTTGGCTCGACTGACGCGTCCACGGTGTCAAACTGGTATTCAACACTCAGTCGGTCGAATTCGGCAAGCAGCGCCGTCTGGTAATTCCGAAAACTGTCGTACATGTCTTGACCGGGAAACAGATCAACTCCCGACTCCCAGTAATCGAAACCGCGGGAATATATGACTCGTGGGATCAGGTCGTCGATCCCCAACCGTAGATAGAAGACCGCGTCCGGCACCAGAGCCACGCCGAAGATGCTGCGAATCCAGGCGCCGTCCATTCCGCGCACGATCGCGCGCGCCATCAGCGAATAGATGTATCGGTCCGTGAGCACCACAAACCCGGCTCGCAGCGCGGGAACGATTTCGTTCTCAAGCCGGTCGACGAAGTCGGTTGCGTAGAACAGGCTCTGCGTCACGCGCCCGAGATTGTTTCCTTCCTTGGCGCGCTTGATCCCTTCTCCCGCAAGCGAGGAACGCGAAATGCCCGTATCGAGCACTGCGTGACCCAGCTCTTCGAGCCAAGGCTTGAGCAGATCGATCTGTGTCGTGCGCCCCGCTCCGTCAGTGCCCTCGACAACAATCAATTTTCCCTGTAGATCGGAGAGCTTCATGCCCGGCAGCAGGTTTCCGTATGTCTTTCTCATGGTTTCACCCTCAGATTGGTCGCTCGTTCCAGATGGTTGGTTACGATCTGGCGCACCTGGGTTTGTTGGACTTCAACCGGCAGCGTTGCATCGACTACGGTCAGGCCGAATTCTGGAATCATCTTTTCGTATTCGTCAATTATTCTGCCCTGGAACAATCGAAAGCTCTCGGTGGGGTCGTCGCTGAGGCCGAGGTCGAGCCCCGCTTCGTAGAATTTGAATCCATCGCGCGCGCCGACCAGCCGCCCGATTGCCGTCTCAAGCGGTACCCGAAAGTAGAACGCAACAGCCGGTGTGGCCGCGAATCTGTAAAGATCCCGGACCCAGGAGCGATCCATGCCCCGCGCCACATCTCGAGCAAACGCCGTGTACACGTACCGATCGCAGAGGACCACAGCACCCGCTTTGAGCAGTGGCAAGATGCTGTGCTCTGTGCGATCGGCAAAGTCAGTCGCGTGGATCAGTGAAAACGTCGCGGGCGTCAGCATTTTTTTCTTTTTGCCGAGCTTGGTTGTGTCTTTCACGAGCGGCGATGAATTCCACTGGCTGAAGACGACTCCGTACCCCTTCGCCTGGAGCCATTTGTGGAGCAGACTGAGTTGCGTGGACTTGCCCGAGCCGTCGATGCCTTCAACAACGAATAGGCGTCCGGGAATGTCGCCGTGAGTGTTCAGTCGGATGTTGGCCAGTACTGGCTGCGTCGGATAAAAGACTGCGAATGGGCCGATGCGGCCGAAGCTGTTGTTCTCCCCGATATGCATAGTCCTCTCTCTTGTCTCGGGCCTGCGGCCTCACCCGAACTTGCGTGAGCAAGCGCAGGAAGAGGCGAAAGGGTCGTCAATCTAACTATGAACGTTGGAACGAGCGGATGCTGCTACCGTTCTTCGGGGTTCCTGGCGTGGGATCTTTCCCGGCGGACGCCGAACAGTATGCCTCAGGTGCAATTTCGACGCAGCAGAAATTTCCAGGGTTTTCCCCAAAATGTGTCGGAAACAGCTCGCTCGACTATTCCGGAGCAACGAGGCTGGCTGCCCGAGGCAGAGCAGTCAGTAAGGGGCGGCAGGTAGCTGGCCAGCCCTGGCGGACCCAGTTCTGGCTGACTGGAAGCAATCAGTCGAGTTCGGCGGAGCGATGCTGGAATAACTACGAAGATAGCAGTGCTGGCAGTGCCCGGATGCCAGCATCCCTATTTTTACGCTCCTGTGACCCTGCCGTAGCAATCGAGGGCAAGAATCAGGCGGTTTGAACAGATTTCACCTGGTTGCACCAAGTCAGCGACCGGTGGGAGGGAGATCAATGTCTAAGCAGGCAGCAGAGCATCATCACAAGGCAGCAGAACATCACGAACACGCGGCCAGGCACCATAAGGAGGCCGCAAAACACCACGAAGACGGAAAGCACGAAACCGCAGCACACCATGCCCATCTTGCCCACGGTCACCATCAACACGCGATGCACCACGCCTCGGAGGCAGCCAAGTCTCACGTCGAGCATCACGGGAAGGCCAAATCGGCTCACGCGTAGGCGTGCTCGGGCGGGGTGCCCACCCCGCCTGATTCTCCTCGACACCTTCGTCCGGGAATCCGCTACCGAGAGAGTAGTTCCTTCCTGCTGACCGCCGGATGATTCAGCTGCTCTGAAGCGAACAAGACCGGTCAATACGCTTGAAGTGTCCGCTGGTGTCGAGGAAACGAACCCGGTTGATGGATGGGAACCTTTCAACCAGATGTGGGGTGCGCTAAAAAAACGGTCGAACTCCGAAGAGGGTTTTTCCCTTCGGCGCTCGCCCTTCGGTCACAGCCCGTTCTCCGCACATCGAGCCGATTGAAAAGTGAAGACGGCGATGTCTTGCGACATCGCCGTCTGGCTACTTAGTGACCGCCGCCTTGCGTGTTGAAGTCAAACAGCTCGAACAGGTCGCTGATCGCCGGACCGTTCAGGGGAACATAGGGGTTGAACGGTAGCGCGATCGGATTGGGGAAATTGTCCCTGCTGCGAGATGTCACCGGACCCAGATTCCAGTTCCTCTCAATGAATTTGAGGATGGAAACATGATCCGAGTAGTTGTGGGTGATGTGACCGCCGGTTGAAAAGGCAGACACTACGATCAGCGGAATGCGGGTACCATCGCCGAAGAAGTCAAGCGGCTGGACGTAACCGGAATCGTAGTATCCGCCGCCCTCGTCGAAGGTGATGAAGATCGCCGTATCGCCTGCATACTGGCTCCCTTCGATGGCCTCCACGATTTCCTTCGTGAATCCTTCAAACAGATCGAGTTTCGAAGACGACGGATGGCCGTCCACGAACGCGCTGGGTTTGACGAAAGAGACGGCCGGAAGCGTGCCGCCCTTGATGTCGGAGTACAGGCTAGGGGTGCCCGCTGGCGCGTTGATATCGTTGATATGCGCTTGTCGGACAGTCGGGTTGCTCATAATGGACGTGTCATACTGAAAGGGGTTGCAGATGGTGCAGTATTCGTCGGCGGCCGTGATGGTGACACCCAGCGGATTGAGCGAGCCCACTGGACCATAGTTGATCTGGTACGG
>Ga0209008_1000410_pt1 | contig 15105 bp, 13 predicted proteins | sample JacPin_JW_Ref_O3_FD_187963 | JGI IMG/M metagenome (GOLD analysis project Ga0209008, IMG submission 187963) | Forest soil microbial communities from Algoma, Ontario, Canada - Jack Pine, Ontario site 1_JW_Ref_O3 (SPAdes) (version 2) | ecosystem: Environmental > Terrestrial > Soil > Boreal...
TCCGCCATGGGATGCTTCGGCAGCTGCTGCTCTTTCCACTCCAGAAGCTTCTCTCGCAGCTTGGCTAGTACCGGGACCGATTTGTCTCGGCGCAACTCGAGACGCTGCTCCACAGAAAAATCCTTCGTCTGCCTCTCGACTCGAAACAGATCGCCGATCAAATCCACGGCCTCCCGTGCAATCTCGGGCGCCACCTTCTCGGCATCAACAAACTTCCTTCTTGAATGAGACCAGCAGCCGGCGCGCTTTTGTCGTTGCTCATAATTGCCTCTCCGTCTTACTAACTACCTTATAGTGTCTAACTCGCAAATTCTATGGCACCACATTGCTACTATAAGAAGTGGCCCATCGGTGTAACTCAGCGCGGTACACTTCACTTGGCTTGCATTTATATCTTCGGGCATGGAGTTATAGGAGTCAAATTAAGGTCGGATTTTTTTGTGTCACCAAAACGCCTACAAATACTTGGCAAGTCTGTGCAAAATAAGGTGCGGCGTCTGTGACAAAGTACAGTTAGTACTCGCCGAGTTTGGGTGCACGTAGAATCGCCAATGTTTATGCGGGTCTGCAACGCGTAAAAGTTCACGAAATTTATTTTTGGGTTTCATATGCCACAAAATCTAGGCGCACTTGTTTGCACACTGCTCAAGGGAAGCGTCACCGTAAGATGTCCCTCAGCCGCGCGGCGCAATCGTAATGCTCAAATTGTTATCAAAGCACTCTTGGCAAAATCTCAGCGCTGCGGCAATGTTTTCAGCCTGGGAGGGCCCGCCATTATGAAAGTCTTCACGCTTTCTTATTTCGATAACAAGAAAACCGTTTGGTTTATCGCAAACTTCGCAACATTTGAACGCGCCACTGCGGCCGCGAAGGAAATAACCGCCGATGGATTCAGCGAGTACGCGATACCGAACGCGCCGGACGTGGAAACTTACGGCCCAATCCACCCGTTTCAATTGTGGATACAGCCGCGTGAAGTGGACGCGATTTCCGCGGAGTATGTTCCGGTGCTTGCGTGAGCAATAGCGCTCAGTCCGTTATGAATTGGCGGCGTAGCGTATTAGCATGTCTTCCGAGAAGACGAGATACGCGGAATACAAAGAGAGGCGTCTAAAGAGGCTCATGGATAGATTGGAGCGGGCGACCGTCCGGTGCCCTACTTGTGGTGCTGCCCCGCACGAGAGATGCGAGCTAGACAGTGGTCAACCACGAAACGAACCTCATGAGGGTAGGCGGCCCATTTCTGCCACGTCTCGATCACCGGGCCGCTAGGCTATGGCTTCAGCTCGTTTAGGCCCCGTCAAACTGCGCACGGTTTCCGTGAGTTGCGCATCCACTTCGTCCGCAATGACTATTACGTCCAAAAGCACTTGCTTCTGATCGAGTTCGCCCAGATGGAGTTGTAATGTCCCGAAGGTGGCAACTTGAAACACCCGCGATTCTTCGACAAGCATAGCGGGAGAGTAACCCTGCACCCGTCGCTTTTGTCCATGCGCAGTAGCGGCAGCGGGGATGCGCAAATGTGCATTCGATGTAAGGCGTAAGCGGCAAATCAGGTCATGGAACAGCTTGGGCAGATGGCCCGTGCGGTCCTCGTCGCTTAGCGGAATGTCTGTGAGTTCTCGAACCAAATTTACCCGTCTCAGCCATTCTTTAATCGTAGGTTCGCGTTCTCGCTCCAGTATGTCCGCCACGCTTACCATCTTCAATTTCGCCATGTGGAACACTCCCCTTTCGTTAGTGTCGCATGTGGTGAGTTCAAGCCAATGTTCAAAACAGACCATAACTCAGCCGCCTGTCCTCAAAGGCCGCCGGGTCTTTTGCTTGGACTTCGGCCGCGCGTTCAACTTGCCTGGGCGACACGCCCATTTGCCTTGCTACCGCTTCCACGGCCTTCCCGCTTTCCCCGTCCGCGTCCACGGACGCTAACGGGGCTTCGCCGCCTTTCCTCAGCGTGGCGAGTTGGCGCACCGCTAGCCGTAGAAACCAATGGCCAGCGCATTCAAGAATTGGCGGACGAATTGAACCGCGCCCTTGCGGAACAAGATGCCAAGCGGACAAAAATAACTTCTATTTCTCCCACGTCGCAGTCACCAGCGAGTTAAGCCGGTCTTGCCGCGTCTTCGCCCAACGCGCGTAGCTCTTCTCAGTGGTCTTAATGGATTCGTGACCCAAGAGCTTCGAGACTTCCTCCATTGGCACGCCTTTGCTCAGTAGGTCCACCGCGAACGTATCCCGTAGCCGATGGCTGCGCATGTGGCCGCTTGTAATCTTCGCGTCATCGAACAGCCGCGCGAGATACTTAGCCCAATTCTTAGTGGCGGACTCTTCGTCGCCATTGCCCGACCAAAATATGTACGTCGCGTTGCCGTTCGCTACGGCTAGAACTTCCTGGGCCACTTCGGGCGGAATCGGCACGGATACATGTACGCCGGTCTTCTGGCGCGCTGTGGTGACGCTGTACAGGCCCGCGCCTTTATCGTGCTTGATCTCTTCCCGTCTCAACGTAAGGGCGTCACGGATAGCTAGGCCCGAATAACGCATGAGCTGTATCAGCGCACGGACACGCGGCCCGCGGTCGGGCTCATCGGCAAACGTGGCATACGTAGTGTCTAAGAGCTGGGCGTACTCTTCGGCCGTCAATGGCATCGTGGGCGCTTGCTCAACCTTGACCGGCGATAGCTTGGGGATGCGCGGCAGCCATTCCGCTTGGTAGCAGTAGCGTAGGAACGTGGACAAGCGGTCGCGGACCCGCGAGCGGGTGCTTGATGCGGGGTAAAGTTCGGACCACGTCGCCGCGTAGCCGGTGAGTAGTTCTTTCGTGAGCCCGCTAACCACGAAGATGCCGCGCCCTTCACAGTAGCTTTTCAACCGGGCCAGTTCCCGCTTGTACTTCGCCAAGACCTTGGCGGTTACGTCTTGGTTTTTCTTGTCCTGGGCGAAGACTTCCACGGCCTGGGCAATCGTCTTCCGTTCGTCCGTGGCGGGTGCCTTGCCGCCAAGCTGGGCTTCTAAGTCCCGCTTGATTTCTTCCGCCTCTTCCCAGGACCGTGTACCCGCAGTGCGACGGGACTGCTTACCGTCCTGGGTCCATCGGAAGTGCTTGCGGCACCGGCACCGCTTGGTGAATTCGTCGCCTTCGTACTTGCATCCCTGGGCGTGCCGGACATAGATCGTAATAATGGGATTAGCCGCGCGGACATTGACCATTCCGCTAGGCTACCGCACAAAATTAGCACAAGTCAATGGCACCAAGGTAGCAGCGCTGATTTTAAATGGGATACAACTGGCGGAGAGAGTGGGATTCGAACCCACGTTACCCTTTCGAGTAAACACGCTTTCCAAGCGTGCGCCTTCAGCCACTCGGCCATCTCTCCGTCTTACACGACTGCGCCGAACTTCCTGTCAATATTGTACACACGCCGCTCGGAGCCCGCCGCTCTCCAGACTTTGAGCGATACTTGATGACTTCACATTTCGGTATCGGTTATCTCTGCGGAGCGATGCCGCGAGAAGGCCGCGTGATTGCCCGTGATTTGTTCGTTCACTTCCGTCTAACTTTCCTCGGGTTTATGCAACTGCTGTGCGAGATAGTTTTCGTAGGTCATCTCTTTGATCGCGTGCAGTTGCCCTTCCAGCCAATCGATGTGATGTTCTTCATCGAGCAGGATCTTTTCGAGTAGCTCCCGTGACCCGTTGTCGCCGATGGCCACGCTCGTCTTGATGCCTTCGTTCAAACGTTTCACCGCCGTGTATTCGAGTTCAAGATCGTTCTCCAGCTGCGCTTTTACGGTTTGCCCAATATTAATCTTGAAATAGTCGGTCATATTAGGAGCGCCGTCGAGGTAAAGAATACGCTCCATCAGAATTTCAGCATGCTGCATTTCTTCGATGGATTCCTTGCGAATTTGTTTCGCCATCCGTTGATAGCCCCAGTTCTCGCACATCTCGGCATGAAGAAAATACTGATTGATGGCGGTGAGTTCCGCTTTGAGCACTCCGTTCAGAATGGCAATAACTTTTGCGTCACCTTTCATGTTCACCTCTTTTTCTTACATTGCCCTTGGCAGAGAATCTCCAGGATAAAAATCAGCGCGCATGCTCTCGGGCCATTTCACGGTTTGACGGCCAATTATCCGCGACCGAGAATTGTACTAGAAGCGGTTTCATCATCTCGCGCAGACCGATAACAAGCCCGCAGGTTGATTTCGCAGGTTTGCTTGCTACGCATTGCCCAGAGAGTTGAATTACAGTTCGGTTAAAGAGAAGGAACTAGGAGCGGGATCCGGATGCAGCCGCGGCAGCCGCAGCGGGCACTTCGGTGGACCCGGCGGCGTGACCACTGGTTGGTTGGGCGGGCGCAGTGGGCTTCGCCTGGCCCATGCCTTCGACTACGCGATGGTTCAAACAGTAGAGCGCAAGCTCCAGGCGGTCGGCGACGCCGAGTTTGTCATAAACCTTGCGGAGATAATTCTTGACCACCTGTTCAGTCGTACCCACGCGCAGAGCAATTTCTTTGTTCTTCATTCCCTGGGTGACGCAGGAAACGATGAGCGACTCTTTGGGAGTGAGCGAAACTTTGGGACGCGAACCGGCTGGGCGCAAGCCTTGCGTCCGATAGGCTTGCATCACCCAAGCCACGGCCCTGCTTTCGAGCCAGGGTTCACCCTGCGCGACTTTGCGCAGGCATTCGACCAGCACCTCCGGCTCAATCTCGCGCGATACGATGCCGTGCGCGCCGCGCCGAAACAAGTCAAGCGTCATCTCCTGGTCAGGTTCCTGCAGCACCACTACGATGTGGCAACCAGGGTTTTGGCGGAGAAGATCGGAAACGGCGTCGACCGGATTCGGCGTAAGAGCCGCTTCGAAAATTACAATGTCGGCGGAAAATTTCTGGATGGCAGCGACGGTCTGATCGAGGCTCTCGGCCTGGCCGACTACGCGGATGTCGTCCTCAAGGGCAAATATCTTGCGTAACCCGGCGCGGAAAATGGCCTGGGTATCCGCGACAATCACGCGAATCGTGCCCTTACCGTCGTCCGGCTGAAGACCTTCGCCGGGATCGACACTGACCGCAGTGGTCGCAGTGTTGACCGAAGTATGGACCGAACTGCCGACCGAATTGCCGAGCAAAGTGCTGCCCATCCGTCCTCTTTTCGCTCCCTACCCGTTGCGTCCTACTGCTCGCCGCCTGCCCCGGCGATCTAAAAACACGGCGAGCCACATCTTCCTGGTCTTGGCCAACTACACGGCCCAGCTACTTGCGCTCAAAACGGTACTCGTCAATGACGACGCCAACGCCGCGCCGGCCGCCATCGTCAAAACTGCGCACCACTCGCCCACGACAATCCACCTGTACATCGGCTTCCGCGCCCACAACATCAGCGGGAAGTGAGATCGTGAAATCAACCGGCGAACCTACAGGCACATCGGCGTCCATACGAAACAGGACCCCGTTGGCGGAAATATTTTCGGTCTCGACCGTATCTCCCATGGTTCCCTGGCCCGCACCTCCGGCCTGAGCGACTGCCGACTTCAGTGCCACCGGCAGTTTGATGGGAAAGCGCGGCGCGCCTTGCACGTCCGTATAACCTTTTCGATTCTTGCTGGGATCAGCGATGGTTCCCTTGGCGGCTTCAGACACGTTTCGGATGACCTTCCTTCCGGTTTCTGCCGTGCACCACTCCCAGTGAGCATGTGCACATTTCAGGGCGAGATTACACCCCAGCGCAAGCAATGCAAAGTTACGGAAGTCATGGAACAAAAGCGGCGAAGTGCCAGTGGTACAGGGACTTAGGGGCGTAGCATGGGTAGTGCGAGCAGCATCACAGCGGCAGCAGCATTTAGCAGTTAGTATTTAGCGGTTAGCACGACCCCGCTTCCGGCTGAGAGGAACCAGGAAAGATTTTCGCGACTGGTACGTTTGGGAACGATCGCACCCGCTCACGCTGGCGATTTATGCCGCAAGTTTGAAATTTCCTCGGGAAGAACTCTATGGCCTGACACGACAGATCCGAAGGTGCGCGGTCTCCATCGGAGCGAATATCGTCGAAGGTTGTGGAAAAATGGAAGATAACTAATTTCAACGCGATCTTCAGATGGCAGCAGGTTCAGCGAGCGAACTGGATTACGAATTGCTGCTCGCCAAAGACTTGGGTTACTTACTCAAATCCGACTATGCGCGGATCGCAGCCGAGCTTACGCAGGTTAGAAAGATGTTGAGTTCGCGCGCAAAGTTAACGCAGGCAGGAATTGTTAACGGCTAATTGCTAAGCGCTGTCTTCAGAACTTCGTCCCTTCCGTAAAATTAAATTCCCCCACCTTCATCGCCGGCACCACCATATCTAAGGATTCCTCCCCGCTGGCGCGAACCGGAACGCCCATCGCTTCGACATTCGACAACATCGCAATCAGGCTTTGGTTGAAGCGGAAATTTCGCAGTCCGCACTGCACCTTGCCGTTCTCCACCACAAAGGTTCCATCGCGCGTCATCCCGGTCACGATCTTTTCGTAAGGATCGACCTCGCGTATGTACCACAGCCGCGTCACCAGCACGCCGCGCTCGGTAGAGGCGATCATTTCATCCACGGTCTGCGGCTCTTCCGGCGCGCCGAACACAATATTCATCGGCATTTCGCCCGCTTCGTTCGGCAGAGGAAATCCGTGGCCCGTAGGTTCAATCGGTCCAACCTTGCCTGCATACTCTGAAGTTTTCATCTTCTTCGCCGTGGCGCGCGCATAGACCACGCGCTTTACCACGCCCTCTTCGACCAGAGGCACGCGCTGCCGCCGCATGCCCTCGCCATCGTATGGAGAACCTGCCTGCAACGGATGCTCCACCTCATCGGAGATGTTGATGTTCTTGCCAAACAATTGCGCGCCGATCCGGTCATTCAAGAACGACCGTTGATCGAGAATCGCCACGCCGCTGTAATCCCAAAACATAAAGCCAACAATATCGAGCGCGGCTGCCGGTTCAAGAATTACGGTGTACTTTCCGGGCGCAATCTCCCGCGGATGGGCAGAATCGACCGCCTTTTTCGCCGCCGTCTCCGCCAGGCGCTGTGGATCGAGGTTACGCACGTCGGGAGAATTCAACTTCTGCCAGCCGGAGGAATCGCCAGCCAGCATGGTGATAGAAATCTCCGCCAACGTCTGGCGATGCCAACGCGCCAGTCCACGCGAGTTGAAGATGCCTTCGCGTGAATCCGCTGTCGAATAAATGCCCGCCGTAGTCAACTTGTGCTGGTCGGCAACAGACACGATGTACCGCACCACCTCGGCACGCTCGGCGGGAGTAATAGCCGCCGTCTCCTCAAAAAAACGTTTGGCAAAAGACCGTGTGGAGCGGGCGCCCTCGCCCGCGGCCTTTTCAGAAGGCCCGCCAAAATCCGCTTCTTCCGGAGTAGGCATCGGCAGCAAATCGGGGTCGGGCTCCTGCACTCTGGCGAGACTCTCCGAAGCCGCCACCGCGCGCCGCAAACTTTCATCGTCAAACTGATTCGCAGTCGACCGCGCCGTCCGCCCGCCAAAATTCGTGCGAACCGAAACCACAGAGTTCTCTTCCTCAACATTCTGATGAATCGTGTTATTGGCGAAGCGAGTCAATGCGAAGCGGGAGCCGGTGAAAATAGCTTCAACCTCATCGGCGGACGAAAGCCGGCGAATCCGGTCGAAAATGGCAGCGGCTTGTTCTTGCGTAAGCATTTTTCTTGCTCTTCTCGGCGGTGAGCTAGCTTCTGAACTAACTTCCCTTGTACGCCGAACCGACGCGAATATTTCGAAACCGCGCCGGGCTGGCGCCATGCCCGGTCCCCACCACCTGTTGCGGCTGGCCCTTCCCGCAATTCGGAGTCCCCCAAAGGGTCCACTCGTCGCGCGAACAAATCGCATCCATCGAATTCCAGAACTCCGTCGTAATTCCCGAATACGAAGGATTCTTCAGCATCCGCGTGCGCTTGCCGTGCTTGATCTCCCACGCGATCTCGCAGCCAAACTGAAAGTTGTAGCGCTTGTCGTCAATCGACCACGACTTATTCGTCTCCATGTAAATGCCATCGTCGGTCGAAGCAATCAGCTGATCGAGACTCAGCGGCGTCTCTCCCGGCAAAATGCTGACGTTGGTCATCCGAATCATGGGTAGCCGGCTCCAACCTTCGGCGCGCAGCGTTCCGCCGGAGCGCATAGCGCCAATTGTGTGCGCGGTTTCGCGCGAACTCAGATATCCAGTGAAGCGGCCATTGCTGATAATTGGCGTCAATTGTGCTGCGACACCCTCGTCGTCATAAGCGAAGGTGCCAAGGCCCGGACCATGCTCCTGCCGTGCGTCGGCCACGACATTTACCAGTTCGCTGCCGTAGCGCAGATGACCCAGCTTTTCCAGCGTGAGAAATGAAGTCCCCGCGAAATTTGCTTCCATGCCAAGCACGCGATCAAGTTCAATTGGATGCCCTATCGATTCATGAATCTGCAATCCCAGTTGCGATCCATCGAGAATAATTGTGGCCGCGCCCCCCGGACACTGATCTGCATGATGCAGAGCAACCGCCTCTTCTCCGACACGCCGCGCGTTCTCCAACAACTTCATCTCTTCGATTAGTTCGTACCCACGGTTCTGCCATTGCCCGCCAAAAGAATTCGGATACGACCGCTTCTGAATCTCAGAGCCGGCAAAGGCATATGCCGTATAGCCCGCGCCCGTCGAATATTTTGTCTGATGAATGTCCGCGCCTTCGGAAGAAAGAAACCACGACTCTTCGCGCTGAAAGTTCATACCGGTTTCGGCCAGTGTGACTCCGGCAACGGCACGCATCTCCGCATCAGCCCTCAGCAGCAGATCAATATTCTGCTCGACCGAAGTAGTAAACGGATCGACCTTATAGGGTGTCGTCCACTCCGCCACCGCCGCCGGTTCGGGAGCCAGCTGAACACTTTCGCGCTTCACTCGCGCCGAAGCGCGCGCGATGTCGACCGCACACGCCGCCGCCACAGCCACCGATGCGGGGCTTAAATCTGCGGACGCAGCAAAACCCCACGCACCGTCGGCGATCACGCGCACTCCAATGCCGAGCGACTCAGACTCCGACGCATGACCGACGCGCCCATTCTTCGTAGTCAGCGAGCGGTTGCGGATCGCGACGGCGCGCGCGTCAGCATAAGTCACCCCACGCGCGCCAGCGGCGTCCAAAGCCAGTTTGGCAGTGGCCTTCATAGAAGATTTAACGTATCACGAGCATAGTTAGCCATCAGTCGGCACGAGTCTTAGGTCTATGATTCCACAAGGTCAGCTAATGTATACCCGTTGCCAGCGGCGTTCGCTTGTGCGCGATGTCGATCACAAAGCGTCCCGCGTGCATATGGTTTTCGTTCGCACTTTCCCCGGCATCGCCATCGCCGACGGAATCCGTCCATACCGCTCCAATCTCTACCTTGCCGCTGCCTGATCCCGCTACCTTGGTCGGCTGCCGCCGCTGCTTTTCGACGTACGCCTTGATCACCTGCGAAGCGACGCGCGCCGCCAGATATCCATGCTCTCCCTCTTCGAGCAGCGCGCAGACAACGATCTCGGGATCGCGCCGCGGCTCGACTCCGGCGAACCATCCGTTATCTTTGAATTTTGCCTTGCCATTGGTCACACGCGCTTTGGCCATGTTGCTGATGGTCTGCGCGCTGCCCGTTTTGCCCGCGAAATCGATGCCTTGCAGGTGCGCGCTGTTCGCCGTTCCGATCGACGAGACCACATTCGCCATCGCGTCGGTGATTAACTCCCAGTTCGCCGGATCGATCGGCACGCGGGTTTCGCCGGGCGCGGCATTCGCGGGCACGACATTCGCCGGCAGGTCGGTGGGATTAATGACGTGCGGACGCTGCAACAACCCGCCGCTGGCAATCGCGCCAATCGCGCGCGCCAACTGAATCGGCGTGGTCGCCACCGCACCCTGGCCGATGCCCACCGAGATGGTTTCTCCCGCATACCACTTCTGTTTGAAGTTGCGGATTTTCCATTCTTCCGAGGGCATCACGCCGCTGACTTCCTGCGGCAGATCGATGCCGGTTTTTTGTCCGAGACCAAACGCCGTGGCATATTTCGCGATGCGATCGATGCCCAACTTTTCCGCCAGCGTGTAAAAGAAAACATCGCAAGACTGATAAATCGCTTTGCTGATCTCGACCGGCCCGTGCACGCGATGCTCGGACAGCACCCAACACTTGAAATAGCGGCCGTAGAAAATAGCGCCACCGGCGCAATTCACCTGCAAGGTCTGAGCGATCCCCTCCTGCAAACCGGCCGTCGCCATGATGATCTTGAACACCGACCCCGGCGCCAACTGCGCTTGGATCGCCTTATTGAGCAGCGGATGATCGGGATCATCGACCAGCTTGTTCCACTCGTCCCGCGAAATCTTCACCGCAAAATCATTCGGATCGAAAGTCGGCCGGCTGACCATGGCCAGAATCTCGCCGTTGCGCGGATTCATCGCCACCACCGCGCCGTTCCTGCCCTCGAGCGCCTGCTCCGCCGCGATCTGCAAATCGAGATCGACCGTCAGCTTGAGCTGCTTGCCCGGCTCGGCGGGAGTTTCATCGAGCCGCCCTACTTCCCTTCCGTGGCTATTTACCAGTGCGCGCCGCGAACCGTTCTTCCCCATCAGAATGTTGTTGTATTGCTTCTCCACTCCGCTTACGCCCACCACATCGCCCGGCGTATAGAGTTCGAACTGCGGCTGGTTGAGCATGTCCTCAGTAACTTCGCCGACATAGCCAATCAGGTGCGCCATGAAACCGTTGCGCGGATACAACCGCCGGTGCGCCATGATGGTTTCAAGTTCGGGCAGTTCATTCTTGTGCGCCTCAATAAACGCCAGTTCGTCGGGAGTGATGTCTTCTTTGAGGATGATCGGCTGATACTGCGGCATCGACGCGAAACGCCGTACGCGCTGCCGCACCTCGTCGGAATTCAGGTGCAGCCCTTTGGCGATCGCTTCGGCGTCGGCATTCAGATCGCGCGAAGAATCGCGCAACAACAGCGCTGAAAATGAAGGATAGTTATCGACGATGACGCGGCCTTCGCGGTCGAGAATCTTGCCGCGCGGCGCCAAAATCGGCACATTGCGAACCCGGTTCTTCTCCGCTAGCAACGCATACTCGTCGCTGTGCATCACTTGCAGCCGCCACAATCCGTAAGCCAGCAATAGAAAAATAAACAGCACGAAGTACTGCACGGCGGTGAGCCGGAGAGCGGAGACTTTTTCTTCGCGGCCGAACATCAATCCTCAGTTTTCGCAGCTGGCATTGCGGGCGCGAGCTGAATGCTAATCGGCAATTGCGATGCCCCGGAAGCCGCTGAGACAAATCAGTTGTGACGAGTTAACTGTATTGTAACCTGCACTCGCTTTTGGCGTAATCGCGGGCCAAAACGAAAGTTTTCCAGTCAAAAGACCGGTTTTCCCCGTGAAATTTCGAAAGCGGCGTCCATCAGAGATCCCGCGGGGCATGTACAACCGGGAATTGAATTTCGGGCATCCGCAGGCAACAATAACGACAGCATTTAACTCTTATTTACTTCCAGCCCAGGAATGGCATGCGGATTCGCAGTTTCATCATCGCCTACGCGCTCGTGCTCGCCATTCTGCTGTTCGCCGACCGCCGCCCCGGCGCGACACAGCAGGATCGCTACTCGCATGTGGTCGACATGACCGATGGGCAAAACACGACTGCCAAGAGAGCCACATCTTCGGACGCCTCGGAATCCAGAACCCGCATCATTGCTCCTGCTGCCATCATTCCCGGCACGTGGAGTGCTGGCCAGATTCCGCCCGAGCGCCTGGTTGCCCCGCTGATCGTGCTGGACTTGAAGATGGCCGCTGACAGCAGCTCGCAGATTTCTCTCGACGATGTCGCCGCTTGGGAAGCGCGGCACGGCTTGATTCCACAGGGCGCGATCGTAGCCATCCGCCGCGCCGGAACGAGCGATATTCGCGCGACTAGCGACACGTCCGCTACGCTGACCGCACCACTTCCGATTGCGTGCGATGCCGCGCTATTTCTTATCGAGGCTCGCGACACCATCGGATTTGCCGTCGAGACGCCGGTGAATTTGTCGTCCGACCGCACTCTGGCAACTCAACTCGCCCTTCACGGAAACTATATCGTCGAAGGAACGACTGGCTTCTCTTCGCTTCCCGTGACCGGGTCGCTCATCATCGTCGCCCCGGCCAAAAACAAAAAACCGGGCGAAGCTCCCGTCCGCATTCTCGCCATGGTGAGATAGTTCGCTGATGGCAACTAGGTGCGGCTCGTGCCTCGTAGTTTGCCGGTTCGCAAATCCCCTTTTTCTGCACCCCGCGCCGGTGTGAAATCATCTAGCCCTGCAGAGGGAAATTCATGTCTGACCCGCGCTATCCAATGGGAAAGTTTTCCTACTCCGGACCGCTCACCGCCGAACAAAAACAGCAATGCCTGACCAACATCGAACAGACTCCCGCCCTCCTGCGTGCCGCCCTAAACAGATTGTCCGATCAGCAACTGGATACTCCCTACCGCGAAGGCGGTTGGACGCTGCGGCAATTGGCTCATCACGTTCCCGATAGCCACATGAACTCCTATATTCGCTGCAAGCTGGCGCTAACTGAAGACGAGCCGACCATCAAGCCCTACATGGAAAATCTCTGGGCCGAACTGCCCGAAGCCAGGCTAGCTCCCATCGAAATATCCCTGGCCTTGCTCGATTCCCTCCATCAGCGCTGGATGCTGATGCTGCGCAAACTTAACGACGCCGACTGGAAACGTACCTTTCGCCATCCCGAACTGGGTCCGATGTCCTTGGAAAAGAATCTAGCGCTCTATTCCTGGCACGGTCGCCATCATGTCGCACATGTCACGACCTTGCGCGAGAAGATGGGATGGTGAAGGCAGCAGTCAGCACTTGGCATTTGGCACTCACTGCATGCCCACTTTCCACACCAGATAACTCGCTGCTTCGCGCATGACCGCGGCAAATCGGTCCCACACATGGCGCGGACGCGACTCCGGCCTCGGCGCCAATTCGACCTGCACACCTTCGTGCTCGAGCAAGGCGCGTATACGGAATACATGGTAGACATCGCTCACCGCAATGCAGCTGCGCATACCATTTACGCGCATAATGTTGGCCACGCGCGCCGCTGACTGTGCCGTATCCGAGCCTTGCGTCTCCGCGATCAGCGCCTGTTCCGGAACGCCCCTCCGCAAAAGATAATCGCGGCCCACGCCGCCCTCGCTAAACTCCGGATCCTGCGCCGCGCCGCCGGTCGTGATCACAACCGGCGCCATTCCCTTCTCAAACAATTCGTAGCCATGATCGAGGCGCGCCTTGTAGACCGGCGAAGGACGTCCGGAATATTCGGCAGCTCCGAAAATCACAATCACCTCCGCTGGTTTCGCAGGCGATTCAGCCGCGGCACGCACAATGCGCGACCCGGTAATGCCGAAAAATAGAAGCAGCGCTCCCAACACCGCGAGCGCCAAAAGCAGTCCCGGTCGCGTTCGGTAAGATTTTTGGGGAGTAGATGGATTGTGATCTTCGGCCATAGATCAGGCTAGGATTTTAAGAGCTTCAAAGTGGCCCTTTATTTGGCATACCAGTCGGCCCGCGGCCGAGCGTTATTGAACCCTTGGAGCTCTGAAACCTCGAACCCGCTTTACGACAGCGCCTCGACAATATCCTTAGCCGGAATCGCTCCCTCGCGCAAAATCTGCCAGCTGCCGTCTTCTCTGAAGTGCACGATCGTAGACGACATCGTGCGCGGAGACTTCCCCCCGTCCACGATCAGCGAGATGCGATTTTCGAGTTGATCCCGCACCTGCTCGGCCGTCGTGCATTCCGCCGCGCCGCTCAGGTTGGCGGAGGTCGCGGTGATCGGAATCTTCGCCGCGCGCACTACTGCCAGCGGAATTTCCGACGCCGGCACGCGCAGCGCGACGTTCCCGGTATTCGCGGTGACTTTGAGCGGCAGATGCGATGCCGCCGGCACAATCATGGTCAGCGGACCCGGCCAGAAACGCCGCGCCAGTAGGTGAAAGTCATCCGGTAAAGGGCGCGCAAATTCTTCCGCTTGGTCGACATTTTCGATCAGCAGAGACAGCGGCTTGTGCCGCAGACGCGACTTGATTTCGTACACGCGTTCCACCGCGCGCAGGTTGAACGGATCGGCCGCTAGCCCATAAAACGTATCCGTCGGCATGCCCAACACCTGCCCGGCCTGAATCTGCTCGGCGGCATATTTAATCAGCGACGTTTCGGGCGTATCGGCATGGATCTTCAGGATTTCCGCGCGCACTCTGTTCCCCTCCGGACGGACAGTTTGAGCCTCGTCGGCGTAGACTTCGCCGGGATCAACATTGTCGGTATAAACAATGAAATGTACCATACATCCTGATCTAGGAACCAACCAATGAGGCTGGAGGCGAAGGCCGCGAGAACTCGCAATGAGGCGAATCATGTTCATGCGGATCGCCTGCGTCCCGTCACCGGCCGCCACAATCAGCGGCTGAAAGAATTGCGGATGGCCTTCCGCCGCGCCGCCCTCACTCCTCAAAGTGAATGCGCCATCGAAGGCGTCAAGTTGCTCGAAGAAGCCTTGCGTAGCGGCCTCGATCTGGACAGCGTATTCTTCAGCGAAGCGGCGCGTCCTCTCGCCCAAAAACTTTTGCCCCAGATTGGCGCGCATACGGAATCATTGGTTTTGCCGAATGCGCTTTTCAATTCGATCGTGCCGAGCGATGCGCCTCAGGGCGTGGCGGCCTTCGTCAAACTGCGGACATTCTCCATCGCCGAAGTGCTCGATGGCGCGAGCAATGGCCCGTTGGTTGTAGCCGCCGGCCTGCAAGACCCTGGAAACCTGGGAACAATTCTGCGTTCCGCCGAAGCCTTTGGCGCCGCCGGAGTTTTTCTCACCGAAGGAACTGTCAGTCCTTACAACTCAAAAGCTCTGCGCGGATCGGCGGGTTCGATCTTTCGTTTGCCATTTCGACAGATTTCCTCCGCTGAGCTGATTCCACTTCTCCATGCGCGCGGCGTTCGACGCATCGCAACCACCTCGCACCAGGGAACGCCGCGCGCATGGA
>Ga0209008_1000412_pt1 | contig 14921 bp, 18 predicted proteins | sample JacPin_JW_Ref_O3_FD_187963 | JGI IMG/M metagenome (GOLD analysis project Ga0209008, IMG submission 187963) | Forest soil microbial communities from Algoma, Ontario, Canada - Jack Pine, Ontario site 1_JW_Ref_O3 (SPAdes) (version 2) | ecosystem: Environmental > Terrestrial > Soil > Boreal...
CAGGGTATAGTTCGATAGACCCTGGCCATCAGTTCGATGATCGTACGTCATGCAGTTCGATCGAGCGGAAGTGTAGTTCGATAGACCCCGAGTGCAGTTCGACTATCGAACGCTTTCCATCTGTTGATCCATCTGTTTCTCCGTCTGAAAAGAATTCCACCTGCGTGGTTCCACCTGTTTTGTGTGCACCTGCACAAATCTCTTCTCCGACCAAGTCAAAGACCAGGTCAACCCCGCACACCTCAGGGACTACCGTCCCCGAACCCCAGTCCGGGACTTCTCGTCCCGAGACCCACGGGGGATTTGTCCCGCAGGAGCGCTCCCGAGTTCTGCCGCCCCTCGCTGACTGGAAGGCTCCTTGGGAGATCGCTAGGGAAAAGTTTGCTTCCGGTGAGTGGGAAGACCTTGACGACGTAGCAGGGGGAGCGCGTGCCTAACCAACTCTGCCAAGCTGGAGGCGCAACGCCACGCCGCTGCAGGGAAGCGGTGAAATTCATCGGCGGTGCGCATCATGGGACACATGACGCGAGATAGAAGACGCGTTCTAAATGCTGAGTTTCAGAATGCGCGTTGGAAACAGCGCTCTTCTCGCCCATTCTCCGGCGTGACTGATGGCCTTAACCATCGTTTGCCGCATTCGCTTCCTCTCTGAGCGTCTCTGAAGTGCCTGCGGCCATTTCGGAGCGTCGGTAGATGACACATAGTGCGATGGCAAGCAAACAGAAAATAGCGAACGCAGCCAACGCGGTGGCGCGAACCAGCTTCTTCACGTTGTCTCCGGGGCGACCTCGTCCAATCAATAGACTCCGCGTTGGCTAGGAAAGTTTCCGACCCTTCGCAGCCGCCTTTCCGTCTAGGTCCTGATTTGTCGCGTTACCGGAGAAGTCGTTCTGACCCGGCTTTCACTTGGTTTTGCCTCATTCGTCCGACTTGTCCCTCAGTCCTACCCGATTCTCGGCAATCAACAGTAGACACTCATTCGGGACAGGAGTCCCGAGTGAATGCAAATCCATAACACTTTCATCCGAAAACAGCAGCTTCGCGGAACGGCACGGCACGAAACGTGGGGCGCGGTTGAGTTGCTATCCAGATGGGAGAACGACAGAGGCGACGCGATCATCCGGGTACGAATTGATAGCGGGGACATACGCTATGCCGATCCGAATCGCGTCATGCGGGAGAAATCATGATCACCAACAAAGACAACAACGGCAAAGCGATTGGCTTTATCGAGACGCTCACCTCGGCCAAAAGCGTGGTCAACGTGAATCAGTCCCGAAATGTAACGACGATCACGACGCGCGACAGGAGCAACGGGCAGGTCAGGACAGAATCGTTCTTTGGGACGTTGCAATTTTTGAGGAAAGACTGATGGCCTGCATTTGGGTATTGCTTGGATCCCGGACCACGGATGAGCGTTTCTGCAACAAGCCCGGACATCCGTATTGCCCGGATCACCAGCGTGAGATGGATGCGATGGCGCAGGCCGACAAAGACTGGGATGAAGTCTTTGCGTCGCTCAAGGCGGTTTGCGAAGACCCGAAGGAAGAAAAGTAGCGAGCGGGCCAGCACGTAGGCCGGATTCCTCAACGAGTAGCGGTGTAAATGATTTCGAGTATCTCGTTTCCTCGACGGTGCTCGACTCTCAAAATGAGGTCCGAAATGTCTGGAACAGCGTAGTCAACTGCCAATTCCGCAACCGCATTCCCGTAACCGCGAAGCTTTCTGCGTCTTTCGAACGGATAGTCCTGTATCGCCTGAAAAGTGTCCACTCCGCGAGGCTGTGGACTATAAATCGTGCTCCCAGAATTGATCGGTGACAACCTGACCTTTGCGGCAAACCTTGCCAGTAATCGTGCGGTGTCAACGCAGAACACCGTATGGCTCCTTCCGCGATAGGCTCTGGCCGTCAATAGCTTTTGGACGCGCTCAGGCGTCAACCAGAAGAAGACTTGCCCGTTCAATGTCTCGTACCATTCTGCCGGGGTCATTCCTGACAAACACTTCTTGAGCGCACTTTCACGCATAGGTTTCTGATCGCGGATTACTGCCGTCCCGTACTTCGGGTGCTGAATCTCGACCGATTCGGGGCGATGCGCACTTTCGAGCGAGCGACGCTTCTCACCGTTGATTTCAAAAAGATCAAGCAGTGCTGATGTGCTCAACAAACCGTGCTCTCTCACCGACGGCCAACAATTCTCCTCCGCCATATGGTAAAGATGAGGGTAATGATGAACAAGCTGGTCTGTAGTAATGCCCAAATTGTTACCACGCCCTTCTGTCGATTATGCTGCGGAAATCAAAACGTGTGGAGATCAACGAAACTGGCGCGGCTGCGACGCGTTGAAGTTCTTCAACAAAGCTAATAGTGGGAGCATCCAGTTGTTCAAATCGCCGAGCGTGCTCATTATTGCGGTTCAAGTAGTCTGCGAATGCAAGCGCAACATCTGTCGGGCCATTTAGCGCAGACGCTCGACGGAGAAGTACCCAGTCAAATTCCGCCACTCGTCTTCTCCGATGAGTCGTTGATGTTTTTTCCGTGTTTTCGAGCTGACTATGCGGAATTCCCGAACGCTTTGCGACAACTTTCCAATCGATTTCGATCCCCATCGGTCCGGAAGTTGAGCTTTTGGGACTCTCGACCCTTATCGGGTAGGTCCGACAAACCATGACGACTCTGCGAACTCGGCTGGGGGGAATGCCAGCTTCAGACAGGCACCCGGCCACGCTGGTGTCTCGCGAAGTGACGTAGGGATACTGACCATGATACAGACTCAAGCCCGCACCTTGGGTTCCCTCCACCAGAACCTTCTGACCATCTCGAAAAGCATTCTCCAAAATTGTCCAAGTTTCACGAATGAATGGCCGAAGATCCTTTACGTCCTTGGCCAGCTTCAGTCGTAACCCACGTTGGGTGATTCTTCTTGAAGTGGCAAATCCTACACCTTGACCCGTCGAACCGATCCCTTTTACCAAGCCCCCTTCCCCTCTAATATCTTCTTTCGTAATTACCATCGCTTGAGGGTCAATGGATAAGCGGTCGGCCCCAACCTTGCATTCTGCAACTTCCTTCAACAAATGGTCCGTGTTCAATACAGACCCTGGGGAAATGATCAGCTTAGCTTCGGGACTCCGTAAAGTTCCCGACGGCAGCTGGTGGTGCGTGTACGGGTCAGGCGTAACAAAGACTTTGTGACCAGCATTTGGCCCGCCCACCCGGACGAGAATCGAATATTCGCGAGAAAGATATGACGCAATATGCCCCTTGCCCTCACTTCCAAATTGTCCGCCCACTATGACGTCTACAAAGCTTGCGTAGTTGCGGGAATAGAGACCGAGATGGGTGGCCGCTCGTACAAGCACATCCGTGGGAGTACACCGAGCCGTGTCTATCACCACATCAGCAGCATCTCTTAGTTCGTTAACCCGCGCCTCCGTTCGGTTACGTTCCACGTCAGAGTACGACTTCAATTCGCGAAAACCTGCCCCTTTTCTTCTCAGGTATCTCGTGCCCAGAACATTTTCCGGCGCGGTCAGATGAATATGCACGACAGCGAAACCGTAGGCCTGCCGGATGGCACGGATTTGCTTTAGGATTCGAACAGAGTCGACTATGACTCGATGATTGGGGCCTCTAAAAGACTTCATAAGGGCTTCAAGAACCCACTTTCCCTCTGTCTCTTTATCCAGTCTTTGCCCAAACAGCTGCATGACTCGGCGATCAGCCTCAAGCTCTTTGCCGAGCCTCTTCTGCGCGACGTGCCGAATGACTTCCTTGGTTTTAAGGACGTCAAACTCGAACTGACTCCGAAGCTGTTCAGACAGAGTGGTCTTTCCGGACGAGACACTGCCCGAGAGGAGGACAATTTGCATTGAGCAGCGAGTCTCCCAAAGTGCGCTTTGTCAGTTGTTGGCGAGAATACTGACTACATGATTTGACTGCTGTGCGCCACCTGGAAGATCATAAACCGTTACAGGAATGCTTCGTCGGGATAGTGTCTCATCAATTACCTCTGCTACGATGTTCCAATTTCCGCCCGCCTCTCCACAACCGATTCTCGGCATATGGATGCCGGCGTTAGTTTCTCCGGCTCGAACTGCGACCTTTGAAAGGCCTGCTTCGAGAGCCGAGTACTGAATGCGGGGAAACAAAGACGGCCCATACCCGTGTTGTGCCACGACGCTGGCAAGTTGTACAGATCCTTCTAGCTTTACGAAGTGAACGTTGCCAAGCTTGAATTCCGACCGACTTGCAAAAATCCAATTTGTGAATTCCTTCTGGGCGTGCGGCCAGCGTTTTTTTACGGCAAGCGCAAAGCCTTTGCCCCAAGTAATTGCCTTATCATTCACCACCTGAACGATCATCCGGGAAGACAGACCACGTGGCTTTGTGGCATCGCCCCTGAGGTATTGGATTGTAGCCGCCGTTTGAGGTGCGCCGTCACTTGTTGGCCTCACGATACCCACGACACGCGGATATAAATGGCCGGGATATGGTGCAATCCCAAGACATTCGACCCGCCAACTGCCTTGGTTTGAAATCCACCCTTCCTCAGCTTTTGCAGTGAAGCCAATGGCCGTACACTGCGCGAGCACTGTGCTCGGAGGCAATTGAAAACCTGTTGCCAGAAGAATCGGCCAACTTCTGGAAGGCACTGCGTAATCAAGCCGATATATGGATGAATTCTCCGTCTCATCCCGGTGAGCCACAAAGACAAAGCACCGCTGACTCGTCAACTTCGCAATTCGAAGGAGGACTGCCTCACTCGATACCGAGAACTCACGTTGCAACGCGATTACAGTATCGATGGAAAGGGGACGACATTCGTCCAAATGAAAACTTCCCACTGGCATGAGAATCTCAGCGGCACCGACATTGCAAAGGGCCTCCAATTGCCAATCATTCGACGTCATTTCAGAGTGAGTGAATCTGTTTCTAATCGCTTCGGCACAATCAGGAAATAGAGTGTGCGCTAATTCGTGCGCGACCGAAAAGTTGATCCTCGCAGCAGAGCGGTTTGGATTGAATTCTATCCTGAACTTGCCTGCACCAATCGGATGTGTTCTCGCGTCGACGACATCCTGTCGCGGTTCAATTGAAATCTTCAAAAACTCTGCCAGAGCAAATGGGTCGTAAGGCGGGCCGGACCAGCCGGATTGGATAGCTCTAAAAACCATCTCTCTGGCCCTTGCTGTGATTGAATCGATGGGATTAGCTCCGGTAAGAGCACTTAACGAGAGAACGGAAGGATTTGTCCAGATTACTTGTTTCTTTTCGACTGATCGTCGCGTGCCAGCACTCGACATACGAGGCTCCCGTTTTCTTGCAGCTGTGTTTGCGTGCCAAGTCCTGATGGAAAGTCTCAGGCTTCTTCTTTGGTCATCGGATAACATCGATCATGGTACTACAGAAGATCGAACGCCATACTTTCCTGGACTTCGTTCGTGCGTTTAGCCGGATGCGATAACCGATTACGCTCTCCGTTCCGTAGAGCGATTCCATGAGAATAGCAATATACGCACGTGTCAGCACGAAAGACCAAAGTTGTGAACTGCAACTCCGCGACCTGCGGACTTACTGCGCTGCGCGAAGATTTGATCCGGCCCGCGAATACGTTGACGTTGGACAATCCGGCGCGAAGGACTCCCGCCCCGCGCTCAATGAACTCATGGAGGATGCCCGGAAGCGACAGTTTGACGCAATCGTGGTGTGGCGCTTTGACCGCTTCGCTCGCTCCACCAAGCACCTGCTCTTGGCCTTGGAGGAATTTCGGTCGCTGGGCATTCAGTTCATCAGCTACCAAGAAAATATGGACACCAGCAGTCCGCTGGGGCAGGCACTCTTTACAATCGTTTCAGCCGTCGCGCAACTCGAACGTGATCTAATCCGCGAGCGGGTAAGCGCCGGGATTCGCAATGCGAGAGCGAACGGCAAGAATTTCGGTCGCCCAGAGCGGAAAGTAGATCGCGAGCAAATTCTGAAATTGAGGGCGAAGAACTATAGCCTGCGACAGATCGCGGCAGAGTTGGGGGTCGGTTACGGGACAGTCCGTCAAAGGCTTCTCGACGCGGCCAAGAAATAACACAGCCGAACTAGCGCGTGTTCAAATTCGGGCCGAAGTTTCCTGGGTTGCGAAGTCTTCGACGAACACCGTTTGCGGGGAACGGAATGCCGTTGCCCTCCCGCTGATGCCGAAGATCGCGAAACCACACTTGATTGACAAGAAGCTTGACAGAACGGCTTCATTTGATATCATTTGGCGCCATGACAAAGAATAGGATGGAGCACCAGCCTCCGGCTTGGCTGTCCCTCGACGAGGCGGCGGTTTACATCGGAATGGGAAAGACGGCGCTTTACGCGTTGGTGAAGGAAGGCCGCGTTCCGGCAAACAAAATCGGCAAGAAATGGATGTTTGACCGTGAGCAGGTCGATTTGTGGATGCGTGGTAACAAACCGATCGAGTCGTTTTTCACAGATTTGGACTGCGAAATAGACGGAAACCAGTTGCTCAGAGAGCCTCAGAGGGAAGGGTACCTGCGAACATTTGAATTCTTTGCCGTTGGCAAAAATAAAGCGATTCTCCAGATACCCGTTGGATGCGGCAAGACTGGCCTGGCCTCTATTTTGCCGCTCGGTATCGCAAAAGGCCGCGTACTGATCATCGCTCCCAACTTGACGATCAAGGACGGGCTTTACGAAGCGATGGACATCACGAACCGCCCAAAGTGCTTTTGGCGAAAGGCGCGGGTTCTGGACGATGCACAAATGCTGGCTGGGCCTTTGGCTTGCACCCTCGACACTGGGAACATCACAGTCGCCGAGAAATGCCACGTGGTGATCACGAACGTTCACCAGCTTTCGACAAACGTCGAAAAATGGCTCATGCAGTTTTCGGACGATTTTTTTGACATGATCATCATCGACGAGGCTCACCACAGCGCAGCTGACAGTTGGAAAAAGGTTCTAGAGCGTTTCCCCAGGGCAAAGATAATTCATCTGACTGCAACGCCTTTTCGAAGTGACCGACAGGAAATAGACGGCGACCTCGTTTACCGCTATTCGTTTCGCAGCGCCACCCTTAAAGGGTACATAAAGCGCCTCAAGGCGAGTTACGTTGCGCCGTCGCAAATCGAACTTGGATTTTCCGACGAGCGAGGCCGAGTGTACACCCTCGACGACATCTTCAAGATGAAAGAGGCGGACTGGTTCAGTCGTGGTGTGGCGTTGGCGCCACTCTGCAACAAGCACATCGTCGATGCCAGTCTCGAAAAGCTGGAAGAGATGCGTCAATCTGGAACGCAACACCAGTTGATTGCCGTGGCTTGTTCGATCAATCACGCGCGCGACATTCGTTCGCTTTACGCAGAGCGCAATTTCGCGGCGGATATCATCCACAGCCAACAAGATCCAGATCAACAAGAGCGCGTGCTCGCTGGACTTCGAAATGGAACGCTCGACTGCATCATTCAGGTCAATATGCTCGGCGAGGGATTTGACCATCCGCGCCTGAGCGTGGCGGCGATTTTCCGCCCTTATCGCACGCTGGCCCCGTATATCCAATTTGTCGGAAGGATTATGCGCGTAGTAGTGCAGAACGACCCGACCCATCCGGACAACCTCGGCCATATTGTCACGCACCTCGGAATGAATCTCGATCAGCGACTAAAGGAGTTTAAACAATTTGAAAGTGACGACGAGGCTTTCTGGGACAAAGTGATCGGAGGTGATGATCCGGAAGTTCCCTTGGCGGTGCGGACGGGCAATAAGCGTCTCTCTACTGCTGAAACGAATGTCGTTGTGAGCGGCGAGATCGTGGATAGTCTGTGGGAGGAGGACTTCACTTCGATTGAAGATCAGCAAATAATTGATGATCTTCGGGAGCGAATGAAATTGTTGGGCCTAGACGCGAGCCAAGTAGAGGAAATAGTACGAAACTCCAAACCGGGTGGAATTGCAACCCGACCCGCTGCCCAGAGTTTTCCTGTTCAGCCGCAACACGAATTGGAGGAAGCGCGAAAACGCGTCAACGAACAGGGGACTCGCTTGGCGAAGATCCTTCTTAATCACGTGGAGCTGTCGATGGATGGCCGCGAGATCCCTTATAAATACAACTCTCTAGGGTTTACCGGGCGCACTAATTTCGTGGCAGCCGTGATGATGGTGAATCATGAAGTCAACGAACGATTGGGTAAGGAGCGGAACCGTTGCTCTTCGGACGACTTCAAGCGCATTTTGGATTCGCTTGAAGAAATTCTCCAAACCCTAGTTCGTAGGCTTCGAAGGGCGAAGAGCGAATATGAGCAAAGGCAAACCTAAAGGCCCAACTCCATCTTTGATTGGCTGCACTTTGGGAAGACCTAAGAAACGTCTCGTCGCGCGTAAGAGTAATTGCAGACGTTGCGACGCGGATATCCTAATGGGAACTGTGTGTCACGAAATCCCGCAGCTGGGAGGAAGTTTCTCTAACGCAAGGCCGTATTGCGACGGTTGCTACGCCGCGATTCTTGGCAAAACCAAGGAAGACCTTGCGGCATTAGTATCGACGTTCGAAGCCAACGGTTCACCGAAATCGCCTTCTCCAAGATAGACGTTCGTCGGTTTGGCAAGAGTTCACCCCGCAAATCACGCCGCTAAGAACAGTGAGCGAAAAACCCACCAGAAATACATCACGAAATACCGCAAATTAGCGACACTTAGCAACGTTGGATTTGACGGGCGGAAAACTGAAGATTTGCGCTCGTAACGGAAAGGCTGATTCAGCCAGAATTGACTCCTTGAGCCGACCATCAGTCTGTGGCTAGGGGACTGCGTAAGTGATCGACCCGCCCTCACAGTTCTAAGTCACTACTGAGAATATTCGAACTCACGTGAAGCAATTGCCGCAAGTCGGTTAGTGGCATATCATGATGTTCGGTAGTAAAGGCCGTGAAGCAGTGCGGCCGAAATCCCGTGGTACCGGAGAGATGATGAATATCAACTTAGATTACGAAAGCGGTCAGTCCTTCAGTCAGTATTTTGCGGATTTCAAAATTAAAGTGTCCGGCGGTGGTGCAAAGCGCGTGAAGGTTTCCTTTCGGGAAAGCGGCAACAGCAGAGCCTATGCATCGTTCTCGATTCCGAAGGAAAAAGCCGAACAACTTGCTCATGCGATTTTGGCGACCTCAGCGGGTATTGAACAGCCGATTGAGTTCTCCTTCCAGGAACCCAAGCCTAAAGTTGCAGCGGCGTAGTCCGCCGCTTTTTAAGTAACCAAGGGCGAAGCTAGTCGGCTTCGCCCTTTTTATTTGCTTCGTACCGAAACCAATGTAACAAATTTTTACAAATCAACCGGGTCGTTCGGGTCAGGCGTCGGAAGGCCTACTTCCTGCCAGAAATCCTGATACTGCGCGGCTGAGAAGAACACCCCGCTGTAGCGTTGTCCGGTGAACGGCGTGACGCCATGAACATCATCGCCGTAAAATAACAGCAGGTCGCAAGGCTGAAGGTTGAAGCTGACGCCGTACTGCGGCAGGACCAATCCTCCGCCTTCGTACTCGCCCATCGTGAACACCGCCGACAAGCTACCGTTCAGGTTGTGCCCGTCGCGATGGTACGCACTTCGCACGTTTGCGTTTCCGTAGCAGGACGAAAAAGCGGTTTCATCGTCCATCCCGCCGTAGAAGTTATACACGCCATTCCCGGTCCATCCCGTCGCCTGATAATCGTGTTCGTTCCGGTATTCGCGTGCGAACACGTCGTCAATCTCGCGCAGGATAGGTTCCAACGCCGCACGCGCCTTGCGGTGAGTCCGCGTCCACCCGCTCAAGCGCCCGCGCCGGCAGCGCGGCGTCGGCGCTAGATAGCCGATAACATCTGAGTATCCGGTGATCGCCTGCACCGACTTAGGCACTTCGGTCGTGGCCGACACCGTCCCGTCTTTACAAATGCGCGGCACCGCAGACCCTTTTCCGGCCACGGCGAACCGGTTAGTTACGGGCGTGGTTATGGTCCTAATGTGCGCGTGCGCCGACTGAACCGCTTCGGTGCTGAGAGCGCCCGGTATAAGGCGACCGATCAGCCGGACTTCCCACAGATCGGATCCTGAGTTGGGATGGGTTTCGGTTAGCACGACTTCCACGTCGTCTTCAAACGTGCGGGTGTAATGAGAGTGGTTGGCGAAGGAGCCGATAAGCTCCTTCGCCTTTTCCACATAGTTGCTCATGATGGTGACCTTACGCCCAGCCATTAGTTCAAGTCCCCCGGCTGCGATGAACCTGCGACCAGCAAACCCGCCAGCCCCGGCATATCTACGACCGTGAGTTCCACGATTTCCGGCCCGGCATCGTCTTCTTCCGGCTGCTCCGCTGCTCCGAAAAACGACTCCGGCAAATCGGTGTCCGTAATTTCCGATCCGTCCTGAACGTCTTCCGGCTGCCCCGCGTCAAACGGTTTGCCCGCGATGATCGTGTTGAAGGCTTGGCGCAGGATGCCCTGCACCCACTCACGCTCCATCTTCATCACCGCCTTGAACAGGTCCTTCTCGTCCTCCGTCACGCCTTCCAGAATGATGCGGTAGGATTTGGGTCCGTTCAGGTCGCGACCGATTGCCTCGTTCACCTTCTCACGCTCCTGGTCAATCATCGTAGACACGGTTTCGGCGTGGGCGTCGGGTTCGTCAGTGTTAACGGTTTCCTCGTCCAGCTTGACCCCGTCCGCTTCCTTGGCCTTGTTCATCCAGTTGAAAGCGGTCTGGCGGTGCAGGCGGAACTCGGATTCCAAAAAGGCAACCCACGTTCCGTGATCGCAGACGGCGCGGAACTTGATGAGTAGACGCCCGAACTCCAAGCGCCACCCCTGCCCCAACTTCCACGTCGCCCGCAGTTGGTCCTTAATAACTTCCACGTCTGTCGCCGGGGCGTCGTCCGCCGCGCCCGCAAGCTTATCTACCAAGTCATCCATACACGTCAGTGTTTTGCGCATAAAACCTCTTCACTCGAATTTCGGTGCCTGGAGCTTGCGCCGATATAGGTGAATACAGCGCCGTGGGGAAAGCCTGCGAAGTTACCGAAAATAGTTGTAGAAAAAGCGAAACTGTGTGCGGACTGACACAAAGCGGGACTCTTGGTAATGTTGGGGGATGCAATTCGGTGGAGTTTCGACCTTCGAGCGCGAAAAATTTCGTGCGGAGCTTTCCCGGCTTTCCGATCCTGAGTTGATTGAATCGGGGAAATATTATTGGGAGATCGTTCGCCAGCACACACTGCCTTGGAACGATTCTTGGTATCAGAGCTAGAGGATTGTATTGCGGAGTGGCGACGACATCCTAAGCTTTCGGATGCGCAGGGTTGAACGCTGCAAGTTCCTTCTTAAACTCCGCTGACTTACCCTCAAAAATCTTCTTGCCCATCGTGCACTCGGCGACCTGCTCAAACGTCATGAGAATCAGCCCCGCGTCGCAGAAATTCCCCAACATATCGGTCTCGGTTCCGTCAGCTGGCGTAGGAAACGGTCTAGCCAGGCTGCGATGCACCCACTCTCTTAATGACCTGCTGAATGCGGTAGGTGGCACCGTCTGCGTTGAAAATCTGCCTGTTAGATTCGCTCGCTTTAACGAGCTTGGTGACCTGTGCGTTGTTCAAACGAGGAAGTTTTTCTAGCAACTTCACCGCTTGCCTCGTCGTATCGAAGCTCCCGGAAGTAGCCACGCGGTCAACGATTGCATCCGTCATGCGCTGAGTTGTCAATTCATTGCTGAGCAGCAGATTGTAAACCTGCTCGGCCACTACAGAAGCGACCAACCCTTGGGTTTTGCAACCCTGATATTTTCCCAGGAACCCGTGAGGTATCACGGTCTCTTTGCACAAGGGCAGGACAAGTTTCCCGCGCCCTAGGGCATAACCTACCTCTTGGTCACACCAGCGGCTCGGGATGAAGTCTGCCGTGATGATCGCAGCTAGGGCGTCTGTCGTTCGCAATGCGCGTTCGATCTCCGCTTCCCACTCTTTTGTTGGTTCAATATCATCATGTGCGACAAACGCGGCGACGTGATATGGAGCTAGACCTTCCTTGAGCCGATGTGCGCTTTCCTTATTTGCGGAGGTGTGACTGATAAAAAGGCGAAAACATCCAGGCTTCCAGAACGACGGCGGCTCCTCTTCGGTTGATGCGTCGGCGAGCGGTGCGGGCCGTTCAGTCTCCGCAAGTATCGGGCTGATGACGACTTCGGTGATCACATTGCCGGGCGAAGACCGGGCAAGCTCGGTGAGGCGTTCGTTAATTCGCTTTTCCAGTTGCGCACGACCATCTATCGCCGCGTAAACTGGGATCGGGACCTCAAGCATGAGGGTGTAAAAATATACGGTTTGCCCCCAGTTGTTTTCGTCGGAAGAACCAGTTGGTATAAGGGTGGCGGTAGACGATTCAAGGACATCAGACTCCCAGGTCGCTCCCTGCAACTGAGCGATCGTTGCCGCAGTCGCGACCAGCGCCGCGGCTCTGTCTTCAAATTCCACAGTTCATCCTTCAAGTCCTGAACCTGCTCTTCCTGTCAATAATGTACCACTGGGCCACTAAATATTTTTACGTCTAATGGACTTAACTTCGGTACTACCAAATTAGCACTACCCTTCTCGAACGAAGCAAGTATCGTTCGCTCGTTAGCACGATAGTAACGTGCCACAAGGAGAACGAAAATGGCGAAAGCGAAATCAACGCGGAACTCCCGCAAGGTTGTTACCGACGTCAAGCTGGCCCAAACGAATGATGCTCAGCCCGAAGTGTTTACCGTGCCCCTCGCGGCGGAGACCCCGGCACCAGCCGCTCCGAAGGTGAAAGCCGCGAAGAAGGCTAAGGCTCCGAAAGTGGTCACGGCTCCGATGAAGAGCGATTCGCTCGTTCGCAAAGGTGCGATCTGGGCGGTGCTGGCGGGTCGTCCTTCCAAGCAAGCTGTCATCGCCTGCTTCGGCAAGAGCGGCTATGCCTTGTCGTGGATTCAACGTGCGGAACGCCTCAACATGACGCCGGGGGATTTGACCCAGGCGTTCGTGGACGACCCGGCTGCGACCAAGCGGCTGTGGAAATCGCTTCCTAAACCGGAACGTAAATCCGCTGCGAAGTCCTAAGCATACGGGTCAGAGGTCAAGAGCTGCTCGGCAACGGGCGGCTCTTTTTCTTTTTTAGGGCAGCCGTATCTCATTGAGAGATCGACCCTACAAATAACCAGCCCGGACTGTGAACAAGGTACCTGGCATCCCGTAGTATCCACTCCGCCTAGCCGATAATCCGAAAGGTGGAACCAACCAGCATATTTGTCCACCGCGTTCTGCGCATTCTGAAGTGTCTCGCCGATTACCATCAACATCATCGGCGCATCTAAGCGTTCCAAATCCGCCAGCCACAATTTCGCCAGCCGCAAGAAATATTCGTTCGCGTCTTTGTCAGTAATCTGAGCGTCAAGTTTGCCGCCCACGTTCTTAGCTGTGCCAAACTGGACATTATCGTTCCTCCGGTGACGATCCTACGCCGCTTCCCTTCTGCTAACCACTTTGATTGCGATACACTCCGGTGATGCCCCCAGCCGAGGTTCCACCAGAACTGCTTGAGCTTCTAGGCAAACTCTCCAAAACCAAACTCGCCTATGTCGCAAGCGTCGTGACTGGACTTGTCGGGGACATGACCGAGAAGCGCAATGCGGATTCCGACATAGTGTCCGAAGTATTTCTGGACGAGTTCGGCGTCCAGCTGTTGGCCTACCACGGAACCTCCGCAAGACCACTGACCAAAGAACTTTTTGAGAGGGCAGTGGAAAGGGTCATGAAGCTGGCAGGGCGACAAGCCGAGAGAGCGCCATCGGGAAATCCGGGTCACGACATAACGATTGATGGTGTGAAGTATTCGTTGAAAACTCAGGCTGACGCCGCGATCAAGGCCGAGCGAATTTGGATTTCTAAGATAATGGAATTGGGCCGTGGACAATGGTCCGACCAACCGAAGCAATTGGTGGGTCTTCGTGCGCAGTTCTTAGACCACCTGAAGAATTATGAACGCATTCTAATGCTTCGCGCATTTAAGAGAACGGAGAACGGAAAGATATTTTGGCGTTACGAGTTGGTGGAAATCCCTAAGGCTCTCCTCTTGGAAGCTGCTAGTGGAACATTGGAGATGATGGGTCAAAGTGATCAGAACCCAAAGCCGGGATATTGCACCGTCAAAGACACCGCTGGGAACGTTAAGTTTCGGCTCTACTTTGATGGTGGGGGAGAAAGAAAGCTCCAGGTAAAAGACATCAGAAAGGATTTGTGCGTCGTCCACGCGGAGTGGGACTTCGCACCTCAGTAGCTACCAACCAAGCCTTTTCTTTGCCAGTTGCGCATACTCAGGATTCAACTCAATACCGACGAATCTCCGCTGCAACGCCGCACTTACAACACCAACGGTGCCCGAACCGAAAAACGGATCCAAAATCTGCGAGTCAGGCTTGCTTCCGGCCAGAATGCAAGGAACGATCAAGGCACGAGGGAAGGTCGCGAAGTGCGCTTCGGGGTAAGGCTCCGTGTTGACCTGCCATACGGAGCGAAGATTGCGAGGTGAGCCGTGGTCGCCTACTTCACGCACCGCTTCATGATCATAGAAGTACTGCTCCGACTTCGTAAGCAAAAACACGTGCTCATGCGCTCGCGCCGGACGATCCTTGACCGACTCAGGCTGCGCGTTTGGCTTGTACCAGATGACCTCGGAGCGTAGGTACCACCCGTCCGCTTGAAGAGCGAACGCAAGCCGCCACGGGAGTCCAATCAGGTCTTTTGGCTTGAGGCCGTCCGGCGTGGGTGCCCTGTAGTCCATTGCGCGGCCTTTGTTTTTCTTGTCGCTGTCCCGCCAAGTACGCCCCCCGCTCGTGTATGCGTCGCCGATGTTGAGCCAGAGCGTGCCGTCGTCCGCGAGT
>Ga0209008_1000413_pt1 | contig 14910 bp, 12 predicted proteins | sample JacPin_JW_Ref_O3_FD_187963 | JGI IMG/M metagenome (GOLD analysis project Ga0209008, IMG submission 187963) | Forest soil microbial communities from Algoma, Ontario, Canada - Jack Pine, Ontario site 1_JW_Ref_O3 (SPAdes) (version 2) | ecosystem: Environmental > Terrestrial > Soil > Boreal...
TTGGAGTGCGGCGGCCAGAATGAAGGGTGCCGCCGCTCTTGCGCTGTCTCCCACGCGACTCACTTCGCAGTTCCTCCGCAGGAGGCTCGAAATGATTTCCGGCGCGCACGTAATTATCTACAGCAAGGACCCCGACGCCGACCGCGCGTTTTTCCGCGACATTCTCGGCTTCAAATCCGTGGACGCCGGCCGTGGCTGGCTGATTTTCGCGCTGCCGCCGGCAGAAGCGGCATTCCACCCATCCTCACAAGGCAGCGACGACCACGAGTTGTATTTCATGTGCGACGACTTGGCGGCGGAGGTCGCGGCGCTGGGGAAGAAAGGCGTTCGGTGCTCTGAAGTTCAGGACGCGCGCTGGGGCTCCATCGCGAAGATCGAACTTCCCTCAGGAGGCAAGCTTCACCTGTATCAGCCGAAACATCCGACGGCCCTGAACCTGGTTTAGATTTATGGCGGATGTCGCCGCAGTGCACCTACGGAAGACCGCGAAGCCGCTGCAAACACTTTCTGCAGGGTCCTGCATTGCCGTGTGACGAACCGGAACGCAAAAAACACTACTCTCGCGCTCCCCCGCGCACTACACTCTTTGCCATCGCTATGTCTTCGCCTGTGCCCATCAAGACGCCCGCGCCTGCCGCACGCTTTTGTGTTTTGGGCGTTGACCCGTCTTCCGCGGGCGCTACCGGTTACGGCGTGGTGGAATTCACCGGCGCGTCACCGCGAATGTTGCGCTACGGAGCATTGAAAATGCGCACGCGCACCGAATTCGGCGCGCGGCTCCGCGAAATCCATGAGCTGATCACCGCGCTGGTTGTGGAGTTTTCCCCCGACGCCATCGCGGTCGAATCCGTGTTTACCGCCTTGAATGTCGGCACCACTTTGCGGCTTGCGGAGGTTCGCGGCGTCGTCCTTCTCGCGGCGGCGCAGGCTTCGATCCCGGCGCACAGTTATTCGCCGCGTGAAGTGAAAGCCAGCATTGCCGGCTACGGCGCAGCTTCCAAACAGCAAATGCAGCAAATGGTTCGCACCGCGCTTGGCCTCAGCGAATATCCTGAGCCCGAAGACGCCGCCGACGCCCTGGCCATCGCCCTATGTCACGCCCACGCCGCGCGCTCGCAGCAGCGTATGGATGTCGCGCTCGGCAACAATCACCCATCCCCGACCCGGCGCACTGTGCCGCCTATTTCGGCTTCCCCCCTTCGCAACCGCGCGCGCTCCGCGCGCATCTCTTAGCTGTGCGCCCCCAAGCCCATTTTCGTTCGCGCCCGCGCTGGCTTTTCCAGAGCACCGCGTTCGTCATTCTGCTGGCTTTCTTTGCTGCCGCTTCAACCGCGGAAACTAAACCCGCGTCAAATCCGGAATCCGCGCCCGCCAGCGCTAGCGCCACCATTACTTACCGCAAGATCTTCAAAACCAGCTTCCCGGAATTTGTCGAAATCAAATTGAACGCGCAAGGTGTGGGAACATCCGACCTTCGCCAGCTTGACGAAGATCCCAACCCGCAGCCCTTCGAAATCGGAGCGCCGCTCGCGCAGAAAATCTTCGCGCTAGCCGCGAAACTCCATAATTTTCAGGGGGTAGACCTGGAAGTCCACCGGCGCCTCGCCAATCTCGGCGAAAAAACCCTGACCTACGAATCGGGCGGCGAAACTCACGAGACAAAATTCAACTACACGCTGGACGATTCAGCTTCGCAGCTCGTCAATATTTTTGAAGGGCTGGCCCGCCAGAGTACCGATCTCTCCGATCTGGTGCGTACCATGCGTTACGACCGCCTGGGCGTTAACGATGTGCTGCAAACCATTGAAGCCGATTACGATCACAAACTGATCCCCGAACCTGAACGCTTGCTTCCCGCGCTCGACCAGCTTGCCGGGGACGATAAATTCATAGACATCGCCCGCCAACGGGCCCGCGCCCTCGCCACCCGCATCCGCTCCTCGCACTGAAAGCCCCAGGGCTGTCCTTTTGTACAACTTGACTCTTCTCTAACACCAGTCTATTCTCTCCGCCGCCCTTCGCTGCCATGATTTGCGTGTAACTTAAAGAGGACAGACCATGCCAACCCAGCCGTCTGCCGTTCTGCGTTTTTGTGTTTTCTTCGCTTTTCTTCTACTGGCAGCTTCAGGAGCCTTCGCTCAGAATCCCGCGCCGCAGTCCCGTATCACTCAGGCAGTGGATAACGCGAACCTCACGCTTCTGAAGGGCAACGTGTATGCGCTCGCGCGCCCCGAGTTCGATCGCGGCGTGGCGCCGCCCAGTCTGCCCATGGAACGGATGACTCTCGTCTTGCGGCCCAGCCCGGAACAAGCCGCCGCGCTGGCCACGTTGCTCGATGAACAGCAGGATCAATCCTCACCCAATTACCACAAGTGGGTGACTCCGCTGCAATTCGGCCAGCAATTCGGCGCTTCGGAACAGGATATTCAGACCATCACTTCCTGGCTGCAATCGCAGGGCTTTCAGGTGAATCACGTGGCCAACGGCCGCAACGTCATCGAATTTTCAGGCACCGCCGGCCAGGTGCAGCAGGCTTTCCACACCGCCATCCACAAATATTCCGTGCCCACCACCACAGGAAACGAAGAGCACTGGGCCAATGCCGCTGATCCGCAGATTCCCACTGCTCTTGCTTCGGTGGTCGTGGGAGTCGCCACTCTTCACAACTTTCTGAAAGCTCCGCAACACATTGTGTCCACCCAAAAATTTCTTTTCTCTCGCAAACCGGGAATGGCGCCAGAGTTCACCGGAGTGAACGGCAACAACCAGCCCGTCCACGCCGTCACGCCCGGCGATCTCGCGACGATTTACAACGCGAATCCGCTGTACGCGGCTTCTCCGGCCATCAACGGAACTGGTTCGACGAATGCCGTCGTCGCGCGCTCCAACGTCATCATGCAAGACCTCATCGACTTCCGGAATAACTTCGGCATTTTTGGGCCCGTTCCTCAGATTGTCCTGAACGGTCCGGACCCCGGCGATCTTGGCGGCGGCGAAGAAGTCGAAGCGGTCCTCGACATCAGCTATTCCGGCGCGCTGGCGCCGCAGTCCACCGTAAAGTTCGTGGTCTCGGCTAGCACCAACACCGCGGACGGCGTGGATCTCTCTGAGATGTTCATCATTGACCAAAATCTCGGTGACGTAATGACCGAAAGTTTTGGCGGCTGCGAAGAAGGCGCTACCACTGCCGAAGCCGCCGGAATTTCAAATCTCGCTGAACAAGCCGCCGCGCAGGGAATCACCTATCTCGTATCCACCGGAGATAATGGTTCAGCGGGCTGCGACGATCCCAGTTCGCCCGTAGCCACCCATGGCGTTTCGGTGAATATTCTGGCCTCGACTCCCTACACCGTCGGCGTCGGCGGCACCATGTTCAACGAAGGCGCCAACGCCGCGACCTACTGGAACACGACCAACACGGCTTCCCTTGCGTCCGCAAAAAGCTACATCCCCGAAAATGTGTGGAACGAAAGCTGTAGCGTGGCCTCCTGCGGGGCGAGCAACGCGAACCTGGCTGCCGGCAGTGGCGGCGTCAGCATTCTTTTCCCCAAGCCTTCCTGGCAATCAGGTGTCGCCGGAATTCCATCTACCGGCGATCGCAACTTGCCGGACGTTTCACTCACCGCAGCCGGACATGACGCGTACCTGATTTGTCTCGAAGGATCTTGTGAACAGGGAGAATTCGAAGGTGTAGCCGGAACTTCCGCCAGCGTGCAAGCCTTCGGCGGAATCATGGCCCTGGTGCGCCAAAAAATCGCCGCACGCGTGGGTCAAGCGGACTATGTTTTCTATAAACTCGCCGCCACTGAAACCCTGGCGAATTGCAACGGCTCGAAAGCCACACCGGTTCCGTCTACGAATTGCATTTTCTATGACACGACCGTCGGCAACAACGCCGTGCCCGGCATTACCAACGGCGATTACCCAACCACCGTCGGCTACGACCGCGCTACCGGCCTCGGCTCGGTCAACATCACCAATCTCGTCAATCAGTGGAGTACCGCGACCTTCGCGCCCAGCGTTACCACTCTCACCGTGACGCCCACTAGCTTCACCCACGGCGCCGCGGCTACCTTCAACATCACTGTGGCACCAAAGACCGGTACACCCTCTTTCAACAACGAACTCGCTTCCCTTCTCTCAAGCACCGGAGCGGTGATCGGTGATCCGTTGCTCAGCTCCACCGGCACCGCCTCAGGTAGCGCAAACAACATCCCCGGCGGGTCTACAACTCTAACCGCTCACTATCCCGGCAACGGCACGCTGGGTTCCAGTGATTCCGCGCCTGTCTCTGTAAATGTCTCGCCCGAACCCAGCATTACCACCTACGCCGTACTGAATCCCAACGGGACCCCCTACACCGGAGGAGTCTTTGGAACCTCGGTGTTACAGAACATAGTCGTCGCCGGACAGTCGGGCTTCGGCACTCCAACCGGTGGCGTAAGTTTAAGCAACAATGGGGTGCCACAAGGCATCGGATCGCTCGACCTTACTGGAAAGCTTTCGATCAGCGGCGGCGCGTTCCCGCAGGTCGGAACCTACTCGCTCACGGCCAACTATCTGGGTGACGCCAGTTTTCAACCCAGCGCGACGGCAGCGGCGATCAATTTCACGGTCACCAAAGCTTCGCCCACCGTGACGGTGCAATCGAACCTGAGTACCGCAGCTCCGGGCACCCTGGTCAGCCTGACCGCGATCATCGCCACGACCTCGCAAGCAGGCTTTCCCACCGGCAATGTGACGTTTCTTTCGGGCGGCACCACGCTCGCCACGATGGTGGTGGGCGGATTGATTCAAGGCGGATTTCAGGACGGCTCGGCATTGCTGGTCACGAGGGGGCTGCCCACCGGAACAGACAGCATTACCGTGCAGTATACGGGCGACTCGAATTTCACCGGGGGGACTTCTCCGGCAATTACCGTCAACGTGACTGCTCAGCCGGATTTCGCCATTTCGGCCTCACCGTCTCCCATTAGCGTAACCAGCCCAGGCCAATCCGCTTCGACCACACTGACCATCGCCGGCTCCAATGGTTTCAGCGGAGTTACCAGTTTTGCCTGCAGTGGGCTCCCGTCCGAAAGCGCGTGCGTCTTCAGCATGCCCACCGTAACGGGCAGTGGCACCACGATGCTCACCGTCACCACCACCGCGCCAAGCTCGGTCGTTCCCTCCAGTGATGATTTCAAGAACTGGCGCACGACGGGCAATTCTCTTCGCGTGGTCATCTTCTGCGTGGGTTTGCTCCTGCTGAGCGTTCAGCTGCGGCGTCGCCGTTGGAACCTTGTCGGCGGCGGAGTCGTAATGCTCGCGATCCTCATCGGCCTTGCCGCCTGCGGAGGAGGCAGTAGTCACGTCACGCCTCCACCGCCAAACCCCGGCACGCCGATGGTGCAAAATCAAATCATCACCGTGACGGCCACCAGCGCTGCGACAGCCACAACCACGGCCATCACCCACACCACCACCTTCACTCTAAACGTGAACTAGTGATGTATGAGGGATCTGCGCGATGCGCCATCTCTAACCAGTCGCCGTAGGCGCGGCACAGGTTAGCTCGCCCCGTGAGGGCCGGGAAGGTCCGAAAGAAAAAGACCGGGTGCCGAAGGTGCGACACGCCCTGCGGCGGCCGGAACTCAGAAAATGAATTAATGTGCGGTGGGTTCCGAAGCCGGATGCATTCCGTGTTGCGGAACTTCGTGCACTCCGCGCAAAGGCTGTTCCTGGTAAAAACGATAGAACTGATTCAGCGGTCCCGCACCCTTTCCAATTGCATACGATTTCTCAATCGCTTTCGTCACGTACGCCTTCGCCAAAATCACGGCCTGGCGCAATTGTTGGCCGGAAGCCAGATGCGCGACGATCGCCGAGGAAAATGTGCAACCCGAACCGTGTGTGTTCGGACTCTTGACGTGGTCGCCCCCGAACGTCTCCACTTCGGTGCCGATGCACAGCACGTCGATCGGCTTATCAAGATGCCCGCCGGTCACGACCACCGCCCGGGCACCCATTTCCACCAGTCTCAATCCGGCGGCCTTCATCGAAGCCACATCCTTCACTTCCATTCCGGTCAGAAATTCCGCCTCCGGAATGTTGGGAGTGATTACGCTGGCGCGCCGCAGCAATTCGTCCTTCACGAACTTCAGGCCCGAAGTATCGAGCAATTCCGCATTTCCGGCCGTCGGGCGAAAAATGGGATCGAGCACCACATGATTAAATTTATTTTTATCCAGGAATTCCGTGACGACCGAAGCATTTCCGCGATTTGCGAGCATTCCGATTTTTACGCCGGCCAGCGTGACGTCTTCCATCAACGTATCAATCTGGGCACGAAGCGTCGCGGCAGGGGTGGCATGCACCGAAACGACGCCCTGCGTGGACTGGACCGTAAGCGCCGTGACGGCCGCCACTCCGTAGCAATTGTGCGCGGCAAAAGTCTTCAGGTCCGCGGCTACGCCCGCGCCGCAGGAAGGATCGAAACCCGCGATAGTCAGCAGGATCGGCGGCGTGCTGCTGGTTGGATTACTCAATTTTTATTGCCTCCGCGCAGGGCCCGAAAATAAAAATATGCCTCGGCGTCTGGAAATTGCTCCAGCGCTCCGGCAAATAAAAATGTACGCGGATTGTTACTGCGGGCGCAAGGCTAATTTTGGAAGAGCGGTCTTAAACGAACCAATCCAAACGCGAAAAAGAACCGATTCCAATTCGCGGTGGTAACGATCATGGAAAAAGTCCGCGAACCAACGTTGCATCCGCCACGCGTCCTACCGCCAGAGCATACGCGCCGGTGCGCAGATGCGTGCGGTGTTTGCGCGCCGATTCGTGAACTTCATGGAACGCGCGTCGAATCACGATTTCGAGCTTCGCGTTCACTTCCGCTTCGGACCAGAAGAAGCTCTGCAAGTCCTGCACCCACTCGAAATAGCTGACCGTAACTCCGCCGGAATTCGCCAGGATATCCGGGATCACCATGATGTTCTTGCGGGCCAGGACTTCGTCCGCGTGCGGGGTGGTCGGGCCGTTCGCTGCTTCGGCGATAATTTTGGCTTTGATCTGATCCGCGTTGTTCAGGGTGATCACGTTTTCCAGCGCGGCGGGAATTAGAATGTCGCATTTCATCGCCAGTAAATCGTCATTCGAAATACGCGAAGTTCCCGGCATGCCCACAACCGTGCCGGAACGCTCCTTGTAGCGCATCGCTTTCAGCGGATCGATTCCTCGTGAATTAAAAACTCCGCCGCGTGAATCGCTGATCGCAACCACCCGCGCTTTTTTCTCAGAAAAAAGTTTCGCCGCAATCGATCCCGCATTTCCAAAACCCTGAATCGCCACGCTCGCGCCGCGCAGCGGAATTTTTTTCAGCTTGCAGGCTTCTTCCACGGCAATCAGGCATCCGCGCGCCGTCGCTTCGTTGCGTCCTTCCGACCCTCCGATCGAAATCGGTTTTCCGGTCACCACTCCAAGCGACGAATATCCTTTGGTCATGGAATAGGTGTCCATGATCCAGGCCATCGTTTGCGAATCGGTGTAGACGTCCGGCGCGGGAATATCCTGTTCCGGGCCGATGATCGGAAGAATTTCCGAAGCAAATCGCCGCGTCATTCGTTCCAGTTCCGATTTGCTCATCCGTTTCGGATCGCAAATCACTCCGCCCTTGCCGCCGCCGTACGGAATATTTACGGTAGCGGTTTTCCAGGTCATCCACATTGCCAGCGCTTTCACTTCGTCCAGAGTCACGCCGGGATGGTAGCGAATTCCGCCTTTCGCCGGGCCGCGCGCTACGTTGTGCTGCACGCGAAACCCCGTGAAAACTTTGATTTGCCCGTTGTCCATCTTGGTGGGCACGGAAACTTCCAGCACGCGTTTCGGCGCGCGCAAAATCTGCCGTAGTCCCTGATCGAGTTTCAAATATTCGGCCGCGATATCGAACTGGATTTGCGAAATGCGATATGGATTCAGGTCCTCGCGCGGTGCAATGCGCGGAATCGGCTGGTTGTTTGCTGGCTTCGCAACGATGGCCATTCAATAGTCCTTTTCGGGCTCGGCTAAATCGGACCAACCGTCAGCCGTGCGGCCCCATTTGCCGTTTTCGGGTGCGTGGCGAATCGAAGTTTAGTCAAGCTGTACTGGAAGTCAATATAAACCCCTGATAAGGCGCGACATCCCGTCAATACGAATTACGAAGACTTAGTCAAATTCAAGCGGACGATCAATTGTATAATCATGAAAATAAACGCCTTACCATCGTAGCAGATGAGCAGACAGCCGCGAGCGGTCATTCGAACACGCGCAACGAATAAAGCTTTGTAAACCTCGTTGACCCGCCCGCCACTGCCACGCTACGCTTCCTGCTCATAATTGATTTGATACCATGACAGTCCCACGCAGCCTCGCGACCCACCTCCCAAAACAATCCGTAGACGGGCCGCGAGCGTACCTAATCAGGAGCCGCACTACTTCGTGACTGGGGAGATGACGGTAACGGAGTCGAGAGCATCCGACGCGGCACTCGTCGCTCGCATCGTTCAGCGAGATGAGTCGGCGCTGGCGGCGCTCTACGACCGCTATTCGGGAATGTTGTCGCCGGTCTTGAATCGCATTCTGCGCGACTCGCAGGCCGCAGAAGAGATACTGCAGGACATTTTCTATCAACTTTGGCGCAGCGCGACTCAGTTTGATGCTTCGCGTGGATCATTGCCGGGTTGGCTGCTGGTCATCGGCAGGAACCGGGCCATCTCGCGTCTCCGGCGGCATAACCCGGCAAGCGGCGAAGAGCTGCTGGAAAATACCGTGGTGCTGCCGACGAATCTGGAAAGCACGATCGCCCAGCAGCAACTGGTCGGCAAAGTAAAAGGCGCGCTGGATAGTTTGCCGAAAGAACAGCGCGCCGCCGTCGAGCTGGCGTACTTTGAAGGGTTGACTCACAGCGAAATTGCGGAACGAACGGGAGACCCGCTGGGGACTGTAAAGACGCGGCTTCGTTCCGCGGTAGAGACGTTGAAACGAAACCTTAAGACATGAGTGGCACGCATCCAACCCGGGAAGAAGATTTCGATCTGTACGCGCTTGGCGCGCTTGAAGGCGACGAGAAGGCGGCGTTCGAAGCTCACCTAGCGTCCTGCGCCAGCTGCAAGATGAAACTTGCGGAGGCGACGGGCCGGATGGCCATGCTCGCGCTTGCCGCGCCGCCGGCATCTCCATCGCCAGGAGTGAAAGAGCGATTGATGCGGCAGGTGCTGGCGACGGGACGTGGCCCAATAGAAACTGCGGCGGGTGTGGCGCCGGAAAAAGAAGGGATCTTCGCGCGGTGGTGGGGATTGCTGCTTCCCGTGGCAGGAGCGTTTGCACTGGCATCGGTCTTGTTGTGGCTGCACAACGAACAACTCAATCGGCAGATTGCCGAGCTGCGCATCACGGTAGATCAGCAGCAGAAGCAAATCGCGCAGGCGCACGAAATCGCGGAACTGATGACCGCGCGCGACACAGTGGTGGTGTCGCTGGCAATGCAAAAGAATCAGCCAGAGGGAACCGCGCGCGTTCTTTACAATGCGCAGCACGGGATGCTGGTGTACGACGGCCACCTGGCGCCAACGCCCTCGGGCATGAGTTACCAGCTGTGGCTGGTGCCGATGAGCGGCGCGCCGATCAGCGCGGGCGTTTTCAATCCAGCAAAGGGCGAAATGAATTCAATCATGGCAAAAGTTCCGCCTGGAACCGCGGCGAAGGCCTTTGCGGTGACGCTCGAGCCCGCCGGCGGAATGCCTGCGCCCACCGGACCAATGATTCTGGTCGGGCCGGTTTCGTAAGCCGTAGCCGGAACGTTTAGCGCGGCGGGTCAATCGAAGAGAGATGCCTCGCTCCGGTCGGGAAGACAACTAAAAGCAAGAATTCAAAATCAGTATCAAAATCAAAACAAATTCAACTGTCACGGAACGAAACTTCTTTGCTTCATTTTTTCGGCGGCGCTGAGATGCGGTCTACGCCCATGTAAGGACGCAGGGCTTCGGGGATCAGGACTGAGCCGTCAGCTTGTTGGAAATTTTCGACCAGGGCGATCCAGGTGCGTCCAACCGCCAGGCCGGAACCGTTCAGCGTGTGCACGAAATCGCTCTTGCCTGTTTTTGGTTTGAAACGAATGCCGGAGCGCCGTGCCTGAAACGCCTCGGTGTTGGAGCAGGAAGAAATTTCCATGAATTCGTTCGCGGAGGGCAGCCACACTTCGAGGTCGTAGGTCTTTGCCGCGGCGAATCCCATGTCCGCGGTACAAAGTTGCATCACGCGGTAGTGCAGGCCCAGGCGCTGTAAAACCGCTTCCGCGTTTTTCACCAGGGCTTCCAGTTCGTCATAGCTGGTTTCCGGGCGCGTGAACTTAAACATCTCGACTTTCTGGAATTGGTGCTGGCGTTTCAGGCCGCGGGTATCGCGTCCGGCGGCGCCGGCTTCGGAACGAAAACAGGCCGTCCAGGCGCAGACCTTTATAGGCAGCTTGGATTCTTCAATGGTTTCGTCACGATGCAGGCTGGTCAATTCGACTTCGGATGTGGGCGTGAGCCACAGATCCGTGCCCTCCAGATGAAACATGTCGGCCGCGAATTTCGGCAACTGGCCGACGCCGGTCAGCGAAGTGGTGTTGACCAGAAACGGCGGAAGAATCTCGGTGTAACCGTGCTCGCGCGTGTGCAGATCCAAAAAGAAATTGGCGAGAGCGCGTTCGAGACGCGCGCCGAGACCGACGTACACCGCGAAACGCGAGCCGGCAATTTTTATGGCGGATTCGAAATCGAGAATGCCCGCGGCTTCGCCGATTTCGTAGTGGGGCTTCGGCGCAAAACCGAATTGCGGAGGCGCGCCCCAGCGGCGCACTTCGATATTATCGGCAGCGGATTTACCGACCGGCACGCTCGAGTGCGGAATATTTGGAACCATCAGCAGGAAATTCTTCAGGCGCTCATCGAGTTCGGTGATCCGCGTGTCGTTGTTTTTGATGGTGTCGGACACTTCTTTCATGTGCGCGAGCAGGGCGGTGGCGTCTTCGCCGGCTTTTTTCATGCGCGGAATTTCTTCGCTGGCCTTGTTGCGTTCGGCCTTGAGTTTTTCGGTGGAAAAAATAAGCTGGCGGCGCTCGGTATCAATCTCGCGAAAAGGCACGAGGTCGAGCGCAACTCCGCGGTCGCGCGCCATTTTTTCGATGGCATCGAGGTGCTCGCGTACATAACCAAGATCGAGCATAGGCCAAGCAGAATACATGAAAGTTGCGGGAGGTGAAAAGCGGCCGGAGCGAAAAGAAAAAGGCGCAAAGGCGAAATTCGAAACGCGAAAACCGAATTTCAAAAACGGAGCCAAAGGCTCGGGGAAACCGCACCGCGAAGGGTAGGAGCTTCGCGCAGTCCTGGTAATGTCACGGCTGAAGCCTTGACCCGCAAAGATGGCAACGTTTGTCGCGGCGTTGAAACTCTTTCGCCGCCTTCCGGCGAGGATAGATCTGCGCCTTCGCAAGATCCATTCGAACGTTGAGGTGATTTGTCGTTCGAAAACTCTAATCGCAACGGGCGGATTATTGTTGCAGCGAGAAAATGCGATGTGTTGTGTTTTCAGTTGATTACAAGAAGATTCGTAAGCGATTTGGGTGGCGAATTGGCGCGGAGCGTTAAGGGAAAATCGAGGCGCGAAGATGGGAGATGGCGACGCAAAAGTTGCCCGATTGTGACGATTAGAATCGTTCTCGGCCGTTTGTTTTGTGGAAGTTGCGGACGTTTCTAATCGCGTAAGGCATTGTCGATTAGAACCGCGAGCGATGGGCTTGCGTTGCAAGATTGAATCTCGGCGCGCCGCCTGCCGTCCGCTCGCCAATGTTCCCGGTTGCATGTCGCGCCTTCATTGAGGCTGAAAAGTGCCCCGACTCACGCTAACAGATTTGGGATTTGATTTCTATTCGTAGAAATACGGACGAAGGTAACTCTCAGAAAAGAAGGCCGGTTAAGTTGTGCGCGCACACGAAAAAGCATTTGATGATGGGCCGAATGCGAAAACCGACAGTCCGAGGAGCTGAAAAAGTGGTGGCGGTCCTCCCCGAAATTCAATGGCTGGCAAGGCCCGCTAAACTAACCCAATCGTTTTTCCCGGCCACAATGCGCAAATCGTTAGCTGCCAGCAGAGGGGCATTTGGTTCATTTGGAATTGGCTTGGAATGGTGGCCGGAAATAACGCCAAGGAAAAAAAGGGCATTGTACGTGTTCTGTGCCGCGCCGGTAAGCCGGACACCATGCGACGCGCGTATCAGGCAATTCTTGCAGGAAAAAGCGCCGCCACCGTACTGTACGACTTCCACATCTATGCTGCATCCGTCACAATTGAGACCGTCAAGGGTTTGGAGCGGCCCCTTAAAATTTCCCGCTGAAACCTGGGTCGCTAACGGCGGGACCGATGGCTCCGCCCCCACATTACTAATCGGCTCGTTTTTCAGATTTTGCGCGATTGTCTGCGTCCGCGTAGAAGCTTGAATCGTTGAAAACAACGCAAACGCTAAACAAACTCCGGCAATAAACGACGCAATCGCGATCGTAATCCTGGGCATAAAAATCCTCCGCCGAGGATCATACGTTTATATCCGCGTGATTTATACTGGCGCGATGACCACCGCGAAAGAAATGCTGCTTATGGACCTGGATTATTCGGCGTGGGCGAATCGGGTGCTGCTAGAAGCGTGCTCGCCGCTGACGACGGAAGAGTTGGGGCGCGATCTGGGCGCGTCACACCGCAGCCTGATCGAGACGCTGCGGCACATTTATTATACCGAGCGCGTGTGGATGCGACGGCTGCGTGAGAATGCCATGCCGCCGATGCATGAAGTCGGCGATCAGAAATTATTTTGCGACCCTCCGCCCGAACCAGGAATCGCGGAGCTGAAACGCGACTGGCCCGAAGTGTGGAGGGCAGGCCGCGAGTGGCTCGAAGAGCTGCCGGAAGCGGACTTGGATGCGATGCTCAGTTCGCGGATGCCGGATAGCAGCGAGTTCCGCGTGTCGCGCTGGAAAATCGTGATGCATGCGGTGAATCATTCGACGTTGCATCGCGGGCAGGTGGTGGCGATGTTGCGCATGCTGGGAAAGCAGCCGCCGAACACGGATTTGTTTTCGTATTACATGAAGTGGAGGCCTGTCAGCAATTCGCCCACCGGGTGACCGCTTCAAATTCAAATCGTCGACGACGTGCACATCACCAGGAGTGGCTGTGCCACTGCGGCGTTCGTCGCGCGTGTGCTAGGTCCGGTGTTCGATGTGGGTACAGATTTGGCTGGCGGCTTTTACGGCGCTGACTACTTTGCCGGAGAAGACGTGGAGTTCGGTGGGGGCGGATTCCTGGATGAGCAGGGTGCGGCGATCTTCGGCGGGATTATTTTCCACCACGCGCATGGTGAAGCGCGAACCGAGATAGCGGGCGTCTTTAGAGGCGGGGACGGCGAGCGCGGAATCGCGGCGCATGGCTTCGAAGTGGGTGCCGGGGAAGGGCGCGGAGTCGGGCGCGTTCATCAGCGGCGCGTAGGGCTGCGGGATGGGCGCGGCAGGATCGGTGGTGGTCCAGTGATTGGTGTGCTTCGCCGAGCCGAATTGTGATTTTCCGGAACTGCCGTAGGGGTCGAAGGCGGTGAAGGGACCGTCAATGACCACCAGCGAAATTTTCTGCAGCTCGGCGGGAAGTTCGATGAGGATTTTTTCGGCGACTTGATATTTAGCGATTTTGAACTGGCCGAGGCTGGGGCCGAGTCCGTAGCACGCGCGGACGATGAAATCGTATTCGTCGCGTCGGTTTTCGGGGAAGGCACTCTGCGTGAAAGCAATTTGCAGCGCGGCGATGCTCGCGGCGATGGTGTCGCGCAGAATTTGCGGGTCGTAGAGCTGTTCGTCCACGGCGTAACAGCGAGCGATGAAATCGAAATTCATCCACGCTGGGCGGCAGGGCTTGCAGAATAACTCGTAGCGAGCCATCACCTGCTCGAAAAGATCGGGCGCGGTTTGCGAGCCTTCCCTGGGAATGGCGTAAAAATGCTGGCTGGTGCGAACGATGGCGGGCGCGAAAGCGGCGGTGAATTCGGCGCGCGCTTCGAGCGTCTCCTGAATGGTTTCCGGGCTGCGGGGGTAGTGGTAGCCGGAGTGGATGCGAAACTGATTGATGGCGGAAGCGGCGCGCAAAATGCCGAGCGGGTCGAAAAGTTCGACGCGATGGCCGCGTTCGGCGAGCCGGATGGCGATGGTGGCGCCGTAAATTCCCGCGCCGCAGACGGCGATTTTAGCGGAGGTCATGTGAGACTCCGGCTGGATGAGATCGCACGATGGACGCCCTCTCAGCGATCCGAGAAGAAGCAGGTCCCTCGCTCCGCTCGGGATGACAAGTTTTTTTGCTATTTAGAAGAGTAGGAAACAACAGTGCAACGAGTCCGAACGCCGGAAAAGGGCCAAGCTTAGTCGCCGATGGCATTTTGCGTTTTGCGCTGCTGGGGAAGAACCAGCATGCCGTCGCGAATGGTGTAGTCCACGCCGCGCCAGCGGATGGTGGTGCGGGTGAAACTGGCCAGCCAGATGCCGAAGGCAACCGCGTCCCAGACGGGTATCAGCGGAATTTTGCGCCAGATTCCTTTTTGCTTCATGACATAGACGCCGATGAGCCCGGCCATGGCGATGCGTAGCACAGCATAGGTGCCGAGGAAGCCTGCCGCGACGGGCAACGTGGGGCGCAGGGCAATCGCCAGCAGCGAAGCAGGCAAGCCCCAAGTGAGAATCAATCCGAAGTGGCCCCAGGGCCGCATCAGGCGCATGACGGTCATCCAGCGCGTGCGTTTGTAGAGCAGATCGCGCATGGAATTGAAATCGGCGACGGTCTTCACGACGTAGGGCAGAAGTTTTACTTCGTAACCTT
>Ga0209008_1000414_pt1 | contig 14883 bp, 12 predicted proteins | sample JacPin_JW_Ref_O3_FD_187963 | JGI IMG/M metagenome (GOLD analysis project Ga0209008, IMG submission 187963) | Forest soil microbial communities from Algoma, Ontario, Canada - Jack Pine, Ontario site 1_JW_Ref_O3 (SPAdes) (version 2) | ecosystem: Environmental > Terrestrial > Soil > Boreal...
TGTTTTTTATACGAGATGATTACCGGGAAGATGGCCTTTCGGGGCGAGACAGTAACCGACACGCTGGCGGCAGTGATTCGCTCCGAACCGGACTGGTCCGTGCTGCCGTCGACAACACCGGTCCGGATTCGCGTTCTCCTGCAACGCTGCTTGCTGAAGGACCCGAAGCGGCGGTTGCGCGACATCGGCGAAGCACGCATTTCAATCGACGAAGTTCTCGACGGGACGCCGGATTCATCCTCTTTAGTCGGCGGAAACCCATCCTCTTCGGCCGAGGTCGAGCGCTCCAAAATCTCTCTGCCAGACCCAGCGACTCCCAGCAGGCGTAGCAGCGCTGTAATATGGGTTGCTGTCGTTGCGGTTGGTCTTTTGTCGCTGGCAGGCGGATATTGGGCTCATACCGTCAGCGAGCGCAGTAACGCGCAACGGGCCCCCGCGATCGCAACTCCGGCGTCACCGACGCCCGAGGCTGAAAGATCAAACGCGGTAACGGCCGCCCCCGAGCCGCCCGCAAAGACTCCAAACGCAATTCGTCCAGCCGGGGGCGCCGGGGTCGTGAAAACCGCAACACCCCGCCAACCCGCTCCGCTCAGCCGCGCACCGGCGAGTACGAGAGCCGCCGTGCTTCCATCGATTGTCCCGTCACCAGCTGCTGCGAGTGCGACCTCGAACGATGGGACATACTCCGGGCCCGTGTGTTACGGCAGGACCCAGAGCGAACCAGAGCGGTGCTACAGCGCCGAGGGCACGATCACTGGCGACAAAATCACGGGCCAGTGGGTGATCGCCGGAGACAAAGGTATCACCATGTTCATGACCGGTGACATCGCTGCGTCGGGAGACGTCAAGATCGAAATGCACAGCCAAAAGGCCGACGGCGCGCCGGTGAGTGCGATTGATCTGACAGGCACGCTCCACGACGGGCAGATCGACGCCAGCGGCCGCTTTCGGAGGGGACGCAAAGCAACGCTGAACTGGCACAAAAATTCCCGTGCGTCCGATTGACTGGGAATTGCCCCAATCATTCTTTCCGGCGAGAAAACCCTCGGACTACCATTTGAAAGAGATGACAGCGCAGACTCGCTCACCTGCCTCCGCGCCATACGCAATGAGATGATTCCGCAGATGCGGGACTAGCTGATGCTTGAGACGGAATCGGTCGCACGACTCTTCATCATGCCCAAAGGACCCGCCAACCGAGGTTCAAAATCGCAGAAGCCCCGAGCGCGTCCGGCGTCGAGCGATCGGTGTGGGCTGAGATCATTTTTGCAAAAAGACTCGGCCGGGCAGCAAACAGACGCAGCACCCTGCGCCGCAGCGCTGCGCTGGAATTCATGCACAGCAGGAGCTGCGTCATTCTCATTGCGGCGCGTGAAATATGACGGTGGCCGGATTTGTATCGGCCAAGGTCACCGGCAGCAAGCGCGTCGGCAAGGCAGATAGCCTGCTGAAAAGCGAGGCTCAATCCCTGCCCTGAGACAGCATCTACCGTACCGCTCGAATCCCCCACCAAAGCCACAGTTCGGCGCGCGACGCCGCGCGCCCCGCTGAAAGATGTGACTGATCCGGCTTCGGATGAAAGCGGCTGGGCGCCCGAAAGGCGCGCGGCGACAGCGGGAAAGTGTTCGAGGACCTGGCCGATTCGAAGTCGCGGATCGTCCACGAAGAGCGAGATGCAGATTTCGCCCGGGCCGGTCGGCGTGACGATCATTTGCGACCTCTGACCCCAATGAATCTCGACGAAGCTGGTCCACGGTGCGGTCGCATAGTGCCGGCGAAAACCGAGGCGAGTTCGAACGGGTTGGCTCGAGCCCAGCCCGGCGAACTCGCGAACACTGGAGTGCTGGCCATCGGCGCCGATGAGCCATTTGCACGGAATGAAGCGGCCGTCTACGCAGGCACCTTGAAAACCAAGCGCCGTGACTCGCGCGCCCCACAGGAATGACACTCCGACTCGTGTTGCCCGGTCCATCAAAAGCTGGTGCAGCGCGGTGCGGCGCAGGCCTAGACCCCGTCCGTTGGGAATTTCGGCGCTAACTGTGGAAGTTTCGTCCGAGAACCGAAAGCCGTCGAAGGGGAAACCCGGGCTGGAATCAAGCTCAACCCCGAGAAGGCGCAGCGCCGAAACCGCCTCGGGAAGCAAACCCTCACCACAGGGTTTGTTGATTGGGGGCCACTTGCTATCAACGACCGTGACGCGAAGATTTTTCAGGCTCGCCGCAATTGCCGCAGCCAGTCCTGCCGGGCCCCCGCCGACCACCAGGACATCAGGCTGCAAATTGAGCTCCTGCGAAGACCCCTACCAGCGTAGCAGCAGAAGCTCCGAGCAAAACCCGGGTCCCATGGCGGCCATGATGCTGAGCGCTCCAGGTTCCGGACGGCGATGGCGGTAAACATCCTCGAGAACGAGCAGAACCGACGTCGAGGAGATATTGCCGACTTTGCGCAGACATTTCCACGACGCTTCCAGATCCTTTTCCGTGAGGTCCAGAGCCGTGGCAGTGGCCTCAAGCACCTTCGGGCCACCAGTGTGCATGACCCAGCTATGAACATCGCTCCGGCGGAAGCCCTGCTCCGCCAGGAACTCGTCGACATCCTTGCCCAGATGTTTCACCACCGTATCGGGCACTTCCGGCGACAGTACGATGTGAAAACCTTTTTCAGAGATGTCCCATCCCATCACACGTTCGGTATTGGGGTAGAAGACCGACTTGGTGGCCAAAATCTCCGGTCCGTCCGACTCCACCTCGTCTCCGACCACCACGGCCGCCGCAGCGCCGTCTCCGAAAAGCATCGCGGAGATCAAATGCGCCATCGAGATGTCGTCCCGCTGAAGCGTCAGAGAACACAGCTCAATGGACAACAGCGCGGCTGCTTGGTCGGGATAGGCGCGAACGTAGTCCGCGGCACGGGAGACCCCGGCGGCGCCTGCGACGCAGCCAAGCCCGAAGATCGGGATGCGCTTGATGTTCGGGGACAGGCCCATGCGGTTGATGAGTCGCGCATCGAGCGAAGGCGCGGCGATGCCGGTGACCGAGGTGACGAATATGGCCCCCAGGTCCCGCGGCTCAATTCCGGCCGCCACGAGAGCGTGGCACAATGCCTTTTCGCCGAGCTCGAGCCCGACTTCAATCCAGACATTGTTCGCCTCCCCCCAGGTCTGCATCTCGTTGTGGTAAAAGTCCAATGGCCGCACCGTGAATCGGCCATCCACTTTCATGCTTTCATCCAGGCGGTCGAGAATGCCGGGCTGCACCAAACGATCTTTCCAATAGCTCTTGAGCGCACCTACGAGAACTTCCTGCTTGTGGTAATACTTGGGAAACGCGCTTGCGACTCCGGCAATCCTCATAAATGCTGCTCCTCGGGCATCCGCCCGTGCGGAGGGCATCAAACTCATAAACGCAAACCGGGACCATCTTCATCCCGATCGATTGAATTTGGCCCCGTATTTAAATCTGACGAACCCTTCCAACGTTTGAAAACCCTGTTCAAGCTAGCCGGCAACAAAAGCACCGCTCACCCCCAACTCAACAGCCCTCAACATTCACAACCATCTCTATCGGCCGAGCAAAGCTGCCGAACAGAGCTCACTTCTAATCCCGATGTCAGACACCGGGGGGTGAATCCACTGCTTGCGGGATGCGGGAGAGGCCACGGTAAAGGAACAGCGCGCAACCCAGGGAACTGACAAGAAGAAGAACTCCAAATCCCCCGGAAAGCAAGCAAATCTTTCCTACCCCGAACAGGGCGCAATATACCATGGCACAGCCCACAATCCAGTCGAGTAAATTGCGCCCCAGGTTATGAATTGGCACCACGTCCGGGGCCAGCTTGGCTACGGGCCCCCAGCCCGAGGCGTCCGGCCGGACGCGCCGGTAGAATCGCAGGAGCGTGTCGATCGGCTCGGCCGGAGTCGCAAGGGTGACAGCGATCCATGCCACGGTCGTGACCAGCGTGGTGACAAGAGTCTGCTTCGCAAATACAGCGGTCTCGGACCCGTGAAACGGCGCGAACCAGCGGATCGCGACAGATACGACCAGTGCGGTGGTCATTGCAGAGATTTCACTCCAGGCATTGACCCGCCACCAATACCAGCGAAGCAGATAGACGCTGCCGGTTCCAGCGCCCACTTCGAGCAGCACTTCCCAGCCTGAACGAATCGAGACGAGTTCCCAGGAGACACCGGCAGCCAGAATCACGAGCAGGACGGTTACCCAGCGAGACACCGCGACGTAGTGATCCTCCGGCGCACCCCTCCGGACGAATCGCCGATAGAAATCAGAAACCAGATAGGAGCTCCCCCAATTCAGGTGAGTCGCGATCGTGGACATGAATGCCGCGAGAAATCCTGCGACCAGCAGACCGCGCGCGGCGCGAGGAAGATGATCCACAGCGAGAAGGACGTAGCCCGCTTCCGGCTGCGCGAGGTGGGGATAGAGCACCACAACTGCCAGCGCCGCCAGGATCCACGGCCAGGACCGCAGCGCGTAGTGCGCGAAATTGAACCACAGCACCGCGAGCAAGCCGTCGCGCTCGCTGCGCGCGCTCAAAATCCGCTGGGCGACGTATCCGCCGCCTCCCGGCTCCGACCCCGGATACCAGAATGCCCACCACTGTACGCCCAGATAGACGCAGAAGGTCATAACGGGAATGGTCCAGAGCGACTCGCTCGCAAAGCCTCGGGAAAAGTCAGGTAAGAACGAAACAATGTTTGACGAGTCCGGTCCGGCTGCGGCGTTGAGCAGCCCGAGTTTCGCCACAAGCTCGTGCACTCCTCCTACAGCGCCCACGCCATACCATGCGACAGCGATAACCACTCCCATTTTAAGCACGAACTGGAACAGATCCGTCCACAGGACGCCCCAGAGACCACCGAGCGCAACATAGACTCCGGTGAACGGAATTAAGAAAAACACGCACAGCGCGAGCGCCGCCCGGTCGTTGATGCCGAGAACGACAGAAGCGATTGTGGTCATGGCCTTGGTGACCCAGCCGAGGATCACACAGTTCACCAGGAGGCCGAGATAGATAGCACGAAATCCCCGAAGCAGCGCCCCGGGCTTTCCCGCGTAGCGCATCTCGGCGAATTCGACGTCCGTCAGCAAGCCGGCGCGAACCCAGAGCCGCGCGAACAGGAAGACGGTCATCATCCCCGCAGGCAGCATGCTCCACCAGATCCAGTTGCCGGCGATGCCATTCCGATAGACCAGGCCGGTGACGACCAGCGGCGTGTCCGCCGCAAACGTTGTCGCGACCATTGACGTACCGATCAGCCACCAGGCCGCGCGGCGCCCGGACAGAAAATAATCCGCGGTGCTGGCGCTCGATCGGCGCCGAAAATAGAGTCCCTGGATGAGAGTGAAAAGCAGGTAGGAAGCGATGACCACCCAATCGGTGAAGTTGAGTTTCATGTCCGCGCAGGCTGCGGCATATTCTGGTCGAGGATGGCTGGTGAGTCAAAGAGAATGGTGAGTCGAAAACCCCGGACGGCAAAAAAGAAAAACCCCGGATCTGAGGGGGATCAGACCCGGGGGTCGGGGGCACTGAGGGGAACAGCTGGGCCGACAAGCTTGTCTCGGGCTGGCACTGGGCGAGCCGAGTTAGTAGTTCAGATGCCTGAGGAACATTGTGGTCCGAAACACGATCTGCATGGCAAGCACGATCAGCGTGTCACGAACTGCCGCGACTTTCAGCCTCAGCGATGTGCTCTCGAAGCCCGCGGCGCGGGTCATTGCGGCGGCTGTGCCACCGCGGTCCGCAGTCCAATCATTGCCGGTTAGGGAGCTCATTGGGTTCCTCTAGTTGAGAACGTAAACCGGATTGTCATGCTCAACGCCAACGACCATGGTTTTGAAAATGTCCACATCCCAACTATCCGCAATGCGCAAACGAACGACCTGGGAAGTCTCAGACAGCAGCCGCCCGCGGAGCGGTACACGCAAGTTCCCTGCTACAACTCGAAGAATCACCGGTTGCCCCATCCAGACCTCGTAGCCACCTTCCATTGTTGTCCCCCTCCTCAGATTCACTGCTGCGAACAAGTCCATTTTCGAACCCTGGAACAACCTGGCAAATGGTACAGGGGTCTAGAATTGGTAGGATTGAAGTACTATGAACTTACGGCGTCTGAGGCACGGAGGCAGTACTGCTCATTAGTTTCTGTAAATACTGGACTTAGCGTTCAACAAGGGAAGCGGATGATCGAGCTATTCAGACACGTTCTCGCGCAACTATACGATGTACGCGGGTTAATCGAATGGGGCGGCACATTTTTGGTCTGCGTGATTGTGTTTGTCGAGACCGGAATGTTTGTGGGATTTTTCCTGCCGGGCGATTCCCTGCTTGTAACCGCCGGGGTATTTGCGGGTGCAGGCCACATGAAGTTGGCGTCCCTGCTCCCGCTCGTGACCCTATGTTCGATCGCCGGTGACCAGCTGGGCTACTTGATCGGCTGGAAGGCGGGTCAAAACCTCTATCGGCGTGAAGACTCCCGATTTTTCAGAAAGCGTCACCTGGAGCGCGCGCACGAGTTCTATGAGAAGTTCGGAGGAAAGACGATCATCATCGCAAGGTTCGTTCCAATCATCCGAACGTTTTGCCCCCCGGTCGCCGGAGCGGCGAAAATGAAATACTCGCGCTATCTTGCCTACGATATTGTCGGCGGTTTCTTGTGGGTATGGGGCATGGTCCTGGTGGGATACACGCTCGGACGGACAGTGCCAAACGTTGACAAGCGAATTCACTTCATCATTGCTGGTGTAATCGTGCTGTCCCTAATACCCGCGGCATATCACGCCTGGAAGGCGCGGGCCACAACGCAAACATCTGCGATCGTGCCATCCTCCGCGGAAAAAAATCCAGAGGGACTATAAGGGAAAATCGGGGAACCGGCAGGGTTGGTCGGGAGCAAGTATTCGCTGCGGGGCCTCAGAGCAGCTGACTGTCGCGAATCTGGAAACGCAAGACGGGGAAGCCTGGCAGCTCCCCCGCCATGGTCACCCGCTAGCCGCCGCGACGCTGAAAGCACCGCCAGCGGTTTGCGCTGCAGGGCCGATGCTAAGAGCTCTTGTGAACTGACGGTGCACGATCCAGTTGTGACCCCGCCTTAAACTGGCTCCCGCTACGGCACTCATACGCCGGGAATGGGCCGCTTGCAAGCGGAAATTCCGGAGGGGCCCGCTCTCGCAATTGCAACGAGCGGACAGTCAGCAATCAGAATCAAACCTGAAGTTCGATGGGTCTCAGAATTGTCGAGTGACGATGCCGGTGGCGATTGGTGTTGTGTCCTGATCAAATAACAGCGCCGTGTTGTCGTCGACGAGATAGTAAATGAGGTTGAACGTCGCGGCGGGACTCGTCGTTACCAGAACTGCGGTGCCGCGTCCGTTTGAAGCCGCCGTACCAAACGAATTTCCCGTCGAAGAAACCGGATCGGTCTGTGACACCGAGTTGAAGGTATTGATGTCCAGATTCCCGGCCGTGATTCCTGTGCCGCTGAAAGCAATTTGGCCCGAAAAGTCGGGTTGGGCCGACCCGGCGACGTCATGGAAAACGCCTTGACCGGTCAATCCGGTCGCGAAACTCCCCGCCGACAGGGCGACCGAGGAAGAACATGCAGCTGCCGGAGGCACGCACTGCTGGTAGGCAGTGCCCGTCGAGAGGGCATTGGCATCAATCTCCAGCATCAAAGCAGTCCCCTGCGATGTCTGATAGACCGCAAATTCGTTGGTACTTGAATTGGCTCCCGTCGGGCACGCGCCGGTACCTGAAAACAGCTTCAGGTCTATCCGGCCGGTGTTCGCGTCCGTTGCGTAGGACGAACACGAGTTGATCGTCGGCCCCATATTGTAGGTGCCACCGACATTTGCGTCGAAGATGCCGCCGGAAATGCCGGCGGTGCCGTTTGACGTGAAAACCCCGCCGGTCGCAAACGCCGAAAGTACCGACGCCCCTGTCAGCGAATCTCCGCCGCCGGTGAAAACGTAATTCCCCGCTGTCAGGGGTGTAGACCCGGCCGGGGCGCTGTACATATCTCCTGCGACGAAAGCCGCCCGGTCAATTTCAATCAGATGGAGATGTGTCACGGAAGTCGAAGGGCCTTGGACAGCATAGAACGCATACTCCCGTGCGCCGGTTGAGCCACTGGTGAGCGTCAGCGTTCCGCGACCAGTACCGGGAAACAGAGGATCAAACTCATAAGAGCCGGAAAGCGATGTATCGCCGGTGGTAACAGTTCCGCCGGCGATTCCATTATCGTTCACATCCAGAATGGTGTGTGGCTGCGCAGGATTGGGAATATGCCCGGCACCGTCTGCGGAGAATTTACCCGCCAAGCCCAGGGGGTTGAACCCGCTGTCAGCTCCTAACGCGTTAAAAACGTACGGGCCAGTGATCACTGAAGAGGAACTCGAAAGTGCATTGACGCTCTGCTGGTCAATCGTCCCGCCACCGGTAGCATTGGCGTCGAAAAGGATAATCTGGGCGTGCGCGTTCGTCGTAAGCGCAAAGCGCCATACATGCGCGCCCTGACTGCTGGAGATGTTCGCCGTGCCGCGTCCGTCCGGCCCCACCGAATAGAAACCGGTGAAGGGTATCTCGGTTGCGACTCCGGTGAGGAAGCTATCAACGTCCTCAACACCGCTCAAAATCGTACCTTTTCCGTTCGTCGCGAAGCTACCCGCCGCCGCGAGGTATCCGGACTGATCGTTTCCAGTGTAGGAGAAAGCGTACTGCCCGGTAAGCGAGGCGTCGGAATAGACGATTGTGACCGTCGCCGAGGCCGGTGCGGGCGCAGCAGGGTCGCTGGCCGTGATCGTAACAGTTGCGCCCGGCGGAGGACTCAGAGGAGCGGTGTAGTTCCCCCTTGAATCAATCGATCCGTATACGCCGGGGTTCCCTGCCGGGGTGACCGTCCAGGTCGCATCGAGATCCGTCAGGCCGTTCAGCAACGCTGTAAATGGTTGAACTTGATTAGCAGCAACGGTCGGGGACGTAGGCGATACCGTGAGGCCCGTACCGGCTCCCACCGTAACGACGGCGACGTTGGATGTCACGGTCGGCGGCGTAGATCCGTTGGAAGTCGCCGCGGGCTGCGATGCGACTGCGGTGATACTGACTTGACCGACCTGTGTCACTCCGGAGGTCGCTGTCGTAGGCACCTGGCCCGGAGCTGTGTACACGCCGACAAGCTGGTTGTCTGCGGACGGTACAATGCTGCCCACCGTTGCGAGCTCGCCACCCGAGATTCCGTTCACCTCCCAGGTGATTGTAGTAGTCGTTGAAACAGTCGAGTTGGCCAAATTGACGGCCGCCGTGAATTCGGTCGTGGTGTTCAACGGAACGGTAGCCGTAGTAGGGGTAATCGCTACGGAAGTCACGGTCGTCGAAGAGCCGTGGCCGCAGCCCTGCAGGCTCCAAGAACCGGCGATCAGCAGGCCAATTATCGCGACGAACCGAGTCGACGGTGAACCTTGACGAGTCCCGAGGCGCACGCGAGCAGCGCTTTGCCCGACCTCGCACTTCTCAACCGCGTTCACCAACTCCAACGGCTTCGGCCTATTCATCGAGACTTTATCTCCGGAGGTTTCAAGGGTGTAGGGAGGTTCCATTCTAACTGGAAAAAGTTCCATTTTCTCCACGAACGGCTGGCAGAGACAAACTCCGGCCCAGCGTCGCGACGTACCGGCCAATCCACCCCTCACGACCCCAAACACCCGGATAGGCAGATGTATGCGACCGAGATTTGGTTGTCATGCAAACGGATTCGCGTTTGAGGATAGCATCGCGGGAAATCGCTACTTGAGGAAAAGGCCTTCGCGGACCTGATCGCGGCCGACGAAAGTTTTCGAAGATCGGAAATCGCCAAACAGGCCGAGGATTTCGCGGTTCTGAAAAACGTGGGAATGAACCGCAATGGTGGAAGCGGCAAGCAACTCGACCGTCTGGCTGTCGACAACGCGATAGCGATGAAACCGCTCGGCGGGGCGACTGTGAAACATTGCGAGCATGGCGCCACCGGGATGAAGCACGTGTGAAAGGCGTGCCATCAGGCGAGGCGCAACATCCGGATCGAAGTAGTCCAGCAGGTCCCAGGCCAGCACTCCGTGGAAGCTACGTTCCGGATATTGCAGGGCGTTCTCGAGAAACTTATCGGCGAGCAAGGAAGGAGAAATTCGCAGGGCATCGCCGCCGACAGGCGCCGAGCGAAAGCCCTCTTCTTCGGCAGCCAGGAAATCCTTCCAGGTTCGCAGCAGGTCCTCAGTCGAAACCCGATAGCCCTTGTCCACAAAAAAGCTGACCGTGGATTGCCAGACAGGGCCCAGATCGAGGACTCGTCCGTGGGGAACGTCGCTGATGAGCCACAGAAACTCCTTCAGGCCGTTTGAGATGCGCAGATTGCCTGACGGAACCGCAGCCGGAGTTGGACCGGGCCTCACAGCTGCCGGGCCGGTCGCCGGGCGCGCGGCATCCGGGCGGGGTTTTGCCGACCAGTTCATGGTTTGCTTTACTCGCCTTCCGCTGCGCTGGCAGGCACCGGTTGGAGGTCGGCAGACTCCCGTCCTTTAGCCGCCGAAGACCCACGCGTCGTCGCCTTGGGTGTCGTTTCCACCTTGCCACGCAATCTCGCGCCGTCGTCGATGCCAATGCGAGGCGTGAGGACACTCCCCGACACGCGGCTTGACGCACCGAAATGCGCACTCTCGCTGGCCTTTAGGTTTCCCTCGACGTTGCCGTCGATGATGATCTCCCGGGCCTCGATATCCGCCTGAACTCGGCCGTTGGGTCCGACCGTCACCTTCGTATTCGCTAGACGAATCTTGCCGTGCACTTCGCCATCGACGTAAAGGTCGGAGTCGCCCGACAGCTCGCCGTTAATCTTCAAGCCCGAACTGATTTTGGAGGTCGCGCGAGCGACCGGCGCGGCCGCAGTTTCTGCTGCGGGCGCTATAGGGGCCGGCTGAACCTGCGAAGGTACGCGAGTAGCTGGTACCGGATCGATCGGCTGAGCCGCAACCGGAGCGGACGCTGGCGGATTATCGGGCTCCGAAGACGGCTTGCCCTCCGGCGGTTTTCGCCACATAAAAACCTCCCTCAAAGAATGGGGACGCTGCGGCGGGTGGCAGCAACCCTTTGCGGTGGTCAAACTATAGTACAGGCGCAACTAGCTGTAAACAGACTGTGTACTGGAATCGTCCAGATCGGCAACCACCCCGGGGCCGGGCTTCAGTCCGGCGTTGTCGGAAGTTTCGACGCTATCGTGGCGCATCTCCCAGATGGCGACAACCATTCCCACCAGCTCATGAGCGAAAATCTTGATTCCCGTTCTTGAGGTCCACCAGTTGTCGGGATCGAAGTCATGATCGCGAGCCGCCACCACACGCAGGACCGTGCCGGGCGGAAACGATCTCTCGAAAATATATCGGGCCCGCCGCGTATGGAAGTTCGAAGTCACCAGAATAAGTCGCTTCCATCCGTGGGAGGAGAACAGCTTGCTGATCGCAGCGGCCTCATCCCGGGTGTCTTCGGCGCGGTGGGCAAAGCGAACAATGGCGGAAATGGGGACTCCCTGGTCCGTCAGATCGTGCTCCTCCAGCTCGGCGATGCTGGCGTAGGACCGGAGCCCTCGGCCACTGGCAACAATGCGAGGTGCCCACCCCGCCTTGAGAAGTTCGGCGGCGCGAGTGGCCCGGTCGCCACTGTAGTTGTCATCACCCAGAACCACGATGGCGTCTGAGGCCACCGGACCTTCATCTACGATCCAGAAGCTGCCGGCCATTCGCAGCAACGGATGGCGCGCGAGATACAGGAGAAAAACAAGGCATAGGAAGAACATCAGGAACAGCAACCGAAAAAAAATCCCGCCGCGCTGCAAACGATCGGAACCGACGCGTGGGTAGCTAGCCATTATTTCCCGGGATCGAACTGGCGGAGGCGTTCGGCGGCGTCTTCGGGCAGAGTGCCATTGAAGTAGACCTCCTTGATGCTGTACGACTTGCTGCGAGTCTCCAGGATCGGCAGGATTTCGACGTGCCAGTGGTAGTCACCGGCAATTGTCGCCCAATAATCGCTTAACTCACCTTTCGTCTGGAGAGTATTGGGTGCGGTGTGTAGGACCATGTGGTAGCTCCCGCTGATCTGCAGCAGGCGGCGCAACGTGCGACCCAGCAGAGTGGCCAGGTTGCGGCGCCTTTCTTCCGGCGAAGGAGCTTCAAACTGGTGTGAGTGGGTCTTTGGAATCAGCCACGTCTCATAAGGCACGCGAGAAGCGTACGGACAGAACGCGTAATAGTCGCCAACACTGTCTACAATCCGCTTGGTCTGGCGGATCTCCTGACGCAGGATGTCGCAAAACACGCAGCGGTCCCGCTCGCGGTACCATTCCCGCGCGGAACGTAGTTCGTACAGAATGCGGCGCGGCACAAATGTCGTAGCGGAGAGCTGGGAGTGCGAGTGCTGCCACTCCTCGCCAGCCGCCGGCCCCTGGTTCTTGAATACGGCCACGTATTTGAACCGCGAGTCGCGTTTCAAGTCCTCGATTCGCAGCGCATAGGCGTGCAGCACCCGTTCGATTTCTTCGTCCGACAGCTGCGTCAGGGTTCGCGAGTGAATGGGTGTCTCGACGATGATTTCGTGAGCCCCGATCGCGGCCATGCGATCAAAGATTCCGTCCGCGTTACGCGCGGGGTCGCCCTCGATTCGGTACAGCGGGCGGAAATGGGGGTAGGCGCGCACCTGCCAATTCCCTCGCGCAGGCAATTCCAGCAGAGCGGGGGCATTCAGGCGGTTCTCAGGGCACAGCGGGCACGGTTCAGCTCGTTCCTTCTCGCGTTCCGGATGTCCGACGACTACCCAACTGCGCGTGATGGGGTCTTTGCGTAGTTCCATCGAGTCCCTATGCCGTTGACGAGGAGCTCATCTTATAACGAAGGCTCGCTGGACGACAAAGGCAACTGCAGCAGTCGAAGTCCTGGAATTGAAAAAAGTTGGGTTAATTCGGGAACGCAGTCGATTTCTAGTTTACACTGCGCACCAACCATTTCGGTTTGCTTGGGGCGATGACTAAACGGGGCGGCGAAATGGGCAAGGAGAGCATTTGAGTACGCTTTCTGCCAGCGCTTCGACAAGCGCGAACCCTCGCACCACACTTGCCGGTGTCCGCAAGATGACCGTCGTGCCGATGATTGCGGCGACTTATTTCATGGTGGCTGGCGGCCCGTATGGTCTGGAAGACATCGTGCAGAAAACCGGATACCGGGCCACGCTACTGATCCTTCTTATCACTCCCCTGGTCTGGGGCATCCCAACGGCCATGATGGTCAGCGAGCTTGCAACAGCCATTCCCGAAGATGGCGGCTTCTACATCTGGGTCCGGCGCGGCCTGGGACGCTTTATGGGTTATCAGGAGACCTGGCTCACGATGGCGGGCAGCGTGTTTGAGATGGCTCTGTACCCGAATCTGTTTGTCGCCTACATCGCGCGGTTTGCCCCCGGACTGGTCGCGGGCTACCGCGGGCTTGCGATCGGATTCGCGATGATCGCACTGTGCGCCCTATGGAACATTTTCGGCGTGCGCGCAGTGGGCGATGGCTCGGTTCTTCTGAATGTAGCGCTGCTTGCGCCGTTCGCGGTATTGGTCGTATTTGCGGTGTCGCACGGACACTCCTTCGCGACAAGCGACGTGCCGCTCCGTCACGCCGACTTCCTGGGCGGAATTCTGATCGCGATGTGGAACTACATGGGCTGGGACAATCTGTCAACGATCGCAGGCGAAGTCGAGGCGCCACAGCGGACCTACACCCGCGCCATGCTGGGGGCGATGGTGCTCGTCGTTGCAGGCTACTTGCTGCCGGTCGCTGCCGTGGCCCAGATTGGGCTCGATCCCAACAGCTGGACGACCGGTGGATGGGTTGACGTGGGGCGGATCGTGGGAGGTCAGGCGCTGGCGCTGGCGATCACGCTTGCAGGCGTGCTTGGCGCAGTAGGATCGTTCGGCGCGCTGATGATGTCGTTCACAAGGCTTCCGGTGGTGATGGCCGAGGATGGGTATCTGCCGCGAGTGTTCACCCGGCGCCACCCGCGCACGGGTGCGCCGTGGGTTGCCGTCATCGCCTGCGCGCTATTCTGGGCCCTCTGCTACCCCCTAGGATTCGAGCGAAGCCTTATCCTGGATGTGCTGCTGACCGGCCTGAGCATTCTTCTGGAGTTCTGGGCTCTGGTCGCGCTGCGGATCCGCGAGCCAAACCTGGTTCGGCCCTACCGTGTGCCGGGCGGAACAATCGGTGCCATTCTTATCGGACTTCCCCCCTTCGCGCTGATCGTCACCGCTCTGGTGCGCAACAGCCAGGAGTCGGTTGGCAGCACGAACGAATTGGTGGTGGGAGCATCGGTCGTGGCCTTGGGGATCGCCATGTACTTCCTCACCCGCGTCATCCATCGCAAGAAAGCGGCCTGATCGTCCCAGCAATAAACCGTTCCGGCCAGAGGTGTCGGTTCGAGCTGATCTGCCTCGCGAATCGGTTCCCAGGACCGAAACCCGCTTCGTAAGCTCGTGCTATTCTGCATTGCAATGACTGAGATTACCCAGGCCGACGTCGCCTACATGCGCGCGGCGATCGAGCAGGCGCAGACTGCAGGGGCGCGGGGCGAGGTGCCCGTCGGGGCCGTCGTCGTCTCAGACGACCGCGTCGTGGGTCGCGCAGGAAATCGCACGATCCTCGATTGCGACCCCTCGGCGCACGCCGAAATCGTGGCCATGCGCGAGGCGGCCAAAACCATCGGGAATTACCGTCTTTTGGGCACGACGCTCTACGCGACTATTGAACCGTGCGCCATGTGCGCAGGAGCAATGGTGCAAGCGCGGATTACGCGTCTGGTCTACGG
>Ga0209008_1000418_pt1 | contig 14777 bp, 14 predicted proteins | sample JacPin_JW_Ref_O3_FD_187963 | JGI IMG/M metagenome (GOLD analysis project Ga0209008, IMG submission 187963) | Forest soil microbial communities from Algoma, Ontario, Canada - Jack Pine, Ontario site 1_JW_Ref_O3 (SPAdes) (version 2) | ecosystem: Environmental > Terrestrial > Soil > Boreal...
CCACCGGGTTCTGGGGCATCGGGCCACCCGTCGATGCCGGTTTCAGAGTCTGGCAGGCTGGCTCGCGTTGAAGATCAATCTGCTGTGCTTTACCGGGAAGCGAAACGCACGCTAGCATTAACGCGATGCCAAGCTTGACAGTGTACAATTTTACGGAGTTCCTCTTCATGGAGTTCCTCCAACATTTTCATTTCGTAGCCAAGGTACGCTCAAGAGGCCATAAGTTCCCGAGTGCTCCCCGCGCGCTATATTGTTTACCGTGACGAGGTGTGTGAGTTCAAGGTCCGTGCTCAATAGACTGAGCAGAAAGCGGGCGAGCGAGTCGCCTCAACAACTAGGGTGAAATGGGGACGGCCAGCGTTGGTTTTCAACGGTCGTCATTAGGCCGCGGAAGACCGCGAAATTCTGCGCCATTCTCTGAAGGGTCGGGGCAGAATTGTCCGCGTTGCTGTGTTAAACGCTTACGACGTTCTCACGTCCAGCGGTTCATACTGCGACACTCGCTCTCGGGCGCGGAAGAAGCAAAACTGTGGCTCCAGCTAAAAGTAACGCGCCTGCGAGGCATGCCAGTGCTGGAACAAATGATCCGGTAAGCGACACCAGGTAACCAATTCCCATAGGGCCAACAAAGCCACCGAGATTACCGGCAACGTTAACAACGCCAACAGCCGCTGCCGCTGCCGTCTCGGTGAGGTATTGCGTTGGTAGTGCCCAAAAACTAGGCAAGAACCCGATTACACCGACAGCCACAAAAACCAGCGAAGCATACCCGACCCAGTGGTTTGCTCGGAAATGAAGCGCGGCAGCGAGAAATAGTCCCGCCAGGAACAACGGTGTTGCGGTGTGCCATCGGCGTTCCGACGTCAAGTCTGAATGCCAACCGATCCCCAGCATGACGACAAGCGAGACGAGATAGGGCCCAATCGCGATCAGGGTCACTGTCATATTCGGTAAGCCGCTCATTCGTTTCAAAATCGTGGGCAGCCAAAACGCGAAACCGTAAAAGCCTGTAATTCCAAAGAAATAAACAATGCTAAGCAACAGCACTTCGCGACTCCTGAATGCATCCAAAGCATTGTGGGACTGCAAGCCACCCTTCCCCTGTTTCTCACGACAAAGTTCGTTAGTGATCCACTCTCGCTCCGAATCACTGAGCCAGTGAGCATCTCTGGGCCAGTTCGTCATGTATACCAGCGTCAAGAAGCCAAATACCATCGCGGGTATTCCTTCGACAACAAACAGCCACCTCCAGCCAGCAACTCCATACCAGTGAACGCCCAATAACCAACCCGCGACTGGTGCTCCAATGATATTTGCAGTTGGAATCGCCGATAGAAACAGAGCGGCCGCCCTGGCACGGTCTTCCTCACGGAACCAGTGTCTCAGATAAACCATGATTCCTGGGAAGAAGCCCGCCTCCGCCAGCCCGATAAGGAATCGAAGAATGTAGAACTGGACAGGCGTATGGATGCGAGAGACGAGTATCGTGAGGATGCCCCATGCGATCAGAATCCCTGCAATCCATCGACGCGCTCCCCAGCGTTCGACAATCAATGCGCCGGGGATCTCAAACAACACGTATCCGACAAAGAAAATTCCCGCTCCGAATCCGAAGATGCGATCACTGAAGGTGAGGCTCTGACTCATATCGAGAGCGGCATACCCCACGTTGACGCGATCGAGACTGGCAATGACGTATAAGAGAAATACAAAGGGGAGAAGGCGAATCGCGATAGTTCGTCGCGCGCGCATACCCAGTTGGGATATTGGAGCCCCGTCTAGCATAACAATGGCCATTATTATCACTTCCGATCGTCGTGGCTCGACTAATTCCACGAACTTTTTCCATTAATAGGCTGAGTGCTCTCGCGGACTGAGTTTCATCGCCTTCTGTCATATTGGGAGTTTTTCGAAGCAGCTTGTAAGCTGCACGATAAAAGCAGGTCCAACAATGGAAAGCACTCCACGACTCCGCGCCCTTTGCCCTCGACCGGTTAATTTTCCTCTGCGCACGCCGCTCTTAACAGGTGAGGGCCCCGTGCCATATGCGCATCGACGGTGTCAGTCGATGGCTGCGTGCCGCGGCAAGCGCAGCGTCGTGTTCTTCCGTTGCTCACCGAGTGTCCTCCTCTTCCTGCAACAATCCGCGCACCGTCGATAAAATTCGAGCGAACCGAGCTCGGCGCACGACCTATTTAGAATTGGCGGGGCGAAAATTCCACTGGCACCACGTTGCCAGCGCTGTCAGTCGGCCCGCTTGCTGACGCGTTGAGGGAGCAGTAGTCGAAAACAAACCGAGGACGTGCAACTTGTAGCAGAACTGGTTTGTCGTTCCAAAGCCAATGCTCATTCCATTGAGCATAAACTTGACAAAGTTTGCCCAAAGGCATTCAGATCTTTGTAGACCTGTGCGGTAACGGAGTGATGCGGGATCGATTAGCGGGTGAATTTCGTCCACTCCGATCCCACGGAGACTATGGATCACCATCTGACCAGAGAGCAGTATCTCGAACTGTACTACTTCATGAAGTTAAACCGGGAGCTCGAGGAAATGATGGTGAGTCTCTTCCGGCAGAGCAAGATATTTGGCGGACTATACCCGAGCTTCGGACAAGAGGCAACCTCTGTCGGTACGGCGTACGCCTTGGGACCGGGGGACTGGATTGCGCCCATGATTCGCAACATCGGAGCGCTATTGGTGCGCGGTGTGCCTCCGCGGGATATTTTCACCCAGCATATGGGGCGAGCTACATCGCCGACACAAGGCAAAGAAAAGACCAGCAATTTCGGAGACTTGAAGATCCGCCACATTGTTTCTCCAATTGCAATGCTCGGAGATTTAGTTCCAGTCATGGCGGGTGTCGCAATGGCAACCCGCTACCTCGGCCATAACGCCGTGACGATGACGTGGGTCGGCGACGGCGCTACCTCCACAGGCGCATTTCACGAAGGGCTGAACTTTGCGGCTGTGAATCGCGCACCCTTCGTCCTTGTGGTGGAAAACAATCAATGGGCGTATTCGACACCAGTCACGAAGCAGGCCCGTATCCGTAACTTGGCTGATAGGGCTCTGGCATACGGGATTCCCGCTGTTATCGTCGATGGCAATGATGTCATTGCGGTTCATGCCGCAGCCACGCAGGCGGTTCAGCGCGCACGCTCAGACGGTGGGCCGGTGCTAATCGAAGCTAAGACGATGCGCATGAAGGGACACGCGCAACACGACCCTGCCGATTACGTCCCCAAAGAAATGTTCGGATATTGGAAAGCTCGCGATCCTATTGCGCGGTATGAGAAATATCTCACCGAGAAGCGCATCTGGAGCGAAAATGAGCGCACCGACGTTGATGCTCGCATCCGGAGTCTACTCGATGAAGATCGTGAATTCGCTGAAAACTCCCCTTTTCCTTCGCCGGAAATTGCAGAACAGGGTGTCTACTGCGAGGGTTGCCACACCCTGGAACCCGAATGGCGGAGGCCTCGCGAGGAGGTAATGCCGCCGAAATCCAGCGTCTCTCCAGCATATCAAATCTCAGATTTTGGTGGATCTGAATCCGAACTAAAGTGGATAGAGCCCACCGAGATGCAGACCCCTCGGTGAAGCGGTGCAATGCTGTGCTGATCGATGCGAAGGAGGGTTTCAAAAAGGATGTCATTCGGGCTGAGGGGGAGCCACTTCCTGAAACTGCCGACCTGACTTCGTGGTTTCTCCGAGATTTTCCGAATCTGACTTCCGGGAGGAATTCCAAGCAGATGCCTGAAATCACAATGCTCGAGGCTATTCGTCAAGCAATCTTTGAAGAAATGGAACGCGATCCTGCTGTCGTAATTATCGGGGAGGACATCGGCGTTTTTGGGGGTGCGTTCAAAGTCACCGCAGGTCTGCTGCAGCGCTTCGGCCCAGAGCGTGTGATCGACACGCCGATTAGCGAGATAGCCATCGTGGGTGCTGCGTGCGGCATGAGCTATCTCAACCTCCGCCCCATCGTTGAATTGGAATTCATCGATTTCATTGCTTGCTGCTTCAATCAAATCACAAATTTTGTTGCTAAGTCCCACTACAGGTGGGGTGCCCCAGTCCCCCTAGTGATTCGAGGACCCGCGGGAGGCGGTGTCCGTGGCGGTCCGTTTCATTCCGCGAACCCTGAGATGTATTTTGTACATACTCCTGGGATAAAAGTCATCTATCCTTCAACACCGTTCGACGCTAAGGGGCTACTGAAATCTGCTATTCGCGACAATAACCCTGTCCTCTTCCTTGAACATAAGTTGCTGTATCGTCGCTTCAAGGAAGAAGTCCCAACCGATGACTACACCATACCGCTCGGTGAAGCTGTTGTGCGGCGCGAAGGACGACATCTCACAATCGCCACCTACGGGGCTATGACTCATGCATCTCTTGAGGCGGCGGCAAAGCTACAAAATGATGGAATCAGCGCAGAAGTTGTGGACCTTCGTTGTCTGCAGCCTCTAGACATGAAAACTATCGTTGAATCTGTTGAAAGGACCAACAAGCTGTTAGTCGTACACGAGGATACCCGGACAGGCGGTATCGCCGGTGAGATCGCCGCCAGGGTGTTCGAAGGAGCCTTTGATAGCCTCGATGGTCCAGTAGTACGTGTTACGGCGAGGGACACGCCCGTGCCGTTCTCTCCTCCATTGGAAGATTACTTTCTTCCGAACGCTGAAGATATCGCCAACGCCGCCCGAAGACTTGCACGGTACTGACCGGAATTGATGGTAGTGGCTCAGTTTGAAATTTATTGGGGAATGCTAGCGGCCAAAAAGACGGTCTAGTCCGAGATCAAAAATTGAAGTAAGCGCACGTTTCGAGATATGCCCGAATTTTCGTCGAAATCGACTCTTGTCTAGGCAGCGGATTTGATCGGTTAACGCCACCCGGTCAATATTTGGATCGGTGCCTTCAACTGTAATCTCTTGCAGGGGCACCTTTATGAGGTGCGCCACTGCTTTTTCTGTATGCCTGGAGAGAGGTAGTCCGACAACACAGTTCCCTCTGCGCAACTGCGGGATAGAAACGATAACCCACGGTCGGTCACCTCCCTGCTCGGAACCAACCGTGTCTTGAGGGTCAGGTTCGCAGAAGTAAATATCCCCCTGATTAATGACAGTCGTCGGAGAAATCGGCATTAAGGTCTCGCATTGACGATGCTAACAGTCTCTCGTCTTCTTTGTCCCATGGCAATTCAGCGGGGTAACTGATCTCTGCCTGGGGGACACGCAGAGCCAATGCTTCTTTCAGGATGGCATAAGCATTTACGTTAGCACGTAGACCATCACAGATGACTGCCTGAATATCCTCAGGGATAGTCCTCTTGAACTTCATGGCGGCTATCAAAGCATCCATGTGGAATTGTGCCCACAAAGAATAAAGATGAAATTCAGCATTCAGTTTCAAGTCCGCAGCCTTGTCGCACGGCTCTCCTGCATTCTGGATTTGGTGCGCCAAGTTTTTCTTCTTTTCAAATGTCCAGAAAGTAAACACCGCTTGGTCTGTAAGCGTATCCCCAAATCGGACGCCCCGTTGCTTCTGCACATCGGCCACAACTGTAGTAATAGCGGCCTTGACGACAGTATCCATCTCGCTCTCTGGCACGAGATTGGTCATCGTGTCTGACAAGGCGCGACGGGCACGAATATAACTCGCCCATACCTTATTGCGGGCATCAACAAATTCCGCCGCTGAGCGAGTCTCTAAGGCAGAGAGCAACTGATTATCCAACATCAAAACGAGCTTGCGAACTAATTCCTCGTCTGACTGCACAAGGATGGTCTGAACGGTACTAGACTGTCCAACGAACGAGCCTATGGCACCCACGTCAAAAGGCGTGCATACTTCAGGCGGCATATCCAAAATTGCTACTTCCATGTCTCTCCGGCTTCCTGTTAACGCAGCGTGTGTCTGTCTCCACATGAGAATCGTCAACCTTTTAGCGGGCAGTTCTCTGTTTTTTCCAACGCACGGTGCTTGCTTTTCTTGCGATCTCTGTTCTCCGTTCCGGGCTCATTGAAGTGGCGCGGGCAGGCCCGCCGATCAAGCCACCCTTTCGCGCGGCCGCTCTCTTGCTATCTTCTTCAGTGGGATGATCTTCAAGGGCTGCCTGAACCGTTCGGAAGGCGCGCACGTTCAAATCCATTCGATGCCTCGTAAAGACACAATTAGATGAGCCCGTGGGGAAGGAATCAATAAGGTCTCCATAGTACACCCGTTTGTCAAGTCTCCGACACGGCACCTCAGTTTGATTTGGATGATCCTACTCACGATTAAGTTACAAAGGTAACCATTACGATATTACAGCTTCAGCCGAAGAATCTCAAATCAAATTGCACAAAATGCTTGACAGACTTGATGCCACTCAAGCATAATTGCTCAGTATGAATCGGCTCTCAAAAGACGAGCAAATTAGAATCGTAGCTGCGTTAGTTGAGGGAAACAGCATTCGCTCCACCTCTGGGACGACAGGAATTGCTCGCAATACGGTGACCAAGCTTCTCGTCGATCTGGGTCAAGCCTGTATGCGATTTCACTACCAATATGTTCGGAATCTGACCGTCCGCCGTCTTCAATGTGACGAGATATGGGCATACATCGGCGCAAAAGCGAAAAACGTGAGCGCCCAAAAAAAGGAAATTGGGTGGGGTGACGTTTGGACATGGGTCGGAATCGACGCCGATACGAAATTGGTGGTCAGTTATCTGGTCGGAGGGCGCGGCGCGGATTGGGCTAAAGATTTCATGCAGGATTGCGCCGACCGAATCAAGAACCGAGTGCAAATCACGACGGACGGTCACCGCGCATACCTTGACGCTGTCGAACAGGCTTTTGGAGCGGATGTTGATTACGCTCAATTGCATAAGATTTTTGGTGCTTCTCTCGAAAATGAAACGCGCTACTCTCCGGCGGTTTGCATCGGTTGCGAGATGAAACAGGTTAGCGGGAAGCCCGATCCCCAGCATGTAAGCACCAGCTATGTCGAACGCCAGAACCTCACCATGCGGATGCACATGCGCCGATTCACTCGTCTGACCAATGGATTCTCCAAGAAGATCGACAATCATGCTTATGCTGTGGCATTGCATTTCATGTACTGCAACTTCGTTCGCATTCACCAAACTCTCCGCGTCACCCCAGCAATGGAAGCGGGATTGTGCAATCATACTTGGACGATTGAAGAACTGGTCGAGATGGGGAACTCCGCGACGCCAAAATCAGCAAAGCGCGGCCCATACAAAAGGGAAATTTCAAACTGAGCCACTACCGAATTGATTGAGCCCGAATAGAGTTCCGTTACACGGTATATTGTAGAGGCGAGCCGTGGGCCCTAAAACAGACTGTCAAGACTTAATAGAAATGTCCCATCGTTAACTTATTAGAAATGTCCCCTTTTTGTGTTGTGGTGTTCTGGTTGGAATGCGCACTGCAGCGAAGCCCTGTAGCTAGGGCGAAGCGGAAGTGCGTATTCCAACCAGAGGCGTTTGCGATCCCCGGGTTTGGAACTAGTAGCTTCATGCTTTGATAAGCCTGTCGCCAGGGATGGTCTGGCTTAGCTTTCCTCACCACAATGGGCCTGACGGGCGCCGGCATGGGCCGGGTGGTTTTTCGTATGGGCTCCTTCAGTTCGGTATAGGCTACCCGCTCCCCGCGGTAGTACACCTTGCATCGTTCCGTCCTCCCATTTCGCAGACCAGGGCCTTGCTTTGCGTAGGTCCATAGCGCCGCTGCCCAGGCTGCAGTTGCAGAGAACGACCCTTGTGGCGGATCACCCAGTCCTTGCTGATCGTGCGCTCGGTCTCTAAGCGGAAAATCTCCCGCAGTTCGCGGGCCGTCGGCTTCCGGCCGTGATAGTCGGACTCGCCGCCGGATAGGCAAAGCGTCGGTTGTGGTCCGGCAGATATTCTTTTTCCAGATACGCGTTCGCTGCTTCATAGCTGCCGATCCCCTTCCGTCGCATTTTCTTGATCAGGCGATCCTGATTCACCCCGTTCATCCGCTCCACCCGACCTTTGGCTTGCGGGGAACTGGCGGCAATGATGCGAATGCCCAGCTTCTGGCACATGCCTCCAAACTGCGTGACCGGCACCTCTCCCCGCAACTGCTCCGCCGGCGTGGCTTTTCGCTTGTACACGTTTTTCCAGTCGGTATAGAGTGCGCGGGGTATTCCGTAATTTCCAATCCACGCCCGCAATACCTCGACAGCCGCCCAGATCGTCTCTTCCTTCCCCATCCGAGCCTGCACCTTGCCGGTGGCATCATCTACCATGTCCATCAAGCAACCCCGCGGCCCACCTGCTCCAGCCATATCGTGAAAGCTCCCATCCAGCTGCGCCAGTTCGCCAAAGTGCGATTTGCGCTCTCTTCGTTGGCAGCGTTTTTGGCGCTTGCCCTGCCGGCTCCACAATCCTTCCGCCAACATCCAACCGCGCAAGGTTTCATGATCAATTGCGATCCCGTCTTCTTCCGCCAAGTACTCTGACGCCAGCGTCGGCCCGAATCGCTCCTCTTCCTAGCCGGAATATTTTTTCTTGATTAAATTCAGCACCCGCCGCCGTAGTTTCTGCGGCTTACTCCGATTGGAGGGCCGTACCGCCCATGCTGCAACCCCTTGCCGCCCACCTCCCGATAGTGCCGCCACAATCTCTTCGCCTGCCGATAACTCAACTCCAGCATGGCCGCTGCATCTTTCAATTTCAGTGCCCCACTGTCGACTCGCCCCATTCCCCCCACTCGCTCCCGCTCACGGCTGCTCATCCTCGTCCTCGTCAACGAGACCTCCTGTGGCTGGAGGTCTCAGTCTAAGGGGACATTTCTATTCAGTTCGTGAGGCGACATTATCAAAAGGTTTCAACATGGACCCTAAAACAGACTTGACAGCTCCCGTTGCTGGCGTATACTCGCGACGAAAGTGTCGGTGAACCGTTTACTGCCATGTCGCAGACAGCCCCATCCAACTCCTTCGAGCGAGCATTCGTCGTTTTAGAACTTGTTTCAAAGTGTCCTGGAGGACTCACGAACGCTGAGATCGCTAGACGGCTCAACATCGCTTCGAGCAGTTGTTCCTACATTCTTTCCAGGTTGGAAAAGTTTGGGTACCTTAAGCGCGACGACCAAACCGGAAGATATGAGATTGGCCTCCAAGTCTTGTCGTTGGCACATAGTGTGCTGCGCGACATCGGTCTCCGAGAAGCGGCCGAGCCAGTCCTTTATCGCCTGATGACCGAGACAGGGCTATCCAGTCTGATTGCCGTTTTGGGGCGTGGTCGTGCTGTGCTTGTCGAAAAAGTTGAAGGACCGGAACTTACATTGCAAAAGCTTGACATCGATGTCGGCGCCAAATTGCCAATTCATGCTACTGCCGTCGGAAAGGTTTTTCTTGCCTACCTCCCAGAAGCGGAACGGTTGCGGATTATTCGCCAGTACGGGCTGAAGAGATTATCGCCAAGAACGCACGTATCCGAGGGACGCCTTATGCGCGAACTGGAACAGGTGCGGTACCAAGGATTTGCGGTGAATGACGAAGAAAACTTCACAGGTTTTCGCGCGGTGGCTGCCCCTGTTCGGAATGGCAGTGGGGAATTGTGCGCGGGAATAAGTGTTGCTGGCCGAACTTGTCAATCAGCGTGGGACGTATTCCCTTCCATTACCGCGGCTGTCCGTGCAGCAGCCCGCGATATCTCCAAGCGGGCCTACTGTTAGGGAACGGGACGTATGCTAGTGGTAGCTGCCCGTCCGCGCAACAACTCCACTTCCGGGTGTTTGCCTTCCGGCGCATTGATTCGAAGCACCCCGGTCGGGCTTCAGAGTTTGAAAATAACAATATCGGAAGAGGCGAATAAGGTTCTCGACTCTGACCGCGAGCGAATCGCCAAGGCCGTCTCCCAAGCAAATGAAAATCGCAATTTCGAAGATTAAGCCTCTGAATCCCGCTCGAAGGTGGGAACTCTCTCTGCTTGTTATTGAAACCCACGATTTCAACCCTCGTTTCAGCACTTTTCGTAATTCTTGCCATTTTCATCGACATACTCCTTGGCCTATGGCTCGGCCCCCATGCGTTCTAGATAACCTTTCAGCCACGCCTCCGGTGGTCCGAATTAGCGCACGCCCTAACGGAGTGTTCAATAGAGCCAGGGCGAACCCACATGAAGGTTGATATTGATATTGAGGATTTGAGTCGTTCGAACACGGTCGATGTAAATCAATTCGTCGCCATTTAGAATCGCAAGATTTACCGTCTCGTCGACACGTGCCGAAAAATCACGCAAAAACGGCGAGACGATCTGCTTCAAATCCAACCCGTCCAAGTACGCATAGCCCGGCGCCAGGATTCGATGTGCCGGCCGAAGCTGTCGGGTTTCCGGATCCTGGCGATGTACCCCAACTGAGCCAGATTGCGGAACAAACGCCAACTACTCGTTTATTTTAAACCCACCACTGATGCCAGTTTTGACGACGGCGCCTCTTCCGTGCTCTCAGCCACGCCTTCGAGCACCGACAGCCCCCGCGAGAGCGAAGAGATGAAGTTTGGATCCGAAGTTCGTACCGCTTTAGGCATTTCGGCACCACATTGGGAAGCGTTCCTCAATGCGAGTCGCTAGTTCACAAAAAATCAGGCCCCACAGAGACGGTCAATTGATCTCACCATTACGTCAAGAGTGCTGCCGGTTCCACGTCGCTCGAAAGGATCCGGTGGACTCACAGAGCACACGCGCGAGAACCTACGTTATGATTCAGCGCTCGCCGTCGATCGCGCTTCAGCCAAGCACCGAGCCGCTCCCATGCGCAAAAAGCCCTGATCCGAGGAAAATATAAACAATGTTGCTCCCATCTTCTTTAGCCATTTCATTTCTGATACGTTACTGACGAACACCCCAATCGCCTTTTTCTGAGCTCGGGCACCGTCCGCAATGTCGGCAACGGCGTTGCGAACGGCGGGTGAATCCACCGAATCTTCCCCGAAAGCGCAAGCGAGGTCGTTTCTACCGATAAACACGCCATCGACGCCCTCGATGGCGGCGATCGAATCCGTGTCGTGGAGTCCAGCCGGATCTTCGATTTGCAGGATGACCGTCGTTTGCGCGTCGGATTCGCTAACGTGCCGCGCCATGGGAACCGAGGCGTATGGCCCGGCCCGCGTGCTGGTCGCGTATCCTCGGTGGCCACCGCTATAACGACACGACGCCACCGCATTGCGGGCCTGCTCGGAATTGACAACGTGCGGCACGATGATTCCGTGCGCTCCGCCGTCACAAGCGGCGAGCGTCATTTCGATTCCGGGGACGCGCACGAGAACCGGCACACCTGTCGCGCGGCCCGCCAACAAGACCAGGTCCGTCGTCGAGCGATCAAACGGTGAGTGCTCTTGATCCACCACTACGAAGTCAAATCCCACGTCGGCGATGATTTCCGTAGGCTGACACGCCGGAGTCTTCAGCATCGTTCCGATCAAAATCTGGCCCGCGAGCAGGCGCTGGCGAAACTTCATCTCTGTATTTTCCTTCATAAATTAAGCTTCTCCGCTTCGCGTCTTTCATAATCCTAGCCCAGAGAGTTCCGCGGAATGGTTTAAGCTCTTACCCCGCCGATAACCTAAGACGAGGGCGCGAGCGCCTCGATGTGACTCACAGCATCGATCACCGCCGGTCGTCCCAAGTAAAGTGCGTCGGGGCGGACGGGCGTCGACGCCCGTTCCACTCGCAGGTTCGTATTAGCCGACTTCTTCACTCCAATTTTCTAGCCTCTTTTTTATGAGGTCCATGAACTGATTCGCTTCAGCACCATCGATTACGCGATGGTCATAGCCCAGGGTCAGGTGAACCACGGAGCGAATGGCGATGGAATCGGCGCCGTCTTTGTCCGTGACAACCGTGGGCTGTTTAGTGATGCCGCCGACGCCTAGAACTGCCAGATTCGGCTGATTGATGATGGGCAGGCCGAAAACAGCACCGAATTGGCCTGGGTTAGTGATGGTGAAGGTTGCGCCTTCGACGTCGGCCGGCGTCAGCTTCTTTGAGCGCGAGCGTCCACCGAGGTCGGTGATGCCTCGCTGGAGTCCCAGGAAATTCAGCTCGTCGGCACTCTTCAAAACTGGGACGATGAGTCCCCAATCGAGCGCTACGGCGATGCCAGCGTTCACGTGCCCGTGGTAGCGGATGCTGTCGCCTTCCAACGAGCTGTTAACAGTCGGAAATTGCTGCAGGGCAATGATGGCGGCGCGCACGAAGAATGGCATGATGGTAAGGTGGACCCCATGGCGCTGCTCGAATCCATTCTTCAGCTTGTTTCGGAGATTGACGATGCGCGTTATGTCCACCTCGAACATGCAGTGAACGTGGGCGCTCGTGCGGCGTGACTCGATCATGCGCTGCGCGATGATCTTGCGCATGTTGGACATGGGCACGAGCTCGCCTGGAATGGCGATTGGGGCTAAAGAGGGGACCGCGGGTTGACGCGGCGCAGGGGCCGGAGCTTGAGCGGCGGTTGAAGCGGCGGTTCGGCGTTCGACGAAATCCAAAACGTCCCGCTTGGTGACGCGGCCGCCGGGGCCGGGGCCGGTTACTTTTGCCGGATCGATGTTGCGCTCGCGCGCCAGCTTGCGAACCAGGGGGGAAGAGCGGACGTCTGACTCTTCATCGGTTTCGGGCACACGGGCCTCGGGCGTCGGTCGCGGACGCTGAACTTCCTTTTTCGCCAGTGCTCCATCGGGCAGAGCTACCGCAGGGGGCTCGTCGGGCGTTGAGGCGTCAGCAGCGGCAATAGCACCGTCGCCAATCACGCCTACAACAGTGTTGACCTGTACTGTGTCGCCTTCCGAAACTTTGATTTCCTGAAGGACTCCGCTGGCGGGCGCGGGAATCTCGGCGTCGATTTTGTCCGTGGAAATTTCGAACAACGCTTCGTCGCGCTGGATTTTGTCACCGGGCTTTTTGAGCCACTTGGTGATGGTTCCTTCAAAAATCGATTCGCCCATTTGGGGCATTACTACGTCAGTCGGCATAGTTCTCCATGAAGCCCCGCGCAAAAGCGCGGGAAGAAGAGCAAACAAACGTTCCAGCTGCGATGATTGCATAGTACGGGGAGCGGCAGCCCGGACGTCAACAAAACTACGGGATCATCCAGGTTTGACTTAGGTATGGCAATCGCGCTGACGTGGAGGTTCGCTTAGAAGTCGAATCGGAACCCGGCCTGTAATTGCCGTGGCGGAGTTACGGTACCGATAGGCTCCTGGAAATCTGCCGACTGAACACTGCTGTTGTAATCTGTGCCGTAGTTCGGATGGTTCAACAAGTTAAAGCCCTCGAACAACAACATAATAGATTTGCCCTCTGACTTCAGGTGAAATTCTCTCGACACCCTGGCCTGCAAGATGATGGTGTCATCCCCGCGCAACGAACCCTTGGTATAGCCCACAGGATAGCAGGAATTGTAATAGACCTGACAACCAGACGTGGTGAGCGTTGTTGTTGCGGTATATGGAAGCGCGCTCGTGAAACTCAAGATCGGGGAGAGATTGATCCCGAAAAAGGTGCGGAAAATTCCGCTGGCGACCAACGTGTTTCGAGCATCGAGCGCGGATGGTCCCCAGTCGACGTGGTAGTCAAAGGGATCTGTTGCATTTTGGCTGTGAGAGCTAAGGCCGAACTGCGAGACGGTGTTGTCCCATGACCATCCGAGCGTATAGGCCAGCCGCATGAGGTCTCCCCGGCGCGCGCGGTAGGTGCCCTGGAAGCGCAAACTGCGGTTGATGAGGAGACCACCGTTGCCAAAGGAATTTATCGCTGTGTAAGCAGGGTTCACGAGAGTACCATCCATCGTTATGTTTGTATTTCGAAGAATGATTTCGTCACCCCCTTTGATATAGACAAAGTCGGCGGCTAGACTCAATGGTCCGATTTCGTGACTTATGCCGGCGGTAGCCTGGAGCGTATGCGGAATCTTGATGTTTTGGTCGATGTTGTTTACGGACCCCGTTGGTGCCGGCAATATTTCCCCGCCGGGGCCTATATAGGTTGGAAGCGGAACAGTGTAGGTCTGTCCACCGAAAGTCAATTGTCCGCCTGGAACGTCGAAGTTCGGCAGGCTGTCGGTCATGAGCGCATACGCCAATACAGCGCTCACTGCAGTTGAATACAGAGGGGGAACGGTTGGCGAACATGTGGCCGTGCCAAAACAGTAGGGATTGAGCGCCGGACGCGTGGTGCTGACGTTATAGATTTGGAGCGGATTCGTCGTGTCAATTACGTATACATCGGGAAGATTTTGGTGCTGCATGTCGTAGAAGCGGCCCACGCCTCCGCGAATTACGGTGTTTTTCTTGCCGAAGGGAGTCCAGGCGAATCCGAACCGCGGAGCCACATCGGTATAGTCGTTATTAATCGTGTTCAAGCCGGGACGAATAACGTCTTTCAGCGCCTCGTTCGTGAAATCGATGTCATAGCGAAGTCCATAATTTAGCGTCAGGTCCCCCGCAATCGTCCAGGTATCCTGCGCGAACCATCCCGCGTGCCAGCCACCGGGGCTTGCGCTCAAATCCGTGGCGTACTGGACGAAATAGGAGATGGGAAAGGTGGCCGGATTGGCGACATCGAAGGGCGTCGTTCCTGGGATGGTATACTCCCCATCCAGATTGTTGCGCAGATTGTGATTATACCAATCCGAGCGGCCCACTTGCGTGCCCACCTTGATTTGGTGCCTCCCGCGGCTGAAACTGAGCGTCTCATAAACATTCGAAGTCTTATTGCCGGCCGCCCCGGAAAGATCG
>Ga0209008_1000419_pt1 | contig 14775 bp, 11 predicted proteins | sample JacPin_JW_Ref_O3_FD_187963 | JGI IMG/M metagenome (GOLD analysis project Ga0209008, IMG submission 187963) | Forest soil microbial communities from Algoma, Ontario, Canada - Jack Pine, Ontario site 1_JW_Ref_O3 (SPAdes) (version 2) | ecosystem: Environmental > Terrestrial > Soil > Boreal...
GCAGAAATTCGATCCCTTTCGAGCAGTGGATGCAAATGGATATCGAATATATCGATAAGTGGTCGCTCTGGCTCGATGTGAAGATCCTCGCCCGCACCATTCCAGCGGTGCTTAGGGGCTCGGGTGCTGCATGAAAATACCGTGGGCGCGCTCGAACGACAGCCAGCCATGATATGCGACAGGAACCACACAGATTCGCGGGTGAGTCAATGACGTTATCCGAGCATGCTTCTGAGGCCCCGTTGGTACATAGCGTGCTCGGGAACGGGTGTTCTGCGCCGACCAGTGGTGGCAAGTCGCCAGTTCGCGACGTTGCTCACTTCTTGAGAACTCTGTTTCGGCTTCTTGATGAATCAGAAATTCGCTATTGCGTGCTCCATTCGTGGCAGGGACTCCCCGAAGGTCTAGCCACTGATTTGGATATAGCGATCCACCCTAAGGATAAGACGGCAATTCCTTCCATTCTGGAAGCTCTGCGGAAGTTTGGCTACGCTCCGTATCACTGGAATAACTACATCAGGAAAGGCCATAGCTTCTATTTCTTCTGGACTACCGGGTGGACGCCGAACACCGTCGCTGTGGATGTGATTTTTGAACATCGCCGCGCGGGAATGATCCTCGAGTCCGGAGAGGAGCTTGTGTCCGGACGCGTGCGGCAAGGTGACTTCTGGGTTGCAGCGCCCGAGGTTGAGTGTGCTTACCTTCTCGCGAAGAAAGGTGCGAAAGGTCACGCATCACGCGCTCAGTCGCTTCGGTTAAAGCAGCTCGTTGAAGGCTTGGGGCGCGAAAAGGCGGAAGGAATCGCGGGGAAACTCTTCGGCGGGAATCTCAAGACTCGAATAGTAGAAGCCTGTGCGAGCGGTTCAATTGATAAAGATCTTGGCGCACTGAAGCCAATGTCTTGGCACGGGCCGCGTTCGGTCGGTTCGTTCAGAAAGATAAGATATTGGTTGGGCGAAATCCGAAGAGCCGTTTGGCGCGCTGATAATCCTACGGGAGTTCTGCTTGCCGTTATGGGCCCTGACGGGGTTGGAAAAAGCACTGTCCTTGACGGACTCGCGCGCGAATTTATCTCCCCTCTGCGCCGCCGCCATCTCTTTCACTGGCGACCGCAGCTGCTGGGCCGCCGGAAGGACAATCGCCCGGTCACTGACCCGCACGGCCAAGCACCACGCGCGCCGCTGGCATCGATGGCGTACCTCTCCGCGTTCTTCGTTGATTGCTGGGCGGGCTATCTCTTTGTCGTCAGAACTCGGGTGGTGAGATCCGGCTTTGTACAGTTCGATCGTTACTTCCACGACGTGCTTGTGGATCCGCGACGCTACCGGTATGGCGGACCCGCCTGGTTCGCGGCATTGCTTTGCCGGCTCCTTCCCGAACCGGATCTCGTCATCTTTCTCGACGCAAACGAGGATTTGATTCGTACCCGAAAAACCGAATTGACTCGCGCTGAAATTCAGCGCCAGCGCATAGCGTATCGTGAAATGCGCTTCAAGCGAGCTCGCCAAGTATATGTTACGACAGACGCCGGAATTGAGCCGGCCCTCCTGGCTTCGGCCACCGCCGTCACCGAATTCATGAAGCAACGATTCAACAAGAGAATCCGTAAGTGGATGAGGGTAGCGTAGTGAGAAGCGCAGCCGTGGCGATGGAGGCAGCGTCCCGTTTTCAGGGAGCGACGGGCATGCTAGAAACGATGCTCCGTATCTTCCTAGGCAGCCGTCAGGAAGATCCCCTGCCAATCGCTGAAGAACTTCCGCTGAATGGAGCCGTACTTCCCAACGTCGTCGTCTCCTCGAACGCAACGCCATCGTTCGCGAAAGATCTGATACGGCGGGGCTACACGCGCCAGCATCGTTTTGCGGTATTGCCTTCGCGAAATCAGCCACGCTGGCTCTTACCTCTCACAAGTGACCGGCGAGCTATCGACGGATTTGAACTTTACACTCCCTATTCGCGGGCGACGCGCTGGATGAAAGCCCTCGTGGTTCGCGTCCGGGCAACCGGATGGGAGGGTTGGGTGCGACACAGCATACTTGTGGCGGCTCGCGCGCCATTGCCGATCGAGAAATTCGCGAATGAAGTTACCGGCGAGAAAGACCAATCGTTCGCGTTCTCGCTCGGCACACCCGGATCGGTTCAGAAATTGACCGTTCAGGTGATGAGCCGTGACGGCAAGGTTCTGGGTTACTTGAAGATGCCACTGAGGAGCGGCGCCGAGCAGCGTTTGCGCAACGAAGCCGATGTTTTGCAGAGACTTCACCGCTTTCCGAAATTGCGCGCTCACATACCACGCCTGCTTTTTGCGGGCGTATGGGACGGTCGGTACTCTGTATTCCAGTCCGCCACCGTCGGTGAGCCCGGTCCGGTCCGCTTGACGCAACGTCACGAGGAGTTCCTCAGGATTCTGCAGGGATGCGCGCCTACGACTCTACCGGGACGAAAGCTGGTTCAAAGAGTCGGTCAACGGTGGGACAAAGTTGCGCGGCATCTGGGAACAAACTGGCAGCGATTGGGACGCGAAGCGCTGCGAATCGCGTCGCGCAAACTGGATTCCGCTCAAATCGCTTGTGGCGTACAACATGGCGATTTTGTTCCGTGGAACACGCGGGTTCATGAGAAGGGAATGACCCTCTTCGACTGGGAATCGGCCACCTGGGATGGCCCCGGGCTTTGGGACAGGTTACATTTCCTGACTCAAACGGAGTGCCACCTGAATGTACGCCATGAAGAATTCGGCGCCGTCGATATTCGGGGCGAGAACAGCGCACTTTATCTGCTATACATCTTGAATTCTGTCGCACAGTTAAGCGACGAAGAGGCGGTTGCGTTTTCTTTCGACTACCGCGAGAAGCTGCTCCAGAGATGTCTCTCGGAACCTTCGCAGTCTGCCGTGGCGGATTGAATGCACAACCCCTTAAAAATTCTCATTTCGGCTTACGCGTGCGAGCCCGGTAAAGGGTCCGAGCCCGGCGTCGGATGGAATCACGTGAGGCAGGCCGCGCGGTTTCATGATGTCTGGGTGACAACTCGATCCAACAACCGCGCGTTGATTCAGGAAGCGCTTAAGACGGCACCCATGCCGAACGTGCGCTGGATCTACGTCGATCTTCCGCGTTGGGCGAGTTTCTGGAAGAGGGGCCAGCGTGGCATCCGTCTTTACTATTTGCTCTGGCAGTTTGCCGCCTACCGGCAGGCCCGGCAAGTCCATAGCGAGGTCGGCCTCGATCTGGTGCACCACGTGAGCTTCGTTAGCTATTGGCTACCGACTTTTCTTCCGCTGCTACGCGTTCCGTTCGTTTGGGGGCCTGTGGGTGGAGGGGAATCTACGCCACGCAGTTTTCGCAATATATTTAGTTGGCGCGGGAGAATGTATGAAGCTCTGCGTGAGTTCGCGCGGAGCCTCGCCGAACTCAGCCCACTCCTGCGTTTGACCGCACGCCGGGCCGCAATTGCATTGGCGACAACAAAAGAGACAGCCACGCGGCTGGAATCTCTCGGTTGCAAGAGAGTCTGTGTCCTGGCCGAATGCGCGCTTCCAGAGCAGGAAATTACTGAACTGCGAGCGATTCCCGCCAACGAAGCCAGCCCTTTCCGAGCCTTGAGTCTGGGGAGACTTTTGCATTGGAAGGGATTCGAGCTCGGTCTCCGCGCTTTCGCGCGATTTCAGGCACACTTTCCGGATGCCGAATACTGGCTGATCGGTGACGGCCCGGAACGGCACGGTTTAGAGCGATTGGCTGGCGAGCTGGGAATCGCGAAAAAAGTCATTTTCTGGGGACAGCTGTCGCGAGATCAGGTGCTCGAGAAGTTGGCCGCGTGTCATGTGCTGCTCTTCCCGAGTTTGCATGATTCCGGGGGCTGGGTGACGATCGAAGCCATGGCAGCCGGCCGACCAGTCATATGTCTTGATCTCGGCGGCCCCGGCGTGCGCGTCACCGAAGCCACTGGCATCAAGATTCCAGCGCTCAACCCCGAGCAGGCGACAGCAGACTTAGCCGCCGGTTTGGAGTTGCTCGCAACCGATCCGACCCGTCTAGCGCAATTCGCCCTGGCCAGTCGTTTGCGCGTAGATCAGGAATTCAATTGGGACCGGCGAGGGGAACAGTTGGCTCGTCTTTACGAGCGCTTGCTGAAGTCCCCGAACGAGATGCCTCAGATAGAACGAGGCGAAGCCGTGCTGGCAGTGCGACAAAGATCTTAAGGTAACCAAATGGTGCTACAACAGACTCGAGTGTCATCACAAGCGAATTACGTGGCGGTTTCGCAAATAGATGCCGCGCGAAAACAAAAGGACTGGAAGGCGAGCGGCTATTGCTCGCGTTGGGCCTTCATCCTTGACCGTTGCAAAGGGAAATCCGTGCTGCATCTTGGGTTCGTCGGCGAGACCGACGGGCCTCTACGCGTGAAGGTTGATGCTTTCGGCGACCAACGGGTACTGCATCCCCTGTTGACTCGTGCGGCTTCCGAAGTCGTAGGCGTCGACTACGACGAACGCGCTGTGGAAGGAATTCGAACGAAATTTCAGGCGGACGGGCTCCTCGTGGGTGATGTCGAGCATCTGGAGCAATTACCTTTACACCGGACTTTCGACGTGATCTTGTTCGGCGATCTCATCGAACATTTAAGTTGCCCCGGACTGGCCCTGGAAGGAATACGACGATTCATGTCGCCGCACAGTGAATTAATCCTTTCCACTCCAAATGCTTTTGCCTTGCTCGCAAACGTTCGATTCACCTTGGGCCGGTTCCACGAAGGCAATGAGCACGTGGCTGCCTATTCGAAGTTCACCTTGCCAGCCCTACTCGACCGTCATCGCTTGCAGATGACGGAGCTATATACGTGCTTTAACCGTCCGCCGCAGTCCCGGATGGGGCGCTTGAAGTTCTCCATCGGGACCCCATTTTTCAAGGCGATGCCGGATCGTGGCGGAACATTGTTGGCTGTCGCCAGGCAAGTAGCATGAACGAGGGATCGGATTCCGCACGAGGTGCTTAATGGCGACTACTGAGCTTTCGATCGGAACGGCGAGGAAAATGACTTCGCATCGCGCTTTCCTCTCAACAGTAATATTGGCGGGATTCGCGCTCTTGAGTTTTGTCGCGCTAGGAGTTGTAAATCCCTTCAATAGCGTGCTAGCCGTGATTCTTATTCTTGTAGCGCCTCTCGTTGCCGTTTTCATTTTACCGTCCGCGACTCGAGCTCTCACACGCGGTGCCACGGATCTCGCGAGGACTTTCAAGTGGTACCACGGTGTGTGGTTCCTGGTTCTCCTGAGCGGGCTGGTATTCCGGGAACGCTTGCTCCAGGATATCAATGAAGAACCCATCGATGGTTGGGCGCTCTTCAGAATCAGCATGGTCGCGTTAGTCGGGATAATCATGATTGGGCGGCTGGTCTTTAAAAAGACCGCGTGGCTTCGCCCGCTGTTCCAGGGTCTGATTGGAATCATGACGATCTTCGCACTGATCTGCCTTGTCTCTACAGTGTGGTCGGTGCGCCCGCCATGGACCTTATACAAGTCACTCGAATACCTGGTGGATCTGTCTGTGGTCGCGGCTATTGTAGCCACGATTAAATCCACGGAGGAATACGAGAGATTTGTTAACTGGACTTGGATTCTGCTCGGCGTGTTGCTGGTGAGTGCCTGGATTGGCGCAATCGTCGATCCCGAGGACGCATTACACGCGGGCTACCTTATGGGGCCTCTTGGTGTACGGCTCGTTGGAGTGATTCCGGACATCTCGGCCAATAGCGTAGGTGAATTCAGCGCGATTCTGTCCATCGTAGCGTTGTGTCGCCTCTTGCATGATCCCAAAAAACAGCACAATGGTGCATGGTATCGCCTGCTCTTCGCTTTCGCGATAACTACACTGATTTTCTCGCAGACACGCGGAGCGATCGCTGGATTCTTCTTCTCTGCTTTTCTCTTGCTTATACTTACTCGCCGCTACTTGATGGGCATCGCCGTTGGCATCGCCTCCAGCTTTGCCGGGATCTTTATTCTTGCCTTCACGAATTTCGGAGGTGTGGCTCGAGATTATGCCATGCGCGGGAATTCGGAAGCCGAAGTCGAAGGGCTCAGCGGCCGCCTCGAATTCTGGCAACACGCATTTAAGCACTTCCTTGAAAGACCCCTGACTGGATTCGGGGGGTACGCCGGTGGGCGATTCTTGGTGCTTCCAGAACTTGGCCGTTACGCCACGCCGGACCTTCACAGCAGTTTGGTCGAAAGTCTCGTAGACATTGGCATTTGGGGACCACTCTTGTTGATCGCAGTCCTGCTTGGGATTATTTGGGTGTTATACAAGTCTGTGCGCAGCCCTCTTCTTGCGCCGAGCGAAACTCGAATTGCAATCGAGGTTCTTGCGGTGATGGGTGTAATCACGTTTCGTTCCCTAGAAGGCGGAGGCCTCATTTCCCACCCCGCGTTTGCCTTCCTGACTGTTCTCGGTTTCGCGGAATTTATGCGGCGTCGGCTCAAATATGGCGAACCACTCGCACAGAATGAGTAGCGTCATCAGGCGTAGTCTTTCGTTCGCGGTGGTCGCCACATGCCTGCTCCTCATGTCGCCACTCGCTAAGACCCTCCAAGCTCGGCATTCGTCTGTGCCGGCGGCGGCTCCTCCTCATGTCGATCTATATGTTGACGCGTCGTCCGGTTCTGAGTCGAATCCAGGAAGTCGCTCGCAGCCTCTCAAAACGATCAATCGGGCTGCTCAACTGGCAATCAGTAATCAAGGCCGCAACATTCCAACGACCGTCACTATTAACTCCGGTACCTACCGCGAGTACATTGGAATCGGTTCTAACAATCCCAATACGGAAGCCCCAATTGTTTTCCAAGCGTCCAAAAATGGAACGGTCATCGTCAGTGGTTCGGAAGTGTGGACAGGCTGGCAGCCGGATGCTCTTGATCCCCGCCGGTTTGTTCATCCGTGGACGTATCAGTGGGGAGTTTGTGGATCGCCTCCTCGCTGGCCAGTATTACCCGAAGTCATCGCGCGGAGAGAGATGGTTATCGTCAACGGTCACATATTGATCCCCGTCCTCTCGCAGGATCGCATGACCGAAGGGAGCTTTTTCGTTGACGAAGCTGCTGGCCGAGCAATTATCTGGCCGCCTGCCGGCACCGACATCTCAACGGCCACGATCGAAGTGCCCGTACTCCCAAAGCTGTTCGAGAGTCACCACGTTTCCTCACTGACGATCCGGGGCATAGTTTTCGAGCACTCGAATGCGTGCGTCTCGATGAATCCTTCCGCGGCCGTGGCGATAATCGGCGGCGCCAACGTCTCGATCGAAGACTGCACGTTTGGTTGGAACAACTGGACAGGACTCCGTGTGGACGGACTTACGGATTCTTTCATCCGGCGAATCACGGCAAGCTATAACGGAGCTCTAGGCATCCTCGGGTTCCGGCTAAAGCACTTTTCCGCCGAAGACGTCGAGACCTCATATAATAACTGGCGTGGAGCTCTGGGCGAATTCTATGAATTCGAGCCGGCGGGCGGAAAATTCCTCCATGTGCACGGCGGAGTCTTTAAGAACTTTCGTTCCGTGGGAAATCAGGCGAGTGGTCTATGGCTTGACACAAATAATAGCGACGTCACAGTCGATCAGGCTTTTCTGGCGAACAATCGCTTGCGGGGGTTCTTCATCGAAGCCAATATGGGGCCGATCACTCTTAAGAACAGCCGAATTTGCGGGAACGCAGGCGACGGGTTTGAGGGACAGCATTCCGAATCGGTGAGCCTCATCGGCAACCTGTTTTATGACAATCACAAATCTCAAATCTTTGTCGATAGCATATCCGACCAGCGCTCGGTCTACGATCCGGACACGAAATCCAGCACTGTCGCCGTCTCGCAGGGATGGTCACTCCACGGAAACACAATCGTCGGAACCGTTGCTGACGAAATCCTCTACAAAACCTACCAGAACTCCAGCGATAATTCACAGCTCTTCATCCGCACGATGAATTCCGACGACAACACCTGGTACAACGCGGCCAGCAGCAACGTATTCCAAATTGATCGCGGCGGCCGCGGGCACCGTCCTGAAAATGTCGATTTCCTTCGCTGGCAATCGGTAACGGGTCAAGACAAGAATTCCACGTTTCAGCCTCCGGCAACCGACCCGGCGGCCTCGTGCGAGGTTCGATAGAGCGTGAAGTCTGAGAGCGTCAACGTCATGTCCGGACATGCCTCCGAATCTGCGAGAGCCGGGAAGGTTCAAGCAGCCACGAACTCCAAGCTTGGAGCCCGTCGGCAGACGCGCGGGCTGATCAGGGATCTTTGGTTTAAAGCCTTCCTGCTATTTGAAAAACTCGGTGTGCACGTGCTGCCGAAAAACTTCTACACGCCTATCCAGGACTATCATTGGCTTAAAGCAAACCAGAATCTCTGGACCACGCGCGGCTCCCTGATCGGAATCGATTGGGACATCGAGCGGCAGCTCGACTGGTTGAACCAGATTTGCGCGCCGTACTATTCTGAAGTAGCCGGCCTCGGATTCTTCAACGAAAGCTCCGCGCTAGGTTTTGGACCCGGCTTCGGGCGTACAGAATCGCAAGTGCTCCATTGCTTCGTCCGAAGCGCAGCCCCGCCGCGTATCATCGAGATCGGAAGTGGGCAATCGACCGTTTGCATGCTGCACGCCTCTGGGCTCAATGCACGCGAGGGCCGGTCCGCGTCCGAGATCACTTGTATCGAGCCATATCCGCGAGCGCCGCTTCGGCGCTTGGGCGGCGTACGTTTATTGCCGCAGCCTTGCCAGGCAGTCCCGAATGAAGTCTTTTCGCAACTGGGTGCGGGCGACCTGCTCTTCATCGATTCGAGCCATGCAGTTAAGGTCGGGTCAGATGTGATCCGTATTTATTTGGAAATTATTCCGAACCTTTCTGCAGGAGTGTTCGTTCACATTCACGATATCAACTTTCCGTATTTTTATAGTCGCAGCACGCTCTCTCCTTACTTCATGCACAATTCCCAGGAAGCCGCTCTGCTCGCAGCGCTGTTGACCGGGAACAAGCATCTTTCGGTGCTTTCTTCGCTGTCGGCACTGCACTACGATCGGCCTGCTGAAATGAAGCGGCTTCTTACGGATTACGAGCCGCAGGCCAACATCGAAGGAATGTGGGCGTCGTACCCGCCGCATGGGGATTTTCCTCACAGCATTTGGTTGGTGACGCGGCCGTGAAAATTCTGCTCGTTCACAACGAGTATCAACAGCCCGGCGGCGAAGATGTCGTATTCGAGCAGGAGAAGCGAATCTTAGAGCGCGGTGGTCACGAGGTAGCGACGTACAGGCGCAGCAATCATGAGATCGAGGAACTCTCCGCGATTGGCCGGGGCGCCCTGATGTTCCGAACGGTGTGGGCCAGCGACACGCACCACGACTTCGCAGCGCTTCTCGAGCGCGAAAAACCAGATGTCGTCCACGTCCACAATACCTTTGTCATGATTTCACCGTCCATATACAGCGCCTGCCGCAAGCAAGGCATCCCGGTGGTGCAGACGCTTCACAATTTCCGCCTTCTCTGTCCCGGCGCGCAGTTCCGACGCGATGGAAATATCTGCGAGGATTGCGTCGAGCATAGCCTCCTGCGCAGCGTCTGGCATGGCTGCTATCGCGATTCGCGTCCGGCCACGGCTTCGGTGGCGCTCATGCTCGCCTGGCACCGGCGGGCGGGCACGTGGGACGAACTGGTGGACCGTTATATCGCGCTCACCGATTTTGCGCGCAACAAGTTCATCGCTTCCGGATTCGCGCCAGATAAGATTGTCGTCAAACCGAATTTCGTCGATCCCGACCCGGGCGTGAGACAGAGCCCCGGCACAAGCGCGCTCTACATTGGGCGCCTGTCCAAAGAAAAGGGATTGAACACCCTGCTCGACGCGTGGAAGCGGCTCCCAAAGAGCTACGCTCTCCAAATTATCGGGGATGGTCCTGAAAGGGAAGAACTCGAAGCGGAAGCGCAACGATGTGGCCTGTCATCGATTCAGTTTCACGGTCGCCTATCGCATGAAGAATCGCTCGCGGCGATGAAGAGTGCAAGTTTCTTGATCTTGCCGAGCGAATGGTATGAGGGCTTTCCGATGACTATTGCCGAATCCTTCGCGTGCGGAACCCCGGTCATATGCTCAAAGCTGGGCGCCATGGAAGAAATCATCGACGACTCCCGCACCGGCCTGCATTTTACGTCGGGCGACTCCGAAGATCTCGCGCGAAAAGTCGAGTGGGCTTTCGCACACCCATCAGAAATTGCGACGATGGGCCGCGCGGCTCGCCGGGAATACGAAGCTCTCTACACCTCGGAGAGCGCCTACGCTCAACTGATGACCATTTACGAGGAAACGGTGGCCACCTATGCTTGAAGCCGGTACCTGTGCGACGAACGCGATGACGCCTGCATTCCGCGTCGTTGGCGTACGAGTTGATGCCGTGCAACTGCCTGAGGCTGTGGCGCGCATCCAACAGTGGATCGACAATCGCGAGAACGCCAAGTATGTAGCCGTCACGGGTATGCACGGCGTGGCGGAATCGCGGCAGGATCCGCGCTTTCGCGAAATCCTGAATCAGGCTGCACTGGTGGTTCCAGACGGCATGCCGCTCGTTTGGCTGGGACGGTGGCACGGACATTCTCTGCGCCGGCGCGTAACCGGATCGGAGCTGATGCTGGCATTTTGCCGTGAGACAGGTTCTGGGCCGCGTCATTTCTTCTACGGCGGCGCTCCCGGTGTCGCGGAGGACCTGGCGTGCCAGCTTCACGATCAATTCAACATTACCGTGGCCGGCACCTATACGCCTCCGTTTCGCCCGCTCACAGAAGCCGAAGAACTAGATCTCGCAACCCAGGTACACGCCGCCGCGCCCGATATTCTCTGGGTAGGCCTCGGCACTCCGAAGCAGGAGCGCTGGATGTACGACCATCGTTTAAAACTGAAAGTTCCAGTCATATTGGGAGTGGGTGCGGCGTTCGACATGAACTCCGGCAGGCTCAAGAGAGCTCCCGCATGGATGCGTGAGAGCGGCCTGGAGTGGTTTTACCGCCTCCTCAGCGAACCACGTCGCTTATGGAAGCGATATCTGGTAACGATTCCGCAATCGATGTGGAGCATTTCGTTGGAGCTGTTTCACATTAGGAAGTTCGAATAAACAGGGCGAGAGTAGATAAGAAACCGGAAGAATTGTGAAACATTCCTGACAAACGCGGATTCCTGCATCTGATTCAACCGCTTCAACTCGCTTGTTATGGAACGCTCGATAACTGTGTTGAAATGCTCGAGGCCATGAAACCTTCGAATCGCAATCGCGACCTTTTGCAATACACCGGGATCCTCATGACCGTAATGTTGCTGAGCAGGGTCTTCGGATTTCTGCGCGAGTGGACCGTGGCTCATCAACTCGGTTCAAGCGCAGTCACCGATACGTATTACGCGGCATTCACACTACCCGATCTTCTGAGCTACCTTGTTGCGGGGGGCACACTTGGGATGTTCTTCATTCCGGTCTTTACGAAGTATGTGGCGGAAAAACGCGAAGAGGAAGGCTGGCACGTATATTCCACAATCATCACCTGCTTGACCCTGATTCTTCTCGTCTTGATCGTTTTTGGCGAAATCTTTGCTCCGCTCCTTGTTCGCCTGATTGCGCCTGGATTTGACCCACTGCAGAAGGCGCGTGTCGTATTCCTTACGCGCTTGATGCTGCCGTCGCAACTTTTTCTGTTTCTTGCGAGCATGATGGGTGCTGTCCAGAACGTAAAATCGAAGTTCCTGGTCCCCGCGCTAGGCTCTGTCGTCTACAATCTCGGAATTATCCTCGGTGGTTGGCTGCTTTCGCCTCGCATAGGGGTCACGGGATTTGCGGTTGGAGTCCTCGTCGGTGCCTTCCTCGGTTTCTTCGTGCTGCAGCTATTCGGGCTCCGGAGCATCGGTGCAAGGTTCACCCCCAATCTGGATCTGAACCATCCGGGTTTTCGGCTATTTATCAGATTGAGCATTCCAATCATGCTCGCTCTGTCTTTTGACATAACGGACGAATGGATCATCCGCTGGTTTGGATCATACCTGACACCAGCATCCATCACCTGGCTCACCTATGCGAGGACGCTAATGCGCCTCCCGCAAGTCTTGATCGGTAGCGCGGTCGGCATTGCGTCCTTTCCGCTGCTCGCTCACTTGCATTCGAAGGGCGAATCCGAATCGCTCAACCGCACCATGAATTCAACTGTGAAGGGCCTAATTCTATTTCTGGTTCCGATATCGGCATTGGCCGTTGTGTTGAGCAAGCCGGTTATCTATTTTGTTTTTTCTCACACACGTTTGAGGGCGGGGGATTTCCAAGCGACCGGTGTGGCGCTTGGCCTTTTTTCAATTGGCATTTTTGCCCGATCGGCTCAAAATCTCTTCGCCCGCGGCTTTTACGCCATTCATGACACGATTATGCCTGCCGTGCTGGGCACAAGCGTCACCATCCTGAGCATCCCTGTATATTGGTATTGCGCACGACGGTGGGATTTCGAAGGATTGGCGGCCGCAAGTTCTTTTATCGCGATAGTTTTTGCATGCGTTTCGTTTGTCGCACTGGTTCGACGCACTCGGAACCGTGGCGTGAGAGACCTGTTATCGTGTCTTACCAAGATATCAGCTTCCTCAGTCCTCGTTGCCTTACTCTGCTACAAGCTTACTGCGTGGCTCGAGGGGCATCTCGCGTGGCAAACTACCTGGGGAGCTTTTGAACTGTTGGTGCTCGTGACGGCAGTCGGATTTCCATCAATTTTCTTTATTGCGAGGTTGCTCGGTGTAAATGAAATCGACAGCTATTGCCGTAAACTAGTGTCGTGGTCTCCCAAACAGGTCGCTGTCGTTCCTGAATGAACTGTGATGCAAGAGCAAACGGAATCTTCCATGACTGAAATGGCGCAGTTGGCGACTCGACATGAACTCGGAAGTCCGACGAAGGATCGCGTCCGATTCGCCAGAGTGCTCGACGACTGCATTCGAGACTGCGGAATTGACGTCACCGGGAGTGTGCTGATTGTTGGCGGAAGCTTCGAGGATGTCGCTGTATTGCATCGCGCTGGCTTCAAACAGATGACGCTCTCGAATATCCAGCAAGTGTCGCGAGAGGAGCTTCATTCTTTCGAGGGTGCGAAAGTCGACGCCGTACGTGAAGATGCGGAAGCCTTCCGGCTGGCCGATGAGTCTTACGATCTCGTGATAGCCCATGAAGTCCTGCACCACTGCCGCTCTCCGCATCGCGCTTTGCTGGAAATGCTGAGGGTTAGCCGACGGCACGTCATCATTCTTGAGCCCAATCATTCCTGGATTATGAAGGCCCTAATCTCCCGGCGTTTTTCATTTCCATACGAGTTGCCCGCGGTCATTGATCATAACTACGTTTCAGGCGGCGTCCGAGATTCCGGCATTCCGAATTACATCTACCGCTGGGACCGTGATCAGGTATTTCAGACGGTCTCTTCGTTCATGCCCGAACGACTTTTTGCCCTTTACACTCGCCCTTATTGGGATTTCAACATCGACAGGAATGATTTAGCCTTGCGTCAACAGACAAGGCTCGGAATTATGACGCGCTTACTGGGGCCCGATAACTTTCTACGCTGGCTTCGTTATCTGCAGCTGATACTCAACAACATCCCTGGTATATCCGCTCAAGGAAACAAGTTTTTTTGCTGCATTGAGAAACGCAACGAGCTACAGCCCTGGCTTGTTCGCGATGGGGAAAACATCGTTTTCAATCGGGAATTCGGCGGACGAAAATAGTCGGTGGACCGCTAACAGCGATGAATCATGGACAGATACTCCGTCAGATTCGACAGTTTGCGTAACGGTAATCTGCTGACCGAGATGTGATCGGACAATATGAAGAAACTCACCGTCCTCGCAGTGATTGGCCTGGTCTTTCTTGGTTTGTTGTACAAATTCAGACATCCCATCGAGCATTTTCGTCCTCATATCCGATTCCGGACTCTGGAAGCTATCAACATTTCACCGTCGTCGTCATCCATGTCTAGCGGCTCTCGCAAGAAGCTCACCGCGATCGCTCACTACCGCGATGGCAGTCAGGCTGAATTGGTTTCCGAAGTCACTTGGACTTCATCGAATCCGGCAGTTGCGCCCATTGATGCCGAAGGCATCACTACGGCCGCAAACGAGGGAACTTCAACCTTTCAGGCGTCGTTCCAGCACGCGAGTGCAACTACTACGATTACAGTCGTTCCCGTCGCTCCAGTAGCTCTTGCGATTTCCCCCGCGGCCCCAGCGATCAACGTCAACGAAAACTCGCAGTTCAAAGTCTTGGCAACCCGTTCGGATGATAGCGTGGAAGACGTGACAAATCAGGTGAACTGGACCTCCTCGAATTCCGCTGTCGCGCAAATCTCGCCCTCGGGCTTGGCGCTCGGTCAAGCGCAAGGAAGCTCCACAGTCGGTGCAGAGTTGATGACTCCGCTGGGCAAAATCCAGACGGCTGCTCGTCTCACCGTGGTTTCAACTACAAGTCCTCTGGCGGGTGCCTATTCCTATCGCCATGACAATACCGGCACCGCCCAGAATCGGTTCGAGACTCTGCTCACTCCCAAAAATGTAAACGCCGCCACGTTTGGGAAACTATTCGCAGCGCCCATTGACGGCTACATCTACGCGCAACCACTCTACGTCGGCCACGTTGACGTTGCGGGGCAGGGCATTCGCAACGTGGTATACGCTGCGACCGAGAACGACACCATTTTTGCAATCGATGCCGATA
>Ga0209008_1000420_pt1 | contig 14729 bp, 12 predicted proteins | sample JacPin_JW_Ref_O3_FD_187963 | JGI IMG/M metagenome (GOLD analysis project Ga0209008, IMG submission 187963) | Forest soil microbial communities from Algoma, Ontario, Canada - Jack Pine, Ontario site 1_JW_Ref_O3 (SPAdes) (version 2) | ecosystem: Environmental > Terrestrial > Soil > Boreal...
CCGCTCCATAGCGGCCATCGGGTAGCAGTTCATGCATGCATCTTGCTCCCTGGCCGCTTCGACAAAAGCGGACATATCGTGTGTTAATTAGACCGGACATATCGTGTGCTACTGACATCACGTTGGATTGCGCTTGCCCGCACCGCGCCGTTTTGCTAGGCTCCGCCGCCAGTGGGGACTTCCACAGGGAGAAAAATTCATGGCACATTGCACCAAATGCGGGGCAGCAGTTGGAGACGGTGCGGGCTTTTGCCCGGCGTGCGGCGCGCCACAGGCAGCACCGGGGGCGGTGCAAAGCGCACCGGCCGCTGTGCCGGCCGCGTCACAAATGGACGAGAAAGTTGCCGGCTTGCTTTGCTACGTTCTGGGCTGGGTCACCGGCCTGATCTTCTATTTCATCGACAAGCGCCCGTACGTTCGCTTCCATGCCGCGCAGTCCATCGTGGTATTTGGCGGCCTGCACATCATCAGCATTGTCGTGGGCATGTTTTTTGGATTCAGCTTGCTGGCGGGAGGGCTGAGTGGCTTTTCGATCGGATATGCCTTCTACGGACTTGTGAATGTGATTGTTTTGGTTCTTTGGATACTGCTGATGGTCAAGGCGTATCAGGGCGAGCGATTTCGTGTCCCCATCGCGGCCGATCTAGCCGAGAAATTCTTCGGCAAGGCATAGGCTCAAGTGCGGGGCGGGCGGCCGCTCCGCGTTTTCCTTTTCTGTGATTGCTTCGCGGTACTTCGTTGGCGGTCGCTCGTGTGTACGCGTGCGGTCAGCCGTTTCGGAAGATTGATAGCGAGGACCCTACTCCGCCCCAGTAAGATCGGCCTTTCCTCGCGCTGGGCCTCTCTTCCGCAGTAGACTCCTATTTTCGCATTCGCAGACGGTACTTGATTTTAACGATTTCTTATTGTATGTATACACTAAGATGACTCTTCGAGCTCAGGACCTGATCGCTTCTCGCCTACGTCAGCGCAAGTTCCAGTTGCTGCGCCGTTTTCACATCCCCGAGGATGCCCTCCCTGGTTCCCTCTCTCTCACCCACCTCCGCTGCGGCAAGCCCACCTGTCATTGCGCCGAGGACCGCGGCCATCCGGTCTGGTCGCTGACTTTTATGGTCCAGGGAAAAAAACAGGTGCAGCACATCCCCAAGGAATGGGTCGAAGAGGTACGGCGTCGGGTGGAAGCCGGGCGTGAGTTTCAAGACGCTGTCCGCGAAGTGCTGGCAGCCAACGCCCAGCTCTTGGTTCTGGCACGGAAGCAAGAGAAGAAGCTCAAGAACAAGAAGAAGAGATGAACGGTCCGACGCCACGTCATCTGCTCCACTATGTGACGCGGCGTCTTCGACTCCAAAGGTACCTGCAGGATCCGGGAGACGGTCGGCCACAGCCCCAGATTCCCCCACAGGGTCTGCTCTGGGCTCTGCTGGTAGGGCAAATTCTCCGCCAATGGAGTTTCCATGCGGTCGAAGCTCTGGTGCGCTCTGCGGCGGGACGAAGGCTCTCGATCTCGACTCCGTTTTCCGACGATGCCTTGGGCTATTTCACCGAGCGGCTCGATCCTGGCCCGACGCGTCAAGCTCTGCTCTCCCTGCTCCGCGGCGCCAAGCGCAATAAGGCCTTTGATGATTGCCGCTGGATCGGCCTAGCGATCGACGGCACCGGCGCTGGATGGCGGACCCAGCAGGGCTGTTCGCTCTGCCGCCCCGGGCGCAATGCTCAAAATCAGATTCTGGGCTATCAACACTGTTTCGTGATGGTCAGCGTGGTGGGAACCGGGTTGTCCCTGCCCTGCGATGGGGAACCCTACGGACCGGGCGATAGCGAGTACGCTGCCGGGCAACGGTTGTTGCGGCGGGTGATCGGGAGTCTGGGAAAACGCTTTGCGCAGTATGTGGTCGTTGACGGAAAATTCGCCACGGCACCGTTTCTGCATACCGCGGGCGAGCTCGGTCTGCCGGTGGTGGCACGGCTGAAAGACAACTTGCCGGAGTTGCTGGCCGCCGCCCGGCAACGTTTTCCTTCCGGGCCTCCCGCTGCGGTTTTTCAGCACGGACCGGATCGCGTGGAGCTGTGGGACGCAGAGGACTTTGATCCCTGGGAAACGCTCGAATGGAAAACCGTTCGCGTCTTCTTCTATCGCCAGCACAAGCCGGACGGCACGGTAGTAGAAGCCTACTGGCTGACCAACGCGTCTTCCTTGGTGAGCCCTCGTTCTCTATTCCACATGGCCAAGAGCCGCTGGGAGATCGAGAACCAGGGCTTCAACGAAGCTAAGAGTCGTCACGGCCTCGAGCATATCTGTCATCATCATCCCAACAGTCTATTGATCGGCTGGCTTCTCACTATCCTGGCCTTGACCATCGAACGGCTCTACCGCCTGCGCTATCTGCGTCGTGGCACTCATCCCATCCGCAGCAGCGCAGAACTGTTCCTGTCTCTCTGGATCAATCTTTTTCGTCCCTCTCCTACCAACAGCAGTTGAAGCCATCCTCCTATCGCGACATCCTCGGCGCAGTTAGATCAACTCCTTTGAACGATCGTGATGCACTTCTGGGGCCCAGCCCTGGCCGCGATTCTCTGTCCGAAAATAGCCCCTGTTGCCCTGCAGCTCTGCCCCATCTATCAGAGTCCTGTTCCCTTACTCCTCTTCTTCTCGCACTACCAAAACTTCAGAAATGGCTGAGTCGAGGGCCCGGCGATTGACAGGCGCCGAAGAGCGGCATATCGTTCGCATAAGAGCTCGTAATTCCCGATGGCCGAACCCCGAATGAAGCCGAATCCGTCCCCACCCTCGGCTGAACTGAGCGGAACAATCGAGGGCCGCTTTGTGATTCGCAATCTGCTGGGAGCGGGCGGGATGGGCGAGGTATATCGCGCCGAAGACACGAGATTGAAGCGCATGGTGGCACTCAAACGCATCGCGCCGGCAATCCGCAAGAACGAAAGCAATCGCCGGCGCCTCTGGCAGGAGGCGGAATGCGCGTCGCGATTGAACGACTCTCACATCGCGGCGGTCTTTGACATCTTCGAGTCAGGCGAAGACATTTTTTTGGTGATGGAGTACGTCGAAGGACAGACACTGCGCCGCCGTCTAACGCAGCCGCTCTCGGTCGCCGAATTCCTTGCAATTGCCGAACAGTGCGCTTCGGCGCTGGCCGCCGCTCACAAAGGCGGCGTACAGCATCGCGACATCAAACCCGAAAATCTGATGCTTACTCCGGCCGGCGAGCTGAAAGTTCTCGACTTCGGACTGGCGCGGACGCTTTTGCGCGAAGACGGCACGACGCTGGAAACCGCAGAAGGCGCAAAATTTGAGGGTACGTTTGCTTACATGGCCCCCGAAGCGCTGCAGGAAAAAGTGACCGACGCGCGTGCAGATATCTTTTCGCTTGGGGTCGTTTTTTACGAGGCGCTCGGCCGGAGGCACCCTTTTAAGGTGCGGGGCGCGGGATACCTGGAAACCTACGAGCGAATATTGAACGCCGAGCCAGCGCCTTTGCGGCAACTGAATACGGAAGTGCCAGCGGAGCTTGAGCGGATCGTCACGAAAATGCTGGCAAAGAATCCAGCTGACAGATATACGTCGGCCGCCGATCTGGCCACAGATCTTCGAATGTTTCGGCGCACCCCGGTTGTAACTGTTCCGTCGGACACGACCGCACCCTCGAAATGGATTCTCCGGACAGCCGTCGGCATACCCACGGTCGTCGTCGTTGTGCTCCTTGCGACACTTGCGGCTGTTCCGACCGCCCGGGAGCAGGTTAAATCCTGGTTGCGAATCAGCAGCATCCCCAAGCAGAAGCAACTTGCGGTATTGGAATTTCAGGCGGTTGGCGGAGGCCCGGAGGAAACGGCGTTCACGGCAGGCTTGACCGACACGGTTACTACAAAACTCACCGAACTTACTTCGGATCGCTCTCTGCTGGTGGTTCCGGCGCGAGATTTGCGAGAGCGGCATGTGACAACCTCCGAGCAGGCTTTGCGGGATTTCGGCGTCAATTTGGTTCTCGAAGGGAGTCTGTATAAGTCGGGAGACTTTGTTCGCGTGAACTATGCGCTGGTTGACGCGCGTTCCCGGAGGCAACTGCGGGCGGAAAGCGTTACGCTTGCTGCATCGGACCCTTTTGCATTGCAGGATCAGATCGTTGACGGCGCTGTTGACATGCTCCAGCTACAAATTCCTCCCGCAGAACGCAACGCCATCCGGCCTCACGGAACGCAAGTGCCCGGGGCCTACACGCTCTACCTGCAGGGGAAAGGCTACCTGGAGGACTACGACAAACCCGACAACATCGACACCGCCGTGAATTTGTTCCATCAGGCACTGCAACTCGACCCCACGTATGCACTGGCCTATGCGAGCCTGGGCGACGCCTACTGGAAAAAATATGTCCACACCAAGGATGTGCAGCTGATCGAGAGCACCCGGGCGCCCTGCGAGCAGGCGCTGCATCTGGATGAAAAGCTATCGGCCGCGCACGAGTGCCTGGGGACCGTCGCGGCCGGTACCGGGCATTACGAGGTAGCCGTGTTGGAATTCCAGCGCGCGATCGATTCGGAACCGGCCAATAATGATGCCTACGTGGGTCTTGCTCATGCCTACGAACTGCTGGGCAAGGCGCCAGAGGCAGAAAATACATACCAAAGGGCGATCGATCTGCGCCCTCAATATTGGGGCGGATACAATTCGCTGGGAGCATTCTATTTTCGCCAGCAGCAGTATCCGCGAGCCGCCCAGATGTTCAGCAAGGTTGTGGCTCTTGCGCCGGACAGTTTTCATGGCTACGACAATTTAGGGGCCGCATATCTGGGACAGGGCCAGTATCCGGAGGCGATCGAAACCTTCCAACATTCGATTTCCCTTCGTCCGACGGCCTACGCATACACCAATATTGGAACCGCGTATTTCTATATGCACCGGTTTGATGACGCTGCGAGTAATGACGAGCAGGCTTTGAAGCTCGGCGGAGGAGACTTCGAGCTCTGGTGGAATCTGGGCGACGCGTTGTATTGGAATCCCGCGAAAAAACCGCAAGCCGAACACGCCTACCGCCAATGCATTGCGCTGGGCACCCCTGAACTCGATGTGGATTCGCGCAACGTGTATGCGATGGGCATCCTGGCAGTGTGCCACGCGATGTTGAATGACCGCCAGGGCGCTCTGGAATTGCTCCAGAAGTCGCTCGCGCTTGCCCCCCGGGACGCTGACTTGAGCTTCAAAGCCGCCATTGTGTACACTCAGCTTCAACAGGAGGACCAGGCCGTAGAGCGATTGGGCGAAGCGATCGCCTCCGGCTATTCCGCAAAGCTGGCGAGTGACACACCGATTTTCGACCAATATCGCAGCAGTCCCCGAGTCCAGGAGCTGTTTCGGTCAAGATGACGACTGAAAAAGGAGGGCCCATGTCAGCACACCCTGCGCGGAGCGAAGAACGTGTGAAAAGGATTGAGATTACGCTCGATGAGCACAAGAAACCCCACGTCGCCGCAGAATTCCTTAAGGTGACGATCAATCACGCGAAAGACGAAGAGGTACAGTGGGTTTGCGATACCCCGTTTCGAATTGATTTCAAGAGCGGTACACCGTTCTACGAAGATCAATTCAACGAGACGCACAGCCGGAGCGGATTGGTTCGTCGGGGTGTGCTGCCAAGCCCGCACCGCCCCTATGAGTACACCATCAACGTAGACGGCAAAACGCTCGATCCGCAGATCATGATATTCCCATGATCGGATCCAGTTCCGCCCAGCGGTACGACGGAATTGCCGCGGAAGCGTTCCAGGATTCCCTGCATAGCCAAGAGAACGCCTCTGAACCTGTTTGCGGTTTGCAGCTCTAGTTCTTGGATTTTGCCGGTCGCTTGTCCGGCAACTCGAAGACCCAGATGGCCGCGCCATGGTCAGGGGGATTCTGGATTTCAGGGACGAGAACCGGAAACGTCGCGGTCTGCGCGCCACCATTGCCAACGACAACCGCCACATACTGTTTGCCGTTGACGCTGTAGGTGATGGGGCACGAACTCGGCACATCGTTCATGCGCACCTGCCAGAGTGTTTCGCCCGTGGAATCATCGTAGGCTTTGAGAACGCGGTCGAGCGAGCCTGCGAACAAGACCCCTCCTGCTGTCGCGAGCGCGCCCGTGGTTTGCGGCGCACGCTGACGGTCAATCCATAAAACTTTCTTGGTCTCCAGGTTGAACGCCTCCAGTCGTCCGTACTTCCCGTCGGTGTCAGGCCGAGGCCGAATAAACCAGTTCACACCCGATGTGAGGTTGCCGCGCTCGCCTGCCGGCGCCGGGATCAGATCCATGCACGATTCGACCATCGGGACATAGAGTATTTTCGATTCGGCGTCGTACGAGGTGGCAATCCAGCTACGACCGCCGCCCGGGTGCGGGCAGATCGTGTGGGCCTTGCCGTCTCCCACGATGACTTCCGGATTGATCGTTTTCTCGCCGGTCTGCGGATCAATGGACGAGACGACGTTCTGTATCCCGAGATCTTTCGAGAAAATGTATTTCCCGGTTGCGGCGTCCATTCCTTCATAGATACCCATCTTGCCCGACGTAACGATGAGTTTCCGGTCGGCGCCGTTGACGGGCAAGTGGATCACCTGCTGCTCGAATGCCCAATCAAGGTCCCACTGATCGTTGTGCACGTGCTGGAAATACCAGACTAGCTTTCCGGTTTCAGGGTTGAACGCGAGCGTTGAATCGGTGAACAGCCCGTCGTTTGAGACGCCCGGCTTGTCCACGCGATGCAGGACAGGACCGGTGTCGTAGGTCTGCCCGACACCGAAGTACGCAAGGTTCAGCTCAGGATCGTAGCTTCCCGCCGTCCAGACGGACGCACCGTTGCGTTTTTCGGCCGGCAGATCGTTCCAGCTGTCGCCCGGCTCACCCGGTTGCGCGATCGTATGAAACCGCCACGCCTCTTTTCCGGTGTCCGCGTCGACGGCAACAATGAAGTTGCCGCCGGGCGATTGACCGGCGATTCCCTGCATCACTTTTCCCTTGGCGACGAGAGGGCCGCCAGTGGTCTGGTACCCCTTGGTGTAGTCGGCAAGCTCGCTATCCCAAATCACGTTTCCCGTCTTCACGTCGAGCGCGACCAGGTGATCGTCGGAGGTCGGGACCAGCAACGTGTTGCGATACAGCGAGAGGTTGCGCTTGACGGCGAGCCTCGCGTCGCTTGGCAGTTGCCGCGAATATTGCCAGAGCAGGTCTCCGGTGACCGCATTGAGGGCCTGCACCTTGTCTCCATAACTATCCACAAACAACACGCCATCGTGCTCAAGGGGCGTGGCCTCGTTCTGCCCAATTGGCAGCGACCAGGCCCAGGCAACGCGCAGATCACTCACGTTGCTTTTGTTGATTTGCTTCAAAGGGCTGAACCCGTGGTCGTTGTAGGTGCGCCGCCAGATGAGCCAGTCGCTCGCAGGCGGATTGTCGAGGAGTTCGTCGGTTACCGGCGAAAAGCTTTCAAGAGGATTGGGAAGCGTCACCAGTGGAATGGGAGGGGCGATGGGTGACAGAGGCATCATAGGTCCTGACCTCGCGGTGGCACCCCGCGGGATCGTCATCGCGGCCAGTGCGGTCGTGTCCGACGGCAGCGCCTTCTCGCCAGGCTGCACACCGTTTCCCTGAAGTATGTAGGCCACGACCGCTGCGGCGGTCTCCGCCCCGAGCTCACCGGGGTTCGCAGGCGGCATTTTCGTGGTGATATACGTAAACAAAGATTCGGCGCTCTTTCCACCCCAGGTCTGGCTAAAGGACGGCCCGCGCAGCGCACTCGCGAATTCACCGCCGTTCAGATTCTGGCCGTGGCAGGAGGCGCAGCTTTTTCCGTACGCGAGCTTGCCTTGCGCCGCCTGGCCCGCTGTGAACGTGGCTATGTTCCTGCTATTAAACTGCTGTGCGCACAGCGGCGAAGGCGAAATTGCAGCGATCCATGCGCCGAGTGCGATCAGGCAACCAAGTCGTATTTGAACACTCAGAGTCTTCTGCGGATTCATGCTGCCCCCCGGTCTTTGTTCGTAATGCAGAACCTCTGGCGAGGACGCCGCCCGGTTGCACCGCCCCGGCAGGCTCGCCGCCGTGCATTGAACCACTATCAAAATGAGAAGACTAGGAGAAAAGCATTTGACGAGGGAGCGACGTCATTTCGGAAAATCTCAGGACTCACCGCACAGATGCGAACAAGAACCAGGCAAGAAGGTGAAGGCGTACGGCCGGTGATACAGATTCGAAGGGACAGCCCAGAAGGCCTTCGGGCTTGTTATTGCAGGGCCGGCTCGCTTTCGGCGAGCAAGGCTTCGACGCGCGCCGTGACTTCTGCTTTTAGCTGACCGTTAAAGTCGCCGCTCGCTGGGCTCGCGAAACCGGCGTGGATGCTCTTGACCAGGCCGTCGCGTCCGATGAACACCGTGGTGGGCCAGGAGTTCAGGTTGACGAGCTGGGGAATTTTCTTCTTCACATCGTCAGGATCACCCGCAACCAGCACCGTGTACTGAATGCCGTAATGATAGACAAACCAGCGCAGCCGGTTCAGCTCTCCGAACTGCGACGCTTCCTCAAAATCCAAGGCAACGATCTCCAGGCCGCGTTCGCGGTAGGTGCGATACAGTTCGGCCAGAAACGGGGCCTCGTCGTGGCAATTTGGGCACCAGCTCCCGGTAATGTTGACGAGAATTACCTTCCCCCGAAAGCGAGCGTCGGTACTCGCGACCATGCGTCCGGTGATGTCGGGGAAGCGAAACTCAAATGGCGCGTTCGGGTCCGCGACGTGCGTTTGCTGGGCAGGATCGGTAGGTTCGGGCAGGCCCCTGGCACGCGCGTCGGCTGGTCGATAGACCGGCAATTCCTTTTTGCCGTTGTAATCGTTCAATGTGATAGCGAGACTGCCATCGGGCTTCGGCGCAACCTCAATCAGGTATGGGCGCTCGCCGGAAAAATGGCTCAGGACAAATTTCCCGTCGCGATAGCGCCCGGTGAGCGCTCCGGTATCCCCATCGACGCGCAAGATCGCAGCGGACACGTCGGCCCCGGATTGCCGAACGATGAATCGCCAAGCGGATTCTCCCTTCGGGCTCTTCACTTCAATTTCCCACAAGCCACCAATGGAAGGAACCGTGCCGGCCGGCGGATCCGGTTCAGGAATGAATCGCTTGGCCTGAAACGGCAGGGTGCTCCGCGGCTCCGGACCGAACTTGCCTTCGATCGTGCCGGTCAACTGGCCGCCTTCGATGTTGGCCAGTAGTCTTTCGGCGTATTGGTCGAAATTGAGCACCAGCGCATCATGATCCTGCCGCCCGCTCGTCGAAGTAACCCGCTCATCGCCATTGATGAACGCACCCTGGAGCTTCATACCTTTACCCGAAATATCAATCCGGAAAGGAATGGTCATGCCGTCCACGTTGACTGTCCCTTCCCATTTTCCCTCGACGGACTGGGCAGCCGCCGAACGAATGGAGGCAGACGAAGCGAACAGCGCAAGCGAGACGAATGCGATACGGGACCAAGCTTTCATGTGCGTCCTCGTCGGAGAAATTATACCAGCAACGATCATGAGCGTCGCGACGGGGAGCCTGGCCCCGAACCTGATCGCATCTTCCAGGCCATCTGCCGCAGCATCCCAAGCCACATGACTGCATCGCGCGCGGGCAGATTCAGACGCCTCACCAGGCGGCGAATTCTCTGGTCCGAGTCCGATACGCGGCGCAGCTCAAGAAATCCGCTCAGGTGCAACGCATCGAGGAGCATCGTTGTGATCCGCTCCATTTCGGCAGCCGATGCGACCGGCAGATTCTGCGGTTGGCGCGGAGTCTTCGCGTCGCGAACGAGTTCATAGAGACAAACCGCAACCGCCTGGCCGAGGTTCATGGAGATATTCATGTCAACTGTGGGCACGCGCATCAGCCAGTGGCAGTGGCTGAGATCGTCGTTCGACAGGCCGAATTTCTCCGAGCCAAACAAAAGTGCGACACAACCAGATCCGATGCGCTTTCGAATCAGGCGAGCGCCATCCTCCAGACGACGCAGCGGCTGATGCAGCGTCCGATGGCGGACAGCAGTGGTTCCTACGACAAGCGTGCAATCGGCAACTGCTTCGGCGACGGTCTTGAACTGTTCGGCACTTTCAAGCAGCGCGGAGGCACCCACAGCGGAACGCGCCTCCCGAAACGCGGGTTGATACGGGTTCACGACCCGCAGGTGACGAAATCCGAAATTGCTCATTGCGCGCGCAGCCGCGCCGATATTGAGCGGATTCCGCGACGACACAAGGACGACGCGGAGGCGATCGAGTTGAGCTGGAGCGGGCAACGCGGAGCCTATTCTAAGGCAGGCACCCGCTACATGGTCCAGGGATAACTGGCGGGGTGCGCGATTCCGGTTGGTCGACGAATGGCGACTTCAGCGAAATCGAGCACCCTTGATTCTGCCTGGGCCCCTGGGCATGTTCCACCTAGCTCCGTTCCCTCGCAAGCAGCTGGTGCGAAAGCCGAGGTCCCGTCTCTGACTGCCGCAATTTTTGGAGCGATGCCAGGTGCAGCAACACCGCGAGCGGGACCAGAAATACCGGAATCATCGCGAGCGGGAACGCGGTAATGAGCACATTTGGCGAGTCCAGAGCCAGCACCTGGAACCGTGAAGGTGAAGTCAGGAAACCCGTCGCCACCGCCACAATCAAATCGCCGATCCCTAAGAGATTCCAGGCACGTAACAGCCCGGCCGCACGGGTCGGGCTGTATGCGTAAGCAAAACCGACAGCGGGGGCAAGCAGACCGACGATGACGTCGCCGACTCCCGCGGGCCAAGCAAACGCACCGGGAAGACCGTACAGCGCGTACAGAGTGAGGAAGATCACACCTTCCACCCTGAATAACTGCACACCCACGATCCACGGCTGAGGGATAGAATCAATCACTCGCCGAAACGCGCCCCAGCGCCAGAACAGCGCCACGCCTGCCAGGATCGGGATGAATACACCATATTGAATCGTCGGAATCTGATTATCCGCGCCGCGATAGAAACCGGTCCATGACAGAAACAGCGCCGCGAAAAACCATCCCACGAGCAGTATCGTAGCGACCGACACCGCTTGCCCGCGGTCCCGGATTGACCATTGATCAAGCATCAGCGCTCGCTGCAAGCCAAACAGAACGGCGGCCAGAGTCACTAAAGTTCCGCCGAGTACGAGAGGAAGTAGATATCCTGGCGTTTGATAGTTCATGTCTTGACCTCCCTTGCTTTTCGACTCCTCCTATAATTGATGTAAATACATCTATCGACGATTCACGCAACTTGCAAAACTTCCATCCTGCTGATAAAGATGTATGTGCAGGTATCTGCTAAGGACCGAGGAGGAGGTGTCGGAATGTCCAGCGCCAAAGCTGTCCGGCTGCCCTGCGCTTGCGCGAATTTGCGGAGGGCCGCCCGGGTGGCCACTCAGTTCTATGACGGCGTGCTCCGCCCAAGCGGACTGCGCGTCGCCCAATTCACACTATTACAGGCTTTAAAGGCTGCGCCGGGCATCTCTCAGAGGCGACTCGCTGAACTGTTGGGGATTGACAGCACGACCTTGACCAGAACGCTCGCTTTCCTGGACCGGAAGGGATGGCTTCGCTCTACGACAGCCACCGATCGGCGCAAGCTTCAGCTATTTCTATCGCCCGCCGGGCGAAGGGAATACACCCGCGTATTCCCCCGCTGGCAGTCGGCCCAGAGGCGCCTTCGGAAAGCGCTGGGTGCAGCGAATTGGGAGCAGGTACTAAAAGCGTCGGTCCTGACTGCCGGAGTCGCGTCGAGGCCTGATTGAAACACCGACCACTCGATATCCGCATGACGCACCGCTGGAGATGTCTGTTCGATTTTGATTCGCTCGGCCTTGATTTGCCAATCCCGCCTCGTGGAGCGATATCTTGACGGGCGTCGGAGGAACGTGGAATCATTCCGTTTCCACGAGCGATTTCAAAGGGAGCGTGAACCATGGCAACGCAACTGGCGTCAACCTATGCAGAACTGGGGCTTTTCATCGGAGGCGAGTGGCTGGGCGCCGAAGGGCGCAAGACCTCGCCGGTGGTCAACCCGGCGACCGAGGAAGTGGTCGGACATCTCCCACACGCCTCGAAAGCCGATCTCGATCGCGCCCTTCGGGAGGCAGACAAAGGGTTCAAATTGTGGCGCGCGATTTTCCCCGACGCGCGCGGCAAGATCCTGAAGCGCACGGCAGAGCTCATGCGTGAGCGCGCCCCGGAAATCGCGCGGATCGCGACCACCGAATCGGGAAAATCCATCCACGAGACGCGGGTGGAAGTGCAGATGTCGGCGAACATTTTCGAATGGTTTGCCGAAGAGGGACGCCGGGCTTACGGACGCGTGTTGCCACAGCGCGCACCCGGGACTCGCCTCGCGATCGTGAAAGAGCCCGTAGGGCCAGTGGCCGCGTTTGCGCCCTGGAATTTTCCAATTGGCAATCCGGCGCGCAAAATCGGCGCCGCGCTCGGAGCGGGATGCTCGTGCATCCTGAAGCCGGCCGAGGAGACACCTGCATCTGCGCTCGCCGTCGCGCGATGCCTGGTGGACGCTGGCCTGCCTGCTGGCGTGTTGTCAGTGGTCTACGGCGTGCCCTCGGAGATATCCGAACACCTTCTCGCGTCGCCGATCATTCGCAAGATTTCTTTCACCGGCTCGATCCCAGTGGGCAAGCATCTGATGAAGCTGGCCGCCGAAGGCATGAAGCGGACGACGATGGAGTTGGGCGGGCATGCCCCGGTCCTGGTCTTTGACGATGTGGACGTCGAAAAAGTTCTCGACGCGTGCGCGACCGCAAAATACCGCAATGCCGGCCAAGTTTGCGTGTCTCCCACCCGATTCTACGTGCACGAAAAAATCTACAACCGGTTCGTGGAAGGTTTTGCAGCGCGCGCGAAGGCGCTGCCTGTGGGCGATGGGATCGACGAGAAAAACCGAATGGGTCCGCTCGTGCATGCGCGGCGACTGGCCGCGATCGAGGCATTGATTGAGGACGCCAAGACCTCCGGCGCGAAGTTGCAAGCCGGCGGGGCTCGACTGAAAGGCCCCGGATATTTTTATGCGCCTACGGTTTTGTCCGACGTGCCGAACACAGCGCGGATCATGAACGAAGAACCGTTCGGGCCCGTGGCGGTGATCAATTCATTCACCGACTACGACAGCGTGATCCAGCAAGCCAATCGCCTGCCCTACGGACTGGCGGCGTTTGCATTCACCGATTCCGCACACCGGGCAAAGTTGGTCGGCGAGCAGCTCGAGGCCGGCATGGTGGGCGTAAACACGTTTGCGATCTCCGTACCGGAGTCTCCCTTCGGCGGCGTCAAGGAGAGCGGGCACGGCTCGGAGGAAGGTATCGAAGGGCTGGAGGCCTGCCTGGTCACGAAATTCATAAGCGAAGCATAGGCAGGGGGAATCGGGCGACAGGAGCGGCGATGACCGCGGACGACAAACTGCAGGCGCTTGAACAGCGTGTGGACGAATTGACGGACAAGCTCGGCGCTGTGACCGACGAGCTGGCGATCCGGAAGCTCCAACATACCTACGGCTATTTCATCGACAAGTGCATGTATGACGAGACGGTTGACCTGTTTTCCGAGCGAGGCGAGACATACTTTCTGGGCGGCGTGTTCAAGGGGAAAGCGGGCGTCCGGCGACTGTACGGCGGAGTGCTGCGCAACAAATTTTCGCCCGGAAGGAACGGACCGACGCGCGGGCTGCTGCTTGACCACCTGACGCTGCAGGACGTCATTGACGTCGCGCCGGACCGGATGTCCGCCAAGGCTCGATTCCGCTGTTTCATGCAGGGCGGAAGCCACCAGAGCGTCGAGCAGATCTTTCCGGCGTTCTGGGAGGGAGGGGTCTACGAGAATACGTATCTGAAGGAAGACGGCGTGTGGAAAATCGGCGTGCTGAACTACAACGTCTTCTACTACGCACCCTACGATCAGGGCTGGGGCACGGTCAAGCCAGGATACGCTGTCCCGACATATGCGGTGACGTTCCCGACCGATCCTCTCGGTCCCGACGAGCTCACTACCAAACAGTCCAAAATCTGGCCAGAGACCGGCGTACTGCCCTTCCACTATCCGCATCCTGTGACCGGGAAACCGATTCAGTGACAGCGGTGACCGGACCGCGCGAAAAGAATCTCGATCCAATCACGCTGTCGTCCGAGGTGGCAACCGTAACCGGTGCTGGTCGCGGTTTCGGCCGAGCCATCGCACTCGGTCTGGCCGCCGCCGGCGCGGCGGTCACCGTCACCGCGCGTTCGATCGATCAGCTCGATGCGACAGTAGCGATGATCGAGCAGGCAGGCGGCCGGGCATTTGCCGTCGCAGGCGATGTGACCAACCGGGAAGATGTCACACGAGTGGTCGCTGCCTCGGAGAAAAAATACGGCACAACGTCGGTGCTGGTGAACAACGCAGGCATCACCGGGCCGTTTGGACCTGTCTGGACGTCGGATCCAGACCAGTGGTGGGACGCGCAGGCGGTGATCGTGCGTGGCACTTTGCTTTTCATGCACGCGGTAATGCCGGCGATGGTGGTGCACCGCAAAGGCACGGTCATCAACGTCTCGGCACTCGGCGGGCAGTGGTTTGCGCCGAAACTGACGGCGTACGCGGTGGCGAAGTCTAGCCAGATACGCTTGTCGGAGCATGCGGCGGCGGAAGCCAAAGAGCACGGTGTCAGTGTATT